>Ga0138256_10006626_pt1 | contig 12246 bp, 8 predicted proteins | sample KNB2016incub_MG_FD_105486 | JGI IMG/M metagenome (GOLD analysis project Ga0138256, IMG submission 105486) | Active sludge microbial communities from wastewater in Klosterneuburg, Austria - KNB2014incub_MG | ecosystem: Engineered > WWTP > Activated sludge > Unclassified | place: Austria... | reverse complement strand
CTTCCGTACCCTCCGGCGCCTTGGCGGGCTCGCCGCTGGTCAGCACGAACGGGGCCGAGCCAGTGTAGACCGGCGGGGTGATCCACGCTTCGATCTTCAGCGTGTGGGCGCCGAACAGGGCGCCGAAATCCGGGAAGAGGCCACGATAAAGACGATCAGGCGCGGCGACGTTGGCATACACCCCGGCGATAATGATGAGTGCGGGGGCAGCGAGTCGAAGATACAGCGGGTCGGCCTGCTTCCAGTGCGGGCGGACGTCGAGCTTGCCGACCTTGGCCGCAAGGGCGGCCATGCGGTCGCGGTGTTCCTGCCACAGCGTCCAGCCGGTAGTGTCGGGCCGGGCGGGGCGGTCGGTCCAGACGCTGAGCGGGCGGCCTTCGATGGCGCTGTCGATCAGGTCGCGCGCTTCATCGTCGGAGGGCGCGCGCCAGACTTTCCAGCCGATGAGGGCGGAGGTGACGATACCAAGCCAGAAGACGACGCCGACCGTGGCCTGCGCCTCTAGCGGCAGGGCGGTGTAGAGGCCGCTGAGCCAGAAGACGACAAAAACGGTGAACCAGACGAGGGCCGGCAGAATCGCCCGGATGAGTGCAGGCCAGAGGAGGCTGCGGCGCGCTGAAGCGATGCGCGCGTCCAGCTTTTCCCTGAGGCCAAATCCGTCAGCCACGCGTGATCCAATCCGGGGCCCGTTCCAGGGCGATCATTTCGTCGAACGTCGGCCGGCGGCGGACGATCGCCCAAGCATCGCCTCGAACGAGGGCCTCTGCAACCAGTGGTCTCGAATTATACTGGGACGACAATGTGGCGCCGTATGCGCCTGCCGTCATGAAGGCCACCAGATCCCCCTCCTTGAGGGGGGGCATGGGGCGGTCCTTGGCGAAACGGTCGGTGCTTTCGCAGATGGGTCCCACAAGGTCCACGGCGCTGCGGGTGGCCCCCATTTCAGGGATTCTGACGGGCAGGATGTCGTGATGGGCGTTGTAGAGCGCCGGGCGCAGGAGGTCGTTCATCCCGGCGTCGAGGATCACGAAGGTGCGGCCGTCCCGCTCTTTGATGTATTCCACCTTCGAGATCAAAACTCCGGCATTTCCGGCGATTAACCGGCCCGGTTCGAAGATAAGCTGCACGTCGAGGTCGCCCAGCGCCTCGCGGGCGGTGCGGGCGTAGATGGTCGGGCTGTCGGGATCATCGCCATCCTTGTAGGGCACGCCAAGGCCGCCGCCGAGATCCAGGCGCGAAATGGCGAAGCCGCGGTCGCGCAGGCGGCGAGTGAGGGCCACCACTTTTTCCCACGCGGCGCGCATGGGTTCCACGCGCATGATCTGGCTGCCGATGTGGACGGCGATGCCGACCGGGTCGATGCCGGGCAGGCGGCTGGCTTCCTCGAAGAAGGTTTCGGCCTCGTGCCAGGCGATGCCGAACTTGTGCTCGGCCGACCCCGTGGAGATATGGGCGTGGCCGCCTGCCTCGACGTGCGGGTTGACGCGGAAGGCAATCGGCGCGCACTTGCCCATCTCTTCGGCCGCGCGCGAAAGGCGGAGGAGTTCGGGCATCGACTCCACGTTGAACTGATGGATGCCGCGTTCGAGGCCGAGCTTCATTTCCTCGACAGTCTTAGCGACGCCGGAGAAGACGATGCGGCTGGCCGGGATGCCGGCTTCAAGAGCGCGCAGCATCTCGCCGCCCGAGACGACATCGGCGCCCGCGCCTTCGGAGGCGAGGGTCGCGAGCACGCCAATGTTGGAATTGGCCTTCACCGCGAACGCGATCAGCGTGTTGCGGTTGGCGAACGCGTCGGCCAGCACCCGGTAATGACGGCGCAGTGTGGCGTCGGAATAGACATAAGCAGGCGTGCCCAGCTCGCGCGCGACCGCTTCGAGCGACACATTCTCGCAGTGAAGGACGCCATTGCGATAGGCGAAGTGATGCATCGTCGTGTCCCGGCTCGCGTTTGAGGCGGGGTAGCGGATGCGGAGAGGCGTGTCACCCCGCGGCGTGTGGGTGACCGGCGCTTGTTAGGGTGTCGGTGTAGCAGGCGGCGCAGCTTGTTGCTCGAGCTGGCGGCGGCGAGCTTCGTCGGCTGCTTTGCGTTCGGCGTCCTGGCGGGCCTTTTCGGCGGCGGCGGCTTCTTCTGCCGCCTTGATGGTGCGCGGATCGAGCGGGCCTTCATTGGGCGGGTTGCCCCAAAGCGGCACAGGGCGTTCGAGCGGCCCACGCAGGCCGCAGGCGCCGAGGAGGGCGAAGCCAGTCAACGCAAGCACGATACGGGTCATGTCTGCACTCCGGTTGCCGCCCGTTCGCCTGATCGACGGCCGGCCGGCCTCTGTCAACCGCCATCAGCGGCTAGAGCCTGCGGTACATGTAGATCGACGGGATGTGCTTGGTGAAGCCGGCTTTCTCATAGGCGCGGCGGGCGGGGTCATGGCTGGGGTCGCCGCCCGTGCCGACCGTGGCGAGCTGCATGCCGGCGGCTTTCAGCGCGGCCAGGGCGTGTTCGTAGAGCGCCGTGCCGACGCCTTTGCCGCCATAGTCAGGATGCACGGCGTTTAGCGTGATCTCGCCGATCTTCGTGGCGGGGTCGTTCTTCCATGAGACGAAGCCGATGATCGTGCTGCCGCTTTCAGCGATGGCGATGGCGTGACTGCTGTCGAGTTTAGCGATGGCGTCGAGGAGGTCAGCCTGTTCCTGTTCGGCGGTGGCGAGGCCGAGGGCGGCTATCTCTGGGCCGACGATGGAGCGGAAGGAAGCGAAGATGGGCGCGAAGGCTGCGGCGCGGATGGCGTGGAGCGTCGGAAGGTCGGCCGGCGCAAAAGCGCGGGTGAGGAATGACATGGTTGGTCCGTCTGCTTCGAAATGTCGGGATGCTTGCGTGGACATCTGGCCACGCGGGCGAGAGCGGGCACAGACCCGCTCTGTCTGGCTGCTCGCTAGAGCGCGCTGCGCCAGCGGCCCGACACACCCATGTGCATCACAACAATCAAGACGGGTCTCCGTAGAGCCTATCATGCGCCAACCATCCAGCGTGACGCAAGGCTGCCCGTACGCAGTTGCCAGGTAGACGGAGGAATGCCCGATTAGCGTCCGCGGCGCGGTAGCATGCGAAGCAGCGTGTTGTCCTTCATGAGGTAATGGTGAAACAGCGCTGCTGTCGCGTGCAGACCAAGGAGGAAATATCCGACTGTTCCGCCGGCCTCGTGCAACTCCTGAACCTGTTCGGCGAGATTCTCGCTGACGCCGGTCAATGGCGGCAGGTTAAGTCCCAAAAAGGGAATGGGGTCACCTTCAGCGCTCAGAATAGTCCATCCGGCAAGCGGCATAATTATCAACCAGATGTAGATAGCCAGATGCGCCGCAATCGACAGCCAGTGAAGGAAGCGAGGGGGGGCGGGGGTGATAGGCGGCGTGTTCCAGACGAATGCGCGAAGGCCTGCCCGAAGCAAGGTAGTCGCCAACACGCCAAGACCAAGCATGAAATGCCAGGTCTTGAGCGCTTCGCGAATATCGCTGCCGCGCTCATAGTTTTCCCGCAGCAAGATGCATGCGTAAGCGGCCATCACGAGCAGCACAACAAGCCAATGAATCAGGATGGCGGTGTTGGCATATCGGCTTGGACGGAGTGCATCGCTCATTGTGTCTCCTGATTGGCCACCAGGTCACACGCACATGCATGTTCGGCCTTGACCCGCATCAAGGAGATTCGGCCCGTGACTAGAGAAGATCAGGCTAAGGAAGCAAATCAGATGCGAATGCAACTGACGTCGCCGGCCTAGCCTGTCAGGCCAGCCGGACCTTCCAGTCGGCCACTTGCTCGCGTACACGCGCAGGCGACGTGCCGCCATAGCTTTGGCGCGAGGCGACAGAAGCATCAACCGTCAGCACGGCGAAGACCTTGTCCGTGATGCGCGGTTCGAGTTTCTGCAGGACCCCGAGCGGCAGGTCGGGCAAGGCGACGCCTGCGGTTTCGGCCGCCTTCACGGCGGCGCCGGTGATGTGGTGGGCTTCGCGGAAGGGGATGTTGAGTTCGCGAACGAGCCAGTCGGCAAGGTCGGTGGCGGTGGAGAAGCCCGAAGACGCGCTGGCGCGCATGCGCTCCTTGTTCGGCGTCATGGTGGAGATCATGCCGGTCATCGCCTGCAGCGAGAGGTCGAGGCTGTCGAAGGCTTCGAACGTGGTGAGCTTGTCGTCCTGCATGTCTTTCGAATAGGCGAGCGGCAGGCCCTTCATGATGGTCAAGAGTTGGACGAGCGAGCCGATGGCGCGGCCGGATTTGGCGCGCACAAGTTCGGCGGCGTCAGGGTTACGCTTCTGCGGCATGATGCTGGAGCCGGTGGACCAGGCGTCGCTCATGCGCACGAAAGCGAACTGGGCGGACGACCAGATCACGATCTCTTCGGCAAGGCGCGACAGGTTCTGCGCGCAGATGGCGACTGCCGCGAGCGATTCCAGCGCGAAGTCGCGCGAGGACACCGCGTCGAGCGAGTTGGCCATCGGGCGATCAAAGCCGAGCGTGGTCGCGACCATGTGGCGGTCGATGGGAAAGCCGGTGCCGGCGAGGGCGGCGGCGCCGAGGGGCGACTCGTTCATGCGCACAATGGCGTCAGCGAACCGGCCGCGGTCGCGGTCGAGCATTTCGACATAGGCCATGAGGTGGTGGCCGAAGGTGACGGGCTGCGCCGTCTGCAAGTGGGTGAAGCCCGGCATGACGGTGTCGGCGTGGGTCTCCGCCTGCATTAGCAGGGCCTGCATCAGAGCGGTGATTTGCTCGCGGCGGGTATGACACGCAGATTTGACCCACAAGCGGAAATCGAGCGCGACCTGGTCGTTTCTGGACCGGGCGGTGTGCAAGCGACCGGCGGCCTCCCCGATGATTTCCTTCAGGCGGGATTCCACATTCAGGTGAATGTCTTCCAGCGCCTTGGAAAACTGGAACTTTCCCTCGCGGATCTCCGACAGGACTTGGTCGAGGCCTTTCTGGATAGCTGCTTCGTCAGCTTGCGTGATAACGCCGGTTTTGGCGAGCATGGCGGCGTGAGCCTTCGAGCCGGCGATGTCCTGCTCGGCCAGGCGCTTGTCCACGTCGATGGAGGCGTTTATCGCCTCCATGACCTGGTCGGGACGCGCCGAGAACCGGCCGCCCCACATGCTGTTGCTTTCGGGATTCTTTGTCATGAACCTGCGACCCGTCGTTTCCGCCGCGCTTCTCGCACTCTTCGCGGCGGCATGCCAGCCAGCAGAGACGCCGAAGTCCCCCGATCCGAGCGACAATCCCGAGACGGTTTCGGCGCCGGAAGCGCCCGCTCCAGCAGGCCTCAGCCAGCTCGCGAAATTCCAGACCGGCCAGTTCGAGAAGCTTGATCTTGCGAGCGATCTGACCATCCCGACCGCGAAATTCGTGGATGCGGACGGCAAGGAGCGATCGTTCGCGGAATACGCGGGCAAGGTTGTCGTCTACAATATCTGGGCGGAATGGTGCGGGCCGTGCGTCGAGGAGATGCCGAGTCTTGCCCGCCTGCAGAAGGCGTTCGCGGGCAAGGATGTCGCCGTGGTGCCCGTCGCCTTCGGGTTCGGCAAGGGCGTGACGCGCGAGACGACGCTGGCCAAGTTCAAGGAGTTGGTGGGTGCGGACCTACCGTTTTTCTATGACGGCGAGCTCGAAGTGAATGGGCAGGCCAAGACTGGCGCGCTGCCGGCCACCATCATTTATGACAAGACCGGAAAGGAAGCCGCCAGGCTGATCTATCCTGCGGCGTGGGACGCACCGGATGCCGTGGCGTTGGTGCAGGCCGTGCTGGACGGCCAGACCTAGATATTTCGCCGGAACGGGCGCCAATGCCTATTTTGGCCCGAAAAGGCGGCCGCAGACGCGGGCGCCGCTTGTGCCCATCCAGGGATTGGGCATCAATCGGCATGAGCAACAGACCGGTTCGAAGAAACCGGCCTCGGAGGAACTGACCATGATACTGAACAGCATTTCGCTGGCGGCCGTGGCGATCGCGCTGACCTTGTCGGGAGCAGGCGCCGCGTCTGCGCAGGCAGCGGCCCAGACGGGCGCGCGTGTTGAAGTTCCCAACCTCAAGCCGGCGAAGGAGGGCGACAGGGTCGCCGCCGGATATGTCGCGCCGCGGCTTGTCATCGGGCAGCCAGATATCTCGGGCGTGTGGTCGAATGCGTCGAATACGCGGATGACGCGTCCGGCGAAGTTCAAGACGCTGATCCTCAACGACGCCGAGGCGGAGGACGCGCGTAAGAAAGATCCGTCGAACATCCGTCAGGCGACGGACGATAACCAGAAGCACGCCGACGGCCTGCTCGATGGCAAGGATCTGGCGCAGGGACGTGGCTACAACTCGTTCTGGATCGATCCGGGTTCGAACCTCGCAAACGTGAAAGGCACGTGGCGCACATCCTGGATCGTTGATCCGCCGAGCGGGCAGGTGCCGATCTCGGACGAGGGGAAGAAGTACCTCGCCGCTAATCGCGGATCACGAGGGCGCGGCACGGGCTATGATAATCCGGAAGAACGTGGCGCAGGCGAGCGCTGCATCGTCGGCTTCGGCGGCACCGGCGGCCCGCCGATGATGAACGTGCTGTACAACAACAATTACCAGATCATTCAAGCCAAGGACCATGTCGTCATCGTCGTTGAGATGAACCATGACGCGCGGATTATTCCGCTGAACGCCAAGCACAGGCCGACGGCGCTGAATCCGTACCTCGGCGACTCGATCGGCTGGTGGGAAGGCGACACGCTGGTGGTGGAGACGGTCAACATCAACCCGAATGGCGGGGGGCAGGTTCAGCTGTCGCCGAACGGCAAGATCATCGAGAAATTCACGCGCTATTCGGACACGCAGGTGCTGTACGAATTCGAAGTGCATGACCCCACGATCTATAGCCAGGTATGGAAGGGCGAGGTCGGCCTCAACCAGGTCAAGGATCACGTCTACGAATACGCCTGCCACGAGGGCAATTACGGCCTGCACGGCATTCTTGAAGGTGGCCGGGCGGCGGATCGCGGCGGCAAGAACATCCAGGAAAAAGGTGATCGCGACGAAGGCTGATCCGGCGCAGATCATCGAAATCGAACGCCGCGGCCTGCAAGGTCACGGCGTTTTTCGTTGCGCGACTGTAAGAAGGCGCCCGTTTGCGCGCCGGAGGGTTCAATTCCCAGCATAAATACAACGCCAGCCCCCGTTCTGCGCATAATGGGTGTCAGCGCTTGGCAAGGCGCAAGCGGCGCGGTTTAGTTCATCAGGGCATTCCGGAGCGCCTTAGGCGCTGCCTCGGCCGGATCGTGCGCAGATGCGATCGGCCAGTGGAGTGAGTTGAGGGGCGCGATGGCCGACGCAATAGGGTCCGGCGGGGACATTGTCAGCAAGCTTGGCGATCTGGCGGTCGGCGCGCTGCGCAGGCCCCGGCGCGAAACGCTCATGATGCTGTTGCCCGAGGTCGCGGACTCGCGGCCGCTGAAGACGGGCGAGGAGTATGTGCGCGTGCGCATGCTGGCGGCGCGGCTGCCGGACGCGGGCAATCTGTTCTCCTCGAAGATGCCGCTGGTCTATGCGGGCGTCGGGCTCGGTGAAATCTCAAGCGATCCGGCGGGCTTTGCGAAGGCGGTCTCGAGCGCGTTCAATCCCGAAGGGCTGAAGGGCAGCAATCGCGAGACGCTGGGCGAGGTCGTGCTGTTCAATGCGTCGCCCTATGCGGGCCAGCTGAACCTTGCGTTGGGGCTGCTGTCGGTTCGCAATTCGGCGCGGGCGAAGGAAATCCTGAAGAAAGTGGCCGAGCTTTCCGAGCGGGCGGCGAAGCCCTTCATTGGCGAGGCGGCGAAGACGATCGGCGCGGTTGCGAGTTCGATCGACCTGCTGACGAGCGATGGGAATTATTTCGAACTCGGGTTGATGAAGTCGGTCGATGCGCCGGCGACAGGCGTTTACGCAATCTATTCCGACCACGGCAAGCAGGATGAGGACATCATCTTCGGCTTTGCCGACGGCAAGCTGGTCAACAACGCCACCAAGGCGCCGCTGCGCCGGCCCTATGTCGTGATCTCGATCGAGGCGCTCGAAACGCGTGACGACGCGCATACGATTCCGCGCCTGCGCAAGAAGTTCGATCAGGTGATCGAGGAGATCGAGAAGGGCGCCGACGAAGAGCGCGTGAAAGCGCTGATCCAGGAGTATGCGGGTCTCGCCGCGATCTGGCCGGACCTGCTGAAAGCGGACCAGGACAATCTGGTCAATGCGGCGCGGGAGAAGTTCAAGAGCTATCGCGAAGCGCGTACAGGCTTTGAGAGCCGGCGCGGTCTTGAAAGCGCGACGCAAGAGGCCGAGCCCGCGCGTCCCACGCTCGACAGTGCGGTGACGGATGCGCTGAAGGCGCGCTTCGGCGGGGACAAGGCGGATGCTGGCGTTGCGGCGGTGACGGCCGGCGAAGCGCCGGCCTCGCTGACGCTGGAGGAGATCTGCGAGCGGCTGCCCAAGGCGGTCGACCAGGGTAACATGCTGGCGGTCAGCGCGTTCGCGGCGGCGGCCGTGGCGGCGATCCAGATCGGCATGCCGCCCTATCCGCAGTTGGCGACCAAGCGGATCATGTTGTGCCTGCGCGCCGCACGTCGGTTCAACGACATGAAGATGATCGGCGAGAAGCTGCTGGCGCAGGGCGAGCGCAAGCCGCTGTTCATGAAGCTGCACGGGCAGGCGCTGATCGAGCTGAAGGAAGCTGCGGCAGGCGAGCTGATGCTGAAGCAGGCCGAAGATCTGGCGAAGCGGACGCACGACACCGTCGAGCTGATCGACATCTATGGATCGCTGGGGCGCATCCAAAAGGATCGCTTTGTCGAGATCGATACCAAGAATGCCCGTGCGCGGCAGGACGCGCTCGACAAGGGGCTTGGCTATTACAGATTAGGCAAGAAGCTGCTGAACAAGGAGAGCAATCTCTATCATGCGGTCAACGTGATGGCGTTGGCGTTGGCCGGGCATCGCGCGGGGTTGAAGGTTCCGAAGGACCTGTCGCTTAAGCATGTCAAGAAGCTCGCGCTGCAGATCCGCGCGCACGTCGACAGCCAGGACCCGAACATACAGGACTGGGACTACGCCAATGCGGCCGAGGCTTCGCTGGCGCTGGAGGATTATCCGGAGGCGCGGCGGCGGCTGGACGAGTATGCGCGCGAGAACATCCGCGACGCGTTCTCGCTAAATTCCACGCTGCGTCAGATCACAATGCTGTGGGGCGTCACGGTCGGCGGCAAGCACGGAGACGTGGTCGAAGGGCTGCAGATGGCGCTGATGGCGGCCGACAATGGCGCCACGCTCAGTCCGCAGGGCGTGAAGCAATTGTTGGATGCGCCGAACGAGGCGCGCTTCGAGGCGATTTTCAACGGCGAGACGGGCATATCGGTGCAGACGGCCTACAAGGCCCTCGGTATGTCGTGCTTTGTCGGCAAGGTGCTACATGGCGACCGGCCGAAGGGCACTGGCTTCCTCATTCGCGCGAAGGACCTGCTGCCGCCGGGCAGCGAGGCGCTAATCCAGAAGTATGAGATTAGCGAGTGGCTATTCCTGACCAATGCGCACGTCATCTCGCCGACCGGCGAGCACGGCGCCATCCCGCATGAGAGCGCGCAGATCGAATTCCAGATGGCTTCGGCCGGGACGCGATTCAAAGCGTTGCGTACCCTGTGGTGGTCGCCGGCGACGGATGGGCATGACTGCACGATCGTCGAGTTGGACGGGCATCCGCAGTTCAGTGCTGGCGTCGCGCCCGCCGCGATTTCCGCTCACCTGCCGCAATGTCGTTTCCCGCCCGGCGAGAAGGCGGCGCGGCCGCGTGTGCTGGTGCTGGGCCACCCCGATGGACGTTCACTGGAGATCACGTTCAACAACAACCTGCTGCTCGACCATGACGGGCCGGGAGTCGGCCAATCCTTCGGGACGAAGCCGGTTCGGGTGCAGTATCGCGCGCCTACGGAGCCAGGTTCGTCCGGCAGCCCGGTGTTCGACGCGGATTCGCTGCAGCTGATCGCAATCCATCATCGCGGCGCTGTGCCGCCGATCGATCCCGCGTTCGGCGATGCGGCGCGCTATCAGGCCAACCAGGGCATGGCGCTACGTGCCATCATGTCGGCGTTCCATGACGCGCTTGGCGGCGCTTCGGTTGCGGCCCGTCCTGCAGCGCCGGCGGCTGTGGGCGTGGCGGAGTCGGTGGCCGCGGCGGCGACTGAGGCGACGGAGCCGACTTTCCGCCCCTTGCGCGGCTATGCCGATTGGGAGGAGGGGCCGGCTTTCGAAAGCAGGGGCGCGCGATCCCATCGCAGACTGCTGCGACAGAGCGCCGATTTCATCGCCGGGTTCGAGATTTCGAGCCCTGCCTATTACAAGAAGCGGCTGCAGGCGCCGTGTTGGCCAGGCGGAGAGTCCGGTCTCACGATTGGCGTCGGTTATGATTTGCGACATCAGTCAGCCGTCGAATTGCGCGAGCACTGGGGCGCCTTCCTCCCGGCGGCAGTGATCGATCGGTTGGTTCCATACTGCAATCTCGCCGAGCCTGATCTTGCCAAGCGCAAGCTGGCGGAGACGGCGTTGAAAGACATCGCGATCCCGCTCGAGGCTGCGATGTCGGTCTATATTGACGTATCGTTGCCGATCTACACGCGTAAGACGGAGGACTGCTTCCAAAATACCAGCGATCTGAACGACATCAGCATGGGTGGGCTTGTGTCGCTGGTGTTCAATCGCGGCGACAGCCTCGCCAACAAGGATTCGCGGCTGGAGATGCGCAACATCGCGACGCACATGAAGGCTAAGGCGTTCGAGAAGATTCCGGCAGAGATCAGCGCGATGAAGCGGCTGTGGAACGGCAAGAAGGGCGTGGAAGGCCTGCTCGAGCGCCGCGACCAGGAAGCGGCAGCCTTCGCGGACGGCCTGCGGCTGCAGGCCGTTCCCCCGGCGACCGCCGCGATCGCCTAGTTGCGGCTAGTCGAGCGGTACTCGATCCGCTTGCCGTTCGGCGTCACACGCGTGCATTTGGGCTGACGGACGTCATCGATCCACTGGCACTCTTCCTTCGAGCCATCCGTGCGGGTGTCGACCCCAGGGCCGTTGCGGCGGCCGTTGACATACTGGCCTTCGAAGCGTTCGCCGTTGGCATATTGCACCACGGCCTTGCCCTGCAACGCGCCTGCAACCCAAGCGCCATCTATGGTGGCGACGCTGCTCACCTCCACAGCCGCCCCGTTCGGGCGGTGATCGAGGAACTGGCCAGTGATCTTGCGGCCGTCCTTGAAGGTGAGTTCGCCCGGGCCGGTCTGCTGGTCATTGACGAACGTGCCGCGGAAAGTGCGGCCGTCGTTGAACGTGGCGGTGGCCTGTCCGGTGCGGCGGTCGTCGGCGAACTCGCCGATATAGGTGTAGGAGCCGTCATTGGCCGACAGCTTGCCGTTGCCGCTGCGCCGGTCGTTGAGCCAACCGCCGTCATACGTCCACATCTTGTCGCCGGTGGTGTAAGCGCCATCGCCATTGCGGCGGTCGTTCTTCCACTCGCCGACATAAACCGAGCCGTCCTTGAAGGTCTGCGTGCCTGTGCCCTCGCGCGCGCCGCGGACGAAGTCGCCTTCGTAGGTGGAGCCGTCGACATAGGTCATGCGGCCAAGGCCGTTGCGCTCACCGCTGACGAATGCGCCTTCATAGATTTCGCCGGTCTTCAGCTTTTCCTTGCCAGCGCCGTTGATCTCGCCAGCGGTATAATTGCCCTCGTAGCGATAGCCATCGGGGCAGGAATAAACGCCGCGACCATCGCGTGCGCCGCTGGCATAGCCGCCGGTGTAGGTGCAACCATTGGCGTAAGTCTCGGTGTTCTGGCCGCGCAGGATGTCGATCGACAGGGATATCAGCTGCTTGACGCCGCCCTTTTCGGCGCAGGCGCAGTTGATAACGGGCGCGCTGTAGGTTCCGCCTGGGCCGATGGCGCCGATTGTGCGGGGCGGCGCAACGAAAGTCGGGGACCGAGTGCACTCGAAGGTGATGTCCTTAAGGTTCACTTCACCGGATGAAGTTGCATTGTTGATCAGGCGCAACTCGACATTGGAGCCATCGCATCCCAGCGCGCGGGTCGCCCGCCACTGAACTTCCCTGCCGTCCGACCAGCGCAGGCCCGACATCCAATCGGCGCCCTGCCAAGCGCTGGCGCCGAGAGGGGCCGCGATGGCGGCTATAATCAGGGCGAATACGCCGGCGCGGCGCACCT
>Ga0138256_10006625_pt1 | contig 12246 bp, 8 predicted proteins | sample KNB2016incub_MG_FD_105486 | JGI IMG/M metagenome (GOLD analysis project Ga0138256, IMG submission 105486) | Active sludge microbial communities from wastewater in Klosterneuburg, Austria - KNB2014incub_MG | ecosystem: Engineered > WWTP > Activated sludge > Unclassified | place: Austria... | reverse complement strand
GCAAAATCCCGACTTTCTGCTCAGGTGTTAAAATCTTACGTGCTGACATCAGGCGATACCCTTTCTGGAATCGCTAAACTCTAGCACACGTTTTCACTCTCGGCTCGAACTTGGGCAATACACCCGTTTCTCGCATGCATGGCCGGACGTCAACAAATCTCATCAATCTGCCCCAAGAGAAATTTACCCCGTGAACGGACATTCGCGCTCGCTACAACGCCTTCGTGCCCGGTTTGACAAATGAGCCTCAGAGTGGAACGGTGCGACTGAAAACGCGCTAGACCAAGTTCGCGATGAAAACAAGATTTTGTACGGCTTCGTCGTTTGACCCGAGCCAACGGCGAGGAATTCGGCACCGCAATGTCTCGCCGTTGGCTCGGGTCAAACGAGTGTCTGGAAACTCCGGTTCTCATTCTGAACCTGGTTTAGCCTGCCGCAAAAAATCAAAACTGAATCGCAACCAGATAAATCAGCGCGATAATGCTGCTGATTCCCATCAGGCGAATTGATGTCGTCACGGACGCATACTTCGCACCGGAAATATGGGAATCGATGAGCAGACACGCGGCGACTTCTTTGCGCAGACCGCCGTCGCCCATGGATTCACATTCGGCGGTAAATCTTTCAACGTCATCCAGTTTGAAGGCCGTGCAGATCGCCGCAGGATGGAAGTGCGAACAGTGACCAAGGGCTGGGTGTTTGCCTCTACGGCGAAACGGCAGAATGCAGCGAAACGCCCAGATCCCGGAGAGCAGAAGCAGAAACAACCAGACAGAAAACAGACACGCCACGAGCGTTGTCCACCAGGCCGCTGGATGTTTGGCAGCATCTTCTTCGAGATAGCTTTTCAACGTTGGAATCACCAAACCAGCCACCGCACCACCGACAGTTAATACCACGGCTGCCTTGGCGTCGGCAAAGCGAATCCATTCCGCGATGACGTGGTACCCTTCAATCAGGTTTGCCGTCTCCAGGTTGGAGGCGACAACCGTCCTGCTACTGTCTGCTGCGGCGGGTTCTGAAAGGGCAGCGCTGGTGGAACTCGAACTATTCGACATTGGAATCTCTTGAAGTGCAGTTTGGCAAATACCAACGAATGGCGGAAACGGTCGAATCGGGATGTTAGATCAACCGGAATTGAACTGGGAGTCAGTTTTCTGCGCATTAAAGGCGTACGCTCCAAAAGGAAACAGAAATTGCAATTCCAAGTGCGAACGGTGCGTTCGATCACAAAACGACACCTTCATCGTGGCATTGCCGCAGACGGTGCGCTAGACTGCCAGCCTGTGGGCGAACCGTTCTCTGGTCCGCATCCGAAGTAGTCCCTTGGCATGCTGGCTAAGCATATGGATCAAAAAGCGAACAACGTCGATCACGCCCGAGTCGCCGAATTTGTGCGGAAGATCCGCGAACGAGTCGGTCGCGTGGTGGTGGGGCAGGACGTTGTTGTTGAACGCACTCTGATTGCGCTCTTCACCGGAGGTCACCTGCTGCTGCAGGGCGTGCCAGGACTGGCGAAGACCCTGCTCGTGTCGGTGCTGTCGCGGTCCATCGATCTGCACTTCATGCGAATTCAGTTCACCATCGACCTGCTGCCCAGTGACATTCTGGGCTCCGAAATTCTGGACCAGCGGACCAGTGAATTTCGGACTCGCAAGGGTCCGATCTTTACGAATCTGCTGCTGGCTGACGAAATCAATCGAGCCGCTCCGAAGGTGCAGGGAGCGTTGCTGGAAGCCATGCAGGAACGCAAGGTCACGATCGGCGATGAAACCTTTCTGCTGCCCGCACCATTTCTGGTGATTGCGACTCAGAATCCGATTGAACAGTCGGGGACCTTCGAACTTCCGGAAGCTCAACTCGACCGTTTCATGCTGTGTCATCGGCTGCAGTATCCCACGCATGAAGAAGAACGCGAAGTCCTCAAGCGCAACATTGGGCTTGGCATCGAACGTCGGGACGGTGGTGCCATTGTGCAGACGGAATTCGACGTCCTCGAAAAGGAACCTGTCGGCCACGCTGACGATTTGATCATGGCGATGGAAGCGGTCAACAGCGTTTACGTCAGCGACACGTTTGTCGAACACATTGTGCAACTGGTCAACGACACTCGAAAACATCCGCAGCTTGAATTGGGCTGCAGTCCTCGCGCGGGAATTTCGCTGATTAAGGCGTCTCGGGCTCGAGCGTTAATTCAGGGACGTGACTTCGTGACGCCCGATGATTTGTTCGCACTGGCCGCAGACGTGATTCTGCATCGTGTTCGACTGACTTACGAAGCCGTGGCAGATGGATTCACCAGCCAGCAGATTTTGGACGAGATTTTGGCGAGAAGGGTTTCATAGTCGTCGTTCGCTCTGCGAACGAAACGTGCGTGGCGGCGCGCTGTCCGTTTCGTTCGCGGAGCGAACGACGACTAAAAGGCAAAACAACTGTGCAGGGATACCTCGAAAACTTTAGTGCTCTCGATTCACGGCAGTTTGTGATTGCGGTGAAGAAACTGGCGAACAGTCTGAGTTACGGGACTGATCGTTCGCCGTTTCTTGGCAGCGGTGTCGAATATGTTCAGTCGAGACAGTATCAGTATGGCGACCCGATCCGTTCGATGGACTGGCGGATTACTGCCCGCACTGGCAAGCCGCACATCAAGGAGTTTGAAACTCCCAAGCGACTGCCTTGTTATCTGCTCGTTGATACGTCCGCCTCGATGATGATCAGCTCGACGAAGCGGACGAAATACGAAACCGCTTTACATCTGGCGGGGGGCATCGGTCTGGCCTGTCTGGATCGCGTAAGTCCCGTGGGCGTGCTGGGAATTGGTGATCGGGATCTCCATGTTCGCCCTTCGCTGGGGCGGGATCAGATTCTGCAGTGGCTGCTGAAACTTCGCCGTTTCCGGTTTGACGAGCAGACCACGCTGTCAAAGCGAATCGCCCAGCTGCATCCGTCACTGCTGAATCGGACGTTGATCATTGTGCTGAGCGATCTGCATGATCCCAGCGCGATCCCCATGATTCGCCAATTGAATCACCAGCATGAGTGCGTATTGTTGCAACTACGTGATCCCGCTGAAGACGGACTTCAGGGTGGTGGGTTTATTCGCGCGGTTGAGGCGGAGACGGGACGTGAAATCATTGCGCATGCCGCCGACACACATTCCGATCAGGAAACGCTGGAGCGGGATCTGAAACGGGCAGGCGTGGATCATCTGGTCATTCGGACGGACAAACCGTTTGTCGCGCCGGTGCGGCATTTCTTTGCGTCTCGTGGCGTGTTTACGCGAGGTGCGCGATGAGATGGCTGTTGGTCATCATTGTGGCAGGATTAACATCCCTCGCCGCGCCACTCTTTGCTGACGAAGCAAATCCAGCCTCAGCCCGCATCGAAGGCAGTGCCGAACTCACCGCGAACGTCGGAATGTTGGCCGGCATTCAGCAGGTCGTGCTGCCGGGGAGTGAGTTGATTCCTCGGGCGACGGATTCGCGCACGGCACCGGTGGTGATTCGGATCGATGCTGTGTATTCGCACGGCGATGGCTTTCGATACGACCTGACCTGGTCGGCGTACGAGTCCGGAACGCACGACTTGACAAAATACCTGGCCAGAAAAGACGGCGCATCGACGGATGACCTGCCGCCGCTGATCGTGTCCGCGACCGCGACGCTGCCGCCGAAACGAGTCGCTCCCAATGCGCCTGACTCGCAGCCTCGAATTTCCGTCGGGGGCTATCGTACGTTGCTGTGGATGGGCGGGCTGCTTTGGGTCGCGGGCTTGGTCGCCATCATCCTTCGCGGTAGAAATCGATCGACCGACGAAGTCGACAGCATGGACAAATCCTCTCAAAGTCGTCTCGATGTCATCCGCAACCTTGTGGCCAGTGCAGTCTCGAGCGGCGAATTCTCCGTCGCCGACAAAGCCCGTCTGGAAGGTCTCGTCGTTGGTTTTTGGCGCGAGCACAAGCAAATTCAGGAGCTGCCGGCGCAGGCTGCGCTGGCACGACTCCGCGATGATCCCGACGCGGGTCCTTTGCTCAAGCAGCTGGAACGCTGGCTCTACGATCGTCCTCAGCCGGAGCAACTTGATCTCAATGTTTTGCTGTCGCCGCTCCACGAAATGGCCGCTCGAAACGAGGAGCCGCAGGTATGAGTCCGGCAGGTGGGACGATCTTTCTCGAAGGGTCCGGCAGTTCGCTCACAGTAGCGATGTCACTGCCCGAATTGTCGCTGGAACGCCCCGTCCTGCTGCTGGCGGCCATCGTCCCTATCGCGATTGGTGCCTGGCTTCTGACACGCAGCGGCCGTCGCATTGCAATTCCGATTGACCACGGAACACGGCCTTCGCGGAATATCGTGCAGATCCTGATTTCGTCGGTCGAACTTCTGCTTCCGATCTTGCTGCTGATCGCGGTCGTGATCGCCTGCATTCCACTCGCTGCCGGAAATCCGGTGAATCAGCGGCGGCTGACAAATATCGAATTCTGCGTCGATTGCTCGGGAAGTATGACAGCGAAATTTGGTGAGGGAAATCGCTACGACGCTTCCATGAAAGCCATCAACGAGTTTCTGAACTACCGCGAAGGCGACGCATTTGGTCTGACATTTTTCGCTACCGACGTTGTTCGCTGGTGCCCGCTGACTCGTGACACGTCGGCGTTTCGTTGCGCGTTGCCGTTCATGAAACCGGATTCACAGCGGGCCATCGGTGGCGGCACGATGATCGGTCGCGCCCTTGTCAATTGCCGCAAAGTGCTGGAGCAACAAACCAGTGGCGATCGCATGATCATTCTGGTGTCCGATGGCCAGAGTGCGGATTTGTACAATGGAGCTGACCAGGAGATTGCAAAGGAACTGCTCGCCGCTGACATCTCTGTGTACGGCATTCATATCGGGAGTTCAGAAATTCCCGCCGAGATTCTGAGTCTCACCGCGTCCACCGGCGGCGAAGCGTTTGTCTCAGGCGATCCCGGCGCACTGGAAACCGTGTTTCGCAAAATCGACACCATGAAGCCAGCGGAAATTGAAACGGTTGGAATTGAATACGTGGACTACCTCCAGCCGTTTTGTCTGGCCGGTCTGGCGATCCTTGGCCTGTGGATGCTGAGTGCATTCGGCCTGAGGTACACGCCATGGTAGAAATTACGCCTCAGCAGATTCTGTTCAGCGTTCTCGCAGGAGTTGTCGCGGCCGTCATTATGCTGGCGGCGGAATTGCTGCACTGGCGACGGATTCACCGGTTGCGCATTCTCACATTCGGCCCAGCCGGTCAATTGTCGTTCGCCGCGTATGCGATGAGTCCACTGCGCGTGATCGCAGTGGCGATGCTGGCCTGGTCGCTGATGACGCTGTTCTTTCTGGCCCCACGAATTCGTACGCCCGGAAGCGACGAAGCGGTTCCCTTCCACAAGCTGAAGCACATCGTGCTGATTCTGGATGTCTCGCCGAGTATGCGGCTGGTCGATGCGGGCGTCGAAGGCAAACAGAGTCGCATGGCTCGCGCCCGCGAAGTGATGGAATCGTATTTTCATCGAATCCCGATGAACGAATATCGCGTCACGGTTTTGGCAACGTATACAAAGGCACTGCCAGTCGTGGAGGATACGAAGGACATCGGTGTCGTTGAAAATGTGCTCAACGATCTGCCAATGCACTTCGCGTTCAGGTCCGGCGACACGAATCTGTTCAGCGGGATCCAGGCGGCGGCCGATGTGACGCGCGGCTGGAGACCTCGCAGTGCGACTGTGGTGCTGGTGAGTGATGGAGATACCGTGGCCGCCACCGGAATGCCGCGGATGCCGCCTTCCGTTTCGGATGTTTTGGTTGTCGGTGTCGGAGATCCTGTGACGGGCTCGTTCCTGAACGGGCATCATTCCCGCCAGGACATCAGCACGCTGCGGCAGATCGCCGCGAGGCTGCATGGGACCTATCACAACGGCAACGATCGACATTTGCCGACAGATCTGATCAAGCGCCTGACTGTCTCAGCGGATGGCGACGAACCTTTCGCATGGGGAATTCGAGAATGGGCTCTGCTGGCATTGCTCTCGTCTGCGCTGACGCTGGCGGCAGTCCCGATCCTGCTGCATTATCTGGGAACGTCGTGGCAGCCGGGTATTCGATTGGTTCGACCGGAATCAGAAGTGACTATAGACAACCACCGGCCCAGGCCGCACAATAAGGCGAGCGGCAGGAAAGGATTTACCACCGGCGCGTCATCGGGTCGAGCGGCCCCGTGCGACTGAACCACGCCAAAGGAAGCAGATCTGAGGACAGATCTGCCTACGTAGTCCGACCTGTCTCAGGTCGGATTCCCTCGGCGACGCTATTTCCCTGGTAATTCTGTTTCTTCCGCTCGCCTAAGGAGGCTCGTCCTGCAGAACACATTGATTAATTGGACAGCGCCAGTTTTGGCGGAAATCGAGCGTTTTTGCAACCCGAAGCGTCAGCGAGGGATTGTACCTCGCTCGTTCCCTCGCTGACGCTTCGGGTTACTACTTCACATAAACTGGGGCTGTCCAATTAAGGCGTGGTTGAAAAAGGTGTCTGGAACTCTCAGGCACTTTAGACGACTCAGTTCTTGACAGCGCCTCCAAAGTTCCAGACACCTTTTTCGACACAAGGATTGTCCAAATGAAAAAATGGTACATCATACTCTGGCTCATCGTGCCGGTGGCCGCGCTGGGTTATCACTTCGCGGCTGGAGAGCACTACCAGAAGATGGACGCGATCGGCGGACATCTGAGGACCGCTCGCAGTCTGGCGCAGCAGACGCAATGGTCGGCTGCGGTCGCTGAATTCGAAACAGCACTGGAGTCCCTGCCCGACGATGCGGACTCGGCACGCCGTGAGCTTCGTCTGGAACTTGCCCAGGCAAAAATGAACGCCTCCCGACTTCCCGAAGCGCACGAGGATCTCAAAAAACTGCTCGACGAGATGCTGGCGAAGACCGAACGTCAGCCGGACGATGCGGAGTTCGAAAATCGCGTGCGTGAGTCGCTGGCCAGTTCTCAGTATTACATGACCTGGCTCATGCGACTGGAAGGACTGCCTCGGGACGAATGGGAACCTGAGATCGAATCCGCTCGGCAGAATTACCGACTGCTTGCTGAACGAGCCGACGAAACTGGCCGTGCCGATCAAAAGAAGACACAACTGGAGAATCTCGAAGCGTCGATCAAGCTGGCGCGGCTGGATCTCTCGGATTTGCAGGGTCTTCCCATCCCCAGCCAGTGACAAGGCTGCGGCAGCGGGCGCGGTCGCGCCCGACGACAGGGTCCACCCAATTCGGGAAAACCAAACGATGCCCGTGGCGCTTCGGCTGGACCACCAGCTGACGGCCAGGGTTCGTGATTTAAAGTCGTCGTTCGCTCCGCGAACGAATCGGACCGCGCAGGTACCCGCGTTTCGTTCGCAGAGCGAACGACGACTATTCCTCTGACTCAGGTGCCTCTTCATGCGGCCAGTTGTTCTTGTCTCACTCGTTTGCGTTCTGTTCAGCACCGATCTTCTGATCGCGCAAAACCCCGTCCCGGCGTTGAGGCCATCGGGATCTGCTTTCCGATCAGTGAATGTGCCGCAGGCTGATGCTGTCTACGGCGCTGCAGTGGCCGAACAGCAGCCTGTCCCAGTGGGCGCATCCGGGGCGCAGGAGGCTGCGACAACAGCATCAACTGACGTCCCGGAAGTCGCCCAGCAGAAGCAACAGATTCTGCAACAGTTGTTCTTCGATCGTCGCCCTTCGTCAATTCTTCGAGCTTGGGCACTTCCTCCTGAAGAAGCAATGAAGTCGCAGGTGCCAGATCAAGGGCAACCGACAAATGGGCAACAGCCCGCGCAGGCTCAAACGCCCGTGACGCCAGTTGAGACTCCCATGGAAGATCCGGCAAAGGAACTGACGGAAGAAGAAAAAACCGCGAAGGCTGCAGCAGAAGCTGCAACGAAGAAAGCAGAAGACGTTAAGAAAGCGATCGTAGAATTTCAGCAACATCTTGCAGAACTCAAGTTGGCGGTTACCAAAGCGCATTGGCCGCAGGTCGGCGAGTTGCTGGGAAAATTTTCTGAAGCCGACCGAACGGCGATCTATGACAAGCTGCTGCAGTCGCTGATCACGGGGACTCCTGATTCGCCTCGAAATCGCGAAGGCCAGATCATCGGAGAACGCAACCTCATTCGTGCCATTGATGTGATTGCCATCGGAGAACTCTGCCCGAAGCCAGCCCTGACTCAAGCTCAGACGTCGCAGTTGGGCCAGCTCGTTACGGCCTGCAATGCGGAGGGCGAAGCCAACTATGCATTCTCCACCGCCATTCATGAACATACGGCCGCAGACGTGCCGGAACACAAGCTCTCTAAACGCGTGGCCGCCCAGATTCTGTTTGCCGCCAATCGAGCCGACGAAGCCATCGATTTTCTGCCTTCGCTGGATGTCGCACAGAAAGACAGCGACCTCGAAGCCCTCGATCTTTTGTCGGATACGCTGCTGGCGTTGCATCAAAAAAAGGCCGATCGCGCCCATTTGGAAGCGTCCTGGGCAGCCGTGCAGAGTATTCTCGAAACGCAGCCGAAGACGGAAATTTCGGTCGAGTCCGCGCCACCCGCCGAGTCCTCTCCAGCCGCCGCAGCGGAATTGAAACCCGGTGAACTTACCGAAGCCGATCGAGATCGTATCCGGCAGAAAGCGCTTCGCCGCGCCGTGCAGCTGGTGCCAAAGCTCCGCGAAGAACTGGGGCAAAAATGGCTCGCCGACAGCTTTACTCAGCAGTCCGAACGAGGTCGCAGAATCCTGAATGGAATCGGCACCGCCGCCGCAAAGAACATGGTTGAGAATAACTCCGACACCGATAGTCGCATGGCGACGCTGAAGCTCCAGCAGACGTCCGTCGAAGCCGTCCTGACGCACGCCTCCGATTCCATCGACGCATGGGAACCCGCACTGCACCTGATGGCCGTCAACTGGTTGCGTGAAGCCGTGTACTCCAGCCTCTACGACACCAGCACCAGCCGAGGCCCGCGCATGCAGCGGGATGAGTTTGGGAATTATTTCTGGACGAGTGAAACGGTGAGTTTCGGACGGCAGATGCAGAACGGAATGCCTCAGGCGATCCCGGCTGGCAAACTTCTCGATGCCCGTCCATCGGACAAGTGGCTAAAATTTCTGGAGCCCACGTTCTTCCCCACATTCGCCATGGCCACCGCGCGGCTGCACCTGCGCGTGAAAGAAGAGGCCGATGCCTTTCCATATATTGAAACGCTGGCCCCAACACATCCGGACGACGCCCGCGAACTGGTGAAAGACTTTTTCAGCGTCTGGGCCGAAAACCACGATCCCAACAGTTCCCGTCGCCGCACAGGAATGTACATGTTTTCATTTGGATACAACGAACGTCTCAATGGCATCCCGCTGACACGCAGTCATCAGGAACGCAGCCTGCATGAACTCGCAACGTGGGCCGAACGAGTTCGCAAACTGCCACTGACCGACATCGACGAGCAATGGATTTCGTCCGCGTTTACCAAGGTCCACAGTTCCGCCGAAGTCTACCGTCAGGACGACATGCAGGCCGTGTTTGGTTCCGTCGATGAGATGAAGCCTGAAACGCTCGCATCGTTCCTGCAGACCATGCGAAACAATCTGAGTTCAGTATGGCGGGCACCTCAGGTCCAGCAGGACGCTGGCACGAATCGCAAGAAGAAAGACATCGAAGCCGAAGTCATGCTGGGCTACGACACGGCCCTGAAACTCTGCAAGGACGCGCTGGCAAAGCACCCGGACAACTGGCAGTTGCAGATGGCGCACGGCGCACTGCTGCACGATCTGGCCAACTACAGCAATGACCTTGCGAAGTCCGCGACATTCACCGAAGAGCGAACAGCGGCCCTGAAAACTCTTCGCTCAGCGGCTGAAAGCTATGTCGCCAAATCCAGCGAACTGAAAGAAACTGAGTACACTGTCGAGGCCATCAATACCTGGTTCTACGCCGCTCTGGGTGACTGTTCGATCGGCCAGATTACTCAGGATCGCAGCCCGATGCTGAATCAGATGGCAGAACTTGAAACCGTCTTCGCGTCTCTGCCGCAGGAGCTGCAGACCCGACATCGTGACATGTTTGCCAACGATCTGTTCGCGCGGATGAGCACCGTCAATCCCGCTGTCAAGTTCCGCTATGTGCGCGAAGGTCTCAAGCTGGCGGGCGATCGGCCTCAGGCGCGTGAAGCTCAGCAGGTGTTTGATTACTACAAAGATCTGGTCACAGAGATTCAGCTCAAGGCGGAAATCGACGGCACGGCCAAAGTCGGACATACTCAGCCGTTTGGCATCCTGGTTAGCATCCGGCATACGAAAGCCATCGAACGGGAATCTGGCGGCTTCAGCCGTTACCTGCAGAATCAGAATTCCGGTGGCGGCTACTTCTACAACAACGGTCGCCCCAACGAAGACTATCGCGACAAATTTGAGAAGGCGACTCGCGAAGCGCTGGACGAGCATTTCGAAGTTCAGTCCGTGACGTTCGAACCGGAGTCGATCAATTCGCGTTCGGATGCGGAACTCGGCTGGCGCGTCACGCCGTACGCCTACGTCCTGCTGAAAGCCCGCGGCCCGGAGATTGACCGAATTCCTCCCGTCCGGCTGGATCTGGATTTCCTCGACACGACGGGTTACGTCGTGCTGCCAGTGGAATCTGCCGCGATCTCCGTCGATTGCAGTCCCAAACGCGGAGACTCCCGACCGCTGAGTAACGTTGGCTTAACCCAAACCCTGGATGAACGAGAAGCCAAAGTCGGCAAGCTGACGCTGGAAATTAAAGCTGTCGGCCAAGGCATCATCCCGCCGCTCGAAGAGCTGGTGGATTTGTCGTTCGCGGACTTCGAAGTGAAGAACATTGACGACAACAAACTGTCGGTCTCGAAGTTTGATGAATCGAGTTCTGAACCAGTCGTGCTTTCGCAGCATCTCTGGACCGTCACACTTCAGGACCGAACGGACCAGGCGGCAACGACCGCCCGAGAATTCCAATTCGCCTCCGTGAAGATTGAACCACGCGAATCCCTGTATCAGCGCTACGATGACGCGGATCTGAAAGCCGTGGAACAGATCGTCACGCTGGAACAAACTTACGACAAGCCACAAACCAGCAGAACATTCCTCTACGTCGGCATCCTGTTTGCAATTGTCTGCGCCGCTGGTGTTGGTGCGTTCTTCCTGTGGCACCGTTCACCAACTTCGCAGCCTCAGGCCGCCACCAACTGGCACGTTCCTGAAGACATTACTCCCTTCAGTGTCCTCACGCTGCTAAAAAGCATCGAACGCAACAACGGCCTTTCCGCGCAATCAAAGTCCGACCTGACTCGATCCATCACTCAAATCGAACGCTACTATTTCGCCGATCACCGAGAATCCTCCGCCCCCGACCTCGCCTCAGAAGCCCGCACATGGGTGAGCAAGGCACGCTAAGCACCCATGCACAAGTTAAATCGCATAATCGCAGGATTCACAATCAGGGGACTGACGTCCACTGCTCGCCGCAAACCCGGCGAGCGGAGCGGCGTAAGCCCTCCGAGTCAAATGCGGGCAACTCGGTGGGCTGACACCCACCGCTCGCTAAGTTATGCCTCAAGACTTACACATGGGTGCTTAAAAGAGACATTCGATCAGAATCCGCATCAGTCGTAGATGCTTTCTCGACTGTCATTCATGTGGATGTTCCGCGATCGATGCCCGCGAAGCCACTCGTGAAAGTCATGCTGCCATTGCTCATATGGAATCTCACTGACCGAGGATTCACCGATTGCGTCCATATCCTGCACGACATGCAGCAGGAATGTTTTGACGTCGGTTCCCGCAGCAGCGGCGGCGCGTCGCTGGAATTCAGCGGATTCTTCTGGAGAGAGAGAAAGTGTGAGGTTCACGACAACGGCTTCGAAAGTTCTTTTTTTGGGCGAGGAACGGCCAAAGTGTATCGAACAAAGGTCATTCTCGTCAAAAATGAATTCGTGGCAAGCGATGCATTTGCTCAAGTAAGGATCGCTGGAAGAATTACAGTCGTGATTGAATCATCTGCAGTGTGTGTGTCGCTGAAATTCGATGCGGCCCAGTATGCAGCGTTTGAGTGCAATTCAGTTTGCGTTCCGGCCCAACGGGCCAGCCATAAGCCAGCCCAGGGCAACGCCCTGGGTTTGTGGATTTCAAGCACGAAAAGCCCCAACGGGGCGGACCTAAACAGATTCGAGCTGGCCACTGTAAGAATTAGTG
>Ga0138256_10006623_pt1 | contig 12247 bp, 8 predicted proteins | sample KNB2016incub_MG_FD_105486 | JGI IMG/M metagenome (GOLD analysis project Ga0138256, IMG submission 105486) | Active sludge microbial communities from wastewater in Klosterneuburg, Austria - KNB2014incub_MG | ecosystem: Engineered > WWTP > Activated sludge > Unclassified | place: Austria... | reverse complement strand
GACCACCATCAAAGCTGAACTTGAATACACGCGACTCGTGCGTCTTGGCGTGTTCGGACAACCACACTTCGCCACGCTCGGACTGATCTAGCGCGCGCGTGAGCTTCCAGTTCGGCCGACGCGGAACCGCATCGCCTTGGCGCAACTGACTGGGGGGTGCCAGCCGCGAAATAGATTTACGTTCGACCTTGCCCATCAAGCGGTAGCCAACGCGCGGCACGGTCACGATCAGCGATTGATCGGAATCCTTCAATGCCAGGCGCAATTTTCCGATTGCGTTGGTTAGAGCAGCCTCCACGACGATGCGACCGGCCCATGCCGAATCGAGCAACTCGTCCTTGGTGACCACTTCGCCCGCATGCCGCAACAAGCACGCCAGCACTTCCAGCGGCTTGCGCTCCAGTCGGACCGGCGTTCCCGCTACCAGCAACTCCCAGCGTGCTTCATCGAATTCGGCTTCGGCAAATTTCCAGCGGAAGACACCCTCGCTGACCTTGTCTACCCCATCCCCACCTGTTTGATCGAGCATTCCCGTCCCTGATCTATCCAATCGGCAATTCCGCTCCCCATCTTAAACATTCCTCCGCCCATTTCAGGACATTTCCAGTCAGCTGCTCGGCGCTTCGTCGCACTTGTTCATCGATTTCATGGCAGGCCAAGCGCCCGGATTGGCAAGCAGGCAGGCGTTGAAGGCTCATTTAATCAATGACTTATGATCGGTTTGAAATCCGTTTGGAGACCGTGGGGACAATCTGCCGGCTAATTTGCACGATGTGTCGGTGTGGTGCGACGCCTGCTGGTACGTGTCGGGGTTACCTGATGAAAGCGGTCTCGCGCAGCGCAAACGGTGAGGGTCTTCCCGAGCAAGCTGCTGAGCCGCTGGTTGGGGTCTCTTGCTTGCGCGGCCTCACGGATCTCCGAGCCAGGTGGCTGCGCCCTACCTATGCTTCGGATACACAAAATCGAAATTGGCATCATTCGCTCAAACACGGAGATCTCGCATCATGACAACAGGCCACCTATTTCGTCTGCCGAACGCACTTCTGTTTGCTTTTATCGCCATGTGCGCAACTAGCTCAGCTCATTCACAGACCTTGTGGCAAACGACAAGAGCGGTTCCTGTAAGTCCCAATGCGGTCACAACGTATGTCGAAGTGATCACGGGCCCATCCATTGGTCCGCATTTGCACGAGTTTCTCGCGTTAGGTGGAAATGGCCCAATCTTGGAATTTATCGCGTCAGTTGATGGGGGAGTGACTTGGCAGCAGAGAGGGTCCCTTCCAATCATTGGGGGAACGACTGGCGGGTCATTCAACGTTTTCAAACTGGCTTACGGCCCTGAGGGCTACACCTTGGTAAACACATCCGACTTCTGTAATCCATCCAGTGCGAGCGGACACATTGCCGAGATTTGCATGTGGAGATCCACGGACACTATCAATTGGGACCCCATTCCATTGTCGACAAGCCTTCAGAACTTCTATTCGATCACATATGGCAATGGTCGGTATGCGGTTGTCGGGAAACAGGGCTTTGGGCCTTGCATGTCCAACGGCGCACAAGATGCGCGATCGCGATGCCATATCTCCATATCGACTAATGGAGTTACATGGAACGACGAGCTTCCCAACGCCCACGGCATCACAGGGATCTCAGATTATAGAAACGGCCCCCTCAAGTTCCTTAACGGACGTTTCATTTTTGACGGCTACAGCGGCATGGGCACGGGATCCGACGACACACGCTTCTGGTCCAGCGCCGATGGCATCACTTGGACGGCGACTTCCAACCGGTTCGGTTCCGACACCTGCACTTTTTCTCATGGAGTTGCTTATGGCAACTCTCGATACCTTGTTTTTTCGCTAAATCCGGACTTTGTTTGCGTATCAGCCGATGCAGTTAACTGGAGCAAACACCCAATCGTGGGAACGAACAAGCCGATGTCTAACTCGAGCGGGCTCATATTTTTCGCGGGGACTTTTTACTCGTTAATTAGGCATGCAAGCCAACAAGTACCCAGATCGATAGGGGGTTACTCGTGGGTCAATGACATCACTGATCCCAGCTCCCGCCAAGCCATTGCAGCAGATGACGAGCACGCCGTTCAGGTCGGAATTGTAGAGCAAGCGGGCCGCGGCTTTCTGTATGCGAGTAGTGACAGAATATTTGCCTCGGGAATGGACAATGAATAGGTCCATCAAGTTGAGAATTTGGATTCTTAGAAGCTACCGGTGAGGTAGTGCTCGCTAACGCATCGGGGCCACTTCACTGCGTTGGATGTTATACGTTTGAACTGAACGCACCAATGACGCATCAATGAGGCCTGACCCATTATTTTCGAAGGTGAAGAAAAAATCGCGTTATGCGTTGATATGTGACACGGCGTCAAGGCGAGTGGTGAATCTTCGGCGGTGGTGGGCTTCCGAGGATTCGCTCTTGAATATTTTGCTTCTTGAATGTCCAGCTGGCGATGGTTGTTGGACATGCGTGCTTACCGATGTCTGCTTTGCAAGGGCATATTCCGTTTCTCAATGTGCACTATTTTTTGAGGCTTGAAATGACACATGCTAAAGGTCGAACTCGTAATCGCTCAGTTCGAGGCGCGTTGTTTGCCCTCTTGCTGACTTCTCTCTGCTCTGCTCCTCTTGCTGCAGCCGACGTCGCGGGATCTTTTGTATCGGCGGGTCAAATCGCCGAGCCCGCCAACGAAGTTTCGGGCACGCCATTGCCTGATGGGCGAGTACTTATTTTTGGTTCCTGGAAGGCGCAGGTGTACGCGCCCCAAAGCAGTTCGTGGGAGACCCCTATCACTTTCCAAGGGAATCATTTTGGGGGTACTTCTGCGCTTTTGGCCGATGGCAGGGTGTTAGTGGTGGGAACTGCCTCAACCTCCAACTCACCAGCCGCTGAAATCATTGATCCCGCAACCTCCCAAGTTGTGACAGTCGCAGGCGTTGTAGTGCGTCGTTACGGTGCCTACCTGATGACCAGAGCGGACGGCAAGGTTGTGATCTGGGGTGGCTTTGCAAGCGGTACCAGTGGGCCTCCATTGTCGACATCCGAGATATTTGATCCAATCACCAATAGCATCTCGACTTTTTCGGTTCCGGTTCCTGCTCGTTGGAACGCTGCCTCCGTCAAGCTGGAGGATGGACGGTACCTGATAGCCGGCGGCTCCATTGAAAGCGGTGCAGTCCAGTTGCAAGCGGTACTTTATGATCCGAATACCAACACCGCCTCCTCCGCGGGGCCACAGACACGATACTTCTTGGGACAATCTGTAGCACGTCTTCAAGATGGCAAGGTTCTCCTCTTCGGCGGTCGTGTGTTCCAAAATAGCGCCTTTGAATCCACGGACCTCGTTGAAGTATATGACCCTCAAACTGGTGTTTTCACCGCTCATGCTTCCATGCGCGCAAAGCGTGCATATTCCGTCACTGCACTGTTTCCAGACGGTAAAATCTTGATTGTTGGCGGCTATGGTTGGTGGAACGAAGCTCTCACGAGCGCCGAAATATATGATCCTGTCACAACTCTTTTCAGTTGGGTGGGTAACAACCCTTTGCACGCCCGCGTTGGTGGCGTGGCTGTGCCGATTGATGGGGGTCGCGCCGTCATTGCTGGTGGTCGTGACGCCCAAGGGCCCCTAGGAGAAGCTGAACTCTTTATCCCCGATAAGATCATGAGTTCGTCATTCGACTAAAGGCCGCCAACTTCGCGCGCACGGCTGGAGGCGGCCGGCACGACTTCATCTGATCGTTTGCCAGACTGATTTGCGCAGTTGCGGATTTTGCTCTGGCTAGCCGAACCAGGAGCGCAGGGAAGGCGCTGACGCGACGATCAAATGATCTCTCACGAGGACCGGCTGTTGCTACACGATCAAAGTTGACCAGTACTGCTCGTTCTCGACTGACCAAGTCGTGAGCGCTGGCACTAAAGTTCTAAAATAGTCCTGGTTTGTTCATCACACAGATGGTCAACGACAAGGGAAAATATCAGCATATTGCTTGTCAGCCCTGCGAGACTGCCAACACCACTGAGTGATTCATTTTCGCTTTCGTTGACGTTGTCGATGGCCACGAGCAGAATCGAGTCGATCGATAGATTCAATCGAGCTGAGTCAGGGGTGGCCGGATGTTTGGACGAAATGGATTCGAAAGGGTTCTTGGTTTTTCGCTGCTGAGTGTATTGATGGCTGAGGCTTATGCATCCAATGCGCAATCCGCGGAATCCCCTCTCCGCGCAACACTCTCCGGCGCTTTTCACGAGACCGTCCAGGAGGAGGTGGGCGTAAGTGGATCGGTTGTCGTCGGCGTCGCGACTGCAAACGCACTGTCCGGGGCGGCGGCGCTTGCCGGGTTTGTCGTTCCGGTTTCGAGCTCGCAGGTTTGCCTGACGGTTGTATCCCGTGATGGCGTCTATTCTTCAAGAAATACCTATCTGATGCCGCCGCTGGAAAAAGGGGGCGCCGAGTTGTGGGCGGTATTGCCGTTTGAAGGGACGCAACGTCGTGAATTGATCAACAGTTATGTCGAAGGCGATCTCGCTGTCCGCGCGACGCCCGGAAATTGCAGTTCGCAGAAGAGCGATTACCTTGTCGTACGTCGTGATGGGCAAGTAGATTCCGTCAGCATCCTCGTCAACGCGTTTGGAGCGAACGACGTGTTCTTCCGGACTGAAGAGGGTAAAGAAGAGAACTGCCAAGAATTTACGGAAGGGCGTCGAACAAGTTACGACTTTGTATGTCGTGTACCCGTCACCGGTGCAAGCCACCAGCAAGTTGCGATCGAGCGCGAGCGCTACGGCCGCAGCCTGACAACGGCTCATCTGAACCTTGTGCTCAGCGGCGCTGACAAGTGATGCGCTCAGAGCAAGGTGATCTGGTCAATGACAGGCAAGGACTATTCAAGGAGATGTGGAACGTCTTTCTCCTCAGTTTGCGCACGTTGCAACCGCTCCTCGTGCTTGCCATGCTTGCGATGGTGTTTTGGGCCGTCCTATCACGGCAACCATGGCCGTTTTCAATAGATGCTGAGACCGAACACCTCTCATTGAGTCTGGCGCGTGGAGTCGAGACAAACTGGCGCATTGATGGCGCTGTGCTATGCAGTCGAACATCAATCGATTCTCTTAAGGATCGGTCTATCGACAAGAGCAAGATTTGCGCAAGTAGTCGGTGGAACGCCTATTCGTTGTCCGGGCTCGCTGAGCCCGTCATGGTTGTGCCTTCGCTACCTGATAAGACTCCCGCATACTCGGCCAGTATTGACATGTCCACTGATGGTTCGCTGTTGATGCAACTGCGAACGGATGATCCTGCCGGCCCACCGATTTCGCTCTCGTGGGCGGATGCCGAAGCGCCTTCAACAATTGGGCAGGATGTCATACTCGAGTTCTCCGCGACTACGTTGGAAAGCGCACGACGGGTGCTATTGCCTTTTGTAGGCAGCGGAAGTATCGGGAAGGATGTTTCGTGGAAGGATTCCGCAATACTTCGCAGCGGGCGAGTCTCTCTCTATACGCACTCTGATGATGCGGCCGGAGGTCGAGCGCTCGTGGATACCGCCGAATTGATGCCGGGTGATCGTGTTGACCTTTCCAGTGGAAGACAGAGTGATGATGTGCCTATCAAGGGGTTTATTCACGTCGACGTTACGCCCCGCGCAGAAGATTCACCCCCGATCATGCGTGTGGTCGCATTCGGCGAGTCCGAATCCGTCCATATCGTCCGTTTTGGTGATCAAGGCTATGATTTCGCACCGGGCATCATGGCCCGACTTTCTCGACACGACGCGATATCGACCTGGGCAGTACTTATTCTTTCGCTGCTGGGTCTGATGGCTGTCTATCGCGAAGGTTCTGAAATCGGTGAAGGAACATTGCGCGAAAGCGTACAACGATTTCGCGAACGATTTCGCAAGCCGAAACCCGATGAGGAATAGGGCGTCGATGCTTCGCGCAAGTTTGTTTCTGACCTGTCTCTTGTTGAGCGTGCCGGTTTCGGCCCAACAGGCTGTTGTGCGTACTCTTGGCGAATCTGCTCTCGAAGTGGGTCAGGCTTGGATGATGCATAGCGGCGAGCAATGTTTGGCTGTTATGCCTCTCCATGTTGGAACTGAGTCGAAGGTGCCTTCGCTATTGTTGGAAGGCAGTCCCGGCTTGCGAGGTGATGCTGACGCCCCGATCGATCTCGGCGAGGATGCGTCCGTTTCGATCGTCCACGGTGCGATCACGCAAAAATGCGGAGCCAGCATCGGCACCATCAATCGAAATGTTTCACGCTATGTCGCCGGCGGTGGACTCGGAAGTCTGCGCAGTATCAATGGCGATGGCACGGTGGCGAGATTGGCGGTAACCGTGGTCGACGATGACGGCAGCACGTTTCTAAGAGTACTGCCGACTGTAGAGGGGGAGCGAATCCGCAAGGGTCAGAGTGGCAGCTTGTTATTCGTCAATGAGCAGACGGTTGGAATGCTGCAAGCGGTCAACGCGCGGAGCGGCATTGGTACCGTAATGTGGACCGATGCCTTGCTGGCCAAGGTTGAGACATATATGCGCTCACGCCAAGCCGGGGCTTCCGTACTGACCCAAGGCGCTGGCAACGCGGATCGAAGGGAAAGGCCCAATCTTGCACCGACTAGTGAAGGTGGACATGGCGCTTGGCTAATCTCTTCGTGGAATGTCGATTCGGTTGACGTCGAACATCTCGCACGAAATCTAACCGATGCGGACGCGACGAGTTTTTGGCAGGCCCGAGTTCCTGTTTGGCCGGTCGTACTCGAACTCAGTGGTCCAGTCGGCGTTGAAATCGTTGGCGGGATCCGCTTTATCGGCTCGGGAAATATCACTCCCGGAAGGTTGCCCCTGAAAGTCCAAGTACTGAGCTCAGTCAGTTCCGCGCGGCCCAGTTGGCGAGCGGTGGCGACACAGGATCTGGAATTCGATCAAGGTGTTGCCGAGCTCCGCTTTCTCCCCGTGCGTGCCCGCCAGGTTCGGATCGAATTCTATTCAACTCAAGGAGCGACTTCCGAGGTTTCGCTGTCAGGCATACAGATAGTCCGGGGGGAAAACTAGCTTTCTGCTACAGAACTACCGAACCGACGCGGTAGCGTTGAACTGATACCCCCAACCAGGGTTGCTAATCCTTCCAGCAAGACTATTGTCTTCCATGAGATGTAATTCTCCTTGAAATGAACCGTACGAAAATGTGAGTAATGATCCGTTTACGTTTCCGGTGTAGCCCGAATTGTTGGGTCTTTCAAACTTGCCAGTGCCCAAGTCAATCTTCTTTGTATTGATGTCCAGTTTGAAACTTTGCCCTGACTCGTTGAGGTATTTGGTCGACTTCTCCTGAATTTCCTTGGGCGCCTTCGTGTCGACGATCAGCGTAATGATGATCTGCTCCAATCCAAGCACGGTGTACTTGAATGCCGTATTCCTCAAAAGACTGTCCGTGCTAGCGAAACCCGCGTCCAGAGCCATGCTCCGCATCACCGGGTCGTCACTGGTTGCCATGGATTCAAACGCGGCCAATCGCACTGCCTGATCTGGATCAGCCAACACCTGTTTGACCTCGTTGATCTCTTTTGCCCGTTGGCGTGCAGCTTCGATTTTTTCGGCTGTAGTTTGATCAGCAAACGTCGAACAACTTAACGCCAAAAGCGAGAGTGCGAAGGTGCCGCGAATGATTTTGCTTGTCCGATTGCGCATGAGCGTGTCCCCTGATGATCGAGCACCCTGAGAGTATCCTGAATTCTTGGGGTGAGCGTCAAACAACGAGAATACGAGTTCGGGAAATTACACTATCAATGCGCTTGGTCTGTTGCCACTCGTTCAAAGTTGACCAGTGCCGCTCGTTCTCAACTGACCAGGTGGTAGGGGCTGGCGCTAAAGGCCTAGTCTTGATTTATTGACCAGGCATATGCTCAACGACAAATGAAAAAATCAGCTCCGTTCAATCAGAGATCCAGCCCAGCACCGTTGCTCCGCAACCAGTTCTTTCTGTCCCTATAGTCGGGCAACACTTTGTCGATTTCGTTCCAGAAAGCGTCGGTGTGGTCACGGTGATGGAAGTGACACAGCTCATGGACCACGATGTAGTCGATAACGGTCTGCGGCGCCATCATGCACTTCCAGTGGAACGCGAGTTGCCCCTTGGGTGAGCACGTGGCCCAACGATTGCCGAGTTCGCGGATTTCGATGCCAATCGGCGCGACACTGACCTTGGGGGCGTAATAGGCAACCCTGGAACGCAGGCGATCATGGCCTTTGGTAACGAAGAATTCCCGAAACGCGGATTGAGCCGTGGCGATGTCGCCCTGCTCCACCAAGTCCCGGCGCATTGTGAAGCGGCCGTTTCTTAGCTGCAGTGCCTCCTCTTGATCGCTTACGAGTAAGAGCCGATAGGCGCGGCCGAGATAAAGAAACCCCTCGCCGTTCTTGTATTCACGCAGCACGCGAGTGGAATTCAGGTCGCGCCATTCGGCCAGCCCTTGATAGATCCAGTAGTGCTTCGACTCGACGATGTTGGCGACCTGGTCGTCGTCAGCCCACTCCGGGGCGCGAACCAGCACGCTTCCATCGCGGTCGATGATGATGTCTGCGGTTGACCGGCGGCTGCGGATGATCTCGTAGGCAATGCCATTGTCGTGCGGCGCTTTCAATGCTTCACCTCGCCCTTCTCAGATCCGAATCACGCTTCTCGGCTAGCTTGATGATTTCCACGGCCAGCCGTTCATGTTTTGCGTTCAACGCTGGGATGTTCGCCAGCAGGATTTCGGTGTCGATATTGCCGCGCAGGTTTTTCACCTCGATCGGCTTTTCCCAGAAGTCGATCACCCCGATCGTGTCCTGTAAAACCTCCACGATGCGCAGCATGAGTTTTTTCAACGGCGCCCGTTCCGTGGGCGGAACCTCGCCGCCACCATAGGTGAGCTGCAGCACGTAGTCATAGAAAGTTGTGGCCTCCCTGGTGAGGCCCTCGACTGCCTCCGAGCGCCCCGCCATGGCGTCCTTGCGGAGCTCCTCCAGGTCTTCGGAGAGGGTCTTCCAATTGTCGCGATGTTGCTCGATTAGCTTTTCGAGCTTCTCGCTCAACTTGGCGTAGAAGGCCGGATCTTCGTCGAAGTGCACTGTGCAGTGCTTGCGGATGGCGTGCTCCATCTCGCTGGCCTTCGCCTCTTCGTTGCCTCGTGAGTGCTTTTGCACGTGTGATAGAAAATCATCTGACAGCAGTTCAACCGGCGGAATCTTCGGGTTGATGCCCAAGTCCACCAAGTGTTCATTGATTAGTGCCTTCACCTTGGCACCCGCGTCGGCAATATCCAGGGAATCGTCCTTGTAACGCTCCTTGATCATGCGCAGCAGGTAACCAAAGCGCCGCGCCGCTCCGCGGTACGGATGGCCGGCCGGGTGGGGTAGGATCAGGTTAAGGCTTTGCAGGAACTTCTTCAGGTAAACCTCGAAGTCGGCTCGCCGCTTGATGTCCTTCAGTGCACTCACGGCTGCGTGAATTACTGCCACATCGGCCTCTGTTGACCCAAGCGTCCCCTTGATGAAGCCTTCGATGCTGCCGACATTCGCGGCACGGAAGTGCTGGAGCAAGCGCTGATAGCGCTCTTCGAGGATGGGCACCTCACTCAGAATATTCTTGAGACCACTCTGGATGTCCTGCGCATCTTCCTCGGAGTAGATCGAAAGCGCCTCGGTCAGGTGATTGGCCAGGCCAATGTAATCCACGATAAAGCCGCGCTTCTTGTTGGTGGAGACACGATTGACCCGGGCAATGGCCTGCAGCAAATTGTGTTCGCGCAGTTTTTTGTCGATGTACATCACTTGCTCCACGGGTGCATCGAAACCCGTAAGCAGCATGTCGCAGACGATCAGGAAGGCAATCCCGGTCAGCTCCTTGTCGTGGTCGTCGAAATCGAATGGTTTGCAGAAGTTTTCCACCGCGTTCCAGCGCTTGGATTCCTTGCGTGCTTCGGTGGTGGCAGCAGGCTCATTCGTGGGATCAGCCGACACGACCACAGCCGCCTTCAGAAACGCGATGCGGCGAATAAGCTCTGTATCCGGAGTGCCCTTGAGTTGCTCACGTTCGACACGCTCGCGCAGCGCGGCGCGAATGGACTTCTGGTAGCGAATGGCCGCCAGCTTGGAATGACAGACCACCTGGGCCTTGAAGCCATCGGGCAGGATGTTTTCGATGTAGTGATTGACCAGATCCTTGGCAATCGCTTCGATGCGCTTCTCGGCCTCCAGAATGTCGCCGGTAGCACCGTACTTCTTTTTGATGGCGAGAATTTCCTCCTCGCTGCGCTCCTTGAAGAGATCCTCGAACTTCGTGTCAAAGCCGTGCTTGTCGTTGATTGCCGTGTCTGCCGTGCGGCCTTCGTACAGTATCTGCAACGTGGCGCCATCGTTGACTGCGTCCATCAACTTGTAGGTATCAATGAATTCGCCAAAACGCCTCACTGTGCGCTTGGTGCCGTGCTGCTCGGTGATCAACGGCGTACCGGTGAAGGCAATGCGAGTGGCATTGGGAAATGCCTCGAAGATGTTTTCACTCAGGTCCGAACCCTGGGTGCGGTGTGCCTCATCAATCATCAGCAGGATTCGCCCGGACGAATTGACGACACCAAACGCTTGGCCCGAAGGTATCGCCCCAAGCTGGCCCAACGCCTCCGCGACCTTGTCCGGCAGGATTTCGCTTCGCTCGGCAAACTTGTGAACCATCACCATGTTGATATCGGAGGCGTTGGTACTCAGGTGCTCGCGGAGCTGCGCCGTGCTCTCAATGACGTTGACCTTGCCGCCAATAAGCTTGGCCGTGCCCGAAAGCTGCTCCTCAAGGTCGACGCGGTCGTTGACGAGCACGATCTTGAAGTCTTCAAGGTCCGCCGCTGCGCGAAGCATGCGCGCGACGAATACCATGGTCAGCGACTTGCCCGAGCCCTGTGTGTGCCACACGACGCCTGAGCGTTCTTCTGGTGTCTTGCCCGCGCGCAGGCGGCTGACAATCTTCCGAGCCGCACGGTACTGCTGGTACCGGCAGACAACCTTGATGCGCCTACCCGAGTCGGTGTCCATAAACACCGTGCAGGTGCGCAGCACATCGAGCAGCGTCGCCGGGGCGAGAAGCCCCTGGATGAGCTTCTCTTGTTCGCGCTCGATGCCCAGTGGCGGGGTGTAACTCTGGTTGCTCTCAGGCCAGATGTCCTTCCAGGCGTAGAAGTGCTCATGCCCGGAGGTAATGGTGCCGAACTCGGCCTTCTCGCCGCAGGTCCGCACCAACAGCAGGTTCGTGTAAAAGAGCCGCAGTTCACCCTCGCGCAGGCCGGCTTTGATGGTCTCCGCTCGTCCGTTGCGATAGCGCAGGAGCTGTTCGTGGGCGGCATGCAGCGGGTTGGCGGTATTCGGGTCGCCGATCTTTGCCTCGACCACCACCAGCGGGATGCCGTTCACGAACAGGACGATGTCCGGAATGATGCAGCTTTTCACGCAGCCGGGCGTGTCGATGCGGAACTGGTTGATGGCGTGGAATTTGTTCTGCTCGGGGTGAGCGAAGTCGATGAGCTTGACGACCGGGTCGGCCTCGCCGGTGACCTCGTTGCGATCTACCTGCGCTTTGAGAAACAAACCCTGGGTCGTTTCGTTGGCCTCCAGCAGCGTTCGGTTGGGCTGGCGCAGAATCTGGTCGCGTAGGTCGTCGAGTTGTCGGTCTGTGAGCCAGGGCTTTCCGTCTGCAGTCAGGTTGATCGCACGCACGGCGTCACGGAATACGCCGGGGAGAAACCACTCGCGGAAGTTCGTGCGCAGACTCGCCTTTGGGTCCGCGGGAATGCATCCCTGGCCCTGGTCATTCACGGTCCAGCCCAGCGCGGCAAGCTGATCGAGGAACGGCTTCTCGACGTGCAGGTATTCGCTCACGCCAGCATGCGGGATCAGTGCGCCAAACGGCTTAGTGCAACGCCGATCATGCGATCGTCAAACAGGCGCTGCTTGCGCTCGGCCGCATCGGGGCCGGCTGGCCATCGCGCGAGTGCACCGCGCACGCTGCTCACATCCGCTTCTGCCCCCTCTCGGTTCAAGAGCCAGTCCACGGTGGCGAGCAGCTCCATCCCCCACGGCGACTGGAACCCATCAATCTGCTCTGCGGTGCGCTCCAACGCGGCGCTGTAGGGCATGGCCTCGCTGCTTTTGAGGTAGGTCGAGAGGAAGTCCTTGCTCGCGTCGTCGAACCAGATAG
>Ga0138256_10006622_pt1 | contig 12249 bp, 6 predicted proteins | sample KNB2016incub_MG_FD_105486 | JGI IMG/M metagenome (GOLD analysis project Ga0138256, IMG submission 105486) | Active sludge microbial communities from wastewater in Klosterneuburg, Austria - KNB2014incub_MG | ecosystem: Engineered > WWTP > Activated sludge > Unclassified | place: Austria... | reverse complement strand
TTTGCAAAGTTGTTTTCTGATTGCTTTTTCATGACTTTTTGTTTTATACGTTTTTAATAGTTGGTTGCTTATTTTTAGTAAACTTGGCTTTTTTGCCGCTTTGCTTACTTTGATAACACAAAGATAAGGGATTTTACAGTACTATATAATACAAAGTACTTAGTATATTTTAGTAATAGGCAATTATTAATAGCCAAATTTTGGCTGAAACACTTACTGCTATTGAGTTTTGAAAAATAAAGGAAATTTTAAAATATAATAGGGGTTTTGATGAATGGTAAAATAGCTTGATGAGCGACCTTATAATAGGCTTTTATAATCCCTAAATCAATATTTTTTTGATCTAAAGCAGATAAACGGGAACAAAACCATCGTAAATTGGAGAGGGAAATCATGAAATATTAGCTCAATTGGTTATCCTGCGTTAAGTAGAGCAAAAACTAGGGTCTAAATAGAAGCAAAATGCGGCAGTAGCTCAGTTGGTAGAGCATTAGCTTCCCAAGCTAAGGGCCGAGGGTTCGAGTCCCTTTTGCCGCTCAGGTGTATTTATATTAGTCAATATGGGGAAATTGTTACTTTATCTCCAGGTCACTTATGTTGCGGTTGTGCAGGCGGCCAAGTTTCATCCACCTGATCATTGGTCCAAGAATGAATTTTAAAAATCCACGGCTATAGGTTTTATAAACAGCTTCACCAGTAAAAATGCGGGTGAGGTGACGTTGCATATGTGAGCCGATGAACCGGCCAAAGGAAGTATCCATCCTTTCCTTGCCTACGGTCATAAGAGTGAATAGCCCACCACTATACCATGTGTTGACCAATTTTTGCCAAACACTAAGTTCATGCACCTGGCTCTTCTCATACTTTTTAAAAGCCATATCAGTTGCTTCCGTTATGGCATCTGCAGCAGAAAAAGAACTCTTAATGGCCAGGAATAAACCCGAAGAAAAAATAGGGTCAAGAAAACCGGCAGCATCCCCTATCAATAACCAGTTCTTTCCATACATCTGCTGTGAAATAAGCTGATAGTTGTTATATTGAACAACCCCTGTTTCCCTCTTTGCATTTTTGGTAAACTTCAAAAGGGTATCGTCTGTCTTTAAAATATTATCGTACTGTTCTTCCCGGCTGTTTCCGTATTTGGTTAAATGCCTTGGATTGATCACAACACCAACTGAAGTTCGCTCTGGTAAAGGGATCCTCCATGCCCAGCCATTTTCTAGCCGATGAAGGTGGATATTATAAGGATCAATCTTTTCAGCATTACTCAAATGGGCAAATATGGCCACATCTTTTCGCTCTCCTTCTTTGGTGGGTATATTCAGCAGCCTGGATACGGCTCTTGACCGGCCGGTAGCATCCACTATCAGATCGGGTTGGCCCTTGAAGTAGTTATTGGTGGCAGCAATGGTTTCATCACTTAATTTCAGTTCATCAGTATTACTCACCTGCTCAATCTTTGCAACATGATTAAAGAAAGTCACCCCTTCACGTATAGCCAGGTCAAAAATGGTTTTATCAAATTTCAAACGGGGAACATTATAAGCATAAGGCGGTAACCCTCCTCCGCCGAAACTAAAAGGAGATGTTGCTTCTTCATCTTTATTAACCCAAACTGATGCACCAGGCTTATAAGTACTATATGACTTTACCTCATCTTCCACTCCCAGCTTTCTTAATAATGGAATTATGGCTGGCAGTAAGGATTCACCCACTATGATCTCTGGACGTTTTTCAAGGTAGAATACAGCTACATCATACCCTTTTCTCTTAAGCAGAGTTGCAAGGGCAAAACCAGCAGGCCCCCCGCCAATGATAGCAACAGATTTTATATTTCGCCTCATAAAATAAAAAACGCAAATGTAAATAAATTATGGCTTAGGAGTAAACTTGTTACATACAAATGAATTTGCCCGGGCAGGAATAATTTTTCTGGTTGTAATATGAGTTAAAATAAGATTCCGGCTGCTGTGCCGGGAACTGAGAAATAATACAGAAAAGAAAAAAGCTAACTGAATTATTAAGATTCAATTAGCTTCATTTGTTTTACAGGGGTACTGTAATTAATTATATGTGGATTCTTCCGGCTTATTAACTGAATAGCCCGCCCTTCTTTAATTCACGTGTTCCCTGGCCGATCAAAAATCCGTTTTGGTATATCTGAACGGTATAACTACCTTGTTTGAAATCTGATCCCGGGATAAAAGCAAATTCAACATTCTTCATTTTTGCAGTTTCCAGGTCAACCGGAACTTTAGCGGTAAAAGCCTTATCTCCTTCTTCACGGGTTGTAAATGTTTCAGTTCCGGTATTAATAGCTTTTCCATCGGGACCAATAACCACAACATATACATCTGTCTTACCTGTCTGGATAATACGGTTAGCAACATCAAAGCTTACCACAAATTTATCTACACGTTTAGCAGTTGTAGAAACTTTTTCTTTACCATTGCCTTTTACATTGATTGGAGTAATTATAATGTTTGAAGCATTCAGCGTAGATGCAACATCTACTTTTTTCTCAAGCTCCTGTTTCACTGTAGTGGTTGCAGTCAAATCCTGGTTTAATTTTTCCTTCTCCTGGATCAATACAGCTTTATCATTAGATAATGTCTGGTTCTCTGTTGTAAGGCGAGCTACTTCCTGCTCCATTGAAGATATCTTTTCATTCAATGATGCGATCAGAGTTTTTGCCCTGGCTAATTCCGAGGCAGTAGCATTTTTCTTATTTAAAATGCTGCGGATCTCTGATTTTACCTGAGCGATCTCATTATTTTTGTCTGTTAACTGGCTTTCTAACCTTGTATTAATGGTTGTCATTGAATCAAGACGGGCCAGTGATGCATCAAAGCTGTTTTGCACATCACTTTTCTCAGCACTTACTTTTGCAATTTGCGTTTCCTGCTGCTGGATGGTTTGTGAACTTTGGTTTTTAGCATAGATCAAAAACCCCGAAACGGCGATAAGGCCTGCCGCTAATACACCAATGATGATATTTTTGTAGTTTTTAGCTGGTGCTGCCTGGGCAGATGGGGTTGGAAAATTTGTGTCAGTCATAATATTGCGATTTAAAAGTTGAAAATTATTTTGAATCAGGCCATTTTCAGGCACCCCAACCACAAAACCAAAACCGTGCCATAAAATTTTTTTACGTCCCATTAAAGCTGCAAGAAGCAACATTCCAGAGGGTTTCAGAAACTTCTTAAGTAATTAAATAAGAAAAAGTTAATAAAGTACCGCCCGCTCAACTTTTCCCTTTACCCGGCTTATTATAAAAAGCTATCTTCGGTTATAACAACCTATATGAAGGAATTTGATACGATCATAATTGGTTCGGGGGCGGGTGGGCTTGCCGCTGCTTTATGCCTTGCCCGGACAGGGCAAAAAGTGGCTGTTATTGAACAGCATTATGTGCCGGGGGGATGGTGCCATAGCTTTTATATTAACGGACATCGCTTCAGCCCGGGAGTACACTATATCGGGGCAATGGATAAGAGCGAATCTGCCGGCAACCTTTACGAAGGGTTGGGTATAGGGCAGGAGCTTGTTTTTTTCAGAATGAATCCCGCCGCCTATGAGCATTGCTGGATAGGTAATGAGCGGATCGATATGCCAGCCGGCCCCGAACACCTATATGATTCTCTAGCCAAACGCTTTCCGGCTGAGAAAAAAGGGATAAAAAAATACCTAGACCTGGTTCAGAAAATAAGCAGGCAAATACAGCTTATCCCTAAGATGAACGGTTTTTGGGATAATATAACTATTCCTTACCGAACCCGGCACCTGGGTAAATATGGGCTGTTCAGCCTGAAACGGGTGATTAGCTGGCATATTAAGGATCCTTTATTAAAAAAAGTACTTAATATACAGTGTGGCGACCATGGGCTCCCTCCCTCCAAAGCCAGCTTCCCTTTTCACTGTGCTCTTATGGACCACTATATTAACGGGGGATTTTATCCAATGGGTGGGGGAGCGGCCATAGTAAAAGCCATGACTACAGCCATTAAAAGATATGGGGGGGAGATACATACTGGTCAGACGGTAAAAAAAATATTATTGTCCGGTGAAAAAAAGCCCAGAGCCATAGGTGTAGAACTACAGGGAGGGGAACAAATAGTGGCAAAGCGGATAATCTCGAATGCCGACCCTGAAGCCACCTATAAACTTGTGGGACATAGCAACCTTAGTAAGAAATTACTTAAGAAACTTGCCACTACCCGTTATTCCGTTACTTCCCTTATATTTTTCCTGACGGTTGAAATGGATATCCGTACCGCTGGACTGGACTCCGGGAATATATGGTTCATGCCCGATCAGGATATGGATGAACTGTATGATGACCTCACCCGGGTTGACATACTGGAAAAAGATGAATTTGCATCCCTGTTCATCAGCTGTTCATCTTTAAAGGACCCCCTGAGCTTTAACGGAAAACAGCACACCATTGAAGTAGTTACATTTATTGACTATGGTTCTTTCAAAGAATATAAAGAAGAAGGAAGGAAACACTCTGAAAAATATCTCCTGATCAAAGACAGGCTCTGCGAAAAACTGCTGAATACTTTCAAAAGGATATTACCTGAAGTGTACAAGAACATTGTGCACATGGAGTTGGGTACGCCAATTACCAATGAGCATTATATAAATTCTACCCGTGGAAATGTTTATGGTACAGAAAAAGGATTCTGGCAAACGGGCCCCTTTTCCTTTACGAGTAAAAGCGAAATTGAAAACCTGTACATGTGCGGATCCAGCATCATGTCGCACGGAATTTCCGGCGCTAGTTATTCGGGGGTAAGGACAGCGGCACAAATACTTGGTTGTACTGAGGAAGACCTGCTGCAGAAAAACGAATCGCAGCAGGTGCGTATTTATGATGCTGAAGACAGTTCTCAATGGCCTGAATGGATAAAACAGCGGCTGGCCGATAAACACAGGCGTTCGGAAAACAAGATCGTACGGGCTGTTTAAACAGCCAAGCAGTTATTCCCCTTATTGTTTTAATTTTATCCCGGTTCGTACAACTTTTTGTTAAATGACAAACAACGATAATAATGGCCGGTTCTGTTTCCCCGAGGGAGAAAGTTGATGTTTTGAGAGCCTGTGTTATTATTCCAACCTATAACAACGCAGCTACACTTGCGGGGGTTATTGAAGACGTAACCGGGTATTCCGATCATATTATAGTCGTTAATGACGGCTCAACTGATAATACAGCAGAGATAATACAGCGTTTCCCTTTTGTACAATTCATCAGCTACTCAAAAAATGCAGGCAAAGGATGGGCACTTAGACAAGCGTTTAAATATGCTGCAGACAGAGGATATCATTATGGTATTACGATAGATTCAGACGGGCAACATTTTGCCAAAGATCTCCCATCCTTTATTAATGAAATTGAGGTATTGCCAAACAGTATTATCATTGGCGCCCGCAATATGGGGCAGGCTTCTGTACCCGGGGGCAGTAGTTTTGGTAATAGGTTCTCCAATTTTTGGTTTAAGGTAGAAACCGGAATTAATTGTCCCGATACACAATCCGGATACCGCCTGTATCCTTTATTGCCTGTAAACAAAATGCACTTCATCACCCGTAAATATGAATTTGAAATTGAGGTTCTGGTAAGGGCAGTCTGGAAGGGAATCAAAGTGGAATCTGTGCCGGTAACTGTTTACTATGCACCAAAGAATGAAAGGGTTTCACATTTCAGGCCATTCAAAGATTTTTTCAGGATAAGTATTTTAAATACGGTTTTGGTATTCATCAGTTTCCTGTATATCAGGCCACGTAATTTTTTACGGATACTTTTCAATAAAGAAAAACTCAAAAAACTGCTGGATGACCATTTATTTAATCCACATCATTCCTCCGAATTGAAATCTGTTTCGGTTGCATTTGGGGTATTTATGGGCATTATTCCTATCTGGGGTTTTCAACTATTGGCAGCGATCTTCCTCTCTGTTTTATTCAGGCTGAACAAACCCCTGGTAATAGTTGCAGCAAACATCAGCATTCCCCCCATGATTCCATTTATTATTTACGGGAGTTATAAAGTGGGGTCTTTATGGATGGGAGCAAACGCTATGCAGATAAGTTTTAGCAGATCAATAACCCTGGAATCAATTAAAAACAACCTGGTTCAATACATTTATGGCAGTATTACACTGGCAATCATCGCTGGCATCATATTCGGGATACTCACATTCATTTTTTTAAAACTGACCGGGAAGAAAACAGCGATTACTGCTAAGACCGAATAAGGTATGGAAAAAATATTACTTCAAATATATTCTTTTTTCGAAAAACGGCAGTGGGTATTATACATCACGTTTGCATTTATCTTCCTGCTTGCCGGCTGGTTTGCATCACAATTGAAATTTGAAGAAGATATTTCGAAGATCTTACCCAATGATAAAAAGGTTGAAAAACTGAACGAAGTTTTTCAAAACTCAAAGTTCATAGACAAGCTGGCAGTTACTGTATCGCTGAAAGACACGGTAGCTCCTGCACAGCCAGATAGCCTGGTAGCCTATGCTGACGAATTGGTTGAAAATATCCAGGCAAAACTATCTCCCCTTATCAGTAAGATCAATTATAAGGTTGATGATGAATTGACGCTGGAATTATTTGGTACCATAAGCGATCACTTGCCTGTTTATCTGAATGATAAGGACTATACATCAATAGATTCCCTGATCACCCCTGTAAAAGTTAAAGAAACCCTGGAGCAGGACTTAAGAACGCTTTCTTCCCCTGCCGGCATTGCATTAAAGAGCATGATCAGCAAAGACCCGGTCGGGATAAGTTTCCTGGGATTAAAAAAAATACAGCAATTACAATATGATGAAAATTTTGAATTATACGATAATTATATAGTTACTAAAGACCAGAAACACCTGGTGCTTTTTATCACCCCGGCATATCCTCCAAATAATACAGGAAAAAACGCATTGCTGTTAAAGGGCCTGGATAGTATAATAAGTACTAACCGCTTCAATAATGTAACTGCTTCCTATTTTGGCGCCACAGCTGTTTCGGCAGGTAATGCGCTGCAGCTTCGGCAAGACTCATTACTTACACAAGGCATTACAGTACTTTTTATTATCATTTTTTTAGGGATTTATTTCCGTAAAAAAAGAGCGCCGCTAATTATTCTTATACCGGTTTTGTTTGGCGCTTTATTTTCCCTGGCAGCCATTTATTTTATTAAAGGAAAAATATCGGTCATCGCTTTGGGCACAGGTTCTGTAGTGTTGGGCATTGCGGTTAATTACTCACTCCATGTATTTAATCATTACCGGCATATAGCAAGTATACGGCAGCTGATCCGTGACCTTGCACATCCCATGACGGTGGGAAGCTTTACCACCATTGGAGGCTTTTTATGCCTGCTGTTAGTAGAATCAGAAATGCTTAAAGACCTTGGCTTGTTTGCCGCATTCAGTTTAATTGGCGCCTCACTTTGCTCTTTGATTTTTTTGCCGCATATCATCACTTCCAAAAAAGAGCAGGCAGCACATACGGGAAATGAATTTTCATGGATTGATAAAATAGCCTCTTACCGCCCGGAGTATAATAAATACCTGGTGTTTATTATTTTAGGTTTGACCATAGTATTTGCCTTTTGGGCAGGGAAAGTAAGTTTTGAATCAGACCTGCAAAACATGAACTACATGTCAGGCAAACTAAAAGATGCTGAAAAAAAACTCAACCAGATAAATCAATATGCATTGCAATCGGTTTACCTGGTAACAGAAGGTAAAACCCTTGATGAGGCCCTGGAGAATAATGAAAAACTGGTTAAAAAAATAGAAAAACTGGAAGCGAATAATGTAGTAAAAAAGTATTCAGGTGTATCTTCTCTTATCATTTCCGACTCCCTGCAAAAGGTAAGGATCGCCAGGTGGAAGCAATACTGGACGGAAGAAAAAAAACAAAGCCTGATCGCCACGCTATACAAAGAAGGGGCTGCCTTAAAATTCAGCGCATCCGCCTTTGATAATTTTAAATTGTTATTGAACAAAAATTTTGAAGTGGTTGACAAAAGAGCAATGGAGGAGGTTCGCAAAAATTTTCTTGATGATTATATAACAGAGAAGCCGGATAAATCAACCGTTGTAACACTGGTAAAAACAGTTCCGGGAAAAAGACAGGAAGTATATAACGGCTTTGAGAACGAACAGCACGTTACCGTACTGGATAAGCAATACCTAGCCAACCGTTTTGCAGAGATCATCAATTCCGATTTTAGGAGGATTGCATTAATGACCTCGTTGCTGGTGTTTTCTGTCTTATTGCTGATGTATGGAAGAATTGAACTCACATTGGTTTCCTTTATTCCCATGTTGATCAGCTGGGTTTGGATACTGGGTATCATGGGTATGGCGGGTATCCAGTTTAACATTATCAACATCATTGTATCTACACTTATATTTGGACTGGGAGATGACTACAGCCTTTTCATTATGGATGGCTTATTGCAGGAGTACAAAACAGGAAAGAAAAACCTGTCCTCTTTTAAATCTTCCATAATCTTATCTGCAGTTACTACCATAGCGGGCCTGGGCGTTTTAATATTTGCAAAGCACCCTGCGTTAAGGTCCATCGCATTGATTTCTATCATCGGAATTGTTTGTGTGGTAGTGATGGCGCAAATACTGATTCCCTTTTTATTTTCTGTGTTGATAAAAAACCGGGTAAACAAAAACCGTTTTCCCTGGACGCTTTGGGGGTTCATAAAATCTTCTTTTGCATTTTCCTATTTCATCGGGTGGAGTGTTACATTTACCCTGATGGCATGGATATTCTCTCTATTCAATATAAAAGAGAGAGGAAAGTTGATTTATCATAACATCATCTGTGGGGTGTGCCGGCGGCTTGTATATATAATGATCAATGTAAAAAAGAAAATCATAAATCCCCGGCTGGAAAAATTTGAAACTCCTGCCATTATTATTGCCAATCACCAGTCTTCACTGGATATATTGCCGCTGATCATGCTGCATCCCAAACTCATCATGCTCACCAATAACCGTATCTGGAATTCGCTCCTGTTTGGTAAAGTGATCCGTATGGCGGATTATTTTCCGGCAGAAGAGATAGAGACTGATATCAGCCATGTAGAGGACAGGGTCAGAAACGGGTATTCAATTATTATTTTTCCAGAGGGAACAAGGTCGGAAGATGGGGAGATCAAAAGGTTTCATAAAGGAGCATTCTATCTTGCCGAAAAACTGAACGTTGATATCTTGCCCATCATGATTCATGGAACGGACTATACATTAACAAAACAAGACCAGCTTTTAAAGGACGGACAGCTTACGGTTAAAATCTTACCGCGTATCAGGCCCGGAGACAACATGTTTGGAAATGGGTATGCAGAAAGGGCGAAACATATTGGCCGTTATTTCCGTGAAGAGTTTGGTTTACTAAAGCAGGAAATAGAACAACCAAAGTATTTCCGGGAAAAATTAATCTACAATTATTTATATAAGGGACCTGTGCTGGAATGGTATATGCGTATTAAAACAAGGCTTGAAAAAAACTACCAGCCTTTTCACGAACTGCTTCCTGTGCAGGGCAGGATACTGGACATTGGATGTGGATATGGGTTCATGTCATACATGCTGTCGTTCACCTCCCCGCAAAGAGAGGTTACCGGGATAGATTATGACGAAGAGAAAATTGAAACAGCAAATCATTGTTTCAGCAAAAAAGATAGGATTAATTTTGTGCATAGTGATGTGATGGGATTTGTATTCGAAAAATATGATGCGATCATCCTGGCCGATATGTTACATTACCTGCAACCGGAAGAGCAAAAACAACTGGTTGAAAAATGCATCAGCAACCTCAATCCGGGTGGTATGGTTGTTATACGTGACGGGGACAAGGATAAAGAAGAACAGCACAAGCGTACCAAGCTTACCGAGTTCTTCTCAACCAGGGTTTTGAATTTTAATAAGACAAAGGAAACAGGGTTAAGCTTTTTATCAGGTAAGATGATCAGGAGTATTGCAGCGGAGAGAAAAATGAGTTACAAAGAAATGGCAGATTCGAGGCTTACATCAAACACGATATTTATTTTGAAGATGGTTTAGCGGGTTTAGAAAGTTTAGGAGTTAAGATGCCAAACTAAGCTTTCTAAACACCTAAACAATCTCAACTTTTCGAATACAGGTAATTATAAAATAGAAAATTGTTGAAAAAAGAATTCGACATAGTGATCATTGGCAGCGGCATGGGCGGGCTGGTATGTGCTGATATATTGGGCAGGGAAGGATATAAGGTATGTGTGCTTGAAAAAAACAAACAGGCGGGAGGAAGTCTGCAAACCTATGTACGTGATAAAGTAATCTTCGATTCTGGCGTGCATTACCTGGGCGGATTGGGCGAAGGTCAAAACCTATACCAGGTTTTTAAATACCTGGGACTAATTGGAAGACTAAAGCTGTTGAAAATGGATGAAGATGTTTTCGACAAGATCATTATAGAGAACGACCCCAAGGAATATGTGTATGCACAAGGGTACGAGAATTTCATCCGGCACCTACTCAAAGATTTTCCCAATGAAGAGAAGGGATTGCGTATTTATTGTGATAAGATAAAAGAAGTATGCAGTAAATTTCCATTGTATAATCTGCGTTCCGGTGGCGATGTGAACGAGAAGACCTCTGTGCTGGAGATCGACCTGCAACAATTCATAGAATCTATTACTGACGATAAAAAATTACAGGCTGTACTTGTAGGTAATAATATGTTGTATGTATTGCAGGGTAATAAAACACCGCTCTATGTACATGCCATGATCCTGAACAGTTATATCGAAAGTTCCTGGAAATGTATTGATGGGGGATCTAACATCACTAAATATATGGTGCAGAATATCCGCAAGCATGGGGGTGAGATACGCCGCAATGCTGAAGTGAAGCGGATCATAGTGGAGAAAGGGAAAGGAAGCTATGTACAACTCGCCGATGGCACCCATGTATATGGCAGGAATTTCATTAGTAATATGCACCCGGTACGAACACTGGATATGACAGAGACAGACCTGATCAAGCAAGCTTACCGGAGCAGGGTTAAGGAACTGGAGAACACCATTTCTTCTTTTATCGTGAATATTGTTTTTAAGAGGGATGCATTTCCGCATACCAAACATAATTATTATTACCAGAAGGAAGGGCATGTATGGCACCTGGCTGCTCATACGGAAGAGAACTGGCCGCTGGCTTACTCACTGTTCTTCGCTTCTTCATCTAAAACAGATGGGTATGCCGAATCTATGACCATTCTCACTTATATGCGTTTTGATGAAGTGGAAAAATGGGCAGGTACTTTCAATACAGTTTCCAATGAAGTAGAAAGGGGAAGGGATTATGAAGAATTCAAAACACGAAAAGCAGAAAATCTGATCAATACTGTTGAAGAAAAATTCCCTGGAATCAGGAATGCGATTAAATCCTATTATACATCAACACCGCTTTCTTACCGGGATTATATCGGCAATGATGATGGTTCAATGTATGGTATTGCAAAAGATTACCGCAACCCGCTAAAGACATTCATTTCTCCAAGAACTAAAATTCCTAACCTATACTTAACAGGCCAGAATTTAAATTTGCATGGTATACTTGGGGCCACCATGAGCGGTATTGTTACCTGTGTTGCATTCATGGGCAATGAAAGTGTAGTAGAAAAAATAAGAAATGCTTAAAAGAAAGAAATTCTGGAAAAGGGTTGGTTATGTATTTGGGGCAATATTGTTGCTGCTGATCATTGGCGCCATTTACCTGGTGCAGGTTTCTAAAGTAGACCCTCCAAAGGTTGCTGACACAAGCAGCCTGCAATTACAACGCATCCATCATGGGGACGGGTTCTATACGCTGAAAAATTCCTGGTTCCGCCATAGTAAAAGCGGTTTGTATGAATTATATGTGGAAGGAGATCCGTTTGAACGTGGAATTATCAATGGCAAACTAACAGCAGAGTTAGTAGTGAGACAGGAGGATCATTTTGCTGAACAGATAGAAAAGATGATCCCGTCGAAATTTAAAAGAGGCTTCCTTAAATACCTCATCGGCTGGTTTAACCGTAACCTGGACAAAAATGTAACAGAGGAATACAAAGAAGAAATTTATGGAATATCAGAATCTGCATCCACAGCCTACCAATACCTTGGTTCAAATTATCAACGTATCCTGAATTATCATGCGGCACATGATATAGGCCATGCCGTTCAGAATCTTG
>Ga0138256_10006621_pt1 | contig 12251 bp, 7 predicted proteins | sample KNB2016incub_MG_FD_105486 | JGI IMG/M metagenome (GOLD analysis project Ga0138256, IMG submission 105486) | Active sludge microbial communities from wastewater in Klosterneuburg, Austria - KNB2014incub_MG | ecosystem: Engineered > WWTP > Activated sludge > Unclassified | place: Austria... | reverse complement strand
GCTTTAAAACGATCTTTAAAAGTACGCTCCCGGCGGTACACCATATAAGGCAGTACAAACCAAAACATGATCATCAGGAGAAACCATAAGGCAGAACTCACCAAAAATGCACGGGGATCAATTTTTTTTACATAAAATAAAATAGCCGAAGTAATTGCAAATACATTGATCAGTATGATCATTATTTTTATTTCCCTGCGGCTTATAAAATGAAAACGCAAAGCCTGTATTACTTTTGCTTTTTCATACGTAAATGTAGATGATACCATGCCCCAAAGATAAACGGATGGCGGATAGTAAAAAAATAAGGATAAAAAATAGCTCTCACAATTCCTACATTATGAGAGCCTTTTTTCAAAATTTTAAATCTTAAAAAGTAAAACCCTGAATTTCGTTACCGCCGGTTTTATAATAAACCACTTTCCCCAGTTCATCTATTTTATAATCCGGATCTTTCTTATCACCAAATATTATTTTACGTATTTCTTTGCCGCTATTTTTATCTACAATCATTACGCCTGCATCTTTAGCCATATTGCTATTACCAAAATTGGTAAGCATGCTCATAAAATTATTTGCTTCTTTGGTAGCTTTAAACCTGCGGCTGATAGATGCAAAACTGCTGGAGGCTGCTCCCGCAAATGCGGCTGCATTGGCGTTAGCTGTTTTTATATCACTATCTAATTGAGGATTGGTACTTCCGTAATATCCTTTTGCATAACTCATCTGGGCAGCTTGTGCTGCTTGTTGCGCAGCCATCATGGTAGCTGCCAAACCACCTAAACCACTTAATAATTTACCGCCCATAGTACGCCCCGGCGCAGGTTGATAATTATGCCATAGTTGTTTTCCTTCAAAATCGTATAATCGTGCATTTTGATCAGAGGTTAACAGAAGCCCATTATCTCTCACCTGCATGGAACCGGGTTCTTCTTTACCATTAAAACTTATTCCTTTTACCCATTCATTTAAATCACCTGTTTCAAAGTTTACTTTATAAATTATTTCATTGGCATATACATATCCAATTTTACCGGTACTATTAGCTCCTATACAATGTTTTACCTGGAAGCCTTTTGCCCATTTTTTTTCTGCAGTTTCTAAATCCAGGATATTGATCTGGTCTGTAGTACGGAAATATAATCCCTGGGGAACTATTTGAAGGTCCCTGATTTCTCCTTTGATGGAGAGCGGTTTTTTAGAAAGTGATTTCCCTTCATCAAGATTTACTAAACTTATAAAATTGGTACCCTGGTCCCGGGCTGTTGCTAAAATAAGTTTATTCCCTACCATTTTATAAGCTAACACATCGCCCTGCAAATCCACATCACTATCCCATTTCATTTTACCGGTAGCTACATCCAGGCATAATAAGGATGCCCTGTTTTTTTTACCGGCGCTATTTCTTTTAATTTTACCAATCAGGCCACCGCCTCCCTTACTTTGTTTTGCAACATCTTCCTGTGTTTTTTCGGCAGTAGCGATCAACATCCCCCTTTCATCAAATAATATATTGGTGATGGGCGAAGGAAGATCTACTCTTTCCCATACCTCTTTTCCATCAGCAATATTAAAAGCGGTTATAATATCCTGGTTCCAGAAATAAATAATGGAAGGATTTGTATGCTGAAAAAAATCGGCAGAAGTCATGGTTGCTTGTTCGTTTGCACCTTCATCTAATTTTTTACCAAACTGGGGCACAAAACTTCCCATACCTTTCTTTTCCTTAGGTGGCGCTGCTACGGGCAAATCGCTTTTCATATCAATATTATAAACCTGTTCCCCTGTTGCTTTATTCAGTTTATAAATATTTTTATTGGTTGCAATAAAAATAGCATCACTCACTTCACCTGCTTCAGAAACAATTTGTTCAGAATTTTTTTCAAATAATTTTTGTTGCTCCCAAATCTTTTGACCGGTAGCCAGGTTCACCATCATCAGCAGGGGTTTACCATTACTATTTATTCCATAAAATAATAATGCGTTACTCTTTATTAAATGGATACGTTTGGTGATATTTTGAAAACCCAGGTCACGGGTATTGATGGTAACCTTACCGGTTACTACATCTACTACGTTATTTACTGATTTTATCAACCCTCTTTTTGCCAGTACAATGTATGGGGTACCTTCTATTGGGTCGTAATTTTCTTCCTGTATATTTTCAATATTATCAATCTTCCAGGCTTCTTTTCCATCGGCTGGTGTAATACCATATAAGCCATCTTTGGTACCGGCAATTAAAATTCCGGCATCTGTAATTTTATACCAGTTTATTTTAGAAGGAAAAGTTTTTGTCCATCCATCCATTTGTGCTTGTGCCAATCCTGCCCAAAGCAAAAGATTTAAAATGATAATGATCTTTTTCATGTGTTGCCTGTTTATGATTTTGATATTAATAAACATTCAAATGTAGCTTGCAACACAGGGAATAGCTATACCCTCCAATGGGTATTTTTAAGGCTTTAATTTTTTATTTTGCCGATGCCGTTCAGCATCTCTTAAAGTTTTTTTACTGATATTATTTTGTAATGCCAGGGTAAGGTTTACGCCTGTTTGATTAGCGAGGCATAGCAGGATCCACAGTACATCGGCCATTTCATCGCTAAGCGAATGGCCTTTATCTGATTCTTTAAAACTCTGCTCGCCATATTGCCTTACCATCAACCTGCTGAGTTCCCCTACCTCTTCCATTAAAATGCCAAGGTTAGTGAGTTCATTAAAATATCTTATGCCATGCTTTTTTATCCAGCTATCTATCAGTTGCTGTGCTGCATCAAGCGTTAAGGCTACCTGTTTTTTAGTTTGTGGCATTATTTTTTATTTATAGGTTCGGGTTTTTACTGTCCATAAGTATGGTAAGGGGGCCGTCGTTTATTAAAGACACTTTCATATCTGCCCCAAAACTGCCGGTGTAAATTTCCTTTTCCAGTAATGTTTCTAACATAGCGATTATTTTTTCATAAATGTGTATTGCCGTTTGTGGTTTAGCTGCTTTGATATAACTGGGGCGGTTTCCTTTTTTTACGGATGCCTGTAGGGTAAACTGGCTTACCAACAGGATATTACCGCCTACATCTTTTACTGAAATATTGGGTACTTTATTTTCATCATCAAAAATGCGAAGGTTTACTATTTTATGGCATATCCATTCTATGTCATCTTCGGCATCTGCTTCTTCTATACCTACCAAAACCAATAAACCCATTTTTATAGCAGCAACGGTTTCCCCTTCAATACCCACACTTGCTTCTGAAACCCTTTGTACTACTGCTTTCATAACGATATTTTTTTTAAAAGGCCCAATTTAGTTTCTACCTCCAAACCATGCTTCAATACGCTCCCCTGCTCATTCATACTTTTTATAAACTAATATCAGAATAAAAAATAATTTCTTTCCACAAAAAGTGCAAAACTCATAAAACTCAACAGCGTATTGTGGTTCGAAATTTTGCACATCTTTTTTCCACAACTGTTAATATTTAAGCCATGCAAAGTTACCATGTAAAAGATATTTTCGTTCTCTTGCTTTACTTTTTTAAAAGCTGCCTTACTAACTTAAAAATATGTTTATTTATGTCCAAAAAAAAGCCAACTAACCCATCATTGCAATTTACCCGGCAATTCACACAAGAAGGTATATCTCCTTACGATATGTTCCAGTATGATTATCGTACATCTGTAATTAAAAACCCTTCAGGAGAAATTATCTTCTTAATGGAGAATGTAGAAGTTCCCAAACAATGGAGCCAGATAGCTACAGACATCATTGCACAAAAATATTTTCGTAAAGCAGGAATTCCGCAACCTGATGGAAGTACCGGCCGGGAAACCAGTGCAAAACAGGTAGCACACCGTATGGCCCATTGCTGGAGGGTATGGGGTGAACGCAATAATTATTTTGCCACGGAGCAAGATGCACAAATATTTTACGATGAGTTGGTGTATAGTATCCTTAACCAGGCTTGCGTACCCAATAGCCCACAATGGTTCAATACCGGCCTTTACGAAGTATACGGCATAAGCGGTAAACCACAAGGGCATTATTTTGTAGATCATAAAGATGGCATGCTTAAGCGCTCTACCTCTGCTTACGAAAGGCCCCAACCACATGCTTGTTTTATTTTAAGTGTGGATGATGACCTGGTAAACGATGGTGGAATTATGGACTTATGGGTAAGAGAAGCCCGTATATTTAAATATGGAAGCGGGGTAGGCACTAATTTCAGTAGCATACGGGGCGAAGGTGAAAAGTTAAGTGGTGGGGGAACCAGTAGCGGGCTGATGAGCTTTTTAAAAATAGGCGACCGGGCAGCCGGCGCTATTAAAAGTGGGGGAACTACACGCAGGGCAGCCAAAATGGTATGCCTGGACCTGGATCATCCTGAAATTGAAAAATTTGTAAACTGGAAAGTAGAAGAAGAAAATAAAGTAGCTGCCCTGATAGCGGCAGGTTATCCCAGTGATTATGAAGGTGAAGCTTATCGTACAGTAAGTGGCCAAAACAGTAACAATTCTGTTCGAATTCCCAATAGTTTTTTTAAAGCATTGGATGAAAATGGCGATTGGGAATTAAAAGCCCGTAGTGATGGGCACACAATGAAATCTGTAAAGGCACAAGATCTTTGGAAACAAATAAACTATGCTGCATGGCGCTGTGCCGATCCGGGAACACAGTATGATACAACGATCAACGAATGGCATACCTGCCCCGAAGGAGGCCCCATCCGTGCCAGCAACCCTTGTAGTGAATATATGTTCTTAGATAATACGGCATGTAATTTAGCAAGTGTAAACCTTCGCAAATTTTTTAATGAAGCAGATAACAGTTTTGATGTAAAAGGTTTTGAATATACCTGCAGGTTATGGACAGTAGTACTGGAAATTTCAGTACTGATGGCACAGTTCCCATCAAAAGAAGTTGCTCAATTAAGTTATGATTACCGTACGTTAGGTTTAGGTTTTGCAAACCTGGGCAGCATGCTTATGGTAAGCGGTATTGCTTATGACAGCGAAGAAGCCCGTGGTATTGCCGGCGCCATAACAGCAATCATGACCGGAACCGCTTATGCTACTTCGGCAGAAATGGCCGGTTTCCTGGGTGCATTTCCCCGGTATAACCTTAATAAAAAACACATGTTACGAGTTATGCGTAACCACCGGGCTGCAGCCTATGATGCTTCAGGCGCATACGAAAATTTACAAATCTTACCACAGGGTATTAATGCTAAATACTGCCCCGATTATTTATTAACCGCTGCTACCAAAGCATGGGACAATGCCGTAAAACTGGGTGAAAAATATGGCTACCGAAATGCCCAAACAACAGTAATTGCACCTACCGGGACCATTGGTTTGGTGATGGATTGCGATACAACAGGCGTAGAACCGGATTTTGCTTTGGTGAAATTTAAAAAATTGAGCGGTGGGGGATATTTTAAAATTATTAATCAAAGTGTACCGCAGGCGCTCCGTAATTTAAAATACAGCGAAAAAGAAATTGAAGAAATTGTAAACTATGCCAAAGGCCATGCTACTTTACAAGGAGCTCCATTTATAAATGAACAAAGCCTGGCACAAAAAGGTTTAATACAAAGTGAAATTGATAAGCTTAATGCTGCTATGGCAACTGCATTTGAAATCGGTTTCGCATTTAATGTATTTACTCTAGGCGCCCCCTGTATGGAAAGGCTCGGCTTTAAACCCGAACAGTATAATAATTTTAGCTGGAGTATGCTGGAAGCATTGGGCTTTAGTGATGATGAAATAGAAGCTGCCAATATTTATGCATGTGGCACCATGACGGTAGAAGGTGCGCCTTACCTGAAGGACGAACATTTACCGGTATTTGATTGTGCAAATAAATGCGGTGCTATAGGAGAAAGATACATACATGCTCATGGCCACATACGTATGATGGCTGCTGCACAACCTTTCTTAAGTGGTGCAATCAGTAAAACAATCAATTTGCCAAATGAAGCAACTATGGAGGAAATTGCAGATAGCTACCGTCTTAGCTGGGAACTTGGCCTTAAAGCCTGTGCCCTATACAGGGATGGAAGCAAGCTTTCTCAACCACTCAGCAATAAAAGTGATAAGAAAAAGAAAGTGGCAGATACAGAAACTACAGTAGCTGAAACTGAAGCAGAGAATACAGAAGCACTTATCGTTGATATGGCCAAACTCACTATTGATGACCTGCTTGAAGAAGTAAATAAAAGAGTACAAAACAGTGCAGATACATCCTTAAAACGCCAGCTTGCTATGATTGTAGAACGTCGTTCATTGCCTGCAAAACGCCGTGGTTTTACACAAAAAGCAAAAATAAACGGCCAGGCTTTATTCTTACGCACCGGCGAATACAGTGATGGTACTTTAGGTGAAATATTTATTGATATGGCCAAAGAAGGTGCAACCATGCGGAGTATGCTCAATTGCTTTGCCATCGCCATTTCTATCGGTTTACAATACGGAGTTCCGCTTGAAGAATATGTAGAAAAGTTTGTATTCACCCGTTTTGAACCCGCTGGTATGGTAGATCATCCAAATATTAAGACCACTACATCTATTATTGATTTCATGTTCCGTGCTTTGGCTTATGAATACCTGGGCCGCACAGACCTGGTGCATGTATTAGACAAACCAGAAATTGCCAATACCGGCAATGAAGATTGGGACATTACGACACCCACTATTGGTGACCGCAAGCCGGAACTTAGCGATGTGAGAATGATAAATACCCAGGTTACAAAAACAAGTACTGCTGCCACGCACAAAAGCCATGGCTTAGATGCAGTAAGCGCTGCCAATAAAAATATGCAGGGCGATGCACCCGCTTGTAATACTTGTGGCCACATTACCGTTCGTAGCGGCACTTGTTATAAATGCCTGAACTGCGGCAACAGCCTCGGTTGTAGTTAAGCGTAACTTTTCGTTAGTAAGTATATCAAACCACCGCAAAATAGCGGTGGTTTTTTAATAAAAGGATATTTTAATAAACCGTTTGGCAGTAAAAAAATGTTCATTTTATCTTAATGCCATGGCCTGTTTAAATTATTTTTACTAAAAATTTTTATTTTACTTTTGCGCCCATGGCAAACGAAGCAAAAAATTTCCAGGACCTTATAGCCCATTGTAAAGAATACGGGTTCATATTTCAATCCTCCGAATTGTACGATGGCCTAAGCGCTGTATATGACTACGGCCAATTGGGCGCCCAACTCAAAAAAAACTTAAGAGATGCATGGTGGAAGAGTATGACACAGTTACATGAAAATATTGTGGGCATTGATGCTGCAATTTTTATGCACCCAACAGTATGGAAAGCCAGTGGCCATGTGGATAGTTTTAGTGACCCAATGATTGATAACAAAGACAGTAAAAAACGTTACCGGGTAGATCATCTCATAGAAGCTTTTGCTGAATCATTAAACAAAGAGGCTGCCGATGCTTTGATTACTCAAATGGATAACCTCTTAGCAGCAGATGATTTTGCCGGTATAAAAAAATTAATAGAAGATAATAAGATAACATGCACTATCAGCAAAACTTGTAACTGGACCGATGTACGCCAGTTTAACCTGATGTTTAAAACAGAGTTTGGTGCAGTGGCTTCAGAAAATCCTGAAGACAATATGGTGTATTTAAGGCCGGAAACCGCACAAGGTATTTTTGTAAATTTTTTAAATGTGCAAAAAACAGGTCGTATGAAAATCCCCTTTGGTATTGCCCAAACTGGTAAGGCATTTAGGAATGAAATTGTAGCACGTCAATTTATTTTCCGGATGCGTGAATTTGAACAAATGGAAATGCAGTATTTCATCAGGCCTGGTTCACAAAAACAATGGTACGAATTCTGGAAAGCAGAACGTAAAACCTGGTTGGAAAACATGGGTATCCCCACAACAAAATTACGCTATCACGATCATGTAAAATTAGCTCACTATGCCGATGCTGCCGTGGATATTGAATATGAATTCCCATTTGGTTGGAAAGAGTTAGAAGGCATTCATAGCCGTACCGATTTTGATCTAAGCCAACATGCTAAATTCAGTAAAAAGAAAATTCAGTATTTTGATAACGATCTTAATGAAGCTGGAAAACCTTATGGGAATTATACACCGTTTGTAATAGAAACCTCAATTGGTTTGGATCGCCTATTTTTAACCATCATTAGCCAGGCTTATACTGAAGAAACATGGAATAAAGAAGACGGCACACCCGACAGCCGGGTAGTAATGCGCATACCACCTAAATTAGCCCCTACCAAACTTGCCATATTACCACTATTAAAAAAAGATGGCCTGCCCGAAATTGCCCGTGAATTAATGAATGATTGTAAAAATGATTTTATGTGTTTTTACGAAGAAAAAGATGCCATCGGCAAACGCTATCGCCGTATGGATGCCATTGGTACGCCATATTGTGTTACAATAGATCATCAAACAAAAGAAGACCAAACAGTAACTATTCGCCACCGGGATACGATGCAGCAAGAAAGAATTTCAATAACAGAAGTAAAGAAAAGGGTACAGGAAGGGATTTCGTGATACCCGGTTTTAATATTTTAAATTGATACAGAGGCTGTTCTTAAAAGACAGTCTTTATTTTTTTACAACCAGTACGTTAACCATATAGTTCCTGGTGAATGGCTTTTTTATCATACCCCAGGGCCAGTATCCGTTGTTTGGCTTCATCTACCATGTTTTTCCAGCCGCATAAATAAAAATGCGCCGGGTTTAATGTGCCGCCACTTTGTTCTTTTTGTTTGATGCACAAAGCTTCATATTGAGCATGTACATATCCAAATTTTACAAATTCATCATGATCTTGTGGGTCCTCCCTTGAATAAACAGAGTAAAAGAAAAAATTTGGATCTTGTTGCATCAATGCCTTTATCTCATCATTGTACAATGCATCTCCATATTTCCTGCAACCAAAAACCAGGTAAATATTTTTGTGTGGAATTTTATTATTAATGATATGGTGGATCATACTTCTGAAAGGAGCGATGCCGGTTCCTGTACAAATTAAAAATACATCATGATCTAAACTTTCAGGCAGTGTAAAAACCCCTACCGGGCCACGGTAATTAATTTCTGTTCCTACGCCTGACTCATTAAACAAATAAGGGGTTCCCTTACCCGCTTCATTTAATACAATGCAAAGTTCAAATTCATTATTGCCCCCAGGCCAGCTTGCAATGGAATAGCTGCGCCATCGCTTATTTGGCTTTTCATCAATGGGTAAATCAAGTGTTACAAATTGCCCGGGTTTAAAATTAAAATCAGTAAGTTCCGGTACTTCCATAAAATACCTTCGGGTATTATGGGTTTGTTGTTCTACTCGTTTTATAATTGCTTTACGCCATGGTTCAAGAGCCATACAGTAAATTTTACTGTAAGATAATTAAAAACTTATTGTAATAATATTAATTTGTAAAATTGCTTTTTGGTATAAAGAAGAAAAAATAATTACCATTAATATCTGTTATAAATAAATCTTTTTGAGATTAATTACAATTTGTTTACAACTTAGTTAGCACCCATTGTCTGAGCATTGAATAATCTCCATTTAAATATGAAAAACAATCTTAAATGCCAGTTTTAAGGTACATTATCTTTCCTCATTTTCTTAATTTCTCCAATCTCCCTAAGTTTATTTTCAATATTATTAAAGTTTGATTTAGATATATTTTTTATAGTAGGTATATCCATTGGCTTTCCTTTAGGTAATGGGGAATTAGAGCAGATCTTTTTATCTATACGCAAGATTCTGCTTTTGCTATTCGCAATTCCTGGTTACCTTTGCAGCCGCATGAACCTGGATGTGTTGATGAATTTTTACAGGAACGACTCCCGCTGTAATCAAATTGCAGAAGGGCTCCTATTGCCCCAAAACATCCATTACCATCTTTCCGGGTTACAAGGCAGTATTTCACAGTTCATAATTGCTTCTATTTTAGAGCATCCGGCTGCAGCCCAGTTTAACCATTTAGTAATTTTAAAAGATACAGAAGAAGCTGCTTACTTTCAAAACAGCCTGCAGAACATAACAGATGCGTTGGATATATTTTATTTTCCTTCCTCTTTTAAAAACAAAAAGAATTTTCATCTCCTCAATAGCAGCCATGTAATGCTGCGTACCGAAGCGCTAACTAAAATAGCGGCAGGTGGCAATAAAAAAATATTAGTAACCTACCCCGAAGCATTGCATGAAAAAGTGGTGATCTCAAAAACACTTACAAAAAATATAATTAGTATCAAGCAAGCCGATGTGCTTAACATAAACCAAATTTTGGAAAGCTTTATACAACATGGTTTTGTAAGAACTGATTTTGTGTATGAACCCGGGCAGTTTGCAATAAGAGGAGGAATTTTGGACATTTATTCTTTTGGGAATGAAAAACCTTACCGCATTGAGTTATTTGGGAACGAGGTGGACAGCATCCGGATTTTTGATCCAGAAACACAATTAAGTGAACGGAAATTATTGCAAGTAAACATTATTCCCAATGTAGAAACCCAATTTGATGCAATAGAGAAAGTAGGAATAACTGAGTTTTTACCCGCTAACACCCTTTTGTGGATGAACGACTGGAAATTTATTAAAGAAAGAATTGAACAACAGGAAGAAGACCTGGAAATCATATTAAGTTCATCCCTATTGCCAAATGAAGAGACAGAAAATGAAACCGAGGCACTTCATATAAAGCAGGAAACATCTATGGCAGATTTTATTCCTGCCACTTCATTAGAATCTTTTTTTATCAAAATGAAAACAGTTGAGTTTGGGAATAAACCTCATTTTGCTGCAAACAATGATCATTATTTTCATTTTCATACAGAAGCACAGCCTGCATTTAATCGAAATTTTAGTTTACTCATCAGTAACCTGCAGCAATATGAAAAAGAGAAATACAATATTTTCATTTTTGCCGAAAATCCAAAACAATTAGAAAGGTTACATAGCATATTTACCGATCTGAAAGCTGAAGTACAAGTAACACCCATACCGGTATCTATCCATCAAGGTTTTATTGATAACGACAATAAGCTTATTTGTTATACAGATCACCAGGTATTTCAACGCTACCATAAATACAAAATAAAGCAGGCATTTAGTAAAAATAAAGCGCTCACTTTAAAAACACTAAGGGAATTACAACCCGGCGATTATGTAACACATATAGATCATGGTGTGGGAGTTTATAGCGGGCTTCAAAAAATTGACGCAAATGGGCGGGTGCAGGAAGCGGTTCGTATTCAATACAAGGATGGTGATTTATTATATGTAAACATTTCGTCGCTGCATAAAATAAGTAAGTACAGCGGTAAAGAAGGAACTGTTCCCAAAATGAATAAATTGGGCAGTGATGTTTGGGCAAGATTAAAAGAAAAAACAAAAAAACAGGTAAAAGAAATTGCCATTGACTTAATCAAGTTGTATGCCCAACGAAAAAGCCAGCATGGTTTTGCTCATAGCCCGGATAACTATATGCAAACAGAACTGGAAGCAAGCTTTATTTACGAAGACACGCCAGACCAGGCCCGGGCAAGCGAAGAAGTGAAAAAAGATATGCAAAAAGATTCTCCCATGGACAGGTTGGTATGTGGTGATGTGGGTTTTGGCAAAACAGAAATTGCGATTCGTGCCGCCTTTAAAAGTTGCAGTGATGGTAAGCAGGCTGCCATATTGGTTCCTACTACTATATTGGCTTATCAGCATTTTAAAACATTTAGTGACCGCTTAAAAGATTTTCCCGTAACGGTAGATTTTATCAATCGTTTTAAATCAACAAAAGAAAAAAAATTAACGCTTCAAAAATTAGCAGCAGGAAAAATTGATATTATCATTGGCACCCATGCCTTGCTGGGCAAAGAAGTAAAATTCAAGGATCTTGGTATCATGATCATTGATGAAGAACAAAAATTTGGTGTAGCCGCAAAAGAAAAATTAAAAGAACTTAGAACAACAGTAGATTCATTAACGCTTACCGCCACCCCTATTCCCCGCACTTTACAATTCAGCCTGATGGGAGCAAGGGATTTAAGTATTATAAATACAGCCCCACCCAATCGCCAACCCATACAAACTGAATTAATGGTTTTTAATGAAGATGCCATTAGGGATATTATTTATTATGAAACAGAAAGAGGAGGCCAGGTTTTCTTTATTCATAACCGTGTAAATGGTTTACAGGAAATGAAAACGCTGGTGCAAGGCCTTTGCCCCGACCTGAGTATTGCCGT
>Ga0138256_10006620_pt1 | contig 12251 bp, 6 predicted proteins | sample KNB2016incub_MG_FD_105486 | JGI IMG/M metagenome (GOLD analysis project Ga0138256, IMG submission 105486) | Active sludge microbial communities from wastewater in Klosterneuburg, Austria - KNB2014incub_MG | ecosystem: Engineered > WWTP > Activated sludge > Unclassified | place: Austria... | reverse complement strand
CGGATATCAAAATACAGGGAATCAAGCGACAAGGGCCTGCACGGATGTGTCAAGGCATTCTGGAACGCGATGATCGCTGCTGGTTCCCGCATCCGCGTCAAAGATGATCCATCGAAGATCGGATCAGTCACAGGAGCTACGCGGCAGCTCAACGGTCGTCTTTACCTCGGTGTCGAATTCGACACCGGAAAAAGCGACTTCCTCCTTGCGTCCCGGCTTGAGGCGCTAAGCGACCTTCCAGACGCGCTTCGCGATCTCGCCCGCGGACTGCTTTCAGCACCTGCCGACCTCGGTCGCATGCTGACCCATTTGCGGCTGACCGGCCGGCTCGCGGACATCATCTACTCCATGGAGGCCACCAACACTGTCTTCCATGCCTATCAGTTCAAGCCAGTCATCAAGATCCTGAATTCGGCGGCGCGTGGCCTGCTGGTAGCTGACGAGGTTGGTCTTGGCAAAACAATCGAGGCCGGACTCGTATGGACCGAGCTGGTCGCTCGCTACAACGCTCATCGGCTTTTGGTGGTGTGTCCGAAATCGCTGCAGGAAAAGTGGCGGCTTGAGTTGCGAAATCGCTTCGGCGTGCTCGCGCAGATTGTCGACGCCGACGGATTGCTGGAGACGCTTAAGGAAACCCGCAGCACAGGCGGCGATTTTGCTCTGATAGCATCACTGACCGCGGTTAGGGCGCCCAAGGGCTGGGAAGAGGCCGACGCGCCAGCGCAAGGCGGACGCGCAGCGCTTGCGCGCTACCTCGACGACAACGCGGACGCCGACCCGCTCCTCGACTTAGTGATCTTCGATGAAGCTCATCATCTTCGCAATCCTGAAACCGCCCAGCACAAATCGGCCCGTCAGCTGGTCGCCATCGCCGACTACAAGCTCATGCTCTCGGCGACGCCCATCAATCTGCGCAGCGAGGATCTCCGCTCGCTTCTGCGTCTGCTGGAGCCCGACATTTTCGATCGCGAATGGATCTTTGACGAGCTGCAGCAGGAGAATGCGCCCATCGTAGCCGCCCGCGAGCGCGCGTTGACCAAGGCCTGCTCGCTCGCCGACCTGCGCGAAGCCGTGGCCGACATATCGGTCGGCCGTCTCCTCAAGACAGACCGGCGGCTGAAGATTCTCCGTGACCAGCTTGACTCCGACGTCATCACTGACACACCGGCCCGCCGGGCCGATATCGCGGCGCGACTTGAAGAGATGTCCCTTCTTGGAGGGCTGCTGAACCGGACGCGGCGGCGGGATGTGGCGGAGATTCAGATCAAGCGAAGGGCGGCCTGCAGGATCTGGTCGATGACCGACGGGGAGCGGTCGTTCTATGATCGCGCCAGCGCGACGATCCGCGAGTACGCTTATCGCAACGATATCAATGACGGATTTCTGCTGTCCAATACCCAGCGGGTGCTGGCGTCATCGCTTGCGGCGGCCTTTCTGCGCTGGAGCCGTCTGGAGACAGATCTCGGCACCGATGAGGATGGAGGCGACGAAGAGGTCGATGGCGTCGGGCCGCTCGTCGCCGCGCTCAACGGCTGCTGCCGCGATCGGAGCGACTACGAGGCCCTGAAAGCCGGAGACAGCAAGCACACTCTCTTCAGGACTGCGCTGGACGACACCTGGAAAGCCGCGCCTGAGGAAAAGGTAATCGTCTTCTCCAGCTTCCGCGGGACGATTGACTACCTTGCCGAGCGCCTGAAGGCCGATGGCGTGCCGTTTGAGAAACTCCACGGGTCGATCAAGGACGGCCGTATGGATGTGCTCGCGCGGTTTTCGAAAGCGCGGGGGCGATGCGTTTTGCTGTCGTCTGAGATCGGCAGCGAAGGCCTCGATCTTCAGTTCTGCAGGCTGCTAATCAACTACGATCTGCCCTGGAACCCGATGCGGGTGGAGCAGCGCATCGGGCGTATCGACCGCATCGGGCAGGTCGCGCCCTCCGTCGAGATTTTCAGCTTGATCTGTGAAGCGACGATCGAGGAGAAGATCTACCACCGCCTCTATGAGCGGCTGAACCTCATCGAGCGGTCGCTCGGCGGCTTTGAACCTATTCTCGGCGACATTATCGCAGAGCTGCAGGACAGGCTGCTTGATCCCAGCCTGTCGCCGGAGGACGTCGACCGCGAGATCGAGCGCGCTGTGCTCAGCGCCGAGACACGGAAGAAACATGAAGAGGCGCTTGAAGCAGAGGCCCCCGGCCTGATCGCCCATGGCGACATGATCCTCCAACGCATCAAGCGTACCCACGAGCAACAAGGCTGGATCGGGGCGCAAGAACTTTATGAGTATGCACGCCTCGGCCTGCAGACCGCGTATCCGCATTCGACGCTCGATCGGGCGCCGATAGAGCCAGTCGCCTATGACCTGAGACTGTGCGCCGCTGGACATGACGCATTCAGGAAATTCCTCGAGACTTCATCGCGCCGCTATCCGACCCGGCTGCGTCGGAACGCGTCGGCCCGGGTGGTGTTCGGCAAAAATACGGATGCGTTGCCGGAAGCCGATGTGGAGGTGCTGCATGCCGGACACCCGTTCATCCGGTTTCTCGGCAGGGTTCAGGATCGCGGCGCACTGGCAGGTGCTGCGCGACCTGCCGTCTGGGGCGAGGCGGACCCGCGTTCGCTGCCCCCCGATCTGGAGGCGGGGCGCTTTGGGATCGTGATCCAGCGTTGGTCAACCAACGGCGTTAGCGCGCAAGACAAGCTTGTCTACGCCGGCCTTAACCTCGATAGCGGAACGCTTTTGAAGCCGCATCAAGCCGAGGCCGTTGCGCTCCAATCTGTCCGGAATCTGCGACAAGCTGCTCCGTCCGCCGACGAGTTGGCGCGGACCGTCGCGATGCTAGAAACCCAGCTGGTTGGTGAACACTTGCGCGCGGACAGCGAGGCTTTCTTCGCAGCCGAGGAGGCGAGTCACGCTGACAAGAAAGAAACGCTGGTTGCTGTTCTGCGCCGCCAGCTCGAGTCGCATCGAGAGAAGGCGGAGGCGCGGATCGCCGAATATCAGGCCGTCGGCGGGGCAAAGGCGCGAATGATCCCAGCCGAGCGCGGGAAGATCGGCAAGTATGTCGCCCGGATGGAGGCCAAAATCGTCGAGATCGAGAGCGGCAGGAATTTTGAATTTGAGGAACCGGTGACCGTGGGCGTCCTGGTCGTGGAGGCGGGGGAATGTCGGAGCCTAGGGAGCGGTTGAGCATGCGCGAACAGCTCGAAAGGCTGTTCGGCAAGCCAGCCAGTGAAAGCTCAAGCGGGGCCAAATCGGTCGGCAAGAGCGCGCCGCGACATCAATCGGATGCGCAGCGTCGATCCGCACCGTCCCGCGGCCCGCAATCGTCGGTTGCGCATGCGTTGCGGCCGGTCGAAGTCGTCCAGTCTAAGGCTTTGACGCCGTCGCCGGCGATGGCAGCGGACCGCAAACCCGTCCCTGTGATTGATCGCACCGCCGCCAAAATCATCACCGGCGACGCCGCGCTGAATTTGGTTCGCGACAAGTTGCAAGGGATGACATTTCACGGTGCAACGCCGCCGCCAACGAGCGTCGCTGAAGCGGAAGAGAGCGCGGTACGGTCCATCGTCACTCGCGGCGGACACATACTTATTGAGCGGGCTGAACCCGATGAGACCGGCTACCTAGTTGGATTCGACTTTGGCACGAGCTCGTCGAAGGTCGTGATCCATCAGCCCGGAGCCCAGGATCTCGCTTACGCGCTGCCGGTGCCCGAGCCTCTTCGGGTCGAGGAACGCGGCCGCCGTCAGGATCATCTCTGGCGCACGGTCGTCTGGTTTAATCCGCAGACCCAGTCATTCTCGCTTCTGCCGCTGGCTGGCCATCGCCCGATTGAAGGGTTCAAGACCAAGCTGATCCAGTCTGACGGTGATGCGAGGCTGGGACCTGTCAGCGCGATGGAGGCGGCGACAGCCTATCTGGCGATGCTGTGCGCCTTCACCATCGGCCATCATGCTCTCTATGCGCCGCGCGGCTTCAAGCGTGACCAGCACTACTCGCGCTTCCATTTCGGCGCGCCGGTCTCCAGTCTGGAAGAGGCGGACTGTGTATCCGCCTTCCGGGTATGCCTTAACGCCGCCATGCAGCTTGCCCCGCGCGCGTCGGCGCTCGACCTTGTCAGTGTGCAGCAGGCGGTCGCGACTGCAGGAAATGCATCAGAGGTCACCGGCGCGACGCCTTGCCTTCTGTTCGAGGAATTGGCGGCGGTCGTCGCCGGCTATCGCGCGTCTTCTGATCATCGCCGGGGGCCGCATCTGATTGTCGATGTCGGCGCGTCAACACTCGATATTGCGACGTTTTCCATCCTTGACGAGCAGAGCCCGGTCCCCGTCTTCTATAGCTCGGTCGAGCTTCTCGGCTCGGACTCCTATGCCGTCGCTCGCGCGCTGGAGGTGTCGTCGGACCAGTTCGGCAAAGCTTGCCAGGCGCAATGCGAGCAAGTTCTCTACACGACATGGACACGTCGCGATCCTCAGTTCAGGTCCAAGAACGGCATCCCCAAGCCGCTCATCTTCATCGGCGGCGGACGCCTGAACCGTTTCTATGAGGATATTTTCCAGCGCTACACGACTGCGCTCGAGTCCCACACTCGAACGCCACAGCCGGGCAACAATCTCACATTCGACCCCTCTACGGATTTTGCGCGCCTGCTCGTGGCATGGGGCCTCTCACAAGAGGACATCCGGCTGCCCCGGATCAAGGCACCCTCCGAGATCGAGGACTTCTCCCCAGTGCCAAGCAGTGGCACAGCGGGGTTCGTGAGTAAGGATATGTGTTGAAGATGGACGGGTTTTTGTAAAAGTCCGCATCTCGCGTTGAACTGCACCAAATTGTAAGACACCTATCGATTGGTGACCGGCAGGTTGTCTTGGCTGTCGCGGGACCGTTGACCGAGGGGAGGCACATTGGCGACGGAAGCCGACACCTGCCGCAAGTTCGTGGTACCCCGTCTGCAAGCCGCGGGGTGGGAGAACGCGCCGCATGCTATCAATGAGCAACGGACGTTCACCGACGGTCGCGTGCTTTTCGTCGGCGGCAGAGCCCGACGCGGCAAGCAGAAGCGCGCCGACTACATCCTCCGCCATCGCTCCGACTATGCTATTGCCGTCGTCGAGGCGAAGGCCGCGTATAAGTCGGCCAGCGACGGTCTGCAGCAGGCCAAGGATTACGCCGAAATTCTCGGTCTCAAGTTTGCCTTCGCGACTAACGGCGCCGAGATCATCGAGTTCGACTTCTTCACGGGACGAGAAGGTTTCCGAGGGGATTTTCCGACGCCAGCCGAACTCTGGCAGCGTCAGCGCATAGGTTTGGGGCTGACGGACGAGTCAGCAGCGGAGCGGCTACTTGTTCCGGGATTTCCGGATCCGGCTCGGCCGCTGCGCTATTATCAGGAAATTGCCGTCAACCGGACGCTGCAGGCCATCGTGACGGGCGAGCGCAGGGTTCTTCTGACGCTCTGCACTGGCGCCGGAAAGACAGCCGTGGCGTTCCAGATCGCCTGGCGGCTCTGGATGGCGGCATGGAACAAACGGGGAGACTTCCGGAAGCCGAAGATCCTGTTCCTCGCCGACCGCAACATCCTGGTCGACGATCCCATGGCCAAGACGTTCGCGCCGTTTGGCGACGCCCGTCATAAGATCGAGAACGGCGTCGTCAGTCACGCGCGCGATATGTATTTCGCGATCTACCAGGCGATCGCCAGCGACGAGCGGCGCCCCGGCCTCTATCGCGAATTCGCGCCGGACTTCTTCGATCTCATCATCATCGACGAATGCCATCGGGGCAGCGCGCGCGAAGACAGTTCATGGCGGGAAATACTCGACTACTTCAAGCCTGCATATCAGCTTGGCATGACGGCCACGCCGCTGCGCGACGACAACCGCGATACCTATGCTTATTTCGGCGCGCCGCTCTACACTTACTCGCTGGCGCAGGGCATCGCTGACGGATTTCTGGCGCCTTATCGCGTTCACCGCGTGGTCACGGACTTCGACGCTGTCGGTTGGCGGCCGACCAAAGGCGAGTTGGACCGGTTCGGCCGGGAAGTGCCTGACGATGAATATCACACCAAGGATTTTGAGCGAGCGGTGGCGTTGCGGGCGCGTACCGAGGCCATTGCGCGACATCTGACGCATTTCCTCTCGGAGACCGATCGCTTTGCGAAGACGATCGTCTTCTGCGTCGATCAGGAACACGCCAGCGAAATGCGTCGTGCGCTCGCGAACCTGAACGCTGACCTTGTCGCCCGATATCCGGACTATGTCTGCCGCGTGACCGCCGATGAGGGCGACATCGGCAAAGGCAAGCTGGGCACCTTCCAGGATGTGGAGACCCGCGTGCCGGCGATCCTGACGACGTCTCAGCTTTTGACCACGGGCGTGGACGCGCCAACCTGCAGGAACGTGGTGCTGGCCCGGGTGGTCGGGTCGATGTCCGAATTCAAGCAGATCATAGGACGCGGAACGCGCCTTCGCGAAGATTATGGCAAACTGTTCTTCAACATCATCGACTATACCGGCACAGCGACAGAGAAGTTCGCTGACACGGATTTCGATGGCGAGCCGAGTGTTGAGACAGTAACTGAAATCGACGCCGAGGGCCAGGTCGTCACGACGGAGACCGAAGAGGCGTCCTCGCCTGAGCCGCCGGACGAAGCAGAACAGGACAGCCCGCAGGCTCTTCCGCCCGATGAGGCCCAGAGCGAGCCGCGAAAATTCTACGTCGATGGTGGTAGCGTCGAGATCGTCGCTCATCTGGTCTATGACCTAGATACCGACGGCAAACGCCTGACCTGCCGCAAGCTGACGGACTGGACCGGCGAAAAGGTTCGCACGCTGTATCCCACCGCTGCCAGCTTCCGGGCGGACTGGCTCGACACAGATAAACGGGCAGCCGTGATCGAGGCGCTGTCAGAGCGTGGGATCGATCTTGAAACTCTCTCCGGCGAACTCGGCCGCGGCGACGATGATCCGTTCGATCTACTGTGCCATCTTGCGTGGAACGCTCCGTTGCGCACCCGGCGGGAACGCGCCGAGCGTCTCAAGCGTGACCGGACCGACTTTTTTGACCGCTATGGCGCAGAGGCGCGGGGCGTGCTTGAGGCTCTTCTTGAGAAGTACGCGGATTACGGGGCGGCCCAGTTTGCGTTGCCCGCCATCTTGAAAGTCCCGCCACTCACCGTATTCGGCAACCCGAGCGAGATCGCGCGCCGATTCGGCGGCCCCGAACAGCTGAGAGATGCGGTCAACGAGATGTCCGGCTTGCTATACGCCGCATAGGATACAAGTTTGAATGGCCCGTGAAGCGAAGACCAAGGTGAAAGCCGCGGGCGCCAGTCCCAGGGCTGTGAAGGCTGCAGCGCCAAAGACCACGGCGCAGCGGCTTGACAGCGTCATCAAGTCGGCCCGCAACAAGATGCGGAAAGATCGTGAGCTGAAGACCGATCTGACGCGGCTGCCGACGCTGACCTGGCTGATGTTTCTGAAGTTCGTAGACGACATGGAGCGCATCCATGAAGACGAAGCCGTACTTGCCCGCAAGAAATATCGGCCGCTGATCGATGCGCCCTATCGCTGGCGCGACTGGGCGGCGGATTCTGCGGGCATCACGGGTCCGGATTTGATGAGCTTCATCAACGGAGAGCGCGCGACTCGAGTGGATGGTACGGAGGGGGCGGGCCTCTTTGCCTATCTGCGGACGCTGCGCGGAAATGGCGAAGGGCGTCAGCGCCGCGATGTCGTGTCAGCCGTGTTCGGTGACCTGCGCAATTACGCCACGTCCGGCTATGTGCTGCGCGACGTCATCAACCTTGTGAACGACATTCACTTCGACAGCACCGAGGACATTCAGACGCTTGGTCGGATGTACGAGACACTCCTCCGGGAAATGCGAGATGCCGCCGGTCAGAATGGCGAGTTCTACACGCCGCGTCCGGTCGTCCGGTTCATGGTGGAGGTGATGGCGCCGAAGCTCGGCGAGACAGTTCTTGATCCTGCTTGTGGAACAGGCGGATTTCTCGCGGCTGCATTCGACTTCATGAAACCTCAGGCGGACACCGTCGAGAGGCGTGAGGTCCTTCAGCGCAAGACCTTGCGCGGCGGCGAGGATTCATCCCTGCCTTTCCTCTTGGCGCAGATGAATCTGCTGCTGCACGGAATGGAAGCGCCGGACATAGAGTTTGGCAATGCGTTGCGCTTCAAGCTGACCGAGATTGGCGAGAAGGATCGCGTTGAGGTGATCCTCACCAATCCGCCTTTCGGCGGCGAGGAGGAAACCGGTATTCTTTCGAACTTTCCGGAAGACCGGCGCACATCCGAAACCGCGCTGCTCTTTCTTCAGCTCATCATGCGTCGGTTGAAGCGGAACGGAGCAGGGCGTGCGGCCGTTGTCGTGCCACACGGCATTCTTTTCGGGGACGGGATAGCGGCACGAATCAAGGCCGACCTTCTTGAACGGTTCAATCTGCACACAATCGTGCGGCTGCCAGAGGGCGCATTCTCACCATACACCGACATCCCGACAAACATTCTGTTCTTCGACACGTCAGGACCAACGGAAGCAATTTGGTACTGGGAGCAGCCGCTGCCTGAGGGCAGGCGGAAATATTCCAAAACGTTCCCGCTGCAATTCGCTGAGTTCTCCGAGAGCAGGGCGTGGTGGACGAAGCGGAAGGAAGGTCCGCGCGCGTGGAAAGTTATGGGCTCCGACTTGGTCGTTCGTGATGAACAAGGCCGAGTGGTCTCGGTGGATCTCGACATTAAGAATCCTCACGCAACAGAGGCCGTGGATCACCGCGAGCCAAAGGAAATTCTTGAGAGCGCCATCGAAAAGGAAACCCAGGTTCTATCGGCGTTAAGTGAGATCAGAGCCCTGCTGGAGCGGGCTTGATCATGTCCGCGCCGGGTTTGGTACCTCTGCGTGAATTGCTTGTTGAGAAATCGGACCCGCACGTGGTGGATCCGGAAACCCAATACCCGATTGCGGGCGTCTACGGATTTGGTCGAGGCATGATCCAGCGTCCGGCGGTCTCCGGGCAAGAGATTGCCGCGACAAATCTATTCAGGATCAAGAAGGATCAGTTCATCTACAGTCGGTTGAAGTCCTTCGAAGGGGCCTTCGCGCTGGTAACCTCTGAAGTCGATGGATACTACGTGTCGAACGAGTTCCCGACGTTCGATGTTGACCGGACAAGGCTGGAGCCAGCGTTCTTGGGTTGGTACTTCCGCCAACCGAAAGTCTGGAGACAGCTCGCAACCGGTGGCAAAGGAATTGGCGCTCGACGAGAAAGACTGCCCTCTCGACGCTTGCTGGACCACCTTGTTTCCCTTCCCGCGTTGAGCGAACAGCAGCGTATCATCGTCCAACTTGATGCGACCTCGGTGCGCCTGGCTGCTTCGCGCCAGTTCGCTCAAGCAACCCGCACCAACCTGATGGCGATGTTAACGTCGGCCTATTCGAAAATTACCGCTGGCGCGCCGCGAAGACGTATGGATGAAGCAGCACCGCTGGTTCGACGGCCAATCCTCGTAGAGCCCGACGGTGTCTATTCTGAGCTAGGTATAAGGTCGTTTGGAAAAGGCACTTTTCATAAGCCAGCCCTTCAAGGAATCGAAGTTGGGAACAAACGGCTGTTCGAAGTTCATCGTGATGACCTGATTTTCAACATTGTCTTCGCCTGGGAAGGCGCCGTGGCAGTAGCAACATCGAATGATCACGGAAGAGTGGGATCGCATCGTTTTCTAACTTGCGTTCCAGATCCTGAATTAACGTCGTCAGATTTTCTTCAGTTTCATTTTATGACGGCGGAAGGGCTCCATCAACTCGGCGCGGCTTCACCAGGAGGCGCTGGCCGCAACCGCACCTTGGGCCTGAAGGCGCTTGAGAAAATCTTGGTGCCTCTTCCATCGCTCGATGCGCAGGCTTGGTTTGCATCACTGCACCGCAAGAATTTGGAGATCGAACGGCGTCAAAGGGAAGTGGTGTCTGAACTCGACAGACTTCTGCCAGCGATGCTGCACGCTGCTTTCGGCTGAGGTCAGAAGCGAACGCAGCGAGTAGACTCGCGACCTAGCTACCTTTCGGTGCCGCGCGTGCCCGCCCGCTCCCACGTCAAAATCAAATTGCTTCCAGATGCAGTGGGCCGGCAGGTGCCTTCCCGCGCAAACGAGGAGCTCGCGGCGTCGCATTGGTCGCGGCGATCGCCTGCAGCGATACGCAGCAGCTGAAGGTGGGCCTCGCCTGTCGGCCGCGCTCTAGGCGCCGGGCGCCCGAAGCCCTGCGGCGGCAGTCCTTCGCCCTGACGGGTGATGATCGCTTAGTCGGATTTTATCGAGCCATGATTGCATGCTAGCTCCCAACGGGTTGGTCTCAGATCAGCACCATTGCACGGTGCCGTGCCTAAACCAGAAGTGTGATCCGCAGTCTTTCTTGCGCCACACTGACGGGTACAGGCTTGCGGTTCCATCGTCATGCTGCGTGAGGGTCCAGCACGGTCTTTCATCGGTCAGCAGGTTCATTTGAAGGACTCGGTTGCAACCGCACGGACAGACCATGGCAGCTTGTTCAAGGAAGCCGTCATCGCTGACAACGTACAGCGTGTATGGTTCGAGACCCGCAGGCAGGTTGTCCTCGACCAGGACGGTGGAGAACGGTCGCTGCTTTTTCTGGGCCTTCGGCCCGAACGCCCACGACCAGATCCTCTTTATCCATCTGAACATCACGCACCTCCGCCAAGTTCGGGCATGCGCAGCAGGGGCCGCACGTCTCCTTTTCCGACATGAGAACTCATGACGGGGCACAAGCCCTCTTCGGCCTCATTCATCAGCTCCATGCTGGAGAAGCTGAATGTGGTCGTAGCGTGAGCGGCATTGGGCTCTTCACGAAACGGGTGAAGCCGCGCCAGCAGTTCGGTAACGGCCAGGGAGGCGGCGAACATATTGACGCTGATGACAGCAGGGCGATGGCCCGCCACGCCCTTGATGTAGCCTTCCTTGGCCTGTCGTTCGTGCGCGGCGGGGTCTCTCCGCCGCAGCCCAGCAGCGGCGACGTCATCCAGAGTGAATAGACCGCGCGTCAGCAGGCTCGACTTTCCCGGCTGGAGGTAGTGGACGCTGCCGCAAACTTCCCGGATACGGCCCTTTTCCGGCCCATCGGGAACCGCATCGAGGCGGACGCCAATGTCGATGTAGGGCTGCAGATAGTAGGTCGAGAGCATGTTGAGCAGGAAGCGGCCATCAACAGTGTCCATGCAGCCGATGACGATATCGCACTGGCCGACAGCACGCACGGTCTCGGGATGCCAGAGATTGCGGGGAACGCGGATCACCCTTGTGCCGAGGCCCGCCCGATTGATCGCGTCGCCGATCAGGTCGACCTTGAGGCGGCGCTCGTCCGCATCCTTCCTCGTAGAATTGATGATGCGGTTCAGGTTACGGTGCTCCGCCTTGTCGTCGTCAACAAGGACGATGACGCCAACGCCGAGGCGAAAGAGCTGCTCGATGACCGGGCTCCCAGTGCCCGAGCAGCCAATAACGGCCACCCACAAACTGCGAAGACGCTGGATCGTTCCTTCGTCAAAAATCTGCGCCGTGGAAGCCATGAACTCTGCCTTGGAGCCGCTATTTGGCGGGGCAGACCAGAACTGAAGGTCATCGCCGATGACGTTGATCATGAGGAGTGGCTCAAACGCGCCGCCCCACCAGCTGCGCCCGAACATTTCGCCGCTCGGAAGCATGACCACGCTGGCGTGCGGCACGTCCATTTCCACCGCGCCGTGAAGAAGCGGGAACAAATCGCCATCGCTGGCATCATCTGCCCCGGAAAACGATCGGTAGCCGTTCGGATGGCTGTGAAACTTGACGATCGAAAGCCCCTCGGATTCGGCGCGCTCGATCAGCGGCGCCAGAGTATCAGTCGACCAGGTCAGACTGACGGGCGTGCGTACCGCGCACTGGCTATAAGGAACCGGATGCACTTCGCGGAGCAGGAGGCGATGGCGAAGATCGCCAGCCCTGCGCGTGCAAAGGCCGATGGCGACAGCTTCGTTGCCGTCGCCGGGAAAGAGATGGGCCTGCAGCTGGTTACGCTGCAGGTCCATCATGGTGAGCGAGACCGGGGTCATGTCTCGAACTCGCGCTGCAGCCAGTCTTCGATCAGGAAGACGTGGGTTCCGAGGTTGTCGTGGCCCGGCTTCCAGGGGTTCGCGTCAGTGCGATGACGCGACCAGCGTTGGTAGGTCTTGCCCTCGATTTGCT
>Ga0138256_10006618_pt1 | contig 12252 bp, 11 predicted proteins | sample KNB2016incub_MG_FD_105486 | JGI IMG/M metagenome (GOLD analysis project Ga0138256, IMG submission 105486) | Active sludge microbial communities from wastewater in Klosterneuburg, Austria - KNB2014incub_MG | ecosystem: Engineered > WWTP > Activated sludge > Unclassified | place: Austria... | reverse complement strand
GGAGCTCACATTGGTGCGCAACAAAGTCCCATCCATATCGACCACTAGCGGGACGGCCGCATGACTCGTTGCGCTGCCGCACGATGTGTCTGTGGATGGCGAGAGCTCGATCATCTTTTGCATCCGTTGCAGATTGAAACTGCCCTGTGGCGGCTACGCGCTATTTCGCCTATCTAGAGTGGCATACTGCGCGCCATAGTGCCGCTGATCGGAGGCAAGCCGGGCCCGCAGGACCTTGATCGACTTCGCAAAATTTTGACAAGGAAGCCTTCTGCACTGGCGAGGCAGGGTCGCGGGTGCGTAGTCTGCCAGCCGGCAACTTGTTTCGAGTGGCCACTTCAGCAAGCGAATGGAATGCAACGCTACATCCCCCTGATCATGTTCGTCGTGATCTGCAATGCGCTCTCGCAAGCTCTATTGAAGGCGGGTATGGCGGGCATTGGCGCGTTCCGATTGAGCCAAGCGACCGCAGGGGCAACAGTTGTGCGCATTCTGTCAGACCCCTACGTGCTCGGTGGCCTGTCGTTGATGATTGTTTCGATGGCCGGTCACTTGTACGTGCTATCGCGTGTGCCGCTCAGTTTTGCTTTCCCGTTCATATCGGTTTCCTACCTGGTTGTGTTAGCGATCAGCTGGTATGTCTTTGACGAGCGACTCAACGCCTATCATTTTGCGGGCACGTTCTGCATTTGTCTCGGCGTCTTGTGCATCGCACGCGCTGGCAGTGAGAGCGTCGTCGCGGCCGCCGGCGCCTCGCAGGCTGCCCATGTCGCGTCGCCGCATGAGCGATCGCGATGAAACACGTCATCTTCGGCGGCGACGGCTTTGTTGGTCGATATATAGCGCGCGATCTGCTTGCGCGCGGCGAGCAGGTACTGATCTGCGATCGCAGTCGCAGTGATTTGCCCATCTATCGTTTCGCGGATTTCCTCGAGATCGACGTGCGTGATGCAGCAGCGGTCGGTCGTGTGCCGCTCGCGGCTGACGACATCGTCCACAACATGGCGGCGAGACTGTTGATGCCGCCGGTGAAGAAGGCCGCGCGCTACGCCGCCTACTTTCCGGTGCACGTCGATGGACCGCGCAACATTCTGGCGCACATGGAACGCTCCGGCGCCAACCATTTGGTGCAGTTCTCGACCGATATGGTGTACGGACCGAGTGTCACCCCGCCGCCAATCCGCACCGACCATCCCCGCAATCCAATCGACGCTTACGGTCAGTCCAAGAAGGAATGCGAAGACCTGTGTCGCGCGTGGCGGAACCGCGGTATGCGAATTTCCTTGTTTCGCCCCCGAATGGTGATGGGTCCAGGGCGTCTCGGGCTGCTGCGCAACCTGTTTCGTCTGATCGAACGCGGTCTGCCGGTCCCGACGATCGGTGCCGGCACGAACCGGTATCAGTTTGTATCGGTGTTCGATTGCGCCTCATTCGCTGTTCAGGCTGGCGATCTGGGTTGTCCCAACGGAGAATGGAACCTGGGCTCCGTTGGCGCGCCGAGCGTGCGCGAATTGCTGCAGGGCCTCATCAAGCACGCTGGATCGCGCTCGATCGTGGTCCCCACGCCGGCGTTCGCGGTCAAGGGAGTACTCGCGGCACTCGGTTATTTCGGCGTAAGCCTGATGACGCGCGAGCAGTATGCGATCGCCAACGAGGATTACGTCGTCGATGTCGAGGATCTGCGCACAAGCTTTGGTCGAGTGCCCGAAGGCACCGACGAGCAGATGTTGACCGCGGCGTTCGATGAATACCGCCGCAACCGCGATCCGCAAAAGCTCGCCAACGTTTTCAAGGCGGATTCCGCCTGGGCGGACTTTACCGCGCGCCGTGCGCGGGTTTAGTTAGCCGAGTGCACCTAGCACCTCGAGGGAGACGCGTTCGGCTGATTCGAGCGCGCCTTCCATGCCGCGCGACCCCAGTGCCGTGTGTTCGCCGCAGAAGAACAGCCGCTCGTGTGGTTTCGCGAGCGTGTTGGCGAAAGCGGTGACCTGTCCTGGCCCGTAGATCGCCCAGTCTCCAGCCGCATACGGATCCATGCCCCAGGACTGTACCGCCGCCACCTCCAACTGCCCCTTGGCCGCGGGTCGCATCTTCTCCAGCTCGCCGACGATCAGTTTCCTGGCGTCGGCGAGCGGCAGACGGTCCACGTACTGGGCGGCCAGGCCACGCGACCAGGTCGTCAGGCTAGTGACTTCATCGTCATTGCTACCGAAGCGCTGTGCGAGCACGATTCCCAGCACGCTGTCGGTCCACATGTTGGGGTGCATGCCGTCTTCCAGCCAGTACGCCTTCTTGGGGACGATATGGAACTGCGTAATGGGAATGTAATTGAGTGTCTGGATCGCGCCATTCTGCGTCGCGGGTGGTGCGGGACTGATCGCGACGTCCCGTAGCACGGAGTAGGGCAGCGAGCTAACGACCGCCTTCGCCCGGTAGCGCGAGCCGTCGCGGCAAACCACGGTAGCACCGTTGGCATCGACATCGATAGCTGCGGCCACCTTGCCCATCAGAAGATCGCCCTGCAGACGCTTCGCCATGGCGAGCGGCAGATTCTGATTGCCGCCCTTGAACGCGCCGATGAACAAGCCAGGGGGCAGTGCCCGGGCCGCGCTTTTCGGTGCCGAGTCAGCGGTGGCCCCGGGTGTCACCGGGCCGGAGGGGCCGGCCGGTGCTGCCGTGGGTGTCGGCGCACCGGGACGCTTGTTAGCGGAGTCGATGGCAGCTGTACCACTGCGCGAGAATGCTCCGAGCGAATTGCGATTGACCTGTTGCCAGTAGTCGGCGAAAGCTTGCATCAGCAGCGATACGTCGCGCGAAGTAGTGCCGTAGGCGATGTTGGTGTCGAACCCGAGCCGGATCGCATCTTCGGTCGCGCCGAGTTTGGCCAGGAAATCGTGCACGGAGATGTCGAATTGCGCAAACTTCGGGTCATACCACTGTTCGAGTTCCTGGAACGGAAAGCTCTTCTTGAAGTGTTCCTGAGCCCACGCCCAGGGCGCGACGGCGCGCTCCTCGCCGGCGAATGGGTTGCGCTTGTGCGCCGGCCAGTCTTTGAGCGCGATGTGCTCGCCGCCCAGGAACAGCTCCTGCTCCGCGCGCGTCATGTAGCGAGGCGCAAGATTGACGGTCTCGACACGATACTTCTCGCCAGCGGCGATCATGCGGCCGTACGCCGGCGCGATCGTATTGCCGCCAGCTTCCGGATGTCCTGGCACGTCGAACAGGGTGTAGACACGTCCGCCGATTCGTGAGCTACCCTCTAACAACAGTACCCGCTGACCATTTTCCTCCAATGTGAGGGCGGTTTCGAGTCCCGAGAGCCCGGCACCAATGACAATCACGTCGATCGCCGTCGCCGCTTGGGTGTAAGCAACGTGCGGCAGACTGGCGGTAGCGGCCAGCGCGGCGGAACTCGCGACGAAGTGACGACGCGAGATTGTGAGATCGGATGGCATCGTAGGCGCTCCCGGGGATGTCGGTCAGGATTCTGTGAGTTAGTGACTGCTGGCCTGGCGCACACTGTACCGCATGACAGCGGCGGCGATCACAGCCGCAGCAGGCGAAATGAGGTAGGCGAGCACATCGAATTGTGCCGGCAGCGTGTGGCCCCAGAGCAGTCCCAGTACGAGCGCGGGGATGCCGGCGATCAAACCATGCACCAAGGGGTTGCCGACGCCGAGCACGCCAGACCAGGCACCGGCCAGAAACTGCACGAAAGCCCAGGCTGCGCCGGGGTCGAGGGTTTGCGGGGGCGGTGCGTGCAGATCGTAGCGGATCAGGAGCGCCATGCCACCGACTGCGGAGATCGCGGTACCAACCGCCATGGCTAACGGTCGCGTGCCACGCGGACGGTCGATCTTTAGTATCTTTGGCTCTGGGGGAGCGTCGGTCATGTAACGGCTAGTTTCCCCACCTGCAGTCCGCGCCGCAACCGCCAAGGCGTGGACGTCCATTCCAACTGGGCCAGCAAATGAGCGGCTCTAGGGTGACGAAAATGTTCAAAGTTCGCTTGCTATGCACGACCGCCGCCGCGCTTGCCTGCCTGTCATTGGCTTACGATGTGACCGCCGCAGGGCGCGGGGCCCTTGCGATCACCCACGAGGATCTGTGGTTGATGAAGCGCGTCGGCGCGCCACGGCCCAGTCCGGATGGGCGTTGGCTCGTCGTAGCCGTCACCGACCCTGCCTACGATCCATCCCGGCAGATGAGCGATCTCTGGCTCGTCACGAACGATGGTCACGCGCCGCCGCGCAGACTGACCTCGACGCGGCGTGGCGAGGGCGATGTTGTCTGGAGCAGGGACAGCACGCGTATAGCGTTCAGTACGCAGCGCGACAGCGACGCTGAGGCGCAGATCTATCTCCTGGATCTAAGCGCGGGTGGCGAAGCGCGACGCATCACAGAAATGACGACGGGTGCCACCCGGCCAGTGTTCTCGCCAGACGGACGCACGTTAGCGTTTCAGAGCCTGGTCTACCGCGGCGCCAAGTCGCAAGCGGACAACGAGCGTCTGCATCAGGAACGTGCGCAGCGCAAGTGGAACGCACGAATCTACGACGGCTTTCCGATACGCAACTGGGACCAGTGGCTCGATGATCGGCGGGCGCGTCTCTTCGTCGTTGAGCTGGCTGAGAGCGGCGACCCCGTGAGTTCGCCACGCAACTTGTTTGCGACGAGCGCGCTGGCTGAGCGTCCCGGATTCGCCGGACGGACCACCAACGACGGTGAGGATTTCGAAGCGGTATTCACACCAGACGGCAAATCGTTAGTCTTCGTCGCGATGGAGAATCGCGACGCCGCAGCCTATGAGTTCAGTCGTACCGGACTCTACCTTCAGGATCTGACGGGCGGCGAGCCACGCCTGCTCACCGCGGGCAAGGCGAGCTTCGAGACCCCGCGCTTCAGTCCCGATGGCCACACGTTGTATGCGCGCGTCGAGCCGCGGACACCCAAGGTCTACAACGCGATGCGCCTTGCCGCGGCGCGCTGGGGTGCGAATCTGGAATTTCAGCCGATCAGCAACGCGCTCGACCGATCGGTTGAAAGCTATGCCATCGCGCCGGACTCAAAGCGCGCGTTTTTCACGGCCAACGATGCGGGCAACCAAAAGCTCTATGCGGTCGCGTCGACCGGCGGCGCGGTGCGCGAGCTCTTTGCGGTAGGCAAGGGTAGTCTGCACGACATTGCGATTCCAGAGCGCACGCCACGGTTGGCGCTGTACGGCAATTGGGAGAGTGCCGCGGTACCGGCTGAGGTCGTAGCGATCGCTACTCACGACGGCTCGATCGTGGCGCTGACACAGTTCAATCGAGAGCGAGTCGCAGGGCTCGATCTGGCGCCCGTGGAGCACTTCTGGTTCGAGAGTCACAAGGGCCGGCGCGTGCACAATCTGCTCGTTCGGCCGGCCGGCTTCGATGCTAACAAGAAATATCCACTGCTGGTACTGATCCACGGCGGGCCCCATTCGAGTTGGGATGACGCATGGGTGCTGCGTTGGAACTACCATCTGCTGGCGGCGCCGGGCTATGTCTTGCTGCTGACAAACTACACGGGCTCGGTGGGATTCGGCGAGCAGTTCGCGCAGAATATCCAGGGCGATCCGTTCCAGACGCCGGCGGACGAAATCAATCAGGCGGCCGATGAGGCGTTGAAGCGCTTTGCCTTCATCGACGCATCACGTCAATGCGCCGGTGGCGCGAGCTATGGCGGCCATCTCTCCAACTGGCTGCAGGGCACCACGACGCGCTACCGTTGCCTGATTTCCCACGCTGGTCTGGTCGATCTCGAGGCGCAATGGGGAACGAGCGACGTCATCTACTCACGGGAGGTGAACAACGGCGGGCCACCGTGGGAGCAGGGGCCGGTATGGCGCGAGCAAAATCCGATCCGGCTGGCGGCGAGCTGGCGCACGCCCGTTCTGCTAACGGTGGGGGAGAGGGACTTCCGGGTACCAATGAACAATGCAATTGAATATTGGAGTGCTTTGCAACGCATGCGGGTGCCGAGCCGCCTGCTGGTATTCCCGGATGAGAACCACTGGGTCCTCAATGGCGAGAACAGCCGATTTTTCTACGGTGAAATCGCGGCCTGGCTCGACAAGTGGCTGCGTCCGGCAGCGCTACCATCACAGGCGACAACCAACTAACGCTTGTCGAGGATCGCACGGTTCTCAGGATGGCTGTGCCCGGTGGAGCGATCGCGCCGTACGCGACGTATCGTCATCACTACGAATGCGCCGATGACGCCCATCAATACGGTCATCAAGACACCCAGCCACCAGTGAAATCGAGATGCTTCGACAATGCCCCAGACCACACCGATCGGTGTAGTGACGAGCAGCATGGGGCGTGCGATCCGCATGCCGATATTATAGGGCCTAAAGCTCGCGCAGTCCGGTCGTGATCGGGGTACGCGCCGCGCGAATGCCCGGCAGCAGGCCGGCAAGGAATGTTAGTACGAGGCCATAGACGATGCCTGTCAGCAAGAGCCGCGGCGTCACGGTAAACGCGTAAGTCATCTGGCTGAAGGTCTGAAAATTGAGCGTCGAGCTGCGCATGCCATTCAGCAACAGATAGGCCAGTACTCCGCCTAACAGGCCGCCGACTGCACCGAGAACGAGTGACTCGATCAGCACCGATGCGATGACTGGTGCGGCACCGAACCCCATGGCCCTCAGAGTCGCGATCTCGCGCACGCGGCTCGCCACGGCGTTGTACATGGTATTGAGCGCAGCGAGTATGGCCCCGAGCCCCATCATTGTCGCAAGCGTCCAGCCCAAGCCGGACACGAGCTTCTGCATCAACTGTTGTTGTTCGGCGTAGAATACCGTTTCACGCTCGACCCGCAAGTTCACGCGCGGGTCGCGATCGAGTGCATCCTTGAAAGCCTGGAAGGCGGCCACACTCGTGAGCCTGACGCGCGCAGATTGATAGCTTGCGCCGCGATTGAACACCTGTTGTACGAGGGCCGCATCCGCCCAGACTTCGGATTCTGCAATTCCGCCACGGTCGGAGAAACGGCCGACGATGTGCCAGTCGTTAGAGCCCCAGCGGACGATGCGTCCGACGGCCAGGCCCTCGTACTGCTGGGCAACACCGTTACCGATGATCACCTCATTCGTGCCTTCGTGAGCGAGACGGCCCTGCAGGAGCTCGAAGTTCTTGCGTAGCCGTGGCGCCATGGGTGACACCCCGCGCAACGGTGTGTTGGCCGTCGTATCTTTGTTGCGCAGCTTGGTATCGACGATGACGAACAGCTCTGGCGACACCAGCGCAGCGCCTGCTGCGGTGCGTCGGATGCCGGGCGCATCGGTGATCACGGGTATGCTCGTCTGGCCAAGCCCACTCGTCAGCTCATCCGTGGACCCGCGCCGTAGTACGATCGCGACGTCTTCGGAACCTGAGAACTCAAGCGCCGCCCGAAAGCCCTCGGCGATCGACAAGACAGCCACGAGCACGAGACTCACGCCCGCAATGCCGATCACCGCGACCAGGGCGGATGTCCAACGCGCCGGGATATTGCGCAGGTTCATCACCGTTACCGCCTTGATCTGTGACAGCGTGCTCGCCACGTTCGTGCCGTCAAGCGCCGCGACGCAGTGCGTCGGTGATCCTGAGCCGCATGGCGATCGCGGCCGGCCAGGCCCCCGCGATCAGGCCCATCGCCACCATCAGGAGCGGCGCGACGACAACCGTTCGCAGACCAATGCCAAACACCGGCAGAAACTGTTTGACGGTCGTGGCGAGCGCCTGCGCTGCCACATAGGCCAGTGCCATACCGATGGCGCCGCCGACCAGGGTAAGCAGTAGTGACTCACTTACCACGAGCGCGAGGAGCGAACGGTCCGTGAACCCGAGCGTCTTCATTACGCCGAACTCGTTGGTTCGTTCGTGCACCGATTGCGCGATGGTATTGGCGGTTACTAACAACATTGTGAAGAACACGGCAGACACGACCGAAATGAGTAGCGCGCCGATGTTGCCGACTTGCTCGGTGGCCTGCTTGATGAACGCTCGCTCGGTCGCGGTCTTGGTCTCCGCGCTGGAGTTGGCGAACAAGGCATCGACGCGGTGCGAGACTTGCTCCGCTTCCCGTGGATCGGCTACCTTGACGACCAACCACCCGATGCTGTTGCGCCCGAACTGTAGCGACTCATTGAAATAATCGTAGTCGAACACGACGCTGCCCTTGTCCCAACCGGCACCACCGATCACGTCGTAGATCGCGTGAATATTGAACTCCCAAGTATCGGCACCGTTTTCCTGTCGGTAGATCGTCGAGCGCAGCGGCACTTTGTCGCCTACCTGCCAGCCATACTCGTTCGCGAGCAATGGACCCACGATTGCACCCTGCCGGTCGTTCAGCCAGGCGGTAGTTTCGGCAGCGGAAATCTTCACCTCGGGGTACATGGCGAGGAACTTCGCTGGCTCGGTCGCGTAGACCGGGATTTGGGTGCGTCCATCTTTGACGACTCCGCCAAACCAGTTGAACGACGCGACTGCCTCGACGCCGGCGACGCCGCGAGCTTTCTCGAGATAGGAACGCGGCAGCGGCTGGATGATCGAGATTTTGCTCATCGTGATCAGACGATCGGCCCCCGCTAACGACACGCTGCCGGCGAGGCTGCCACGCAGGGCCTCCAGCAGCCCAAACATCAGAAAGGCAACCGCGATCGAGGCGAGCGTGAAGAACAGGCGCAGCTTGCGTCGCGCCAGGTTAGCCCAGACGAGCGACAGCCAGGAGGCCATCAATGTGTCTGCCGCTCGAGCCGTCCCTTGTCCAGATGCAGCGTGCGATTGGCACGTTCGGCTGCGCGGGGATCGTGGGTGACCATGATGATGGTTTTGCCAAACTCCTGGTTGAGTGCTCGCAGCAGGTCCAATATCTCGTCGCCTGACTTGCGGTCCAGATCGCCCGTCGGTTCGTCGCACAACAACAGTGTTGGGTCGGTGACGATGGCGCGAGCGATGCCAACCCGTTGTTCCTGACCGCCGGACAATTCCCGTGGCCGATGCCTGGCACGATCTTCGAGGCCAACCAGGGCGAGTGCGGTGTGAACGCGCTGCAGGCGCTCACGTCTGGATAGTTTGGTGAGCAGCAGCGGCAACTCGACATTGCGTTCGGCAGAGAGTACCGGCAGCAAGTTGTACATCTGGAATACGAAGCCGACATGATCGGCGCGCCAGCGACCGAGGGCTGCACTCGAGAGGCGATCGATCGCGAGGCCGTCAACTTCGATCGAACCCTCGGTCGGCCGATCGAGGCCACCAATCAGATTCAACAGCGTGGTCTTGCCAGATCCCGATGGACCCATCAGCGCGACAAAGTCGCCACGTGGCAGGTCGAGGTCCAACATCTCGAGCACGCGTACTACTTCGCCGCCACGCGTATAGAGCTTGGTAACGCCACGCAATTGGACCACGCGGTCGGTCGCTTGCGGTGCATCCGGGTGAGCAACATTGTCTTGCATGCGGGTAGCCCAAGGTCCGTGGCACGGAGTAACTGGTTAGCTAGTCTTGCGGCGAATTAGATCGCCGTCTTGCAGCTTCGCGGTGACCGGCGCAACGATTTCCTCGCCGGCGCGCACCCCCGCCGCGATCACGACTCGCCCATTACGCGTATCGCCTGCGGTGACCGCGCGCCGCTCGAGTCTGTCTTGGCTAACCACCCAGACGAACGCGCCCCGGCCATCGCGTGCAACGGCGTCGGCGGGTATTGTTAGTGGCGGCGTGCTGCTGCCGCCATTTGCCACAGCGCCATCCAGGAACCGAACCTTGATACCCATGTCAGGCAAGATCCGTGGATCGAGTTCGTCGAACGCGATGCGCACGCGCACGGTGGCCTTCTGTCGATCAGCCGTCGGCACGATATTGATGACGTGCGCGCCGAATGTCTTGTCAGGGTATGAGTCCAGCACGGCCTCGACGCGTTGTCCGCTCGAGACACGATTGATGAACGCTTCGTTCACGTCGACCTCGATCTCGCGCGAATCCATGTCAACGATGGTCGCGATTCCGGTGCGCGTGAAGCCGCCGCCCGCGGAGATGGGCGAGACCATCTCGCCGGGCTGCGCGTCCTTCGAGATGACCACACCCGCGAAGGGCGCGCGAATATCCAGATCTGTGAGGTCCTGGCGCCGCAAGGCAACGGTAGCTGCGGCGACCTTGCGTTGCGCCTCGAGCACACCGAGATGCGCGGCCAGCGCCGCAGCATCAGCTTGTGCCGAGTCGAGCGCCATTGCGCTAACCAATCCGTCAGCCTGCAATTCGGCGGTCCGCGCGAGCTGACGGCGCGCTTCGGCGAGGCGCACCCGGGTCTCCGCCAGTGCGCGCCCGGCTGCGGCGAGTTCGCGTTCCGCCAGCTCAACTTGCGCCTCTGGCGTTGCCGGATCGAGTCGCGCGAGGAGCTGGCCTTCCTTGACGCTCGCGCCTTCTTCAATCAAGACATCGGTGATCCGCCCGGTCACTTTTGATGACACTGTTGCGAGGCGGCGGGCGACCACGTAGCCGGAGGCATTCAAAACCGCGCTGCCCGACGTGCCTGCGGGCGCCTCGACCGTCACCGTCGTGACTTCGACCGAGCGATTGCCTAACAGCCAATAGACCGCGAGCGCTGCGCTGACGAGAGCTGCTGCGATCCACCAGGCGTAGCGACGCCCGGATTCATACCGGGAAGCGTCGCCACTGCGATCGATGCGTAGAGACTTCAGAGCATTGGTATCCAGTGCCATTGAATCCTTGTGCCGATCGAATGCGATTGACGAGCCGTTGCTAGGTAAGCCTAGGGCTGAAGTGGACCGTGTGCTTGGGAACCTTGCCGCTGCAGCCGTCTCGCCAAGGACCACAGGTGCACTTCGGTTGGCCCGTCATAGATGCGAAAGGCGCGAATCGCGTGGAAGATCCGCGCGACTTGCGTGTCGGTCGTGATACCGAGTCCGCCTAACACCTGCACGCACCGGTCGACTATCTGAAACAGCGTCTCGGCACAGCTCATCTTCGCCATGCTCGATTCGGTGTTGGCGCGTGAACCTTGATCGAGCGTCCAGGCGGTGTAGTCGATCAGTAGTTGTGTCTGCAACAGGTCAACCTGATTCCGTGCCAGCATGAAACCGACACCCTCATGCTCGATCAGCGGCTTGCCAAAGGCTCTGCGCTGGCAGGCGTACTCAACCGCGATGTCATGCGCGCGACGGGCGGCTCCCCACCAGCGCATGCAATGCGTCAATCGTGCTGGCGCCAAGCGGACCTGGGCGTAGCGGAATCCTGCGCCGACGGTGCCTAACACCTGGGAGGCGGGGACACGCAACCCTGCCAGCCGAATGACCGAGTGACCGCCCGGAATCGCCTGATCCAAGGTATCGAGCACGCGTTCGATCGTGATACCGGGAGCATCCATCTGCGTCAGGAACATGGTCGCGCCTTGGGGGGTGCGTGCCATAACGATACCGAAGCGCGCGCCGATTGCGCCGGTTATCAGCCACTTGCGGCCATCGATGATCCAGTCGCTGCCGACCGCTCGGGCAGTTGTCGTCAACATCTCGGGATCGGAGCCCGCGCCGCCGTCAGGTTCGGTCATCAAGAACGCCGAGCGGATCTCTCCCGCGGCGAGTGGTGCGAGATACGCCTTCTTCTGCGCCTCGGTTGCAACCGCATCCAGCAAGTGCATGTTGCCTTCGTCTGGTGCCATGCAATTCATCGCGACCGGCCCAAGCAATGAGTAGCCAGAGGCGCGCAGCACGGTGGCTGTTTCGCGATGCGACAAGCCGTAGCCGCCCCAGCGCTCCGCAACCTGCGGCGCGAGCAATCGAGCCTTACGCGCTTGGACGCGCAGCTCGTGAACCAGTTCTGAAGTGGGGCCGTGTATTGTCTGCCGCGGATCGCGTTCCGCAGGAATGATCACTGCGCGGATGAATTCGTGAGTGCGCGTCTCCAGGTCCGTTTCGCGATCACTGCGGGAAAAATCAACCATGCGCTGCGCTCCTTCCTGCCGTGCAAGTGTTGATGTCAGGGAGACTCGTGGGCCGTCAAAGCTACCATGGAGGCGTGAGTTGCAGATCAGAAAAAACGGGAGCGGTGCGAGCCGCTCCCCGTCGAGGTGGCTTTTCGATGAGTGGGCGATTAGTTAGGAATCAGCACGCTGTCGATCGCATGAATGATGCCGTTCGAAGCCCCGATCTCAGATGTGACGCGCGCATCGTTGATGCGCAGACGGCCACGAACCATTGCGGGGCGAATTGCTTCACCAGCGACGGTT
>Ga0138256_10006616_pt1 | contig 12252 bp, 13 predicted proteins | sample KNB2016incub_MG_FD_105486 | JGI IMG/M metagenome (GOLD analysis project Ga0138256, IMG submission 105486) | Active sludge microbial communities from wastewater in Klosterneuburg, Austria - KNB2014incub_MG | ecosystem: Engineered > WWTP > Activated sludge > Unclassified | place: Austria... | reverse complement strand
CTCTTTTTTGCTCATCTTATTTTGTTCCGTTGTAGCGTATTCTCAAACTACTGCACCTGCCGCAGTGGCCGCTCCGGTCAAATCAGCAAATGGTCCAAAAATGGTTTTTGATAACCTAAATGTGGATTATGGCGAAATTAAGAAAGGTGGAGAACCTTTAAGAAAAGCAACTTTTACCAATAAAGGTAATGAACCTTTGGTTATTAAAAATGCACGCGGAAGTTGTGGTTGCACAGTTCCAACATGGCCTAAAGAACCAATAATGCCAGGCGAAGTAGGTGTTATAGAAATTCGATATGATACCCAAAGAGTTGGACCAATCAATAAAACGGTTAGAGTTCAAACTAACGAAGGTGAAGAAGAAATCACCTTATATGTTAAAGGAAATATTTCTTCTGACGAGGATGAAACTGTTCCAAAAAATGATGGTAATGTTTTAATACCTAAAGGATAAAAATAATATTCAAAGAAATTTAAACCCATCTTAGCATTAGCTAAGGTGGGTTTTTTTATGCCATTTATTCTGCATCCAATTGTATAAATTTTCCATCTTTGAGTAGCTCAATCTCCCACTTTGCTGTTGACATGGGATTGACCTTAATTTGAGTAGCATCATGAACCCCTTCAATGATATGTATTAAATTAGGATTTAGGATATTAGCCATTCTGCGGACCAAGGTCTCGTCTTCAGAAAATAATCCAGCAACTTCAGCATTATCCAGATACACTCCTTCGTTAGAGTAGCTGAATACAAAAAAGGAATATCTCATCAATTGTGCAGCCCAAAAAACTAAAAGATACCCCCCTTCTGCTGACCTCCAATGAAATCCAGGTAATATTTCAGTAAAGTCATTTAACTCAAATGGAAGATAGGGAGCCAACAATTCTTCAAGTACGGGTAAAGGTAACTGTTCATTGACCAACCCAAAATCATGCTCACTCCCTTCTTGTAAAACAAATGGGAGTTTTGCCAAAGGAAAATAATCGATTAATTTTTTAAAATCTTCAACCACGAGATGTAATTTTTCAACAAAGATGACTGAAATTATGAATTATTCTGTTCCAAAATTTGTGATTCGTCTAAGGAATGAATCCGTTTGACGATTAATTTGGTATATACAGGTACTTTGTTTTGCATAGTACTCAATTATATATTAACTTTGCACTATCAAATCAAATAAAGTAATTATGAAAATTGAAAATACAATTGCTCAAATGAAAAAAGGTGTTTTGGAAATGTGTGTACTGTCAATCATCAATAATAATGAGTCTTATCCATCTGACATCATAAGTCATCTAAAGTCTGCAGATCTCATTGTTGTAGAAGGTACCTTGTATCCCATTTTAACGAGATTAAAGAATTTTGGATTGTTAGAATATTACTGGCAAGAATCTCCATCCGGACCACCAAGGAAATATTTTAAAATAACAGAAACGGGAAAAGAATCATTAATTCAACTCTCTGAAAGCTGGATGCAATTTGTATCCGGAGTTAACTTAACCATAAAAAACCAAATTTAACCATGAATAAAGTACTTAACATCAATGTAGGCAGATATCCATTTTCAATTGATGATATCGCCTATGAAAAACTAGACAACTATCTCCTAAGTCTCCAAAATCATTTTTCAAAATCTGAAGGTTGTAAAGAGATCATGCAAGATATTGAAAGTCGGATTGCAGAACTATTTCAAGAAAAATTATCTGGAAGAAGTATCGTATCCCTTGAAATGGTTGAAGAGACCATTAACATTATGGGTACGCCTGAAGTCTTTGGAACTGAATGGAATCAAAATGATGAACCAACTGCTTCTCATTCCGGCGAACAACAAACAACGGCAGACTGGGGAATTAAAACCGGAAAAAAATTATTCAGAGATCCTTCTGATACAAAAATCGGCGGTGTGTGCAGTGGTTTAGCCCAATATATAGGGATACAGGATGTTATTTGGGTCAGATTATTTTTTGTATTGACTGCATTTGCAGGAGGATTTGCAGCCATACTTTATATTATTTTATGGGCCATTACACCTGAAGCCAGAAATTCAGCAGATCGATTAGCGATGAAAGGAGAACCCATCAATGTGCATAACATAGCCAGAAAGGTGGAAGAAGAAATCGATGACTTGACCCATAAATTTGATACCTGGCGAGAAAAACGAAGAATGCGTAAAAAAAATAAATGGCGGTTTTGAAGAACCAAATCAATTTGACTTAAAATTCAAATTGATTCAAATCTGAAATTCATAATGTGGTGTTATAGAATTATTTTTACGACGGCTAGATTTCAACAAATTTAGCCGTTTTTTATTTCTACAATATGTTAACCAACCCAAACGCGCTCATTATTTTTATTAGAAACCCCATCCGAGGGAAAGTAAAAACCAGATTAGCTCAAACTCTCGGAGAAGCTAAAGCATTGTACATCTATAAAGAACTGCTTGAAATAACTAGACAACAAAGCATAAAAGTAAATGCACAATGTTATTTATACTATAGTGATCATATAGAACTAGATGCCTGGTCTGAAACCACATTCATCAAAAAGGTTCAATCTGGAATAGATCTAGGAGATCGCATGTCAAACGCATTCCATGAAGTATTGCAAATTCATTCCAAAGCTATTATCATAGGAAGTGATTGTCCCTATATTACAAGTTTACTTTTAAATCAAGCTTTCAATTTATTAACTACCAAAGATATCATCATAGGACCAGCCATAGATGGTGGATATTACCTACTTGGCATGAAATCAAATATTGATTCGGTTTTTAAATCTATGCCCTGGAGCGAATCAAGTTTGTATGAAAAAACCATAGAAAAACTTAATCAATTAAACTTTACTCATTCCTCATTGATCAAATTGGAGGATATCGATACGGAAGAAGAGTGGAATCGATATATTCAAATTCAAGGAAAATAAAATAAGATTCACCCCATACATTTTTTAAAATTCTAATAACAAAATCGATTATTTTACTACAAAAAATACTTAATAAATTGATTTACAATCACATAAGTATTAAATAATAAAATACATAAAATCTATAAATACTTAGAAATTCATTTTACATTTGTACTCCTTTCCGATACATGAAAGAAATTAATAATAAATCTGAATGGATATATTGGAACGGACAAGAAACAACGTTAATTAGAAAACAAACTTTATATGTTTTTATCGATTTTTCTTCAAGTAGACACGGCAACAACCGGAACAAGTGTTGCAAGTCAAAGTGTTTTTGATATCATTCTAAATAGTGGACCTCTGGGAATAACCATTATTTCGATACAAGTGCTTCTTGTATTTATTGCCCTCTATATTTTTATTGAGCGGTATTTTACGATTAGTGCAGTTGTCAAAGAAGATCAACGTGTTATGCAAAATCTTCGATCTAATATAGGAAGTGGGAATATTTCAACTATTCAAAGTATTTGTGCTAGTAGCGATACACCTTTAGCTAGAATGATCGAGAAAGGATTACAACGATTGGGCAGACCAATGCCAGAGATTGAAAGTGCGATAGAAAGTGTAGGTCGTGTAGAGACTTTTAGACTTGAAAAGAAACTCAATCACCTATCTCTAATTGCTCGACTAGCTCCGATGTTTGGGTTTTTGGGTACCATTATGGGTGTTATTAAAATATTCTACGATATATCTTTAACAGACAATTTATCCATTGGGGTTATCTCCGGAGGATTATATCAGAAAATGCTAACCTCAGCAGGTGGGTTATTGGTCGGTATAATTGCTTTCGTTGGTTATTATTTTCTGACAATGATGTTAGATGAAGAAATTAATGAATTAGAACGTAGCAGTATAGAATTTATGGATATGCTACATACTCCTGTTAAATAAGCAATAATTCATTCAATATGAATATACGAGGCAGAAAACGCGAAGGAGCAGAATTAAGTGTAGAATCACTTAATGATATCATGTTTTTCTTATTGCTATTCTTTTTGATTGTATCCACTTTGGCCAATCCGAATATCATTAAATTGATGTTACCTTCTTCTAAACAAAGCGAGCAGACTTCAAAAAAACCGATTAATCTGTCCGTAACCAACGACTTGAAATACTTTATTGAAAAAGAACCCATAGCTTACGAAGAGATTGAACCAAGATTACGTAAATATGTAGCCAATGTCCCAGATTTAACGGTGGTTATTCGTATAGATAATCGATTGGAAGTTCAGCAATTAGTGAATGTGCTACAAATAGGTGTCAGTCTTAAAGTTAAAATGGTACTTGCAACGGAACGTTCTAAATAGGTTTTCAGCGTTTTTAAGTTTAGATTATTTGTTTTATGCAGGACATTAAGGGTGTTTAAACATACCAAAGTTTTTAGATAAATTCCTTACTTATATTGAATTAATAGTTTGAATTAGACCACTTCAAACAAGTTCAAACAACTTCATTGCCTCAATAAACTTAGTATCTAATTTCTAAGTGTTTTGTTATTCTCTAACAAATATTGAATGCGTTCTAAGGTCTTAGGTTCAGTACACAAACTCAGAAATGCCTCTCGTTCCAAATCTAGCAAATACTGTTCACTGACTTTTTGTGGATAGGACAAATCTCCACCACATAAGACATAAGCCATTTTCTTGGCTATTTTTATATCATGTTCAGAAGCATAATTTCCCAACTTCAAAGTATGTGCTGCTGCATACAATGGCCCTAAGCCTGATCTGCCAAGAACGTTAACATCGGTTCTGGGTTGCTTAGCTACATATCCATTAGCTAATTGTAGAACTTTTTGTTTTGCTTTAAAAATATGGGTAGATCCATGAATACTTACCGTATCTCTTTGATATTGCAAATAACCTAAATCAAAAGCTTCATACGCAGATGTAGCAACGGAAGCCATTGCTAAGGTTTTAAATTTTGAAATCAATAAAGGAATATGAACTTCGCCCTCCTTCATTTCGTCAGACAGACGCAATGCAAATTCCTTTGTTCCTCCGCCACCCGGTAAAAGGCCGACACCCATTTCAACCAAGCCAATATAAGATTCTACAGCACATACTGCAGCATCACAATGCATCATTAATTCTGTACCGCCACCAAAAACATAACCTTGAGTTGCAGTAACTACCGGAATAGAGGAATATCGGCAACGCATAGAAGTCTGTTGGAACAATCTCACTGCAATATCCAATTGGTCATATTCTTGTTGAAAGGCCATCATTCCAACCAACATTAAATTGGCGCCCACTGTAAAATTAGTTGCGTTATTTCCAATTACGATACCTTTCCATCCATTGGTTTCAGCTAAAAGAATACTTTCATTAATACCACGTAAAATACCCTCACCAATGGTATTATGTTTACTTCTAAATTCCAAGGCTAACACTCCATCACCTATATCATAAAGATTTAATTCAGGATTTTGGTAGACTATATTTTTATTATCATATAAACTGAATTTGATAATATCATCTTGACCTGGAATTAATTCATAATTTAGAGTCAATGGATTTAAGCAAAGCAATTGATTTCCAGATTTATCATAGAAGCTACTTACTTGTTTATCCTTCATGGATTGAACCCATGGTGCAGCTTGTTCATTCGCTTCCTGGATTAACTTTAATCCCTCCTCAAAACCAATAGCATCCCAATATTCAAAAGGTCCAAGTTCCCATGCAAAACCATTTTTTAAGGCAACATCAATGTTATAAATCGTATTTGAAATTTCAGGAATTCTATGAGAAGAATAAGCAAATAGAAATCCAAGAGATTGTTTAATTAATTGCGCCCCTGCGTCATTACATTTGATGATGGCTTTTAATCGTCTTGGTAAATCATCAATCTGTTTGGAGACTTGTAGACTTTCTAAATTCGACTTTGTGTCTTGTTTATATTCCAGTGTTTTAAGATCTAAAGCATGAATTATTTTTTTACCATTGGCATCTTTTTCCTTAGTTGCCACATAAAAGCCCTGCTCACTTTTGCTTCCGTACCATTTATGTTCCATTAAAAAATGGATAAATGGTGGCAATGCAATAGATTGCAACATACTATCCGATGGACAATTCTTTTTTAAACCTTCAATCACATAGTAGGCCGTATCTAAACCCACAACATCAGATAATCTGAAAGTTCCGGATTTAGGGCGCCCTAAAGCGGGACCAGTAAGTTTATCTACATCAGAAATGGAAAGTCCAAGCTCACTTGTCAGCGAAAATATTTTTAACATGGCAGAGACCCCAATTCTGTTAGCGATAAAGGCCGGTGTATCTTTACAAAGTACCGTCTGTTTGCCAAGAAATTTCTTACCAAAATCAGTTAAAAAATCAACTACTTCAGGTAAAGTATATTCTGTAGGAATAATTTCTAAAAGAGGTAAATATCTTGGTGGATTAAAAAAATGGGTGCCGCAAAAATGGGCTTGAAAATCCTGAGATCGGTTTTGAATCAAATCATGCATTAATATGCCTGAAGTATTACTTGAAATAAGGGTACCTGGTGTTCTGAATTGTTCTATCTTTTCGTAAAGGCTTTGCTTTACATCGAGTCTTTCAACAACAACTTCAAGTATCCAGTCAACCTCTTTTATTTTAGATAAGTCGTCTTCAAAATTTCCTATTTGGATATTCGCTGCAAACTTTTGATGATAGATGTTGGATGGTTTATTGGACAAAGATTTAGCTAAAGAATCGCGAACTATTTTATTTCTATCTGCAGAAGCATGTGGAAGATCCAATAACAAAACATTAAATCCCGCTCCAGCAAAATGACACGCAATTCCAGATCCCATTAAGCCTGATCCGAGTATCGCTACTTTCTTTATTCTCCTGTAATTCATTCAGTAAATGTCCGAATAAATTATTAATGTAGAAAGCATTTCAGAATCAAATCAGCATTTATTAATGATAAATTGATCTTCCAAGGTAAATTGCTCAAACAAATTGAAAAAATAGGTAGTACAGATCTAAAAAGTCAATCAAAGGATAAATCTACATTTCAAAAAATCCGTCTTTTGTAAAGTAAATTAGATTTGCAGATCAATGAAATATTTTAAACAAAATAACAATACTTCACCGGTAAGATCAAATACAAAAATGTCCGATTATGATCTTGGAATTCTTTTAACTAATTTGATGGTCTTTAACGTGGTGCCATCATTAAGAATGAATTGAGCTAAATATATTCCATCTCTGAGGTCCTCCAAATTAATGGTACGTCTATTTGGATTCCACATTTCTTCTCTGATTACTTTGCCCATTAAATCCCTGAGTACCAACTTTGATACACCATTGATTTCACCCTGAACGCTCACCATTTCATTGGCTGGATTTGGGAAAAGGCTAATATTTGATTTTTGGATCGAACTTGTGGAAGAAGTAATTTTTTCATTGAACTGAACACTAATTTTGGAAGATCCATCCCCTGCACTGCTATTATCTGCATTCACACCATTACCTCCAGCATAAAAACTAACTGGTCCAGACCCTTTAACTGGCGCTGTCCAAGCAACTTCAAATATGTTGGTCACACTTCGAGATTTATGTTCTGCATATTGTCTACCTGAATTTAAGGTAGTAACTTTAGTATTACTGGAAATGGGAGCGAAGGTATTAATCGATGTTCCCGTCTTTCCCAAAGCCGCTTGTAGTGCCACCAATTGAAATCCAAAAGCTTTTGGTATTTCCCCATTCACATGATTGATACGGACCTTAACTGTATAGTTTTTATTGGGTTCATACATGAGTACAGAATCCCCGTTGTCGAACAAAGTAAGAGATAAACTTACATTTATAGGTCCATTGTGACAACTTTTACACACCGTTAAATCATCTCCTGGGGCACCTGTACTTCCTGTTCTACCAGAAAAAGCCCGACCACTTTGATTCGACATCAACGCTGTGGCTAAAAATCCTAAGCCAAATAAGGTGTAAATGTATTTTTTCATAATCCGGTATTAACGAGGTCAAAAATATGAAATGGAGATATAAAACACTATTAATTAAAAGTTAATTAAAAGATTTATATCCATTTATTGAGAGTAAGACGCTCTAATTCGGCGTTCGTTTAAATTTAAACTAAATAACACTAAAATTTAATTTATCGCTACTTATAACATTGAAATCTTCTCATTGACCAAAATGTCAAAATATATTTCAAAATTGCCGAAATGACGAAATGCTAAACTTATTTCGCGCAATGACCCGCACTAAAAAACTATACACAAAAAACTGTTTATAGTAAAAAAGATCAGGAGTTTAATGCCCAAACCAGGCAAAAGCAAGGTCGATATAACAAGCGTTTAATCTTAAAGATAGTTAGCTATGTGGAATCCGGACACCCATGGGAGGAATTGCAAGACCGTTAACACATGGATTCCAGATACTTAATCTGGGTGTTAAGGAAAATCGCCTAAATGTATAAAAGTGTGTGAACTGTTTCATATGGATTCACTTTTGAAAGATCCACAGTTTTTATAAAAATGAGTTGTACGCTCCAAGGACTGTATTTTCAACCATCTTGACCTTCGAACAAACAATACTTAGTTTCGTAAATATCTTTAGATGCCATTAATCTGAGGATAATTTTCTCAGATGTGAATCAACAGTCCAACCCAAAGATTCATAAGGCGATATTTTTCCATCTTCAACATCATCTACTATTTGTATTCTTTTGAAATGATCTAATATGTCATTTTTTTTGCTTGATTCTATAGAATGGTTTTTTAATTTACTGTTTTGATCATTTTCGTCTATTTCATATATCATTCTAGAGTCCCATTCATAAATCGATTCCATAATTTCAAGACTTTAACACTAGGCTTGTCTTTCAACTCAGCGTTTCTTTATTAATATATTTATCATTATTTAATAGAATATCAATAATATACACATTACATAAATAAAAATATTAAAATTTATTTGGTTTTTTAAAATATTACGCACTACATTTGCAGTGTACTAATTAACTAATACAGTAAATATAAATAAATGAAACAACAACTTGCCAACTTTAATAAATCTGAATCTTTCAACACATCCAATTCTTTCATCATGGAGAAATCGCAGAACGTGTGCAAAACATTACATCATCCTTTCAACAATACCACCCTGCCCTATTCTTATAATTGGTTAATCTCTTCTCAAAATTATAATATCGGGCTGCCACAAAGCACTGAATTCCGCCCTCCTATTACATTAAAATTTTTTATTCCTAAAATTGATCTAGGCCTTACCCTTTCCACTATAGCAAAACAATATAATTCTAAAATAAATAAAAACATGCATATGAAATCAATATTTAGTTTTCTCTTCATCCTTTTCGTGGTGTCTTTTACTTTTAAAGCATCAGCTACTAATGTAATTCCATCATGTGGTTACAGTAAATTGACCTCACCTGGTGAGGCCGTTTGTTTTCAAACCATAAATGGTTCCGATCATTTTCTTGCTACTCATCCGACCAATCAGGTACGTTTTATTACTCAAGATGCTAATTTCAGTTATGCATTTTCCGAAATGGCAATATCGCTCACATTGATTCCTGAGATTAAACAACAAACCAATACGAATACGACAGAAAGTGCAAGATCAAATTCAGTATTGGCCGTTTTTGAAGGTATAAATACGGAGAGTCAATTAATGGGGATGAAAAAAACCGATGCACAAATATCTTCGGCTTCAAAGAATGCTAAGGAAATTCAAGAATGTAATTACCCTCAAATTTTTTACACGGAAATTTATCCAGGCATTGATCTAATATTTAGAGACCATAATAATTTGCTCCAATATGAATACGTAGTAATGCCGGGTTTTGATTACAAAGAAATACGATGCAGATTGGAAGGAGCAAAAGATGTATTTGTTAATTCATCAGATCAACTTTCAATTGCTACGAAAGCTGGTATGATCGTTGAAAAAGCCCCACAGGCAAATCAAGAAGGTAAATTTTTGAACGCTAGTTGGGTTGTAAAAGGTGATCAAATAACGATATCTATATCAGGAGTAGACAATACCAAAGAACTCCGAATAGAATCTTTTTTCCATGGAGATGCGCCTAATAAAAATGGGATATAAAATAATTTCAAACACATATTTGTTAGCATGGTCTAACGATACGGATAGGTTGATAAATTATAGGGAATACAAAGGTCATTCTCTTCACTTACAGTCTTCGAATACATGTTATCTATATTAAGTTCTAGTTAATAACACAAATGTCTTGTCCTAAAATAGCTATACAGGTTAATAAATAAATCTTAAAATGACTATAAAATTGAATTTTTATTCCCAAAGTCCAAATTGAGGATTTTTGCCTTTTACCCCTCGAAACATATTTTCAATGGTTGCTAAATCTTCAGCGGCATTCGGAGTACAATAAAAGGCGGGACAAAATTCAATGTGTTTATCTGCAAAATTGAATTTGACGGGTATGATGGGAATATGGGCTCCTTTGGCAATGTAATAGTAACCTGTTTTGAATTGTGTTACCTTGTGTCGGGTACCCTCCGGAGATATGACTATAGCAAAAGCATCATGTTCATCAAAAATCTTGACATAACTTTCTACCAAATTATGGCTCTTCTCCCGATACACCGGATATCCTCCCAGAGCTCTAAAAATCCAACCAAATGGCGGTCTAAACAGGCTGGATTTACCTAAATACTTGATTTTTTCTAGTTTGAATGCTGTTCTTACAATTATTCCAACAACAAAATCCCAATTGGATGTATGGGGGGCTACAATAACAACAAATTTTTTTAAATCATACAAAGGTTCATAGCCAGATACTTTCCAATTCAATATTTTTAAAATGAATCTGCAGATTGAAGTCATATCTTTGTGATGCGTAGATTTAGAAGTATAAAGATAGAATTTCGATGGCGAAAGAGCAACATAAAATAGAAAACGAGAACAATAAAGATGATTTAGGCTTTGGTAAAGCGTTCTCATCATCTAGAGGGCGTTTAATACGAGAAGATGGCAGTTTTAATGTAGATCGTGTTGGAACAAAAACAAAAAGTTTGTTCCATGAATTAATCGCTATGAAATGGCCTTCATTTCTGCTGATGATCTTTGTATTCTATGCAACGATCAATATTTTTTATGCGTTTATCTATTTTGTAATTGGCATAGATCAAATCTCCGGTATTGAAGCTGGAAGCTGGATGCACGAATTCGCACAATGTTACTTCTTTTCTGTACAATCTTTCACAACTGTGGGATATGGTGGTATGCATCCTCAAGGTTATGGAGCTAATATTATATCCGGAATAGAAGCTTTGAGTGGATTGTTAACCTTTGCCATAATAACTGGACTAGTATATTCCAAGTTTTCAAAACCTAAATCCAAAATACTATTTTCAAAACATGTCTTACAAGCGCCATATAAAGATATTCAATCCATTCAGGTTAGAGTCTCTAATGAAATATCAAATAATATCCTGGATCTTGAAGCTTCTATGATCTTTGGATATGTCCCAAAAGACGGTTCAACCCGAATATTAAGAATCCTATCTCTGGAAATTCAAAAAATAGCTTTATTTCCACTAAGCTGGACCATTGTACATCCCATTGATGATAAAAGTCCATTAAAAGAACTTTTTGACGGCGATACCGATGATTTGGAAGTAGAATTCCTTGTCATTCTTAGAGGATATGATGAAAGCTATGGTCAACTGATCAATTCGATGAATGCCTACACTGAGAGCCATTTGGTAAAAAATGCTAAATTCGTGCCCATGTTTGAACTCAAAGACGGCAAGACTATGCTTTATCTTGAGAAAATTGATGAATTCATTAAATTGGATTAAACCTTTGAACAATAATATTATCTAATCACTAAACGTCAAATCCATTGAATCACGAAGAAGACCAACAGATACTTGATTGGATAGCCAATCCGAATACCTTAGAAAAGGGCTTCAAAGTTTTGGTGGAGAAGTATCAACAAAAGTTGTATTGGCATGTCAGAAGAATGGTATTAAACCACGATGATGCCGATGACGTCTTACAAAACACCTTCATTAAGGTCTATAAAAGTATCGATCACTTTGAAGCTAAAAGTAGTCTTTATACATGGTTATACCGCATCGCGACCAATGAGACTTTGACCTTTTTGGATAGAAGCAAAAAATGGCAGTATGATGGTATAGATGGTGCATCTGAGCATCCGGCGATAAGTAACTTGAAGGCTGATCCTTATTTCGACGGAGATGAGATCCAGCTTACACTTCAAGAAGCCTTGCTCAATCTGCCTGTAAAGCAAAGACAAGTTTTTCAAAT
>Ga0138256_10006615_pt1 | contig 12253 bp, 12 predicted proteins | sample KNB2016incub_MG_FD_105486 | JGI IMG/M metagenome (GOLD analysis project Ga0138256, IMG submission 105486) | Active sludge microbial communities from wastewater in Klosterneuburg, Austria - KNB2014incub_MG | ecosystem: Engineered > WWTP > Activated sludge > Unclassified | place: Austria... | reverse complement strand
CGTTATCACCTTCCTGAAGTCAGGAAAGTGATCGAAAGTACCATTTTCCTGATGTCAGGAAAATGGTAGTTGGAATATCTAATTCGTCGATAGATTTAGCCATCTTAGATGGCAACAGCATAAAGCCTGGGGCGTAAGCCCTAGGACGCGTTTTTGTTCAGGTTCGAGCTATCGTAGATAGCGACAGCGTGATTTTCAGTCCGCTGTCGCCCGTTTACACGGGCTTTTGCTGTACGTCTATCTTCCCCCAGGGCTTGTGCCCTGGGCTTTATGCTTTTGCCCCCTATCGCGGGCTAAAATAAAAATCGTGGTCACTTAACCAGTGCGAGGAGATCCTCCACATGGTCTAAATACCGTATTCATAATGAATACAAGCTATTGACAGGCTTCACAAGCTTCAGGATTTTCCAACGAACAAATGAGAGCCTCTTCATCTGAATAAACCTTCTTTGGGTGCTCAGAAACGAGATCACTGACCTTGTACTCGGCCGATACCTGTGCTATCCGCGTAGCCGGTCGCGAGCGGAGATAATATGTTGTCTTCAAACCCTTTTGCCACGCATACATATACATCGACGACAGCTTGCCAATATTTGGGCTTTCCATGAACAGGTTCAGCGATGCGGACTGGTCGATGAATGCTCCTCGGTCGGCCTGCATGTCTATCAATGAACGCATCGGGATTTCCCAGGCGGTGCGATAGATGGCTTTCAGGTCGTCGGTGAATTCAGCAATGTCTTGGACTGAGCCTTCGCTGAGTTTGATCTTTGTGCGGATTTCCTCGTTCCAGAGGCCGGCCGCTTTTAGTTCGCGGACGAGATATTTGTTGATCTGGACGAAATCGCCTGACAGCGTCTCGCGTTTGAAAAGGTTTGAGACCTGTGGTTCGATGCATTCGTAGCAGCCGGCAATCGAGGCTATTGTGGCGGTTGGGGCGATGGCGATCATCAATGAATTGCGCAGGCCAGTCGCCTTGATCTTTTCACGCAAGGCGTCCCAACGCGGCATATCGTCCGGCGTCACGCCCCAGAAATCGAACTGCAGATCGCCCTGCGCGGCACGTGTTTCCAGGAATGCGGGGTGGACACCGCGCTCAACCGCGAGATCGCTCGATGCGTCGAGCGCAGCAAAGTAAATCTCTTCCTGAATCTTTGCCGAAATTTTCCGGGCCTCATCGCTATCGAACGGCAGCCGAAGCTGAAAAAATACATCCTGCAATCCCATCACGCCGAGGCCGATGTTCCGCCAGCGATTGTTTGATTGCGAAGTGCTCGGGATCGCATAGTAATTGAGGTCAATGACCTTGTCGAGCTGACGAACCGCGAGACGAACATTGCGGCGTAGTTTGTCGTAATCGACCTGGCCTTCCTTTACGTACCGCGAGGCGTTGATCGATCCCAAATTGCAGACGGCGGTTTCGTTATCGCTCGTGACCTCAATGATCTCAGTGCAGAGGTTTGATAGATGGACGACGTTTTCTGGCCGCGCCGTCTGATTTGATTTGCGGTTTGACGAATCTTTGAATGTCATCCAGCCATTGCCAGTCTGAGCCATCGTGCGCATCATCTTGGCGTAAAGATCACGGGCATTGACCTGCCGCATGAACAAGCTTTCTTCCTCAGCTTTGACGTACGCGTCCTCGAATTCCTCGCCATAAAGATCCGGGAAATGCGGCACGACCTTCGGATCAAACAACGACCATTGGCCGTCGGCCTGAACGCGTTTCATGAAAAGGTCGGGAATCCAGTTGGCGAGATTGAGATTGTGGGTGCGGGCCGCGTCGTCACCTGTGTTATCGCGGAGTTCGAGAAAATCTTCGATATCGGCATGCCACGTTTCGAGATAGACGCAGCAGGCACCTTTTCGTTTGCCGCCCTGATTTACGGCCGAAACGCTGGAATCAAGCGTTTTTAACCACGGCACGATGCCGTTCGAGTGGCCGTTGGTGCCGCGAATGAGCGAACCTCGTGACCGCACCCGATGATAGGCGATTCCAATGCCGCCGGAAAACTTTGAGAGCATAGCGACATCGGAATATTTGCGGTAAATACTTTCGAGGCTGTCCTGAGGGCTGTCGAGCAGAAAGCATGAGCTAAGCTGCTCATGCCGCGTACCCGAGTTGAAGAGCGTTGGCGTCGAAGGCACGTATTCGAGCGACGAAAACAGGTTGTATAGATCAATCGCCTCATACGGGTTCTCCGACAGGCCGCAAGCGACGCGCATCCAGAAAAATTGCGGCGTCTCGATCACATCGCGGGTTTCAGGATTCTTCAATAAATAGCGGTCATAAAGGGTACGCAGGCCAAAAAATTCAAACAGGTCGTTTCGCTCATGGTTGATCGCATCGTTTAGCTTCCGGCTGTTCTCGACCACAAACCGCGCGACACGCTCGCCGATCAAGCCCTCTTTTACGCCAAAGGCTATCGACTGTGAAAACGAATGTATCTCCTGGTTGCGAACTTCCTTCTCAACGTACTGATTTAGGAGTCTGGCACCGAGGCGTGAGTATTCTGGTTCTTCAAATATAAGGCTCGCGGCCGTCTGGATCGAGAGCTTGTCAAGTTCCTGCGTGGTTGCGCCGTCATATAGGCCGCTAATTGTCTTGGTCGCGATCCGCAGACTGTCAACCGACGTCAGATTAACGCAGCAACGAGTGATGGCTCGGACGATCTTGTTAATATCGACCGGTTCTAGGCTGCCGTTACGCTTGCGGACCTGCATCGACGTCTGGGCAGAATCGTCAGTCTGGCGGGTCGCTGCTAATCCAGTTTTCGCAAAATATGTATCCATACCAATTCGTCAGTTCTTCATTGCTCGCTGTCATACCGTAAGCAATATAGCGGAAAGTTCAGGTAGAAAATGGCAGACCGTTCCGTGGTCCCAGACCGGTTGCAAAAGCGTGATGGCCGTTCTCACCGTCAGTTAAAGATTATCTTGTCCACGATAATTTGGGGTACTATTTTATCGCGTGGATATAGACTATATTGTAGTCGGTGATGGTTGTCAATACTAAATGTAGTGGTTTTCCTACTTTCGCTTAAGTGACTGAAATTACAATAACTTAGCGGCCTATGACTAAGGTACAGGGTGAATCTTGTCTCAATACGGAAAGAGGAATGAGCATCTCAACAATTTAGGTTCAACTTCATTCCCACCGAAGTGTTTGAAAAACCTAAACTCTCATAGAACCGATGGGCGTCGATTCGTGCGGCATTAGATGTTAGCTGCAGTGAAATACAGCCCTCCTGTTTCGAACGCTCGATCGCCCAATGCATCATTTGACGCCCGATCCCTCTGCCGCGACAGTTTTCATCGACGCGGACCGACTCAACGGTTGCGCGCTTGCCGCCCTGAAAACTGATGGACGGGGTAAATGTTAACTGCAGCGATCCGACAACCTCGCCATCGATTTCGGCCACGATCAATTCATTATTAGGATCATGCTCGATCTCACGAAAAGCTTTCAGATATGGCTCAGGTAGCGGGTCTTCGTACCGCTCACGCTGCCGCCCAAAAAAATCGTCGGCGAGCATTCGAACAATATTAGGAAGGTCATCGACCGATGCTTGTCGGAACTTTACATTCATACTATTCGACTACAAGCGTGTCGTAAGCAAATTGCACGTTGGCGGGCAATAGTGCAGTATCGCGTTCATGGAGGATGTCGTGATTCAAATGGGTGAGGAAAGCACGTTTTGGCTTCAGGTCTGCGATGATCGCCAATGCTTCCTCGAGGCATAGATGGGTTGAATGTGGCTTGATCCGCACGCAATCGAGGACCAGTACATCCAGATCGCGAAGGCCATCCATCGATGCGGGTGGAATCATCTTGAGATCGGTAGCGTACGCAAAATCGTTAAAACGATAGGCGATGACTGGCAGTTTGCCGTGGATTACCTCGAGCGGGGTGATGTTGATGTTTGGCCCGATTGAAAATGAAGCATTTGGTTCGACTATGTGCGGAAGGAGTTTCGGCAAACCGCCGCCGAAATGATCTGGCTCAAAAACGTACTGAAATATTCTTCGCAGGTCCACCCAGGCCCGCTCGTTCGCATAAACGCCCATGGCCCCGTGGCGGAAATTCAGCGGGCGAATATCGTCCAGCCCAAAAACGTGATCGACATGGGAAGGTGTAATGAGTACCGCGTCCAGCCGGCTGATCCCTGCCCGCAGTGCCTGTTGGCGGAAATCTATCGATGTATCGACGAGGATCTTTGTCTCGCCATCCTCTATCAAGACGGAAACCCGCAGCCGCTTGTCCCGCCGGTCATCGGACAAACACGTCTGGCAATCGCACCCGATAGATGGAACGCCCGTCGATGTGCCTGTCCCTAAGAAAGTTAACTTCATTGACTGGAGACGCAGGCGCCCACGCCTGCAACGCCGGTTCCTCCGGCGTGAGCGACCATTACAGCCTTTCAACTAGATCGATCACGACGCTCGTCAGCGTCCTCAAGGCAGGACGCTTGCAGGCGAGGGCTCCTGCGTTCCCGGCTATTTCTTGCCCAATATGTCTGCGCCGGAGAATTGCTGTGCGGCTTGAGCCTTCAATTTTTCCTCGGTCGCACGCACCAATTGCACATACTGCATTCGCAGATCGGCGAGGAGGCTTTCGAGCAGGCGGTTTTCCTGAGGATGCAAGTTGTTCTTTGTTTTTTCTCGCAGCATCGAAATCACTTCGAGCCAGTATTTGCCGGATTCGAGATCGAGGCTGCGTTTTCCAGTCGCGGGATGCGGAATTGCTCCTAGGGCCGCGGCGGCGTTGGTCGCCAAAGTCGAGAGAAAATTAACAAAGCTCGCAGGGTCCTGGGCACCTGGAATCTCCTCGTCCACGCTATCTTCCGCTGACAAACCCGGCGCCGCATCGTCATTTTCCAGATCAAAACTGGGTTCAGCCGAGGCCTTTGGCTCAGAGACAGGCTCTTTGACCGCCGTTTTGGCCGGTTCGAGTGTTACGCCCTCTCTTAAAGAGCCGTCAGCATTGAATTTGCGGCGATCCGCAACCTTAAAATGTACTTCTTCGTTGTCGTCTTCGTGGCCGATCATATATTTGAATTCCTGTTTCGATAGTAGCATTTTGCCGAAAAAGAATTCAAAATCTCGAAAGGTAAGCGGCCCGCGAAATCTTGCACAAGCCTTGCGCGTTACCAAGGGCGAAACATTCGATGTTGCCAGGTTACGCCCTTGCTTACGCGCGGGCTTGCTCATGCGGAATAGTTTAGTTTTGGTTTAATTATGTCAGAAAAATTCGATGAACTTGTCGCCGTAATGGAACGCCTGCGTGCTCCGGGCGGTTGCCCCTGGGACGCCGAACAGACCTACAAATCGCTGTCACAATACCTGCTCGAAGAGGCATACGAAACATTCGATGCGATACAGGAAGCCGGCCAGACCGGCGACACAGCGAACCTTTGCGAAGAACTGGGCGATCTGCTGCTGCAGGTAATATTTCATTCGACAATCGGACGCGAACGCGGCGATTTTACGATCGATGATGTTGCCGCGGGCGTTACAAAAAAACTCATCCTCCGTCATCCGCATGTTTTTGGCGACGCTAATCTCGAACGTGCACAGGATGTGCTCGATAACTGGGACCAGCTAAAGGCAGATGAACGCAAGGCTTCGGGGAAGGTTGAGAAAGCGAAAGATTCTATCCTCGACGATGTTCCCGTGCATTTCCCGGGCCTGCTCGAAGCACTTAAGCTAACGAAAACAGCAGCTAAGGTCGGATTTGACTGGCAAAATTCCGAGCAGATATTCGACAAGCTCTATGAAGAAGTGAGGGAACTCAAATCCGCTATCGAGCACGGTGATAAAGAAAACATCGACGAAGAAGTTGGCGATTTGCTTTTCGTAGTCGTTAATCTGGCACGTCACCTCGACGTTGATCCCGAAACTGCCCTGAAGAAAACGAACCGGAAATTCCGAAAGCGGTTCAAATATATCGAAACGGAACTAAAGCAAAACGGGACGGACATCGATTCCGCATCGCTGGACGAGATGGACGACTTGTGGAATAAGTCAAAGGAGCAAGAAGTTTTTGCCGAATAGTGAAAAACGGTTACTCGGCAAACATTTCAGCCAGGCATTCGAGGGTTGGTTTGCGCCGCGCGTCGTCGATCTCGCCGATTTTTTTCACAAGCCTGATTTTATCGACCGTGCGTAACTGGTCGAGGATAATCATCCGTTCGTTGTTAAGAAAATCGACCAAAACACGTGTCGGATATTTGACGGCCGAGGTGGAAAGCGGAGCAATCATCACCGTAGCGAGGTTGCGGTTCAACTCGTCGGGCGATACGACCACAGCGGGCCGCGTATTCCTTGCATTCGCGGACGGATCGGCGTCTAGATTGACCAGATAGACCTCAAACCGTTTCACCATTGCCACTCCTTCTTGTCAAATGATGACCCAATGCCGTCGCCCAAAGTCTCGTCATCGTCATTGTCGGCCATCAACTTAAACGCCTCGTCCCAACCGGAACGCGGCTTTTGGACGTTGCGAATCAGGATTCCATCCGCGTGCAGTTCGAGATCGACCTCGCCCTTTATGCGGCTCTCTTCGAGCAAAGCTTTCGGGATCCTGATCCCGTGGGAATTACCGATCTGGATTATCTGGGCTTTCATAATTACATCGTAATTACTTTTGGCAAAAAAAACAAAGATCTTAAGGCAATAGATTATCGTACTCTGCGTGCGATCCGATCCAGACCCATAAAACACAACCATTGTGATCGAACCCAAGTGCCCGATAATGAGCCCCTACTCGAACCGACCACATGTTTTCAATTTTCGTAAAGTTCAGGGATGGATGTGATTTGTCACGCTTCAATAGTTTGAAGTTCTTGTCAGCCAGCCTTTTGATGTGTTCCGGTAGCTGGTCGTAGCACTTCCAAAATTGTCTTGTCGTGCGATGATTCACAAGGGCTTCGTCTCGCCGGCTTCGAATTCGGCGATAGCATTCGCGCGCAAGGAATCGAATCTGCCCGACAAAGTGTCGTCGCGAATCTGGTCATCCCACAACTGACTCTCGAACTCATCGAACCATACCGAAAGCTCGGCTACCTCTTTTCTTGGCAAATTCTGGATCGCTCTTTCTATTTCCTTAACGGTAGTCATCGAAATATTATCTCACAACTGGGTTAGTCCATTCATGTACTGTTGCAAAACCTCGGGTATCATGACCGAGCCGTCAACCTGCTGATAATTTTCCAGGATCGCGATCCACGTTCGGCCGACGGCCAGGCCGCTGCCGTTTAAGGTGTGGACGAATTCGGGCTTAGCTCCGCCCCCACGGCGAAATCTGGTATTCATACGCCGCGCCTGAAAGTCGCCGCAGTTTGAGCAACTTGAAATTTCACGGTAAGTATTTTGCGATGGCAGCCAGACTTCGATATCGAACGTCTTTTTCGCCCCGAAGCCCATATCGCCGGTCGATAGAACTACGGTGCGATAGGGCAACCCGAGGAGCTGCAAAATGCGTTCGGCATTCTGGGTCAGTTTTTCGTGTTCCGCATCCGAGTTTTCGGGCAGACAGAGCTTGACGAGCTCAACCTTTTCAAATTGATGCTGGCGTATCAACCCGCGTGTGTCGCGCCCGTAGCTGCCGGCCTCACTGCGAAAACAGGGCGTATAGGCAACATACTTTATCGGCAGGTCTGACGCATCTAGTATTTCATTGGCGTGGTAATTTGTAACCGGCACCTCCGCAGTCGGGATAAGTGCAAATCCGCGATCGTCCTTGATATGAAAAAGATCATCCTCAAACTTTGGAAGCTGATTTGTGCCAAACAGGGCCTCGCGATTAACCAAAAACGGCGGCAGGGTTTCGCTGTATCCATGTTCGGTCGTGTGCTGATCGAGCATAAAGTTAACGAGTGCCCGGCTCAATCGAGCACCCGCACCATTTAGTACCGCAAACCGTGAACCGGCGATCTTGGTCGCCCGCTCGAAATCGAGAATGCCGAGAGATTCGCCCAGATCGACGTGATCTTTGGCCTCGAAATCAAACTCAGCCGGCGTTCCCCAGCGTCGGATCTCGACATTGGCCGATTCGTCCGCACCAACAGGTACGTCCGCAGCGGGCAAATTTGGTAAGCCGGCGAGGAGGTTTTTCATCTCGGCTTCGGCATCATCCCTCCGGCGCTCGAGTTCGGCCTGACGATCCTTCAACCCCGCAACTTCCGCTTTTTTTGCGTCTGCTTCCGCACGATTTCCAGCCTGCATCAAAGCACCGATCTCTTTGCTTGCGGCATTTCGCTGCGCATTAATACTATCCGCCTCGCCGATTATCCGTCGGCGCTCGGCATCCATTTCGGCAAATTTATCCAACGCATCTGCGGCAAAATTGCGTGACGCGAGTGCCGCGCGAACGACATTAAGATTTTCTCTTACAAAATGAAGGTCAAGCATCGTACAAGTTTTTGATACCGTTAGGGCCGCGGCTCATTTTTTCCTTTTAACATTTCAATCGCCTTCGATATCCGGCGTGAACGGGTTGCTGCGGATTTGGCTTCGTTGATCGCGCGGACATGTTCCTTGCGATGGGTAAAACTCATCGTCGCGAAAGCCTCAGTCAGCCCCGCACCGTCGAGGGCCGCGGCAAAGTCGTCAGGAACGGTTACCGTGCGCTCGGCGGTATCCTTTTCTATTGTAACTACAATGTGGTCACCGGCCGCTATCCGACATCTTTCGCGAAATTCTTTTGGAATGCCGAGCATGAATTTTCCGCCCATCCGCACGATCGATCCGCGATATTCGGCTTTGTTTATGACAGCTTTTACGGGAACCCGCTTTGCTCCAAAAACAGCTTCGACATCAAACGGCACCTCAATACCGGTCGCGTTCAGCTTCTCATGCTTTATCAGCACGGTCTCGAATGTTTGTTTCTCGGCCATTTTTAACCTAAAATCAACGTTCGCCCAGAGTTGGTAGAACTTATCGAATTTAACAAAACTACTATGACAAACAAAATTCGCAAGGCTGTTTTCCCTGCCGCGGGCCTCGGAACCCGGTTTCTACCCGCAACCAAGGCATCACCCAAAGAGATGCTTCCCCTGGTCGATAAACCTCTGATCCAATACGCCGTTGAAGAAGCCGTCGCAAGCGGTGTCGAGTCGATCCTTATAATTACTGGACGCGACAAAAGTTCGATTGAGAACCATTTTGATATTTCATTCGAAATGGAACACGTGCTCAAGGAGCGCAAAAAACACGACCTTTTTGAACTGGTCCGTGCGGTTTCCGACATTGCACAGGTTTCATATACACGGCAAAAGGAAGCCCTTGGACTTGGCCATGCGATCTATCAGGCAAAAGATTTTGTCGGCAGCGAACCCTTTGCCGCATTGTTGGCGGACGACATCGTAGATAGTGAGGTTCCCGCTCTGAAACAGATGGTTGACGTTTATGAACGCTATGACGCTCCGGTGATTGCAACCATGCAGGTTGAGGGTGAGGCAATTTCGCGCTTTGGGGTGATCGATGCCGAAGAGGTCGAACCAAATGTGTATCGAATTAAAGACATGGTTGAAAAGCCGGCATTCGCTGATGCTCCGTCAGATCTCGCAATCATCGGAAGATATATTTTCACTCCTGATATCTTTGGCGCGATTGAGGACACCAAGCCCGGGTCCGGCGGCGAAATACAGATCACCGACGCAATGCGGATTCTGCTGGCGTCGCGCCCTCTATATGCGGTCAAGCTCGACGGACGACGCCATGACGCGGGCGACAAGCTGGGCTTTTTAATTGCTACGGTAGAGCTGGCCCTTAAGCGTAGTGATCTTGGTGACGATTTTCGGGCCTATCTTAAATCACTGACTCTTTGATCCGTTGTTTTTCCCGCGAGATAGAATTGCAGGACGATAAGCATCAAGACGCTCACGATCAGTACGTACATCCCTAAACGTAAATTTCCAGTCGCGTTGGAAACAAAGCCAATAAGCCATGTTGACGCCGCCGCTCCCAGAGTTCCACAAATAAATAGCGGCATCGCTCGACGAGTGGCCGATGGGCCAAATGTCCTGGAGAAGCGGGAAATGTTAGTCGGAAAAATCCAGGATGTGCCAAAACCCGATATAGTCGCTCCAATTGTTAGAAATAAGACATCTGTAGTGGTAACTGTAATTGTCATACCCGCCAAAATCGTAAAAAGCCCCAACAGCAGCATTCGATTCTCGCTGAAATAGCGAAACAGGATCGGAGCAATGCCACGCCCGACAACAAAGAAAACAAAATACGCCAACGTCGGCGAGAGCCAGCGAAATGTCGCAGTTGTGCCAAAACGATCCGTGTAGGTGGTCAGCCACCCACCCATTCCGCTTTCAAATCCAACGTGCACAAAGTTAAAGAGTGCGATTGTCCATGCGAGGGACGTCGTCCATATGGGAGTTTGGGCAATTTCAGATTCAATCGCCCCGGCCTTATCGCTATTGGCACTGCGGAGCGGATAAAGAAAAAGGAGCCCGGTTACGGATGTAACCAACGTGGCGAGCACAATGGTTGTCAGGCGAATGTCGCTATCATTGCTCGTCAGGTCCACGAATGGCTTACAAATAATCGCCCCAACGCCCCAGCAAAAATTAAGGATGCTAAGGGCTGATGCGGTATTTATCGGGTTCATCTCCAATACGGTCATATTGATCGCCGGAAGCGTAAGGCCGATTCCGATGCCGGTAATCAAAAACCCCACCAGAGAAATTGCAAACGAATCGATATTCAGAAGGACAACGCCGATAGCCATGAGCATTCCCCCAAGAATCGACGCCAAAATAAATTGATTGTTCCGCGCAAGGCGGCCGGTTAAGAAAGTGCCGAATAGCGACCCGGCAAACTGGGCAGGAAAATAGAAGCCCGCCTGCAGATCATTTAAGGAATGTTGGCGGGTAAGGATCGGCAGCAATTGTCCGACAAGAACAGTTAATGTGCCGGATAGGAGAAAAATCGCATGAAGGATCAGCCTTAAACCGATTGAGTTGGTCATGTTTGCCATCGAGTAAACAGCTATTCTGACAAGATAGATTGCAAATACAAATGCGCGGTGATGGAAATCTTATATGCCGCTTGGGCAAGAACTTTGCTGCTTAATAATGGTTCGTTCGCAATGGTCACCCAATTTGGTAAGATTTAGGCTTAAACTAGGTTACGAGAGAGCAATAAAGCTAAAAACTTACAATGTCCCTTTCCTCGATCGAAGAAGCCGCAATTGACATCCGTGACGGCAAGATGATCATCATCGTCGATGATGAAGACCGCGAAAACGAAGGCGATCTCGTGTGCGCGGCGGAGAAGGTCACACCCGCGATCATCAATTTTATGGCCATTCATGGCCGGGGCCTGATCTGTATGCCGCTCTCTGAGCAGCGCTGTAATGAACTTCAGCTTTTCCCGCAAACATCTGAAAATACGTCAAGCATGGGCACCGCGTTTACAACTTCCATCGAGGCCAGAGTCGGCGTTACGACCGGTATTTCAGCCGCCGATCGAGCGAAAACCATACTTACGGCGGTTGATCCGACATCCATTGCTTCGGATCTAGCTCGGCCGGGCCACATCTTTCCGCTGCGTGCAAAAAATGGCGGCGTGCTGGTTCGCGTTGGTCAAACGGAGGCAAGCGTCGATATCGCAAGAATCGCCGGCTTGCAGCCGGCGGCGGTGATCTGCGAAATAATGAATGACGACGGCACGATGGCGCGGATGCCCGAGCTGAGAGTTTTCGCCGATAGGCACGATATGAAAATCATATCCGTTGCCGATCTAGTCAGGTATAGAATCCAGAAAGAGTTGCTGGTAAAACGGGTTGTCGAAACTGACCTTCCTACACGCTATGGCACTTTTCGCACAATCTTATATGAGAATATTGTCAATGGCGAGACGCACTTGGCGATGACTATGGGTGACCTTTCGAGGACAACCGACCCCGTACTTGTTCGCGTCCAAACCGAGAATGTGACATTCGCCATGTTTGGCGTAACGCGGGGCGAAGCGACCGGCGCAGTCGAGACATCGCTCAAGAAAATTTCAGAAGCCGGTGCGGGAGCACTGATTTACCTTCGTCAGCGGGAGAATAATCTCGATCTCGTAAACCAACTTCGAACTTACGCTCTAATGCACGACAAGAATATTGATTTTCAAACGGCTAAGCTCGAAACCGGCTACGGCAAAGTGCATGATTATGGAATCGGGGCTCAGGTTTTGAAGGATCTCGGCCTAAAACGGATTCGGCTTATTTCAAATCATCCGCCGAAAGTTAATG
>Ga0138256_10006614_pt1 | contig 12253 bp, 5 predicted proteins | sample KNB2016incub_MG_FD_105486 | JGI IMG/M metagenome (GOLD analysis project Ga0138256, IMG submission 105486) | Active sludge microbial communities from wastewater in Klosterneuburg, Austria - KNB2014incub_MG | ecosystem: Engineered > WWTP > Activated sludge > Unclassified | place: Austria... | reverse complement strand
TGGGCCCCGGTGTGGCCGGCGACCCCTTCATGACCGATATGCTGGTGTACGACGACCTGCTCTGGGTGTGTGGCGATATCGCGGCCTCGGCCGGCAACCCCGCCAACGCGCTCCTCGCCTGGGATGGCGCCCAATGGCTCGACCCTTTCCCGCAGATCACCCACGTGGCGTACGGGCGCGATCTGCTGGTGGCCAATGGCAAGTTGTACTACACGGGCACCTTCGTGGCCAACGGTCTCGATAGTGCCTACGCGCTGTTGGAGTACGACGGGCAACAGGTGTGCGTGATGGGCGGGCCGGGCCCCGTTCTGGGCCGCATCGCCGCCTCGGCCGACACGCTCTATGCCGCTACTGGAGAGCATCTCTTCGGCTTCATGAGCGGGCCGTTGATGAACTTCATCGGCAAATGGCCGCTGAACGCACCACGGGACACCTGCTTCGCCCTGCCGCAAAGCGTGGGCGGAGGACCCGACCGACCCTTGTTCTGGTCCGCCGCCCCCAACCCCAACCAAGGCCGGTTCACGTTGCGTGGTCCCGGGCTGAACGACCTGCGTGAGCTTGAGGCGGTGGATGCGCTCGGTCGTTCGGTATGGGTGGAATGGTCGCATGTCGAAGCAGGCTCCGTGGAGGTGCGGTGTGCCGGCACAGGCCTCATCACCCTGCGTGGCCGCACCGGCGATCGGCGCGGACAGGCCCGGGTGCTGGTGGAGCCCTGAGCGGTTCCGACGTCACCCACCCCCATCCATCGCCACCTTTGTGCGCCGCGGCGCCGCACCAGTGTTGCCGCGTGGCCGATGGTCCCCGTGCGCACGCTGCTCCAGCTCGTCCCCGTCCTCCTGATCGCCCTGCTGCCGGCGTGCCGCAGCGGCCGGAGCAACCTGCGCGGCAGCACCACCGGCCCCGATCCGCGCTGGGCGCAGGTGGACTCCCTGATGCGCGACGGGCGCTACGCCGATGCGCTCACCGCCACCGACGGGCTGCTGACCGAGGCCCAGGGCTCGGGTGATGCGCTCCTGCAGTTCGCCGCGCACATGCGCCGCTCATCCCTGCGCCAGCTCACCGGCACCGACCGCCTGGTGGTGCTGCGCGACCTGGACCGCACCACCGACAGCCTGGCCGCGGCGGGTGCACCGCTGCCGCTGGTGCCGCTGCTGCACAGCGCCCTGGCCGAGGCCTGGTGGAACGCCTACAGCGACGATCGCTGGCGGGTGCTGGAGCGCGGCCGCACCGCCGATGACCCGGACGACCCGGAGACCTGGTCGCAGGCCACCTACATGGACCACATCCTGCGGCACGTGCATCGCTCGCTGGAACCGCTGGACAGCCTGAAGGCCTTCGCCACGGCCGACCTGCGTGGACTGCTGCGTACGGTGCCCACCGCCTCCGGCACCGCGGAACCCGGCGCCCTGGCCCTGCGCCCCACGCTCTTCGACCTGCTGGGCCACCGTGCCCTGGACCTCCTGCGGAACCCGGAGACCCGTCTGGCCGAGCCGGCGGACGCCTTCCAGGTGAACGACCCGCGCCACTTCGCCCTGTTCGACGCCTTCTTCTTCGGGCCGTTCCACCACGCCGACAGCGGTGCCTGGGGCCTGCAGGCCCTGCGGCTGTACCAACGGCTGGAGCGCGCCCACCAGAGCGACGACCACCCCGACGCCCTGGTGGACGCCACGCTCGGACGGCTGGCCCATGTGCGCGCCCACAGCACCCTGCCCAACGCCGACTCGCTCTACTACGGTGCGCTGCACACCCTGCGGTCACGCGTGCCCGATGACAGTTGCTGGAGCGAGGTGACGCTGGCCATCGCCACCTGGCATGCCGAACGGGCCGATCGCTACGACCCGCTGGTGAGCGATGCTCACCGCGACGAACGCCGCACCGCCCTCGCCCTGTGCGATGAGGCCATCGCACGTTTCCCGGGCTCCACCGGTGCACGCAACGCCGCTGTGCTGCGGGCGCAGCTGCGCGATCGCGAACTGGACCTCCGCAGCGAAGAGGCCGCCATGCCGGGACGCGATCTGCTGCTGAGCCTGCGCTACCGCAACACGCCGCGGGTGTGGCTGCGCGTGGTGAAGGACCCGCAGGAACCCGGGCGCGACCGCCGCTGGTCCCGCGATCACCAGGAGTGGCTGCTGCAGCAGCGGCCGGTGCGCAGCTGGACCATGGACCTGCCGGACGATGGCGACCTGAACCCGCACCGCGTGGACCTGCCCGTGGACGGATTGCCCGCCGGGCGCTACGCCGTGCTGGTGTGCGACAGCGCCCGCTTCGCCGCCGGCAAGGACCGCATCGCGTACACGCATGTGCAGGTCACCCGCTTCGCGCTGGCGCAGCGCAGCCACGGCGCCGCACAGGACCTGCTGGTGATGGACCGCTGGAGCGGCCAGCCCCTTGCCGGGGTGAAGGTGAGCCTCTACGGCCAGCGCGCCGGGGCCGATCAGCTGGTGAAGCTCGGCGAGGCGGTGACCGATGCCGAAGGGCGTCCCACCCCGGACATCGCGCCGGCCAACGGCCGCCAGATGCTGGTGCTGGAGCAGGGCGACGACCGCTGGATGGCGGACGCCGGATACCGCTGGTGGAACGGCGAGCCACCGCAGGGCGACAGTGTGCGCACCTTCCTCTTCACCGACCGCGCCATCTACCGCCCGGGGCAGGAGGTCCATGTGAAGGGCATCGTCACCGTGAAGCGCGGCGACCAGGTGGTGGTGCGGCCCGGTCACCACGGTGTGCTCCGCTTCCTCGATGTCAACGGCGAGGTGGTGGACACGGTGCCGTACACCACGGACGCCTTCGGCGCGTGCGTGGCGCGCTTCACCGCACCCGTGGGCTCGCTCACCGGTGCGATGCGCATCGAGGAGGCGCACGGTTCGGCGCAGGTGCGCGTGGAGGAGTACAAGCGGCCCACCTTCGAGGTGCGCTTCGATCCGGTGGCCGGACAGCCGCGCCTGAACGGCGACGTGGAACTGACCGGCACCGCGTCCAGCTATGCGGGTGTTGCGCTCGATGGCGCCACCGTGCGCTGGACCGTGCAGCGCACGCCCCGCATGCCGTGGTGGTGCGGCATGGGATGGCGTGGGCTGCCCTGGGGCCGTTCGACCCAGGTGGCCACCGGCACCGCCACCTGCGACGCCCAGGGCCGCTTCACCGCCCGCTTCATCGCACCGGCCGACCCGGCCTTCCCGCGCGATGCGGATCCCACCTTCCACTTCGCCGCGGAGGCCGTGGTCACCGACCGCTCCGGCGAGGTGCAGCAGGGATCCACGGCCTTCGATCTGGGGTACCGGCGCATCACCATCGACCTGCGCCTCGGCGAGGCGGTGGACCGCAGCGCGCTGGACAGCCTCGACCTGAGGGTGCGCAACCTCAACGGCCAGGAGGTGGACGTGCCGGTGGATGTCCGTGTGCATCGGTTGCGCGCGCCGCTTGTGCCCTATCGCGAGCGCGTGCTGCCGCGTCCGGACCGCACCGTCATGGATCGGGAGATCTACGCGCAGCGCTTCCCCGACGAAGCCTTCGGCGATGTGGCTGACCCGCTCACCTGGCCCGCGGAGGAGGCCGTGTACGAGCGCATCGGCCACCGCGCCAACGGACGTGCGCTGGTCCTGCCGGCCGCGCGCACCTGGGACGTGGGCACCTACCGCATCGAGCTGCAGGCGCGCGATGACGGCGGGGACACGGTGCGCGTGCGCACGGTGGTGACGCTGTACGATGCGGAGGTGCAGCACACCGGCTTCGCTGCCGAGGCCTTCCATGCGGAGCTGGTGAAGGGCCGCTGCGAGCCCGGCGAAAAGGCCGTGCTGCTGCTGAGCTCGGCGCTGCCGGACGGCCGCGTGCTGATGGAGGTGGAGCGCGATGGCGTGACGGCCGTGAGCCGCCGCCTGACGCTGAGCCGCGGCCAGCAGCGCGTGGAGCTGCCCGTGCGCGAGGACGACCGCGGCGGCTTCGCCGTGCACCTGCTGTGCGTGGAGCGCGGCCGCGTGCACGCCCGCACCCTCGCCATCGAGGTGCCGTGGACCAACAAGGACCTGCAGGTGGAGTGGATGAGCTTCCGCGACAAGCTGCAGCCCGGCGACCGGGAGGAGTGGCGCTTGAAGATCCGCGGTGCGAAAGGCCATGCCGTGGCCGCCCAGCTGCTGGCCACGATGTACGACGCCTCGCTGGACCACTTCGTGCCGCACGGCTGGGCGCTGGACGTGCACCCGCGCACCGACGCGCGCTTGGGCTGGCAGCGCACCACCCCCTTCGGCACCGACGGCGGACGCGAGGTGTGGCGCCCGTTCATCTCGCCGACCGGCGTGGTCCGCATCTATCCGCAACTGGAGACGTATGGCTTCACCGGGCATCACGGCTGGGCGGATATGGCCCAGGTCGAGGTCGTCCAGTACAGGCGCCCGCTCATCCAACGCGATGGTGGTCGACATACAGCGAAGACCGAGGAACAGACCGAGGGCGACGCGATCACCGGTGGCGTGCCGGCGAACTACGGTGACGTCACGGGGGGCGTGATCGAACAGCCCGCCGAGCCCGCACCGCAGCCTGCTGGTGCATCGGGAACAGCCCCGAATGATGCACCGCCCCCCGTGCGCAGCGACCTGCGCGAGACGGCCTTCTTCCTGCCCGACCTGCTGACGGACCGCGACGGCAGCGTGGTGCTGCGCTTCACCGTGCCCGATGCGCTGACGCGGTGGAACCTGCTGGGCCTGGCCCACACGGCCGACCTGCAGCTGGCGCAGCTGGCGCGCAGTGTGCGCACCGTGAAGCCCGTGATGGTGGTGCCCCACCTGCCGCGTTTCCTGCGCGCCGGCGACCGCATGGTGCTCACCGCCAAGGTGAACGTCACCGAGCCCGGCCGCGCCGAGGGCCTCGCGCGCCTGGCGCTCTTCGACCCCGCCACCAACGCCCCGCTGGACAAGCCTTTCGGGATCGATACCCCCGAGCAGGTCTTCATCGCCTCGGAAGGCGAGAGCGCGGTGGTGGCCTGGAACATCGCCGTGCCGGAAGGCGTGGGCGCGGTGGGCGTGCGCATCACCGCAGCGAGCCGCCCGGGCCCGCGGAGCACCGTGGTGGCGGCGGACGGGGAGGAGCGAATGCTGCCGGTGCTCACCGACCAGGTGCTGGTGACCGAGCGCCTGCCGCTGTGGATGTCCGGAGCGGGCACGCGCACCTTCACATTGGACAAGCTGGTGAACGCGACGCCGAACGACCGCACGAGCACCCGACGGAACCATCTGTTGCGCTTGCAGTACACGCCGAACCCGGCCTGGCTGGCCGTGCAGGCGCTGCCCTACCTGATGGAGTTCCCGCATGAACGCGCCGAACAGCTTTTCAGCCGCTACTACGCCAACCGCCTCGCCGCGCTTGTGGTGGCCGAACGCCCGGCGATCCGCAGCGTGTTCGAGCGGTGGCGCCAGGCCGGTCCGGATGCCTTCGCCAGCGCGCTGGAGCGCAACGCCGACCTGAAGCAGGTGCTGCTGGCCGAAACCCCCTGGGTGGTGGAGGCCCGCGACGACCGCACGCGGCGGCAGCGCATCGCCCTGCTCTTCGACCTGGACCGCATGGCGCACGAGGAGGACGAGGCCCTGGGCCGTCTGCGGCAGATGCAACTGCCCAACGGGGCCTGGCCCTGGTGGGCGGGCATGATGCCCAGCCGCTGGGTGACGCAGCACGTGGTGGCGGGGCTGGGCCACCTGGACCGCGTGGGCGCCGCCGATCCGCGCGCCGACGGCCCCGTGCACCAGATGCTGGGCCGTGCGGTGGACTGGCTCGATGGGGAGGTGGTCCGCGAACACCGGCGGCTGCAGCGCGAGCTGGACAAGGCGGCCTTTGCGGCGTACCGGCCCGACCACGGCGACCTGCACTACCTCTATGCCCGCAGCTTCTTCCGCCATCGGCCGCTGGACGGCGCGGTGGGCGGTGTGGTGCAATGGCTGCTCGATCGTGCCCTCGATGGATGGACCGACCGCGCCCTGCACGATCAGGCGCTGCTGGCCCTGGTGCTGCACCGCTTCGACCGGCACGAGGCCGCGGCCCGCATCGTGGAGAGCCTGCGCCAGCGCGCCGTGATGAGCGATGAGCTGGGCATGTACTGGAAGGACTTCCGCCGCGGGGTCGATCCCTGGGCCTTCCCGGCGGAGACGCATGCGCGCATGATCGAGGCCTTCCACGAGGTGGCCGGGGATGCGGCCAGCGTGAACGCCCTCCGGATGCATCTGCTGCAGATGAAGCGCACCACCGACTGGGGCACGACCACGGCCACGGCGGAGGCCTGCCACGCCCTGCTGCTCACCGGTGACGCCTGGCTTGAGGAAGGCGCAGGTCCGGAGATCCGCGTGGGCGGACAGGTGGTGGGCGCTCAGCACCGCGAGGCCGGAACGGGCACCTTTGAACGCACCTGGTCCGGCGAGGAGGTGAAGCCCGCGATGGGCGAGGTGACCATCACCGAGCGCGACGACCGGCCCTCCTGGGGCGCGCTGTATTGGCAGTACTTCGATCGGATGGACCGTGTGACGCCGCCGGATCGGGGCGATGGCAGCTCGCCCTTCCACCTCACCCGGCAGGTGATGCTGGAGCGGTCCGGGGCCCGTGGGCCGGAGCTGGTGGAGCTGGCCACAGGCGTGGCGGTGCGGCCCGGCGACAAGGTCGTGGTGCGGCTTGTGCTGCGCACCGACCGTCCGCTGGACTTCGTGCACGTGAAGGACCTGCGCGCGGCAGGCCTGGAGCCAGTGGATGCGTTGAGCGGTCATCGGTACCAAAGCGGGCTGGGCTACTACCAGAGCATCCGCGACGCGGCGATGGACCTGTTCATCGACCGCCTGCCTGCGGGCACCCATGTGTTCAGCTACGCGATGCACGCCACGCATGCCGGTGATTTCAGCCAGGGCATCGCCTCGGCCACCTGCATGTATGCCCCGGAGTTCGGCGGCCACAGCGAGGGTTCACGCGTGCTTGTGTCGGAATGAAGCGACGAGCGCCGCAGGCCCATCGACGTTGGTCGGTCGTCGGTCGATAACGAACAGACACCGAACGGTACGGTGACCTCGATCGTTGCGCTGCGAGGTGTGGTTCCGGACCTTTGCGCCTTCGTTCACCGTTCATCCCACCTGCTGCTCATGAAGCTTCGCTCCATCCTGCCTTTGACCCTTCTCCTTCTTGGCCCGGTGCTCCCGGCCCAGGAGTTCGTGGAACTGCACAACGCCGAGGTGCTTCCGCTGGAGTTCCTGGGTGAGACCATGGCCTACCGCGATTGGGACAGCACGCGGGTGTTCCCGAACGAACCCGTGCGCGATGCCAACGGCTGGCTGGTGCGGCCGGAGCCGAAGGGCACCAAGGAGGCCCGGATGCACCAACGGATGAACCCCAAGGCTCTGCCCCTTGGGGAGGACCCCGTGTGGCAGCGTCAGCAGGGCGCCCGCACCACCGGCCGCGCGTTGGACCTCACCATCAACGGCATTGGCAACACCGGCGTGAACCCCAGCGACCCCTGCCTGGAGGTGGGCCCCAACCATGTGATCCAGATGATCAACGGGGGCTCGGGGGCCTACTTCCGCATCTATGACAAGAGCGGCAACGCGCTCGGCGCACAGACGTACCTGGACAACTTCATCAACGCCATCGGTGGCATCACCAGCTACAGCGGTGCGGGCGATCCGATCGTGCTGTACGATGCGCTGGCCGACCGCTGGCTGATGAGCGAGTTCTCGGCCAGCGGCAACCGGCTGGTGATGTGCGTATCCACCACGGCCGACCCGTTGGGGACGTGGTACGCGTACAGCTTCACCGCGCCGAGCTTTCCGGACTATCCGAAGTACGGGGTGTGGCCCACGGCCTACATCATCACCAGCAACGAAGGCACGGGCTGCCCGATCTATGCCCTGGACCGCACGCGGATGCTCGCGGGCCTGTCCGCCACCTCGCAGCGGTTCACCACGCCGGACTATCCCACGATCGGCTTCCAGGCCACGACGCCCATCTCGTTCGAAGGTGGTGCGGCCCCCCCGGCGAACGCCCCGGCCATGGTGATGCGCATGGCCGATGATGCCTGGAGCGCCAGCGTCCCGGCCGACCGGCTGGAGCTCTGGACCCTGACGCTCGACTTCACCACCCCGGCGAACAGCGTGCTGGCCGGCCCTCAGCTGATGCTCACCGATCCGTTCGACACCGAGCTGTGCGGCTACACCTCGTTCTCGTGCATCGACCAGCCCAGCTCGACCACCAACCTGGACCCGCTGCGCGAGGTGATCATGAACCGGGCGCAGTACCGCAACTTCGGCACGCACGAGACCATCGTGTGCAACCACGTCACCGATGTCACCGGCACCGACCGGGCCGGGGTGCGCTGGTATGAACTGCGTCGCACGGGCGCCATCGCCAACCCCTGGGCCATCCACCAGCAGGGCACGTATTCCCCGGACGCCACCAGCCGCTGGATGGGCTGTATCTCCATCAATGCCGCGGGCGACATCGGCCTGGCCTACAACGTGAGCTCCGGATCGGTGTTCCCCGGTGTGCGGTACACGGGGCGCAGCGCCAGTGACCCACTGGGGCAGATGACCTTCGCGGAGACCACCATCGTGGCCGGCACGGCCGCGAACAGCAGCAACCGGTATGGCGACTACAACTCGCTTGACGTCGACCCGGCCAACGGCAGTTTCTGGGGCACGGCCCAGTACAACCCGGCCTCGGCCTGGTCCACGCGCATCTTCAACTTCTCGTTCACCCCGCCGCTGTGCACCCCGCCGGCCGCCACGCTGAGCACCCCCTGCATCAACAGCGGCCAGTACAACGTGAGCATCAACCTCGCCAGCCTGGGCAGCGCGTCCAGTGTCACCCTGCAGATCGATCCGGACGGTGCCGGAGGCGGTCCGCCGGTCACGGTGGGCAATGCCGCGGCTCCCGGTGTCTACGGCCCGTACGGTCCGTACACCAGCGGCAGCGCCGTGTCGGTGGTTCTGGTGCACGACCAGTTCAGCCAGTGCACGGTGACCTACACCGGCGTGGTGGCCAACTGCAACGTGCCCGGTGCCGGATGCACGACCTTCAACAGCACCACCACCACGTCCATCACCGACAACGCGACGGTGAGCAACACCATCACCGTGCCCGCGCAGGGCGGAGCCACCCTGAGCGACCTCAACGTGTTCGTCAACATCTCCCACACCTACACGGCGGACCTGCGCGTGTCGCTCGAGAGCCCGTCGGGCACCATCGTGAACCTGATCAACAGCGGGCTTTGCACCAACAGCGACAACATCGTGGTGGAGTTCGACCAGACCGGCGTGAGCGGCAACGTGGGCGTCACCTGCCCGATGAACAACCTGTTCGTGGTGCCGGCCCAGTCCCTTGCGGCGTTCAACGGCCAGGTGTTCCAGGGCAACTGGATCCTGCGCGTGCAGGACGTGGCCACACAGGACCAAGGCACGCTGAACAGCTGGTGCCTGATCCCCACCCTGATCGCGGCCGATGTGAAGGTGTCGGCGAAGGTCTTCCTGGAGGGCGCGTACAACACCGGCACGGGCCTGATGAACGATGACCTGCGCGCGGCCGGCCTGGTGCCGCTCACCGAGCCGTACACGGCGCTGGGCTACTCCTTCATCGGCGCACCGAGCGGAGCCACCACGGCCCCCGTGCTGGCGGTGACCGGTGCCAACGCCATCGTGGACTGGGTGGTGGTGGAGCTGCGCAACAGCCTGAACAGCGCGTCCGTGGTCTCGAGCAAGGCGGCCCTGGTGCAGCGCGATGGGGATGTGGTGGCTGCGGACGGCACCTCGCCTTTGAGCTTCACCCTTCCGGCCGGCGACTACTTCGTGGCCGTGCGCCACCGGAACCACCTCGGCGCCATGGCCACCCCGGCGGTCGCGCTGAGCGGAACAACGACCGTTGTTGACCTGACGGCTGCGGCCACCGGCACTTTCGGCACCGAGGCCCGGAAAGCCGTGGGCAGCGCCCGTGTGCTTTGGGCCGGCGATGTCACCTTCAATCGGCAGGTGAAGTACGCCGGGGGCTCCAACGACCGCGACCCCATCCTGGTGAGGATCGGGGGCACCGTGCCCACCGCGGTGGTCAACGGGTACCATCCGGAGGACGTGAACCTCAACGGCCAGGTGAAGTACGCCGGCTCGTCCAACGACCGCGACCCCATCCTGGTGAACATCGGGGGCACCGTGCCGACAGCCACCCGCAGCGAGCAGATCCCGTAGGCGGTCCACAGCCGATCGGGGACAGATCACGACCACCGGGGCGCGACCACTGGGTCCCGCCCCGGTAGTTTCGCGGCATGAAGCCCATCCGGACCGTCCTGTTGCTCGCCTCCCTCGTGCTCCTCGCCTGTGGGGACGGCGGGGAGGCCGGGGACACACCCTCAAACTCCCCGTCCGACAGCCTGCAGGCGCCGGCCGCGATCGACCTCGCCGCCCATGATGTGCCCCTGCTGGTGACCCCGCCGGACGCCCAGGTGCTCGGCGGACAGGCCCCGCAGGTGCGCTGGAACGAGGAGGCCGGGATCCTGGAGGTGCGGGCCGGGGAGCACTTCGGCCTGGACATCGTGGAGGCCGAGGGGGACCTGGCCCGGGTGAAGGCCACGCTGGACCGCGACATGTTGTTGAAGCACGAGGTGGTGGAGGAGAGCCCCGACCACCTGATGTACCGCAGCAGTTATCCCGACCAGGACCTGGTGTTCGTGCATTTCGTGAAGGTGCTGCGGGTGGCGGGGCGCACCTTCGAAGTGGGGGACGACCCCCAGGGCCGGTTCACCGAGCAGGACGTGCGCCGGATGCTGGCCGCCGTGGCCCCGGCCCCGGCCGGGTGACCCGGGGTAACCCCCTGCTCCTGACCCCGTAAACAGGCCGCGGAGGACCGGAACGCGCCGGACTTCGTATCATTGTCAGCTCTTCAGATCCGTACGGACATGCGCACCGCCCTCCTCTCCCTGGCCGCCTTGGTCTGCCTGCCTTCCTGGGCGGGCGTCATCGTTGTGGAAGGCCGCTATCAGGGCAAGAACCTCTTCGTGCAGAACCCCTTTTCGGAAGCGGGGGTGGGTTTCTGTGTCTTCGAGGTCACGGTGAACGACCAGATCGCCACCGACGAGATCAACTCCAGCGCCTTCGAGGTGGACCTGGGCAACTACGGGCTGAAGCTCGGCGATGCCATCACCGTGAAGATCAAGCACAAGGACGGCTGCACGCCCGTGGTGCTGAACCCCGAAGTGCTGAAGCCCAAGAGCACCTTCGACATCGTGCAGCAGGCCATCTCCCCTGAAGGGCTCTACACCTGGACCGCCACCAACGAGACCGGCGAGCTGCCCTACGTGGTGGAGCAGAAGCGCTGGAACAAGTGGGTGAAGGTGGGCGAGGTGATGGGCATCGGCACCCCCGGCGAGCACAAGTACGAGTTCAAGGTGACCCCGCACAGCGGCGAGAACACCTTCCGCGTGAAGCAGGTGGACATGACCAAGCGCAGCCGCTACAGCGAAGCGGTGAAGTTCACCGACCCCTCGGTGGCCGTGGTCACCTGGAGCCCCCCCAAGCCCAAGGAGGAGATCCTCTTCTCCGCCGCCACGCTGTATGAGATCTACGACCAGTACGGCAACATCGTGAAGCGCGGCTACGCCAACAAGATCGACATCACCGCGCTGAAGAAGGACCTCTACTACCTCAACTACGACAACAAGATGGGGGAGACCTTCATCAAACGCTGATCGCCCCCGGACCTCTTCGAAAGCCCTCCGCGACCCGGGGGGCTTTCTCATGCACCCCCTTGGCGGCTTGGCGTCTTTGCGGCTAACCTTGCCGCATGATCCGCATTGAGCACCTCGGCATCGCCGTGAAGGACCTGAACGCCGCAGAGGCGGTCTACGCCCGGTTGCTGGGCGTGGCCCCGTACAAACGCGAAGCCGTGGAGCGCGAAGGCGTCATCACCAGCTTCTTCCAGGTGGGCCCCAACAAGATCGAGCTGCTGGAGAGCACGCGCCCCGACGGTCCCATCGCCAAGGCCATCGAGAAGCGCGGCGAAGGCATCCATCATGTGGCCTTCGAGGTGGACGACATCCGCGCGGAGATGGCCCGGTTGAAGGCCGAAGGCTTCACCCTGCTGAACGATGAGCCCAAAGCCGGCGCGGACAACAAGCTGGTGTGCTTCGTGCATCCCCGGGATGCGAACGGCGTGCTGGTGGAGCTTACCCAGGAAGCGCGTTGAGCATGGCCACGCACAAGGACACGGCGACCTTCATCCTGCACCACCTCGGCCATCCCGAGCGCTTCAC
>Ga0138256_10006613_pt1 | contig 12253 bp, 6 predicted proteins | sample KNB2016incub_MG_FD_105486 | JGI IMG/M metagenome (GOLD analysis project Ga0138256, IMG submission 105486) | Active sludge microbial communities from wastewater in Klosterneuburg, Austria - KNB2014incub_MG | ecosystem: Engineered > WWTP > Activated sludge > Unclassified | place: Austria... | reverse complement strand
GTAATAATTGTTAATGATATTATAGTTTCCGTCTTCGCCACCATACACATTGTTCCCGCCCCAGTTATAGATCACATTATTTCTGAAATCAGCAAATTCTTTGGTAGCTCCCAGGCGGGTGCCATTGAATCTTGGGTTACGGTTATTGCAATGGGCAAAGAGATTGTGATGAGCACTCAGGTGCATGCCACCCCAGATCCCGCCGAATCCATGATGTTCCCAGTCTTTATCACCTTCTTCAAAATGATAAGAGTAATTGAGTGGCTCGGAAATGATATTCCATTGCAGGGTGGTGCTGTCGCCCCCGTAAACTGAAAAGCACTCATCGGTACTCCAGCTGATGCTGCAATGATCGACGATGATATTTTTATGACGGTTGCCGCCAAAGGCATCGTCATGTCCGCTGCCATCCACCATGCCTTTGTTCTGATAACGGTCACCCAGCCGGAACCGGAGATAGCGGATGATCATATTGTCACCTCCAAGACTCACGGGATGATCTGCTATACAGATACCATCACCGGGAGCTGTTTGTCCGGCAATCGTTATATCTCCTTTGATAGACAATGGTGATAATAATCGGATGGTGCCGGAAATAGTAAATACAATAATACGTGGTCCTTTGTTGTTAACGGCTTTGCGGAAACTGCCATCACCATCATCGTTCAGGTTAGATACGATCAATACTTTTCCTCCCCTGCCTCCGGTTGTGTATTTGCCAAAGCCTTCCGCACCGGGAAAGGCAACGGGGGTATTTACAGCGACAACAGGCTGTAGCGTTTGTGCGCAGGAGCTAACCTGTAAACTAACTACCAGCGCAAGTGTATGGATCGCTTTTTTCATATATATATTGACGTGATAAAGAAATGAAGGCTGCATCCTTTTAACAGGGATGCAGCCTTTAATTTATTTAATTAACCGAATGAACAGATCAGTACCCGGGATTCTGTTTCAGTTTGCCCTGGTAGGATGAAATAGTGGCGGCATCAAAGGGGAAGAGTTCGCTCTTGCCCGATACAAAATAGAATGCCAGTGCCTGCCACAGTGGTTTGTTTCCGGTACCATCCACGTCAATGGCATTCGAAGTCAGGTTTTGCGCCCAGTCAATCCTTACCCATTTGGCGGCCGGAACCTGAGTGGTACCCGTGGTTCCTGTTGGAGGAATCTGAGTAGGTCTCCAGAAAGGTTTAGCACCACCTACACTATCAGCGGCTGAGTAGAATACAATTTCTTCTCCAACATTTTTGTAATAAATATACTGGGGCACATTTGCAAAAATTCCGGTCCGGTCACGCAGTTGCTGAATTTTTGCTCTGGCGTCGGCAATTTTAGCGGCCAGCAGGTTCCAGCGGATCAGGTCATATTTGCGGATGCCTTCATGACCGAATTCCAGGTATCGTTCGTTCACAACCGCATTGAAAAAACCAGCCTTATCAACTGGTGTAACACCAATCAAACCGGTATTCCCACGGAAAGCTCTTCTTCTTACTTCTTCAAAAGCGGAGATTGCCTGAGCAGTTGGTCCGTTGTTGATTTCATTCACGGCTTCTGCATACATTAATAATACATCTGAGAAGCGGATCAGGGACCAGTTATAACCTACGTTCAGTACCGTTCCTGGGAGCAAAGGCACCCTCCAGTCGCGACGATATTTACCGGTATTCAGTTCTCCCAGTCTGCGTTGACTTTTGATATTGGTTGAATTGGTTACCTGGTAATGCGTTAATGTAACATCGCGACGGGTATCTACAGAGTCAAAAGAATAGAAATAATTAGGGAGCATCACGATACCACCACCACCTGCTCCGTAGCGGGACGCATTATTAAGATTGGGTCCGTCATAATTACCCATCCGGCTGTCACTGTTGGAGTTTCCTCCTCCGGCACCTACTTCCCAGATAATTTCAGCCTGCGGGTCATAAGTAAAGGAAGTAACATTGCGCCAGATATTTTCGTAATTGGGGTTCAGGGTATGCTGGTCTCTGCGTGCCATGAGTTCTTCACATTCCTGTTTGGCGATATTATAATAGGTGAGGTAATCACTTCTTCTTTCCATTTGTCCGTTGCTGCGGAGTGAATATCCGCCACGGAAAAGGGCCAGTCTTGCACGCAGGGCCATAGCAACACCCTTGGTGATTCTTTCACTCCTGGCGCCTGCATCCGTTCTCCAGGGTAGCAACCCTTTGGCGGTCTGCAAATCAGACAATAGCTGATCATAGACTGAATCTCTGTCAGATTTTGGAATAAAGAGGTCAGCGAGTTTGTAAGCCGGTACCATTGGTGCAGGAACGTCACCCCAGTTGAGTATAAGTTGATATAGATACTGGGCACGTAACACTAATGCTTCCCCGTGCAGTCTTTTCAAGATGGCCTGGTCACTCGCAGATCCACTGCTGTATTGCGTCATCAGTGGGATCTGTTCAATACAAAGGTTGGCTTTTTCCAAACCACGGTATAATTGCCTGAATGGGTTGGATAATTCTGCGTTGGTGAGCAGTAATTGATACCGGCCAATACCACGGCGGCCATTATCAATACCCCCGCTGACAATTCCTTCATCTGTATCATAAGGGTAATACATACTGATACGGATGCCATACCCATTATCACCCTGTAATTCGTCATACACACCCACTACCGCGGTAAGGGCATTGGAGACATCGGAAAACGCCTGGGGAACGCTGTATTGAGATACAGCTTCCACTTCTGTATATTTTTTACAACCGGCAGCCGTGATGACCGTGGCCAGGATGCTGACGGCTGCGATGGATTGAATCATTTTATTTTTCATACCGAATCGTTTTTTAAATTAAAAAGTAACATTTACACCAACCAGCCAGGTGCGTGCCCTGGGATAAGCAGCAAAATCAACTCCCGGTGTCAGCGGGTCGCTTCTTCTGGCCGTTACATCCGGATCATATCCGGAATAATTGGTAATCGTAGCCAGATTGTTTACGGTTGCGTAAATCCTGAAATTACTGATCTTCGCTTTTTCCAGTACATTTTTAGGAAGGGTGTAACCTACTGTTACATTATTGAACCGAAGGTATGAACCATCTTCAATGGCCCAGGAGTGCAGCCACCAGCGTTGTACTCTTACCGGAGACCAGATCGTGGCATTGGCGTTGAGTTTGGCCAGTTCTGTCGGATCGGTAATCCTGATACCCTGATCATTGATATTGGTAAAGCGCTGATTCATGATGCCCAGCATATTCAGGTTGGAAAAAGCACCATCAGTCCATTCCAGTTTATTGGCATTATATATATCGTTACCCACTACAAAATTTACGAAAACGGAAAGGTCGAAGTTTTTATAGGAAAGCTGATTGGTCCATCCGCCGATAAAATCAGGATTGGCATTCCCAATTACCTGACGGTCGCCATCAGGGGTGATGACACCATCGCCATTCAAATCTTTCCATTTCAGCATACCAGGCTGAGGAGCACCATAAACTCCATTAGCAGCAATTCCTGTTTTCAGGGTATAGACGCCGGTGCCGGTATTGTAGTTGAAATCTTCAATTTTATAAAAACCATCGGTTACAAATCCATACATCAGTCCGATCGGTCTGCCAACTTCCACTAAATAATCGTCCACACCATCAGATCCCTGCCAGCCGGAGTTCCGGGTTTGCGACTGAGGTCCGCCCAGGCTTTCCACGCGGTTTTTGTTAAAGGAAATATTGAAATTGGAATTCCAGCTGAAGTTCTTGGTATTAACCGGAGTAGCACCCAGTTGAATCTCGATACCCCTGTTGGAAGTAGCACCGATATTTTGTAACTGGGAAGTATATCCTGTTGTTGGCGGAATGGCTACAGCCAGCAGCAGGTTCTTAGCCGAGTTCTTATAAATATCAACGTTCAGCTGTACTTTGTTTTTGAACAGTGAGAGATCAATACCAAAGTTGCGGGTCACATTCTTTTCCCAGATCAGGTTCGGATTCGCCAGTGCAGAAGGAGCGAAACCTGGAACGATGGAATGATTAAATGCATACTGACCGGTAACACCATACAATTGTTCATACAACAGGTTGCCAATACGGTTGTTTCCTACTGAACCAAAACCGAAACGAATCTTCGCATCACTTACCCAGTTTATATTCTCCATGAATTTTTCTTTGGAGAAACGCCAGGCCAGTGAACCTGATGGAAAGAGTTCGGATGCATTTTCAGTTCTGAATTTGGAGGAGCGATCAGAACGCAGGTTGAAATTGAAAAGATATTTGTCATCATAAGCATAACTGATCCTTCCAAAGAAAGAAGCAAGTTTTGCTGCGGGTTCAATAAAGGATGTTACAACAGAGGGTGGGTTGGTTGTTCCGGTAGGAGCAGAACCCAGTTGCATATTGGCCAATGCTTTCTCGGGAGTAATATCTGAAGGAAAGTAACGTGTTTCCAGGTTATTCTGTTTGGAACGCTGGTCCACTACTTCCTCACCCAGAAGCACGGTGATATCATGATGTTTTCTGAAATTATTCACAGCCCACTGAATAGTGTTGGAATTACTCAGTGTATGATTCTTTTGCTGACCAATGGAAGCCACCGGTAAAGAAGCAAAGTTGCGGGCTGTACTGGTGATTTTGCTGTAAAACAGATTCGTTTCAACAGCTGCATTGTCAAATCCAAAAGTGGAACGGATCGTTACATTTTTGAAGATATTATAACTGGCATAGGCAGTAAGATAAAGTGCCCTTGTATTTTGTCTCCGGTATTCCGCTTCTGTCAGGATGATCGGATTGGTAGCACCTGAGGAAGCCAGAAAATAGGCTTCATCAAAATCATCGATACCAAAGCCCGGACGTGGCAATTCAAAAGGACGGTAATTGATGGTGTGCCGCAGACGGTTAGTGGCACGCGTACCACTGTTGCTGGTACCGATACCCTGAATTTCCTGATCCAGGTACCGGGCAGTAAAACCAATTCTTAATTTATCACTGGCTTTGTGATCAATTTTGAAGTTAACCAGTTTACGGTCGAATCCTGATTCCAGTTGAACCCCTTCTTCTTTATTGGCGGTAAGACTGAGATTAAAAGTAGTCGTGGCATTGCCTCCGTTTACAGAAACATTATGTTGCTGGAACATCGCTTTTCTGCCAAACACTTCTTTTTGCCAGTTAACCATGGGGTATTCCCGGTACACATTCAGTGTGTCCCAGGTAGTACCATAAGTTTGAGCAAAACTGGCACTATCAGTGGAACTGCCGCGGCTGCGTTCATATTGCCAGCGTACAAAATTGTAGGGATCCATTACATCCTGAAATTTGGATAGCTGACGGAAACCAAAGGATCCATTATAGGAAACCTGTGTTTTACCATTTCTGCCGGTCTTGGTGGTAATGATTACCACCCCATTGGCACCACGGGCACCGTAAATAGCAGTGGTAGAAGCATCTTTCAGTACATCCACACTGGCAATATCCTGTGGAGAAATCACGGAGAGCGCATTTTCTACCTGCACACCATCCACAATGTAGAGAGGTGAGTTGTCCTGTGTAATTGAACCGCCTCCTCTTACCCTGACAATGATATCCGCACCGGGGGCGCCTTCTGTAGAAGTCAGTTGTACCCCGGCCAGTTTACCCTGCAGGGCCTCTGCTGCAGAAGATAATGGGAAGTCTTTTAATTGTTTGGAATTGACTGAAGAAACAGAACCCGTGAGGTCCTTTCTTTTGATCGTGGTATAACCAACAACCACTACATCATCCATGGCTCTTACTTCAGCAATCAGCTCTACATCAATCACCGTACGGTTATTAATGCCTGCTTCATAGGCGGTGTAAGAAGCACTGGTGAATAGCAGTGCAGTTGCTTTGCCATCCACCTTCAGTTTGTAATTGCCCTGGGCATCGGTGGTGGTTGAAATCTTGGTTCCTTTTACGGTAACAGTTACACCCTGGAGACCTAATTTGGTGTCAGAAGAAGTTACTGTTCCGGTAATCTCTCTTCCCTGTGCCGCAAGAAAATTAGTGGGAGCCATTGCCAATAGCAGCAAAAGGCATAGCCCCGCAGTTTTAAGCATTCTGATCATGTTGCATTTGTTTTAAGGATAACGAGGATGAAAATTTATCTGTCAGCTAAGCTGCCAATAAAAAGAACAGGTATGCCGGATGGTCATTGGCCTTTCCTGAAAATGTTTTCAGTAATCAACACTTGCCAGATTGATCAGCCGGTTGATGACTGATTGGAGTAAAATGATTGGATGCCGGATCCTGAAAGGGGACCCTTTTGAAGAGAGCGAGGCAATCGTTTTATTTCGCAAGCAGTCAACTTTGGCCCGTAAGAAATCTTTTTGCTGGTCAGTTTTCTTCCGTTGCCATAACAAGTCTACATAGAACTTGGCGGGAATAAGCCGACTTAAATCTATTTTTTTACGCAATCGTTCCCGGCATCGTTATCATCAGAACCTCCTGTAATCCAAAGAGTAATGAAGAATCTGGGATTTATTTTCCGGGGCCTGTCTCAGAACAGTATAGGATGGTTATATTATCGAATTTTGCATATGATATCATTCCCAAAATGCAGCTTAAATGAGGGGAAAAGACTCTAAATGAGTAACTTTAACCAATGCCTTCCGGGCAGATTAAAAAATGAAATTCGAAGCAGTCACTATAAAGGATATTGCCAGGGCTTTAGGGCTATCAACTTCCACAGTTTCAAGGGCTTTGAGGGATAGCTATGAGATCAGCCAGGAGACCAAAAAACTGGTATTGGATTATGCCCAAAAGATCAATTATCATCCGAATCCCATTGCATTAAGTCTAAAGGAGCGAAGAAGCAGGTCCATCGGTATGATCGTTTGTGAAATTGCCAATAGTTACTTTTCACAGGTGATCAATGGGGCCGAATCGATCGCTTATAACAGAGGGTATAATGTGATTATCGGACAAAGCCGGGAATCATTCGAAAGGGAGATGCTGAACCTGCAGTACCTCACTTCCCGTTCCATCGACGGGTTAATCATCTCCGTTTCTGCAGAAACAAAGGATTTCTCTTATTTCAAGGAACTCAGTCAAAAGGGAATGCCCATTGTTTTTTTCGACCGGATCGTGGATAATGTTGAAACGCATAAAGTAATCGTTGATAATTACAAGGGCGCTTATGATGCAACCGTACACCTGATCCAGAATGGTTACCGGAATATTGCGACGCTTTCCAATGCACCGGTATTGTCTATTGCCAGGGACCGGCTCGCCGGTTATAAAGCCGCATTGCAGGATAATGGACTGGAAGTAAAAGATGAACTGATCCGGCATTGTGTTCATGGCGGTATGTTACTGGATGAAGTGGAAACAGCCATGAATGATTTACTGGCTTTGAAAAACAAACCCGATGCCATCCTGGCCTCAGCAGATAAACTAACAACCGGCTGTCTTCGGATACTCAAATCAAATGGACTGAAAGTACCTGATGACATGGCCCTTGTTGGTTTTTCCAATACGGATCTGACCGAACTGCTGGATCCCCCGCTATCTGTTATCCGGCAACCAGCTTTTGAGATGGGTGAAGTGGCCACTGATTTATTACTGCAGTTGATTGAGAGTAAAAGACCTGTTACCGAATTTGAAACCAGAGTGCTTTCCACCGAACTCATCGTCCGCGATTCCTCCCAGCCCATCAGCAATAAAGTCAGGGCATTGGTTTGATAACGGAGGGCGTTTTACCGGCTTTAATTTTTTGGTACACATGTAGCTGACGGCTATATTTGCAGCCCAAACAAGGGGGTTTAGCTCAGCTGGCTAGAGCGTTTGCATGGCATGCAAAAGGTCACCGGTTCGACTCCGGTAACCTCCACTTTCAGCCGCCGTAGCCTTGGCGAAGGCGGCTATCACATTGCAGCCACCTCGGCCTTGGCGAAGGCGGCTTTCACATTTCAGCCGCCATAGCTTAAGCGAAGGCGGCTTTCTTTTTTCATCAACTCCAACATTGGCGAAGGCGACTTTTCTTTATCATCAACAGTAGCTTTTGCTAAAGCAGCTACTTAACTTTTCTTCAACCCCAACATCGGCATCAACTGCAATTGTTGAATTCTTATATAGAATTCAATTCTTCCTACTGCATCAAAGCAACCAGGCTTTCTCTGTCGATAAAGGGCTACATAGTTACTCTTAGTATTACTGCAGTTACCATTTTTTTTCACGAATGAAGTAGGTAACTGCCCTGTTGATTGTCCTGTTTTATTATGAAATAATAGTATAACTTTAATAGAGTTGATTTTTTTCTTTCTTTCTTACCATCTTCTAACAGCAATGCCTTCAAAAAAATCAGGCCTCATCAACTGGTTTATTCTCCACCCGATTGTTTCAGGTTTTATGGTATTTGCGGTGCTGATCACTCTCGGGGCCCTGCTGACTTATCAGCGGTATATGCTTTGGAAAAACCAGGAAGAAAAACTGGCCATGAGTGCCGTTGAGTCGGCCAGAAGCCGGCTCCAGGGATCCCTGGCTTATAGCCAGCATGCCACCTTATCCCTGGCACTAAGTTTAAGAGATGGCCGCATTCCGGACGATATAGATTCGATCGCAGCAGAGATCATGTCCATCAGCCGTTTTATTGATGCCCTGCAACTGGTTCCCGGTGGCACAATTGAATATGTGTATCCAAAAGAAGGGCATGAATCAGTGATCGGTTATAATATCCTGACTGATCCGGCCAGAAATAAAGAAGCCAACAAAGCCATAAAGAACCGTAAACTTTATTTTGCCGGCCCGTTTAATCTGAAACAGGGCGGACTGGGAGTAGTGGGCCGCTTACCGGTTTTTACGTCTGCCGGTTTCTGGGGATTCTCTGCCGTGGTGATCCGCTTTAATACTCTGCTTAACGCCGCAGGCATTGATACCTCCGGGGCAAACGGTTTTTTTTATCAACTCTCCAAAATCAATCCCGATACCGGAAAGGAAGAGTTTTTTTTGCCAGTAAAAAGTTCAACCAAAAGTTCACGCAGGGCAACCGTATATGTGAGCGATGGAGAATGGCAACTCTCGGTATCTCCCGTTAGCCCCGATCAAACCCTGGGCAGGTCCTTTACCACCCTGATCCTGTCTTTGATAATAGCAGTGATGGGTTCTGTTTTAACAACACTCATTTTAAAACGCCCGGCTGCCCTGGAAGAACTGGTTGCACAAAGAACAAAGGAACTGGATGAAAGCCTGGAAAGAAACAGGGCCATTATTAATGCGCTGCCAGATACAATTTTTATTGTAGATGAGATGTACAGGATCACTGATTTTATTAATACCAGGGGACTGGTTACGGTTCTCCCGGCGGATCAGTTTCTAAACCATCGGGTAGATGAAGTACTCCCCCCGGATCTGGCTAAGGAAGTGATTGAAAACCTTCAAATCGTTCGAAGTGGCAAACGGCTTATCACACATCAGTACCAGCTTGAAATCGGAGGAGTAAAAGCCGATTACGAGGCCCGTTATGTACATTATGGAAAAAACAGTGTACTGGTATTGGTGCATGATACTTCTGAGAAAGCAGAGGCAGAACGAAAACTCCGGGATAGTGAGGTCAAATACAGGACCCTGGTAGAGAAAGCATCTGATGCCATTTTTATTGTGGATTTTACCGGGAAGATTAAAGTGGTGAACCCCGCCGGTTGCCAACTCGCTCAATATGATGAAGAAAGCCTTTTGCACCGGACGATCTTTGAGTTCACCATTGGCGAAGACCTGAACCGGCTGCCCCTGCAGTTTCAGGCACTGGCAGAAGGAAAGACGGTGACCACTGAAAGGAAGCTCCGGCGAAAGGATCTGTCCGTGATTGATGTTGAAATTACTGCCTCAAGAATCAGTGAAGACCGCTTCCTGACTTTTGTAAGAGATATTACCGCCAGAAAAATGATTGAAAGAGAACTGCTCAGCTCCCGTGAAGAATTCCGGCAATTGAGTAATTACCTGGAAAATATCCGGGAAGAAGAAAGAGTCAATATCTCCCGCGAAATTCATGATGAACTTGGTCAGCAGCTCACCGTATTAAAGATGGATATTTCCAGGCTTGGAAAAGAACTTCCGGTCAATGAGAAATTTGAACAGGACAAATCCGAAATACTGGCCTTCACCAATGCAGTGATCAGCACCGTAAGAAAAATTTCATCCTCCCTGCGGCCCAGTCTGCTGGATGATGTGGGCTTAGTACCGGCCATAGAGTGGTATTGTAAGGATTTTTCCAAACGTACCGGTATACAAACCAATTTCCAGGCTGGTATCCAGGATTTAAAACTGGAAGAAAAAATCAAAACAGGTTTGTTCAGGATTTTTCAGGAATCATTGACCAATATCGCCCGGCATGCCGGTGCCAGTCAGGTACAAGTTAGTCTGGATGTTAAAAATCAATCGATCCTCCTGCTTGTACAGGATAATGGCAAGGGGTTTAATCAGGAAGAAATTGCGGCTAAAAAAACACTGGGTATCCTGGGTATCAGGGAAAGAGCCGTGATGATGAAAGGAGATTATACCATCAGCAGCGCTCCGGGTAAAGGAACCACCACTACGGTTCTTGTCCCTTTGGCTGATACATCGCCTTGAATCATTATTGATCAGATAATGAAACTTTTGATGAACATTCCTGCCCGGAAATCCGTTATTTTAGGCATTAAACTATTGATATGGGTGTCTGGAACCAGATAGCGGAATACCTTTACCTGAAGAAAAAAGATCCCAATCGTCCAAAGAGCAAATGGATTGGTTATATGCATGGGATTAACCGGATCAGCCTTTTGCTGTTCCTGCTCTGCCTGATTATTTTGGCCCTCAAATTATTGTTGTAAAAACCGGCTGATCAATGTTGCTGCCTGTGCCGAGGCTTTTCCACCGGCCACCAGCATTTCCCGGAGTTGGGTATAGGCAACGGTAAGTTCGCGGCGTTGCTGCTCGTCCTGCAACAAATCTTTTAATGCCATAGTTAATCGGGATACAGTCATTTCATCCTGGATCAGTTCTTTCACCACCAGTCTGTCCATGATCAGGTTAACCAGAGAAATGTATTTTACTTTCACCAGCCTCTTTCCAATCTGGTAACTCAGCCAGGATCCTTTATAACAAACTACTTCAGGTACACCGAATAAAGCTGTTTCCAGCGTGGCCGTACCGGAGGTGACCAGCGCGGCTACTGATTGCTGCAAGAGGTCATAGGTTTGATTGGAGACATAGGAGACATTGGCATAATCGCTGACCAGCGAATCATAAAATGATGCTTCAACACCCGGTGCACGGGCAACGATAAACTGGTATTCCGGAAAGGCCTTACTCACTTCCAGCATAACCGGCAGTTTTACATTGATCTCCTGTTTGCGGCTTCCGGGTAAAAGCGCTACAATAGGTTTTGATGAAAATCTTTGAATGTCGTTTTCAGCCCCGGTCTCTTTGCGGGTCCTCCTTTCAATTTCTTCCAATAACGGATGACCTACATACTCCACTTCCCAGTTCCATTTTTGCCGGTAATAATCTTTTTCAAAAGGAAGGATCACCAGCATTTTATCGATACACTGCTTCATCATTTTCACCCTGCCTTCCTTCCAGGCCCAGACCTGCGGAGAAATATAGTAGATGACTTTAATGCCCTGCATTTTGGCCCATCGGGCGATACGAAGATTGAAACCCGGATAATCAATCAGGATCAGGGCATCAGGACGATTGGCCAGGATGTCTTCTTTACAAAATTTCAGATTACGGAAAATGGTACGCAGGTTCATTAGTACTTCCACAAATCCCATAAAAGCAAGGTCACGGTAATGCTTCACCAGTTCGCCGCCGGCTTCCTGCATTTTATCACCGCCCCAGCAACGGATCTGTGCCGACGAATCTTTTTGGATGAGTTCCCTGATCAGGTTACTGCCGTGCAGGTCCCCGGATGCTTCTCCGGCGATGATATAGTATTTCATACCGGGGTGTTTTAGATCAGTTGAATAATTTCAGCAGCAGGATACTAACGCCGTAAAAAAGAGTAACGATAAAAATCCCTTTAAAGGTTTCTGATTTGTCAAAATGCACATAGAGGGCAAAAAGCAGGGCATTGGATAAAAGAGAAAGCGTACCCACATGCGTAATGACTTTATTATCGTGCATAAAGTAGTCCAGGAATTCCCGGAAACTGAGAGAGGGAAAACTGACCCGGTAAATAACAAGCAGGCCAATCAGCGGACCGATCAGGCCAAGGATCAGACCCAGTCGAAGATTATTTTTGGTGAGGAACATGGGCGGTTTTTTAGTGGCTTATTTCCAGGTTTTTTCCAATTGCGATTTTAAAACGTAAT
>Ga0138256_10006612_pt1 | contig 12253 bp, 11 predicted proteins | sample KNB2016incub_MG_FD_105486 | JGI IMG/M metagenome (GOLD analysis project Ga0138256, IMG submission 105486) | Active sludge microbial communities from wastewater in Klosterneuburg, Austria - KNB2014incub_MG | ecosystem: Engineered > WWTP > Activated sludge > Unclassified | place: Austria... | reverse complement strand
TCGTTATGAGCTGGAAGGGGCTTGTCGTATTCAATGTGACCTCCGGAACCTGGATCAGGACGGTAGATGTTCCGGCAATCACCGGGTTGACACTCAATACCGTACGCGACGTAAGGGTCACCTCGGACGGGGCTTTTGCAGCCATATCTAGCGGTAAACACGTATACGTTGTCGATACACAGAATGCGATGCTGGTTCGGAAAATTTTAGCGTCGGCTGCTGATATTCAGGACATGAATCTAACGGATGATCAATGCTGCTTCATCGTGGCTTCATTGGATGGCACGTCGAGGGTCTATGAAATCGCAACTGGAGAGCAGCTCACGCGACTCGATGATTCGCGACCAGCGGGTATCAGGTCTTCTTTAATGTCCTCATCGTCTCCCGGTCGCCTCGATATCCTCGCTACCGGCGACGCTGACGGCATTGTCAGAATGTGGAGACCAGCGCGGTGATTCGATGGGGGGAGTATGATTTTCTCTAGTTGGTCGGTTCCTGTAGGCATAACGCTTCCAACGTTGATATCTGTGCTGCTTTGGTCAACGACTGTTATCGCCACCGAAGTTCGACGTATCGACCAAACAGTTGCTGTGCCTGTTTTTGGCGACCCAAATGCTTTTGGCGATGCACTGGAATTCTCCCCTGTCGATTCAAGCCTCATAGCGATTACATCAAATGCCCGCGAAGTTTCGCTGATCGACATTGGCGGTATGACGGTTCAATGGCGTCTGCCGACGGGCTTTAACTCGCGTGCTCCTGCAGTCTTCAGCCATGATGGGCGTTTGCTCGCGGTTGGTCATGGATCTGATGTGTCATTTGTCGATGTATTCACCGGTGAAGTCCGCCAGCGATTTCCTATCACGGTCACCCCCTACGCTCCCCCTCAGCCATACCCGATTGGGCCGCTTCAGAAGCTGCGTTGGTCACGAGATGATCAATCTTTATTGGCCGTCAGCAACACTGACTTCGTATTGGCAGATCGGGCAACAGGCGCAGCGCTGCAGGTCTACTATTTGCCCGACCGTGGTGCGCTTTTTGGGAATGTCGCGGACATTCAGTTCTCTGAAGATGAGCGTTTTGTTTATCTGCTGACCAAAACACATTTGCATATCTTCAATGCTGCATCAGGTGTTTTGGTTCGAACCGTGGGTGTTCTGGATCTCCTTCCTCCCAACCCGGCACGGCAGATTGGTGCTATGCGCATCACCGCCGATGGATTGTTCACTATCGTTTCCGAGCGCCTGTTTTTGTATATTATCGACAATCAAACCCAGCAATTGGTGCGTCGCATACTCGCCGCCTCAGCACCAATCAGAGATGTTGGTTTCACGGTGGATCAGTGCTGTGTCCTGACGGCATCCCAGGATGGCACGTCGCGAGTCTACGATATCGCCACTGGCGAACAGCTAACCCGTTTGGATGATACCCGGCCCGCAAATCAGCGAATTGGTCTGACAGCCGTTGGTTCACCTAAAAAGCTGGACGTCATTGCCAGCGCTGATTACTCGGGCCTGGTGCGGGTTTGGCGCCCTTAGGCTCCCAGGAAAAACTAGTGAGTTTTGTGGGTTTTCAAAGCGCTTTAATAGTTGTAGTAGATTCGCGGAAAAAAGTGATTCTACTAAACAAGAGGGTTAAAATGCTTAGAGGTTTATTGGTTAATCTTATCAGAGGGTTCGCGGCTATTTGGCTGGTGGTTCTTGTTCCGGATGTTGCCAGGGCGCAATTTCTGTCGGGCTGGGCCTGTAACAAAACCCAGTCATCCATCCAACTGGTAACGGTCAGTAATCGTGTCTGTCAGGAAAATGTCAATGGCCGGCTTGTGGGCGCAGTCTGCGGAACCCATACGGGATGGGCTCAGATCGCTCCTGGAAGCTGCACTGGCGTTGCGGGAGGGGCTGTTATGTTTGGCAGCGGTGCGATGGGCTTTGCCATGTCTTCCGACGGTACCGTATGGCAGGGAGCCGGTGGAAACCAAGCCATGCTTGCCTGCGTTGACTCGACCCGTGGCTTCTTTGTGCGAAACTCCGCGTGGACTTCCGAAAGCGGTGCGGTTCAATATGTTCGCCATGATTGTGCGCAAACTGAATGGCGAAATGCCTTTGATCTGCGGATTGGCCAGGGCAATGCCTACACTGACCTGCTACCCGGCGGAATGATTCAATATCGCTGATAAGGAGGCGTAGCCTCCACTAAAAATGCACTGACAAAAGTGCGCTTAGAGTCATTTTGGATTAAACTCTCGAGTGGAGTCCAAAGTGACATTTTTTTTGTGGAGTGTTGCATGAAACATTTGTTTGTCGTCGGACTGTTTGCCTGGGGCATCGGAAGTCACGCCGTCGCGGCTCAAAATTACGGAGCTGCCGGATGCGGATTGGGTTCGATTGTGATCGGGCCGAAGAAGGGGCTGATCCAGATTTTTGCTGCCACCACGAATGGCACCTCTGGCAGTCAGACTTTTGGTATAACAACTGGAACTTCAAATTGCCTGCCTGCGGGCGCAGCCGCTGACTTGCGGCGGCAGCAGGAATTTATCGCTGCAAACATCGCGGATCTCGAAAAGGACATCGCACGTGGTGAAGGAGAAACCTTGCGCGGTCTGGTACAGACTCTCGGGTGCAGCGAAGCCAGTTATCCGGCGGTGGCCAGATCATTACAGGCGTCCTATTCGGAAATTTTTTCCGCGCCCGGGTCGCTGGCTGTGCTGTCGGCAACCAAACAAAAAATTAATGAACAATCAGAACTTGCTGGTAGCTGTTCCAAACTCATTTAATTTTGGAGATTCGCCATGGTGAAGCAGATAAACAGAATATTCTCCATTGCTGGGGTTTCATTGGCTGCAATTATTTCTACAGCGGCCCTCGCAAACCCCCGGCCGGGTTATGAGGAAGCCTATGGGATGGCGGGCTGCGGGTTGGGGTCCATAGCTGCGAAAGAATTCTCGTGGGATAACGGTTTTGTGCAGATTTCGGCGTCAACCACGAATGGCACTTATGGAAACCAGACGATCAGTATGACCATTGGTATATCCAATTGTGACGACGGTCTGTTGACACAGCAGTTAAACGCTGAACAGGAAGTATTTGTTGGGGCCAATTTGGCCCAGCTTTCAAAAGATGTAGCTAGAGGTGAGGGTGAATACGTCTCGGCGTTTGCGGATCTGCTGGGATGTAGTGAAGATTCCGACACGGGATCGGAGACCTCTCCAATGGGCAGTCCAACCGCAAAATTTATCGCTCTGGGGCGTGCGGCTCATTCGGAGATTTTTTCCACAGAAATCCCCGCGGAAGTATTGATGCGTTATAAAAATGTGATCGCTATCAATCAACTGCAGTGCTCACGGACCTGACCAAAAACAGCGGGTATATAAACCATGGTTCTGCCGCGCTAACCGGCTGAATTTTAATGGTTAGTTGCACGTAATTTTCAATTTAAGTTTGTGTCTCCGTTGCCGATAGAGTCCCCATTGGGGTGAAGGACGGCCATTGAGACCAAACTTTTTTACATTGATGCGGTTTTTGCATTCCATGCCGGGTCCGGGTGTGCTCAACAAGTTCGCCGTGATTTTTTTGTCCCTTTTCACGGTGAGCATTCTTTCATGTACAGCCAAACTAAAATCAAAGAGCTCTTCGAGGGGTGACGCAGTCACCTCAACCCAAGTCATTAAGGAGCCTGGATTGCCTCCCCCGGAAGGATCCGTTGGGCCAGGAACTACGCAAAGTGGAACCCCACTGGCTTGGAAGGCATCGATCAGCAGTTCGACTTTCCCTGACTACTACTGTGTACCGATTTCGATTTCATTGAATCTCTCAGGTGAGGGAAGCAGTTCGGCATCTCCCGAACCTGTCGAGATTGCAGCAAAGTTGAAACTTACGGATGGGGTGTTGTTGTTTTCATCGTTTGAGGATTGTCAGTCCGCTTCAGTCTTTTCTGAAAACTTGTCCATCAGTCAGATACCGTATACCCGTGAGTTTTGGATTTTAGCAAAAGCCGCTGGAAGCCATGTTATCGCGACGGAATCGACACTCGGAGCTAATCGGCCTGCTGATACAATTACAATTGCAGAGTTGGATCATCCGGTTGAGTTCCGATCGATCCGGGTGCTCGGACAACCAGATCCTACACGACACATTCAATATGAATTGGGTTTTCATAACCCCTATGATTCCGCTGTTTGCGACGGGAAGTTGTTTGTTGCTGACTATGCAAACAACAGAGTTCTTGTTTGGAACGCCGTGCCAACCGTCAGTGCAACACCCGCCGATTTGGTTTTAGGACAAACTTCGATGAAGACTGGAGCTCTCAATCCAGACGGTGTAACAGCAACTGCCCTGGGTGGTCCCGTGAGGGTCTCTTGTGCTGGAGGGAAGTTGTTTGTAACTGAGTACCTAAATAACCGGATTGCGGTCTGGAACAGTTCGCCAGTTGAAAACAACCAGCCTGCTGATTTTTTTCTTGGGCAGGGCACACCAACCGGGAATTCTCCTGCGGCCGGAGCATCAGGATTGAGGCTTCCTATGGCGACCTGGACAGATGGCGTCCGATTGATCGTGGCTGATGCGGGTAATAATCGCGTACTTGTTTGGAGTACACTTCCATCCACTTCCGGAGCACCTGCTGACGTCGTCTTAGGGCAACCTGATATGAATTCTAACGCGGTCAATAATGGTGGACGAGCGCTCAGGTCGCTTTACTATCCCTACGGTGTGACGGTAGTTGGAACGCGATTGATTGTAGCCGACAAAGCGAATAATCGAATCCTGATTTGGAACGCAATACCAACGACACATTTTCAACCCGCGGACCTGGTTCTTGGGCAAGCGGATGGAACATTAGGCGCAGCGAATGCTGGCGGACTATCACTGAGCTCGCTCAGCAGTCCGATGTCAGTCTCCACTGATGGAACAAGATTGGCTGTTCCAGACTTCGCCAATAACCGTCTGCTAATCTGGAATTCAATCCCATCGGTTTCGAACACTGCTGCAGATCTGGTCCTGGGGCAACCTGACGGTACCACTTATACGACAAACAATGGTGGGATCTCAGCTCGGTCGCTCTATGGTCCCACTGGGATCAATTTTGTTAATGGAAGCCTCTGGGTTTCAGATTACGGTAATAACAGAGTTCTCATTTGGCAAACCTTGCCAAGCTCGAGTTTTTCTTCATCGCAATTAGTTCTCGGAAAACACACCTTCTCATCAGGGGGAGCAATTCAACCCACAAATACTGGCCTGTCCACAATTTACGGTGTCTCCTACGACGGAAAAAAACTTGATATCGCTGATACCTACAACCACCGAACACTGCTCTGGAATGCATTGCCGGCAGATTCCATGAAGCTTCCGGATATCGTCATGGGTCAAGCCGATATTGACGGCGTTTTCCCCAATGGGGGGGCAGTGAGCCCCAATTCAGGTTCTTTTACCGGATTGGTCGGCATAGCTAAAATGGAAGGAAGGTTTTATGTGACGGATACGGACAATCATCGGATCCTGATTTTTAATAAACGCCCAGAAATTGATTTTGCCCCCGCTGATGCCGTGATCGGTCAGCCTGATCTTGTTTCTGCCGTAGCCAATGCCGGCGGTATTTCCGCTACCTCGCTAAAATATCCATTTGTCACTAAATTCTTTGGTGGAAGAATGTTTGTTGCAGATACAGCAAATAATCGCGTTTTGATTTGGAATTCAATTCCAACTACAACAACGCCAGCGGATGTTGTTATAGGACAGCCTGATTTTTCTGGCAACGCTCCCAATAACGGAGGGGTAACCGGAGCTTCGATGTTTTATCCATACGACCTCACTGTCGATACCGGCAGACTTTTTGTTGTCGATAGCCGAAATCACCGCGTACTTGTGTGGAACTCAATTCCGACAACGAGCGGGATTTCAGCGGATTTTGTAATAGGACAGAGTGGATTTGGCAGTAACGGTGCCAATGAAGGGGGCTTGTCAGCTTCAAGCCTTGATTCCCCAGGTGCAATCGTAGTTTGGAACGATCGAATTTATATTTCCGACTCGAAGAATCACCGAATTTTGGGATTTCCCAAGTTGGTCGCCAGTAATCATGTGGCCGCAGACACCGTGTTTGGGCAAAGTAACTTCACTTCAAACGTTGCGAATAGCGGCTCTGGTGCCAGCCCAGGTCAGCCAAATGCGGCATCCCTAAATTTTCCGATTGGAATGTCGGCTGACCACTGGCGTCTTGCAATAGCCGATTCAGAAAATCATCGGGTTTTGTTTATTCCAGTGGGGGATTAGCAGCGGCAAATGCCAGGATATGACCGTCAGGGTCCGCTGTGTAACCGGCAATATCACCCCAGCTGCGTACCTGAAGCGGACTCAGTTCTCTGGCTCCTGCATTGAGTGCAAGGCGATGGAAGTCCTCTGGACAAGGCACTCGCAAATACAACTCAGACCTCGGTACCCCATTTGCTGTGTGCGGGTGCGGGATAGAGGCGCCTAAGAGGTTTTTTATCCCATTTTCTGGCATTAGTCCTAGAATAGCGCCGCCCGGGAGTATGAATTCGGTCATTCCGGGGACATCCAAAATTGGCGAAGAAGACAGAACTTGTGAATAGAAATCCCGGCTATTGTTCTGATCTTTGACGTAAAGAATGAAGTGGGAAGACTGCCTGATCCAGAATCTTTTTTTTCGAGGTTTCGATGAGTCGACCTTTATGACGTCCTGGAGAACGCCTCCGCATTTCAAAATTGTTCGCTCAGACGCGAGATTACCCTCATCGCAGGTGATCAAAACGCCGCCAATGGAGCGGACGCGGTTGGTGATCAATACCTGACGCAGCATTTCGGTCGCGATACCTTGACCTCGGACCGAGGGCCGCACGATAAAGCCAATGTGACCGCCGACTCTCTTCAGAAAGTCGGTTAATTCATGACGGACAGATATTCTGCCGACGACTTCATTCTGATAGATGGCCCAATAGACGGTATCGCAGACAAAGCCCGGAGGAGCGACAGTTTCTCGCAGCCGAAGTGTTTCGACATACTCGGCGAACGTCATCGAAAAATATTTTTCGTATGAGGATTCACCCAAATAGACCCATGAGAATCTGTCGGACGGATTATCGAGCTCGGCGAAGGCCGCTCGAAACGACATTTCATGGCGAACGTCAGGCCCGACTAGTGTGACTTCAGGTCGTGCCGATGGGCTTATTTTCATGTCCGGCAAAATCCCCTGACATTTTTTTTGGGGGGGACAAGAGGGTTCAGGGAGAGATCTTTTATTTGGTGCTCAGGCGGGGACTTGAACCCCGACGCCTTGCGGCACTAGCCCCTCAAACTAGCGTGTCTACCAATTCCACCACCTGAGCTTGGGAAGCACCAAATTTCGAAAAAACAAAACTACTTCTGGTCAGCAGACGGGGCAGCCGCTGGCGCAGTCTCTCCTGTTGATGGTTGTGACGGTGCTACAGCCGCTGGAGCCGCCTCGGGTGCCGTCGCAGCAGGGGCTGTGGCGGGTGTTTCCGTTGCGGGAGATGTCGAAGTCGCTCCGCGTTGCTGTAGTTTTTCTTTGATACCAATATTTCCACTTTTTCCCTGCATCATGGTCAAACTGATGGAGGTGATCATGAACACCGTAGCGGCACCGTAGGTCATTTTGCCGAGGAGCGATGTCGCGCCGGTAGCGCCGAAAACTCCGGAGGAATTGCCCCCCCCGAACGCCGCACCAACGCCTCCCGAATGTCCGCTTTGTACAAGAACTACCAGGATCATGAACAACGCGACCACGACGTGAATGATGGTGACCAGGGTTTCAAGCATCTCGGAGGTCCTCTTGGCGATCTTTTTGCAATCAAAAACAGCCTTTTACGGGGATAGTGGTGGCGCCTCCCAGAATCGAACTGGGGACACGTGGATTTTCAGTCCACTGCTCTACCGACTGAGCTAAAGCGCCCTAACCTCAAAAAAGGTATTAACTTCTATGCAGAAGGTGGTGTTTAGTCAAGGGCGATTCAGGGGGTTAATTTAATGACTTTTGTTAAAAAGGGGCGTCCTTTCGTCATCGCAGGGCCCTGTGTAGCCGAATCGCTCGATATTCTCGAGGCGGTCGCTGCGCCGCTGGCAGCGCTCGCGAAGGAATTGGATTTCGATTTTGTCTTTAAGTCCAGTTTCGATAAGGCTAATCGGACGGCCGTTGACAGCTATCGCGGTCCAGGCATGGATTTGGCTCTGCAGTGGTTTGAAAAAATTAAGAAAAAACACGGCCTGCCTATTTTGACCGATGTTCACGAGACGGGCCAATGCCTTCCTGTGGCGGAAGTCTGCGATGTCTTACAGATCCCGGCATTTTTATGTCGGCAGACGGATTTGATGATTGCCGCGACGGCGACCGGTCGCATGGTCAATGTCAAAAAGGGCCAGTTTATGGCTCCGGGCTCAATGGCCCATGTTGTGGAAAAGGGACTGGCGGTATGTCGCGAGAAAGGGCTCCCTGCTCAGATTGCCGTAACCGAGCGCGGTGCCTCATTTGGCTATGGCAACCTCGTGGTGGACATGAGGTCTTTTCAGATCATGGCCGCCAAGGGGACGCCGGTTATTTTTGATATCACTCATAGCACTCAGCTACCGCCCATGGGGGGGGATTCGGGGAAAACCTCCGGCGGCGACCGTCACATGGCTCCGCTTTTGGCGCGGGCGGCAACCGCGACCGGATATTTATCTGGATTTTTCCTTGAAGTTCATCCGGATCCGCTTAAGGCAAAGAGCGACAAAGAAGCTCAGCTTTCATTGACCCAAGCCCAGACGCTTCTGCGCCAGCTGATTCCTCTATGGAGGCAAGCACAGGCATTTAGTGCGATAGATTGCCAGTTCTGATAGTGGTCGTCCTCGATGGGCGGGGACTGGGTGCAGCCATTTGTTGACCGACTGAGGCGCAGTTGGCTGGTTGCAATGACCGGGTAAGCATTCTTTCGTGGGAATACCATCCTTCCCTTTTGGTCCCGAGTTCTTCGCACGAAATTCCCCGCACGTGGCATTGCCCATCAGCGCTGATGAGCTTGCCCCCAAGGTACCATCCCTGGAATGCTGTTCCGGCCTGTTCGCATTGCGGCATGATTTGTTCGCTGCTGCACCTGGAGTAAGCGACAGCCCGCCGGTTGGTTTTTGTAAAAATCCGCCAACCGTTTCCCTGTTGGTCAGAAACGCACCCGGCAACCTGATTTGCGCACCCCGGATCGTGGGTGATGAGCTTTCCGTCGACGTACCAGCCTGCTGTTTTTGTTCCGGCTCCATTGCATGCTGGAAATATTCTTGAGACAACCGAAGGACTGAAGCGTGTGGTCGTGCACTGCAACTTAGTATCCGGCAAGGCATTTACCGACAACACCGAGGTCAGCTCGGGATCTCTTCCTGAGCGAATCCGCAGGTGCCGAAGAGGGGATTTTACGTCGGAGCTGATCAGGTGTATGGCCACCTGATCTTTGTCTTCCGACAATGTGCCGCTGACTTCTCCGCCCCATAAGGAGGTTACGGTTGCGGCTTGGTGACTGTTCGAGAAGGAAACGCCACCGGAGACCTTTTCGGAAGACCCGGGTAATCGTTTTACCCTCCCCCGCAAATTAGTGACGTGAGCCTCTGGTGAAGTCGCGGTGCAGTCGATATCAAGGATTCGGGTCTGATCGGGGCTGACATCAGCAGAATCCGCGGAATGGCGCGCCAGTGTGCAGGACACCGACGCCAAAACTGCAAAGAAATAACCTAAACACATGCGCATGAAAGGCCCCGACAGAGATGAAATAGTCAGAATAGCTTTCGGCAGGTCAGGGGCGATCTAAAGTAGGAACTTTTTGCCTGGTTTGCAGCCATTGGCGGGCACGGGCAGCGGTTTCACGGAGCATTTCGTCAGGATCGTGATCAAGTGCGTCCAGAACCTCCAACAGGGCTGGATGGTTCGTTACTGTCATGGCGATCGTTGCGTTTCGCCGTAACCCGGACCTCTTAGCCCGCGTCATAGGGGAGCCACCGAAGGTTGTTTCATAATACGACTGGTCCATCAATGCGACCTGAGCCAGGTTGATGTCGCCCTCACCGAAGGTGCGCCGCAGCCCATATTCTGTGCTGACTTTAGCTTGGCGATTCCATGGGCAAACGATCTGGCATATGTCACAGCCGAACCAATACGTCTCAAACCAGGGCCAGTATTCTTCGGGGACGCAACCACGGTGCTCTATGGTCCAGTACGACAGGCACTTTCTTGCATCGAGGGTCCATGCAGTGTTCAACGCACCGGTCGGGCAATGAACCTGACAACGCTGGCAGGAACCGCATCCACCCTGCTTGGTGCGCACGTTTGGATTGATTGGGGGAGGCGGGTCATCGGTCGGACGGACGCTTAGGACTTCGGCGAGCAAAAGGAAGCTTCCGTGCTCGGGGGAAATGAAGCAGGTGTTCTTACCGATAAACCCCCGACCTGTCTGGCCGGCTATGGCTCGCTCTAATATCGGCGCACTGTCCACCAGCACACGGTATGAACAGCCGTGTGTGTCACCGGCGGCCCCATGATGCAGTGCAGCGGCGATCCTGTTGCAGCGCTCCTTGAGTATTTTGTGATAGTCGCGCAGGCGAGCGTACTGGGCGACCCGTGGACGGCCAGGGTTCTCAAGAAAAGTTGATCGATCACCCTGATAATAATTCAGCGCAAACACCAGAGCCGACTGAGCACCCGGCAACAGAGCTTCCGGGTGTTCACGAAACATCTGATTCCGTTCCAGAAAAGTCATACCAGCCTGGTGCCCTTGCTGAAGCCACTCGGCGAAGCGCGCAAAATCCGTCAAGGTATTGAGCGGGGCGGCCCCCAGGTAAAGCAGCCCTTCATCAGCGGCAAGTTGGCTGATTTCTGAAAATGAAGGAGAAAGGTTTCTTACATTATCATTTAACATATTGATATCACGAATAATTTACCGGAATGACAACGGGAAGCGCTTACCGGTATAATCACTGGTTCAGGGAGGATTTCTTGACGCATTTCGGTGGACCTCTGCGGCCGCAAAAAAAAGTTCTGATTTTCCACTACGACCGGGCCCGCCGTCTGTGCGGGCGGACAAGATATATAAACCCGGCTCGGCTGCCAATCTTTCTCAGCTTCCTGGTTTTTACCCTGCGGCTGTTTGGTTACAAATTCAGGACCGTGTCCGATGCCATGGCGGAAGGATACGGGAAATTTGCCTGCATCACTTTCGAAGGCGCATATACCGATGTAGCCCGGAAGGTGTTTCCACTCCTTTTCCGTCATAACATTCCGGCGACTCTGTTCGTCGCCACCGGCCGGGTCGGGAGGCGTCGCGTCGTTCCCCAGGGGATTGGTCCCCGGCGCCGGACGTCCGGTATGAGCTGGGCTCAGATCAAAGATCTGGTCCAGAAAGGCTGGGAGGTCGGAACGGTTGGCCATTTTTATACAAATCTTTCGGAACGTTCGCAAAAAGATCAATTTCTTCACATTCAACGAGCCAAGGATCTCATCGTTCTAAACCTGGGCGTTCACCCCAAAGTGTTTGCCTACCCATACGGAGCCTACGATGCTTCGACGCTGAAATATTTAAGAGAGGCGGGATTCACCTACTCCGTCACCCACAAAACCGGAGAAGTGACTTCAGAGTGCCTTCCGCTGCAACTCCCCAGAATTTCTTTGGCGGCGTCGAGTTTTTTCAATATTGCCAAGCTTCTTCGGATCATTGTGAAGCCGATCGCAGCAGACGGCCAAAACCTGCGAGCCATTGCCTCCACGACGACCGCCACGGCTACCGTGAAAGCAGAGTTAACACAAATCCGCTGATTCGCAGTACAATTGCGAGAACGACTCAATAACAATTCAGTGCTATTGCGGGGGAAACCATGGACGGTTTGCGAACTCTCAGAAGCGTGCGGCTGGGTTTTGCCTTCTTCGGTATCGTGGCTGGCGCAGGAAGCGTTCAGGCCCATTCCGGTGCACATTTGCCAGTGAATGGCAAAGTGCAGGTCATGACTGTACAGCTGAAGGACTACAAAAAGGAATTAAACGAACTCGTACGCCTTGGGTTTGACATTGGTGGGGTTGATTTCGATGCCAAGAGGGTTGATTTGATTCTGAACGCCGATGGCTTCAGATTTCTTCCCGCCTTTGTCACACCCGAAGTCAGCGCCTATCGTGAGATGGACGTCATGGCTGCTCCCGACTCCGCCTACCGGACACCAGCGGAAATTGAGGAAGAGATTCGTCAGTATGCGCAAAGATTTCCCGACCTGGTAACGATTGA
>Ga0138256_10006611_pt1 | contig 12254 bp, 6 predicted proteins | sample KNB2016incub_MG_FD_105486 | JGI IMG/M metagenome (GOLD analysis project Ga0138256, IMG submission 105486) | Active sludge microbial communities from wastewater in Klosterneuburg, Austria - KNB2014incub_MG | ecosystem: Engineered > WWTP > Activated sludge > Unclassified | place: Austria... | reverse complement strand
CCCGAAGATCTTCGCCGAGTTGGTCGACGAGGCCTCGACGAAGCGTGGGAGCGTGAGCTTGCGCTTCCCGACCCCCTCGGAAAAGAACATGGGCAGCATGAACTGCAGGTCGCTCGCCCCCGGACGGACCCGGGCGATCGACAGCGCCGGGTCGAGCTTTTGCGCGCGCGTCCACGGGGCGTGGTCGGTGGCGAGCACGTCGATGCGGCCGTCGATGAGCCCGCGCATCATGGCGTCCACGTCGGCGCGCGGGCGCAGGGGGGGCTGGCCGACATAGAGCTGGTAATCGGGGCCGCGCAGCTTCTCCTCGCTCAGGTGAATGAAGAGCGGGCGAGTCTCGAGGTACAGCGGGAGCCCGGCAGCGCGCGCCCCGGCGCAGGCGTCGAGCGCCCGGGCCGACGACATGTGGACCAGGTAGATCGGCGCGCCCGTGCTCTCGGCGAGCGCCGCCGCCTGCTGCGTCGCGACGACCTCGGCGATCACCGGGCGCGACTCGATGTAGTGCTCCAGCGACGTGTTGCCGGCGGCGGTGAGGCGACGCACCGCGGCCGCGAGCAGCGCCCCGTCCTCGCAATGCAGCATCGTCACCACCCCGGCCTCGCGGGCCGCCTCGAGCACCCGGACCACCATCTCCATCTGGGCGCCGAAGTCGGGACGCACCATGTAGAACTTGATGCTCGGCTGCCCGCGCGCGGCGAGTTGCGGCAGCATGGCGATCAGCTCGTCGGTCGGTGGCCAAACCGCCGAGTGTAGGATGACGTCGGCGATCGCCTCGGCCTGGACGGTGGCCGCCATCCGGTCGAGCGCCGCGAGCGGCGTCTCGCCCTGGCGCGGCGTCGAGAAGGTGCCGACCGTGGTGATCCCGCCGGCCAGGGCGGCCATGGAGCCGCTGGTCATGTCGTCGGCGAAGCCCGGATGCAGGTGCGTATGCGGATCGATCCCGCCGGGAAGGACGAGCTTTCCCCGTGCGTCGATGACGCGGGCGCCAGCACCTGGCGCCAGGCTACGCCCGACCTCGGCGATCGTCGCATCAACAATTCTCACGTCAGCTTCGACCACGCCGTCGGCGTTGACCACTCGGCCGCCTCGGATGAGGAGCTCGCCGGCGCTGCGCTCCCCGTGTCGGCCGGTCGCAGCGAGTGCGCCGAGGGCGTGCACGATCGTGGGCGCGGCCAGCGAGGAAAGTCCGGCGGCGGTGGCGGTGCGGACGAGGGCGCGGCGGGAGAGTGAGGTAGACATGGCCGGGTCGACGTATGAAGGGGGAGTGGCTCCCGCATTGTACCACCCCGCTCAAGGGTCCGCCCCTCGACTGGCAGCGCACACCGCCAAGCGCTATCGTGCCGGCGGCGGCAGCCCGCCGTCGACCGTCCTGCGCCAGCGCCATCGGCGTCGCGGCTCCTGCCCGCAGCACCCGCGTTCCCATTCGCTTCCCGTGCACGCCATGCGCCGATCGATCCGCAACCTCTCCACTCGCCCGCTGACCGGCTCGTTCACCCGGCTCCTCGCAACCGCCGCCGCCCTCACGCTTTTCCCGGCGTCGCGGACCGACGCCCAGGCTAGGCGCCCCGCCGCGCCGCCGCTCTCCGTGGTCGAGGCTTCGATTCCCGCCATGCGCACCGCGCTCGAACAGAAGCGCGTCACCTCGCGCGAACTGGTCACGCAGTACCTCACGCGCATCGGGATGTACGAGGACCAGCTCCAGGCCGTCATCTACGTGAACCCGAAGGCGCTGGCCGAGGCGGATCTGCTCGACCGCGAGCGAGCGCAGGGAAAGATTCGCGGTCCGCTGCACGGGATTCCGGTCGCGCTCAAGGACAACATCCATACCGTGGACATGCCGACCACCGGTGGGGCGCTCGCCTTTGCCGGCCTCATCCCGCCGTACGACGCGACCCTCACCAAGCAGCTGCGCGATGCCGGCGCGATCATCCTCGCCAAGACGCAGCTGACGGAGCTGGCCAACTTCATCGCCAGCGGGATGCCGGGGAACTACAACGCGCTGAACGGCTACGGCATGAATCCGTGGGACCCGCGGCGTGATCCGCGCGAGACGTTCTTCGACGGACGCCCTGTGCTGGGCACCGGGGGCTCCAGCTCCGGGGTCGGGACCAACGTGTCGTTCTGGGCCGGGAACGTGGGGACCGAGACGTCGGGATCGATCCTGTCGCCTGCGCACCAGAACATGCTCGTCGGCATCAAGCCGACCGTCGGCCGGGTGAGTCGCCACGGAGTCATCCCGATCACCGCCGACCAGGATACCCCCGGACCGATGACGCGCACGGTCACCGACGCGGCGATCATGCTCGGCGCCATGGAAGGCAACCAGCCCGACCCGAACGACGCAGCCACCCGCACCTGTCCGCCGCCGGCAGGGCGCGACTACACGCGGTTTCTCGACCCCAAGGCGCTGGCGGGGGCCCGCATCGGCATCCCGCGGGCGTTCTACTACGAGCGCATGGCGGTTCCCGGCAGCAGCACCCCGCGCGGCGGGCTCTCCGACGCGCAGCGCGCGGTCATGGACGAGGTGATCGCCGTCCTCAAGGCGCAGGGGGCGGTGATCGTCGATCCGGCCAATATTCCCAGCGTCATCGACACCACCGCCAGCGGCAACGTCCTCACCTGGAACACGTGTGGCGGCCCGGACGCGGGAAAGGGACGCGACGCGGAGTGTTCCACCGTCTTCAAGTACGGGATGAAGCGTGACTTCAATGCCTGGCTGGCTTCGTTAGGCGACCGGGCCCCGGTCAAGACGCTCACCGAGCTGCGCCAGTGGAACATCGCCCACCAGCGTGCCGGCGCCATACGCTACGGCCAGGCCAACCTCGACGTGTCGGACGAGATGGACCTGCAGGCAGACCGGGCGCGCTATGAGGCCGACCGCCGCAAGGACATCCAGCTGGCCGGCACCAACGGGATCGACGCCGCGCTCACCACCCATCGCCTCGACGCGCTCCTCTTTCCGGGGGTCAGCAGCGCCGGTATCGCTTCCAAGCCGGGCTATCCCACTGTCACGGTCCCGTACGCCCTCGTTCCGGTGGACCGTGGCACGGGGACGCAGGCGTTTCCCGCCGGCTTCGAGCCTCGGCCGGCCCCGTTCGGCGTCAGCTTCACGGCGGGCGCATGCAGCGAACCAAAGCTGATCGCGCTGGCATTCGCCTTCGAGCAAGTGACCCGTAAACGCACGGCCCCGCCCCTCTTCCCCTGATCAGGATCGCCCGAGGCGGGGCAATCCGTGCACCGCAAGACTTGTCCGCAGGGCGCCCGGCGGTGATGCTCCAATAGCGGCGGCGCGCTCCAGATCGCTTGTGACCCCTGCGCGCCGCTCTCTCCCCCCGACACCCCGAGGTGTCACGTGCGTCGAAGCCGAGCCCCCCTGACGGTCGCCATCGCGATCGCCGTCATTCTCTTCATCGTCATCCCCGCCGCCGGCGGATTCTTCGCCGACCTGTGGTGGTTCCGCGAACTCAACTATCAGGTCGTCTTCATCAAGAACCTGACGACGCGCGCGCTGCTCTTCCTGGCCGCCGGCGGTGTAGCGAGCGCGGTGCTGTTCCTCAACCTGAAGCTGGCGCAGCGCGGCGTGGTACCAGAGCCGGTCCTGGTCAAGATGGGCGAGGCCGTGGAGCCGGTCGACATCGCCGGGATGGCGCAGCGCCTGCGCAAGCCGGTGTCGATCTTCTTCGGCGTCTTCTTCGGCCTTGGGGCGAGTGCCACGTGGGACACCGTGCTGCAGTGGTACCATCGCACGCCCTTCGGCATCAGCGACCCCATCTTCCAGCGCGACATCGGATACTACGTCTTCACGCTTCCGGCGCTCTCGGTCGTGCTGGGGCTGTTGTCGACGCTCGCATTCATCACGCTGCTGGCCGTCGTCCCGGTGTATTTCTTCCGCGGCGACGTGGTGGTGGCGCCGAGACGGCTGCGCATCGAGCCGGCGGCCGGAGTGCACCTGGCGATCCTGCTCGCGATCCCGTTCGTGCTCACCGCGTTCCGACTCTGGTTCGTGGACACGTCCGGATTGTTGTACTCGACCACCGGCCCACTGACCGGGGCGAGCTACACCGACCTGCACGCGACCCTCCCCGCCATTCGCATCTCTGCCGTGCTCGCCCTGGTGGCGGCGGTCGTGGTGCTCGTCGGCGGCGCGCGCCGTCAGCTGGGCTGGTACGGCTTTCTCGCCATCGGCGGCTACATGGCCGTGGCGGTGATCGGGCGCGGTGTGGTCCCGACGATCATGCAGAAGTTCGTCGTCGCGCCGACCGAGCTGACGCGCGAGGAACCGTACCTGGCGCACCACGTCGCCGCGACGCGCCATGCGTGGGGGATCGACAGCGTGGAATCGCGCGACCTCGAGGGGCAGACGAACCTGACCATGGCCTCGCTGCGGGCCAACGCGCCGACGATCGACAACGTGCGCTTGTGGGATCGCGCCCCGCTGCTGCGCACCTTCGGGCAGCTGCAGGAAATCCGCACGTACTACGATTTCGTCAACGTGGACGACGACCGCTACTGGATCGACGGCAAGTACCGGCAGGTCCTGCTGGCGCCGCGTGAGCTGAACCCCGAGTCGCTCCCCACGCGCACCTTCATCAACGAACACCTCACGTTCACGCACGGCATGGGACTCACCATGAGCCCCGTGAACCAGGTCACCACGCAGGGACTCCCCGTCCTGCTCATCCAGGACCTCCCCCCGGCCTCGATCGGCGCCCTCAAGGTCTCGCGGCCGCAGATCTACTACGGCGAGCTGACCAACAACTACGTCTTCGTCGGCACCCGCCAGCGTGAGTTCGACTTCCCCGCCGGCGAGGAGAACGTGTATACGACGTACACCGGCACGGGTGGTGTCACCGTCGGGAACATCTTCCGCCGCTCGCTGCTCTCCCTGTACTTCGGGTCGTCCAAGATCCTGCTGTCGGGCGACATCACCAGCGAAAGTCGCGTCCTGTACAACCGCAACATCGTGGGCCGGGTGCGCAAGGCGCTCCCCTTCCTGCGGCTGGATCGCGATCCGTACATGGTCGTGGCCGAGGACGGCACCCTCAAGTGGATCCAGGACGCGTACACGACCACCAGCCGGTACCCGTACTCCTATCGGTCGCCGGACAACGCGACCTACATGCGCAATAGCGTGAAGGTGGTCATCGACGCCTACGACGGTTCGCTCACCGCGTACGTGTCGGCGCCGAATGATCCGATCATCCAGACCTGGTCCAAGGTCTTTCCCGGGATCTTCGTCCCGCTGGACAGCATGAGCCAGGACCTGCGCGCGCACATCCGTTATCCCGACGACATCTTCCGGATGCAGACGGCGCTCTACACCACGTATCACATGGACCAGCCGGTCGATTTCTATAACCGGGAAGACCAGTGGCAGGTGCCGGTCGTGACGCGCCCCGACGAGGCGGTGCCGTTCATGCGGCACATCATCATGCGCCTGCCCGACGAGCCGGAGGCGGAGTTCATCTACATGGCGCCGTTCACGCCGCGCGGGAAGGACAACCTCGCTGCATGGATGGTGGCGCGAAACGATGGCGCTAATTACGGGACGCTCCGCGTCTACAAGTTCCCGCGCCAGTCGCTCATCTTCGGCCCGCGGCAGATCGAGAACCGCATCAACCAGGACACCGACATCGCTCGCCAGGTCTCGCTGTGGGACCAGCGCGGCTCAGAGGTGATCCGCGGCGACCTGCTGGTAATCCCGATCGACGAGGCGCTGCTGTACGTGCAGCCGCTGTACCTGCAGGCCGAGGGGGGGCGCATTCCCGAGCTCAAGCGCGTGCTGGTGGCGTACGAAAACCAGGTCGTGATGCGCGAGACGCTGGAGCAGGCGCTGCAGGCGCTCTTCGCGGGTGGGAGCGATGCCCCGCTCTCACAGGTGGTCCCCGCGATCACCGAGGCGGGAGCGCCGCCGGCAGCCACTGGCACGGCGTCGCCGGAGCTGCAGCAGATGGTCGGCGAGGCACGCCGGCTGTACCAGTCGGCGCTCGATGCGCAGCGCGAGGGCGATTGGACACGCTACGGCGAGGAGATTCGACGTCTGGGTGAACTGCTGGAGCGGATGGGGCGGAACCAGTAGGCGTCTCGTCTCGTCAGGTCGGGCCAGTTCGCGTCACAACGCAGGCTGACACGACGGTCATGGAAGTGCGAAGTGCGGGCACGCAAACCACGCGATGCCCGCACTTCGTTTTTCCAGCAACCAGCAGAACGACCTCGCGTCGCGTGTCTCCTGGCGCTACTCGGCGCCGAGTGGCAACGCGTACCCCACGCGCAGCATCACCCGGTTCTGGCCGCGGCGGACCCCGCCCCACTGACTACCGCTGGAGTAGTGAAACCCGGCGCCTGTCACGAGGGAGCGCCACTGCGTGCTGAGCCCGAGCTCGCCACCGACGACCCCGCGCCGGATGGCTGCCCGCCCGTTCGTCAGTCCCGCGTACTCGGTCGAGCTGTCAGCACGGCGCATGCCCACCAACCCGAGGATATCGGCGCGCAGCCACGAGATTATCGGCCGACTCCAGCTCCCCCCGACCATGAATCGTTCGTCTGACTTCGACATGTGAAGATCGACGAGGGAATCGGGCACTGGAATTCGGGCGTCCGCCGTGCAGATGCCTAGGCAAGGCGGCCCCACGCGAACGCTGCGGCTATCGCCATATCGATCCCACTGCACCACCACCCCCGCCTGCCCCCCCCACAGGGAGCGCAGACGCGCGCCCACCCGTACCCCTGCAAACGGCTCGACCGACTCCTCGGTGATGAGTCGCGCACTCCGATCTGTGTGGGCCGTCCCCCCCAAGACCGTGAACTCCAGCTGGCGCTGCCCCTGTGCCGAACCAGGGACGGAGGCGGAGGCCACTGCGAACGCGACGACAACAACGCGAACAAGAACAGGGCCCATGGGGACTCTCCAGCGTGAAAGGGACGGAAACCCCCACCAGCGACGGTCGTCGCGGGCGGTACCGAACACTTGCCTGAACCAGATCACTTGTCAAACAGGCGGAGCCGTGCCGGAGCCATCATGAGGGAATCCTCCCTGCGTCCGCCTTACTGGACCACCATCGCCCCCGCCGGCAGGTGCTCCTTGAGGTAGCGCGTCAGCAGGTTGTACAGGTGCACGGTCGTCCCCTGCCCCTCGTTGATCCCGTGCGACCGGTTGGGATACTCCATCATGGTGAACGCCTTGTTGGCCGCCACCATCGCGTTGACCAGCTGCTCCGTCCCCTGAAAATGCACGTTGTCGTCCCCCGACCCGTGCACCACCAGCAGGTCACCGCGCAGCCCGTCCACAAAGTGGATCGCCGAGGCGTCGCGGTAGGCGAGCGAGTCGCTGGTCGGAAGCCCGACGTAGCGCTCCTGATAGATGGTGTCGTAGTTACGCACATCGGGGACAGGGGCGACCGACATGCCCATGCGGTACACGTCGGAAGCACGGAACATCAGGTGCAGCGTGGACGATCCGCCGCCACTCCACCCCCACACGCCAACACGCGTGGAATCGACGTACGGGCGACGGGCGATGGCCCGGGCCGCGGCCGATTGGTCGTGCACCCGCAACGCTCCGAACTGGTTGAGCAACGCCTTGCGCCACGCCCGCCCACGCGGCGCCGGCGTCCCGCGGTTGTCCACGCTGGCCACGATGTACCCCTGCTGGGTGAGCATCAGGTGCCAGAGCCAGGTTGCCCCGCCCCAGACGTCCCGCACCGTCTGCGAGGCCGGCTCGCCATAGACCTGGAAGAGCACCGGATACGAGCGCGTGGAGTCGAACCCCGGGGGCTTCATCATCCAGCCGTCGAGCAGCACGCCATCGCCCACATCCACGCGAAAGAACTCCGACGGTCCGCGCGCCAGCGTGGCGACGCGCGCGGAGAGCGCCGCATTGTCCACCAGCGTGCGGGCGACGGTGTGCGACGGCAGCCGCACGATGTCGACGGACGGCGGGGTCGCCCACGCGCTCGATGTGTGGACCGCCCACCGGGCGCCCGGGGCGATCTCGTAGCCATGCGTCCCGCGCGCCGAGTCGGGGGTGAGGCGCTCGGGAGGCGACGCGCCGTCCAGTCGCACGCGCCAGAGCGCGAGTTGCGTGGCATTCGTCGGCGACCCCGCGAAATACAGCCACCGATTCGCGGCGTCGACACGCACAACGCGCATGACGTCGTAGTCTCCCGGCGTCACCAGCCGCGCGGCCCCGTCGCGCCCCACGAGATACGCATGACGCCAGCCGTCACGCTCGCTGAGCCACAGGAACGACGCCCCGCCGTCGAACCAGTGCAGCGAGGGCCCCGGTCCGTAGCCGACGTGGTCGTCCCAGATGTCCAGCCAGGCGCTGTCGCGCTCCGCCAGCACCTGGCGTACCGCTCCCGTCCGGGCATTGGCGAACCAGAGGGTGTTCTGCGTCTGGCGACGGTTGAGCTGCTGCACGGCGATCTCTGTGGCGTTCCCGGCCCAGTCCATGCGCGCGAGGTAGTTGTTGCGCGGGTCACCTGGGATCCGCAGCCAGGTCGTGGGACCGCCAGCAGCACTCACCACCCCGATGCGCGCCGCCGAGTTGGTGGTGCCGGCCTTGGGATATTGGATCGGCGTGACGAAGGAATAGAGCGAATCGGTGTTGTTGATGAGCAGAAAGTCGCGCACCCCCGTGGCGTCGAGCTGCCAGTAGGCGATGCGCGTCCCGTCGGGGCTCCAGCGGAAGCCGTCGCGCAAGTACAGCTCTTCCTCGTACACCCAGTCGAAGGTGCCGTTGATGGTGGTCAGCGAGCCGTCGCGGGTGAGCGCCACGATGCGGCCGGTGGCCAGCAACTCGACGTACAGGTTGTGCTCGCGCACGTAGGCCGCTCGCGTGCCATCGGGGGAGAACTTGGCGAATTGCAGCGTCGAGGGCTTCGTGCTCGCTCCGCCCAGCTTCCGCAACGTGTTGGCGACAAGGTCGAGCACCCAGAAGTCGCCGCGGGTGTTGGCCCGCCAGACGCGCGCCGAGTTGGTGAACAGCAGCAGCCGACGCTGATCGGCCGACCACTCATAGTCCTCCACCTCCAGCGGCGAGGCACCACCCGGCGGGGTGAGCTGCGCGGCCGTGACGAGCACCCGTCTCGCCCCGGTGGAAGCGTCATACTGCACGATCTCTCCCCCAGTCCCGCCGGGCGCCGCTTCAATCGCGGTGTAGGTGCTGTCGTCGAGCCATCGCACCACCGGGGGGCGCTGGGCGCGAAAGTCCCCTGAGCCGAAGATGCGCTCCACGCTGAGCGCGGCCGGGTTCTCCGCCCGTGGCTGCGCGGCCATTGGCACCGCCGCCGGTAGGAGCGCCGAGAGGGCGACGAGCATCGATCCGGGCAGGCGCATGCGCGTGGGTCCCGAGGTGACGAATGGCGGCTCGCGGCGCACCGGGCGCCGCAGGCGGGGTCGGCGAAATATACGGGTGCCGGCGCGACTCCCGACGGCGACGCGGCATCAACCCACCAACGACCCGCCGATGCGAGACGTCGCCCGCCACTGGGCTGGCGCGAGCCGCCTGCGATCGAGCGCGTCCCTGCCCTTCGCCGGTAGGCATCCCCGTCGTTGCCCGTCGTTACCCCTCCTCACCCCTCGTCACCCGTCGTCACTCGTCGTCACCCGTCGTCACTCGTCGTCACCCGTGATCCCGGCCACGCGCGCCATCAGGGGCTACACCGACTGCACCGGTGTCGCGGTCTCGCCGGCCCCCCCGCACTCCGCATCCCGTCACGCAGAAACTTGGCAATTCCGCCGCGATAGGGCATTTTCGTTCACGTCACGCGGCGTCAGTCCGCGTTGCGTGGCGACTGCGGATCCTCGGGTGGACCGGTCCACTTTCCTTGTTTGGAGCACACCATGGCGACGGGTAAGAAGCGCACGGCGAAGAAGGCGGCGAAAAAGACGGCGAAGCGGGCCTCGACCTCAGGAAAGGCGAAGTCGACGTCGAAGAAGAAGGCGACCCGCGGAGCCAAGTCGAAGTCGAAGCCCCGGTCCACCGTGACCCGCGCCGCGAAGCCGGGGAGCAGCAAGCCTGCCGCGAAGTCGTCCCGGACAGTCGCGAAGAAGTCCGCCAAGAAGTCAGCCAAGAAGTCAGCCAAGCGGGCCGCGAAGAAGGTCGCCAAGAAAGTTGCCAAGAAAGTCGCGAAGAAGCCGGTCAAGCGGACAGCCAGGACGGGCGCGAGCACGCGCACCGCGAAGGTCGCCAAGAAGACCCGCAAGTCGGCCGCCAAGAAGGTGGTGACGAAGTCGGCGAAGAAGTCCGTTAAGAAGCGCGCGACCAGGACCGCGACCAAGCTTGCCGCAACCAAAAAGCGCGGCCTCTCGGCGCTCAAGAAGGTGGTCAAGCGGGCTCGCAAGGTCGCGCGTCGAGCCGTGGAGGCTGTCCAGACGGCGACGTCGAACGTGGCAACCTCGGTCGTCGAGACGGCGAGCGCCCTGACCACCAGCGACTCGGCGCAGGATACCCCACCGTTAGGCGAGGCCGTCGCCACGACCTGATCGCCCGCAACCTGATCGCTCGCGACCTGATCGCCCGCGAGCAACATCCGCGAGCGACTCCCGCGATCAGGGCATCTTCGCGCGCTCGGCGCTCACGCGCTTGTCGAGCGCGCGGCGTGCCGTCTCGGCATAGCGACGGCACGCCGACGAGTCACGCAGGGCATCCCGCGCGCCACCCTCGCGCTTCGCCAGTCGATCCCACATCGCCGATGCATCGGGATGCGGGGTCAGGAGGATGTCGCATCGCACCTGCTCGAGGGCGGCAAAGCCGGCGGCGAAGTCCTCGAGCGCGCGTGGGTAGTCCGCGCTCTTCGTGAACAGGAAGTCGTCTGCCGAGATCGCCGACTGCGAATCTCCGTAGACTAGCGACAGGCAGCGATGGCCGTCGCACGACCTCCACGTCCAGCTCGTCCCGCCGGGCGTGTGGCCGGCCGTGGCCAGGGCGTGCAGCGTGAGATCACCCACGCGCACCGAATCGCCGGCCGGAATGGGACGAACGCGAGCCACGGCTGCAATCGGGAAGGCAATCGCATACTGGGGGTCGTCGCGCCCGACCGTTCCTCGCACCAGCACCGGGGCCGAACGCGAGCTGGCGAAGACCTCGCCCCCCGAGAGGCGCTGCAGCTCAGCAAGCCCGCCCGCGTGATCATAGTGCACGTGCGAGTTGACGATCGCCCGGATGTCCTCGAGCCGGAAGCCAAGCGCGCGTATGCTGGCGGCGATCAGCGGCGCCGACTCCGAGAGCCCGCCATCGATGAGGACGTGCCCGTCGCTTGAGGTGATCAGGAGGGCGGTGAGTCCGCGCGTCCCCACGTAGTACGTGTTCCCATAGATGCGAAACGGGGCCTGCGGCGTGTTCCAGACGGCGCAACTGGAACAGTTCGGCGTCACCTGGGCCGGGAGCGCGGCGCTGGCCAGGAGCGTGGCCGCCAGCAGCGTGGCCGCCAGCAGCGAAACCACCGTCCCCAGACCACGCGACCAATCGTGCCGGCGCGCCTCGCCAGCGTGCTGCCCGGCGGTCGTCAGGTGTCCCCCCTCGATGCAGCTCACGCGCCCTCCGCCAGGCGTTCCAGTGCGTAGCAGTACTTGGAGAATCGTCCGTGGCGCTGGGGGAGCCCCCGCAGCATCCCGGCGGCATCGCGCTCCCGCGCCGGGGCCATCTTGCACTCCACGACCGAAAGGTCGCTTGCCCGACCGGCGCCGGACAAGCGCAGGTGCCGGCTCCGTCGCTGGTCAGCGAAGCGTAGTCCACCGTCCACGGTCACGCGGATCTCCCCGTCGGCCGTGGCAAAGTAGTGGCGGAAGTACGACGTCACGAGGATCGGCATGCGCAGCAGGTGCACCGCGCTGCGCTCCGCCGGCAAGACAACCTCGGCAAAGCGGCGCGGCAGCTCTCGCACGTCTAGCGAGGCGAGGTCGAGGGCGCCGAGCGCGTACTGGGACTTCCAGCCCAGGTGGTTGGCGCGATGCTTGAGCTCCAGCGTGAGCGGCGTGGCCGGCGTGAGATCGCCATACCAGCGCAACCGCACCTTGATGCGCTCGCTCACGCCCGCGTTGCTCTGGTGGAAGCAGCTGTAACTGGCCGAGTCGAAGTACAGCGACGACACCTGCCGAGGCGCGTACTCGCGACGCAGCGCGGGCACACGGGCGCGCACGAGGGCGACGGCGCCCCGCTCGGTCAAGGAAGAAAGCAGGAACTTGAACTCCCGCCGCCCGTGATGGGGGACGGCGGCGGCGAGCGCCGCCGAGAGCCATGCCCGCACGCTTAT
>Ga0138256_10006610_pt1 | contig 12255 bp, 12 predicted proteins | sample KNB2016incub_MG_FD_105486 | JGI IMG/M metagenome (GOLD analysis project Ga0138256, IMG submission 105486) | Active sludge microbial communities from wastewater in Klosterneuburg, Austria - KNB2014incub_MG | ecosystem: Engineered > WWTP > Activated sludge > Unclassified | place: Austria... | reverse complement strand
CTCAGCGCGTAAAACCAATATCTCCCCGAACGATTCGCCTGCGCCGAATCGTTCGGCGCAGGCGATAAAAAAGGGCCTTGCGGCCCTTTTCCGGTCACTTCGGCTGCGCTCAGCGACCGATTAAGGTTCGTTGAGCGAAGTCGAAACGCACCTTAACATGAATAAGTAGAAAGGAATTCAAATGGATGCGGACGTGCTTCCCACGGCCAGATCTCTGATTCAAATTTCAGTTCTTTGTAGGTGTCGATGAAATCCTTCGTGAACACATCGCCCTGCTCGAAGATCGCCCGGTTCGACAGCATCATCTCAACGGCTTCACGCAGAGTGTGTGGCATCTGCTGGATACCCTTCTCGCGGATTTCGTCGAGTGACAGTTCAAACAGGTCCTCTTCCATCGGTTTGCCTGGATCGACTTTATCCTGCACACCTTTGAGGCCCGCCATCAGCATCGCGGCAAAGCAGAGGTATGGGTTGGATGTCGAGTCAGGGAAACGGAATTCAACGCGTTTCGCTTTAGCTCCCGATACGAACGGGATACGGCACGAAGCCGAACGGTTCTGCGCAGAATAGGTCAGAATCGAAGGTGCTTCAAAGCCGGGAATCAGACGCTTGTACGAGTTGGTTGAAGCGTTTGAAAATGCGGCGATTGCGCGTGCATATTTCAAAACGCCGCCGACATAGTGCAGCGCGGTTTCGCTGAGGCCCTGGTATTTGTCGCCGGCAAAGGTATTTTCGCCGCCTTTCCAGATCGACTGGTGCACGTGCATACCGTTACCGTTGTCGCCAAAGAGTGGCTTCGGCATGAACGTTGCGGTTTTGCCATGGCGTTTTGCCACGTTCTTCACCACATATTTCAGCTTTTGTACGTTATCGGCAGCTTCGATCAGTGTACCGAATTTGACGCCGATTTCGCCCTGCGCCTGCGCCACTTCGTGGTGAACCACGAATGTTTCGAGGCCGATTTCATGGAGGGTCTTCACAATTTCGGCACGGATGTCGACCTGTGAGTCGCGCGGTGAAACCGGGAAATAACCACCCTTGGTACCGGGACGGTGGCCGAGGTTGTGGCCGTCGTTGTAGCTTGCTGTCGCAGTATTCCATGAACCTTCGTTTGAGTCGATTTCATAATACTGGCAGTTGATGTCGTCACGCACGCGGATTGAATCAAAGATAAAGAATTCATTTTCCGGGCCGAAATAAGCTGTGTCGCCGATGCCGGTTTTGTTCAGGTAACCGAGGGCTTTTTTCGCAATCGAACGCGGGCACTTCTCGTACATCTGGTTCTTATAGATGTCATAGACATCGCAGAACACAACAAGCGTTGCATCTGCCGTGAACGGATCGAGGAACAGACCTTCGAGATCAGGAATCAGCTGCATGTCTGAGCGGTGGATCGGTTGCCATTTGGTAATCGAACTGCCGTCAAAAGGCAGGCCTTTGAACGAGTCTTCTGAAATCGAGTCAACGTGGTACGAAACGTGGTGCCATGCACCGCCGATATCCGAAAAACGGAAATCGTAGAACAAGACGCCGCTCTTCTTTGCGAAGTCGAGGACTTCTTTCCAAGAGCTGAATTTTAATTTAGCCATATAGTCTCCTGTAATCTATTCTTTTCGGGAACTCTGAACGGCGGTTTAGCTGTCGCCAGGCATCCCTCTTGCCGAAAATTCAGCAAACTCAGTGCCAAATTAAGGACTTATGGAAGAGCGAGTCTTTTAGACACATTGTCAATGAAATGGGTAGAAGCAATCATTCGGGTGCGTGGCATCCGAATGATTGCTTCTATAACTTGACGGCCCTGCTCCCGCGGCAGACCCGCGAACATGCAAAAATACCAGACTGTGCTCTCTGCGAGCATTCAGGCACCAATCGAAATGGTATTTGATCGCCTGGCAGACCACAACCGCATGGGCGAATGGCTCGATGCGGATATCCGCCGCACCCGCGATTCGACCGCTGCGGGCGAAGGCGTCAATGGCACCGGCTCTGTGCGCACGCTGCGCATTCTGGGCATGCTCGATTTTGACGAGACCATCGTGAAATGCGATAAACCGCGCACGATCGAATATGAAATCACGCGCGGTTCGCCGCTAAAAAACCACCACGGTGCGATTACGCTGAAACACGACGGGAATGTAACGCAGATCGATTGGGATATCCGATTTGACATGGACATCCCCCTTGCCGGGCATGTCGTCGCGCTGCTGTTGAATTTTGCCGTGGGCCAGGGATTAAAAAAACTGAAAGGACAGCTGGAGCAATGACCGATTTCCGAAACCGTTATGGCGCGTGGGCACTGATCACCGGCGCTTCGAGCGGCATCGGCACCGAATTCGCACGCCAGCTCGCGGCGCAAAAACTCAATCTCGTGCTCGTGGCACGCCGGCGCGACCGACTGAACGAACTCGCGACCGCTCTTAAAGTCGAGCACGGTATTCAGGTAAAAGTCGTGGCGCTCGATCTCGCAAAGCCCAATTTTATGGCGACGCTCAAAAAGCAGACCGCGGGACTCAATATCGGCCTCGTTGTCAACAACGCGGGCTTCGGCACCGCTGGGGAATTTCTTGAAAACTCTCTCGAGCGCGAACTGCAGATGCTCGACGTCAATTGCCGCGCACCGCTCATGATTGCGCATGAATACGGGCGCCTCATGGCGTCGCACCGCCGCGGCGGCATGATTATCGTAAGTTCGGTCGTGTCGTTTCAGGGTGTGCCGTACATGAGCCATTATGCCGCCACAAAAGCATACGATTTGCTTTTGGGTGAAGGGCTGTGGTATGAAATGCGCAAACTCGGAGTAGATGTCGTGACGCTCTGTCCCGGCGCAACCGCGACTGAATTTTCTCATGTGGCAGAGACCAGACCGCAGAGCGGCGCGATGCTTGTCGGCCCTGTCGTCAAAGCCGCCCTCGACGCACTCGGGCACAAAAGCGTCGTTGTTGCCGGCTTCCGCAACAAGCTGTTGGTGTTCTTCACCCGGCTCATTGCAAGGCGCTTCGCGACGCTTGCCGCGGCGCGCGTGATGAAGAGCATGGGCCGGGGAGCTTAAAGACTTGCGCAGACTAATTCTCACCATTGCATTTGCCGTTCCGATGGCGAACGCAGTATTTGCCGCTACGCCTGCGGCCCCCCCGGTACCGGCCAGAGTCTTCATCTGGGTCGGGCACACTTTTATCGGCGGCCCCAAATGTGTTCACGCGGGTCCGGTGCACAACTTTGAGCCGCCGGGATTTGCCGCGGAGAAGACGAAACTCACGCGCGCCGGCGTGAGAGTGGAACGCGAATATTTCCGCGACCTCGCCACATGCGAAGCCTGCCACAAATGCGCAAACTATCGGCGGGAGATTTTTTTTGAAATTTCCGCAGAACACATCGCACAGTCAGAAAAGGCAGGCTACCCTAGAGTTGCGCCGCCCTCGAATGAAGAGCTGAAAGAATATGAAGAGGGGAAAAGATTCCGTCCCAAACCAGATGCCGGGCCACGCGACGATTGATTCTTAGGGCCTGTTTAAAAAATTACAACCAGCGCTTACGCAGAAAGAAGACCACCATCGCGACCGCGAGCACGCCCATGCCGAAGATCGTTTTCAGATAACCATAGTGGTCTTCAGTCAGCGGCAAGTGCTTGAAGTTCATACCAAAATAACCGGTAACAAGAGTCAGCGGCAGCATAATGGCGGTCATGATCGTCAGAATGCGAATAATGTCATTCGTGCGTTTGGTTGAGATCGTATTATAGGCCTCAATCGCCGATGAAATTGCCTGCACGATGCCGTCAATGGTATCGATAATCTTGATCGCATGGTCGCGCACGTCGCGAAAGAACGCCTGTGAATCTTTCGAGAAATTTTTGATGTCGTACTGCTGCATCTCATCAAATATCTCTTTATGCGTCAGGATCAGTTTTTTGATCAGCGCCAGTGAGGATTTGAGCTCGAACACCATCGCAATATCCAGATTCGCGCTGTGCGACATGAGCTCGCCTTCGCAACGTTCAAACGCCAGATCGATATCGTGCACAATATGCAGAGTATGATCTGTCTCAATATCCAGAATGCGATGCAGAATAAATTCTGGCCCGCGGCGTAACAGATCGCGGCACAAGGTTTCATCCGCCAGCAGCTTATCGATTGTAGAACGCTCGCTCTCAGAAATCGTGATGATGGTTTTTTTCGCGATGATGAAGTTGAAATCTTTCGTGGTTATATAGCTGCCCGCCAGATGTACGCCGCGAAAGCACAGGTAGGTGTAATGCGGAAATTTTTCACGCTTGATACGGTTGGAACTGTTAAAAATATCTTCGACCGTCAGCGGGTGAATTTCATAGCGATGCAGCAGACGGATCAGATCCTGTTCGTTACGTGGATAAAGATGCACCCATGCGGGTTTTGCGCCAAAAAGCGGAATTCCGGAGTCTTTGTCGCGAAACCGCTCATGCGACTTGAGAGTGACTACGTGGTGTTCGTGCCAGTCATGGACAAAAATCTCAGGTGGTACTGGCGGCTTGGGGGCCAGGCGCAGCCAGGACATCACCTTGTATCTCATCGCGCGAGCATTTCCCTGAGCGCACCGATCAGTTTGGCGTTCTCGCCTTCTGAGCCGACGCTGATACGCACGCAATCGGAGAACTGCGAACCGGCATAATAACGGATGAGAATCTTGTACGCGCGCAGGCCATTCACCATTTCAGCAGCCGGCATTTTCGCCGGCGCTTTTGCCAGCAGATAGTTCGCCGCAGATTCATGAACGGTGAATCCCAGAGCAGCAAGTTCAGCGCGCAGAAATTCCCGTCCAGACAGTACGGCCGAGATCGTGCGGCGGTGCCAGTCGCGGTCTTCGAGCGCTGCGGTGGCGAGACGCGCGGCCAGCGCATCTTCGTTGTACGAATCTTTGTGTGCCATCAGCCCGCTCATCAGCGCCGCATTTGACGTCGCCAGGTAGCCCACACGCAGGCCTGCGAGCGCATGCGTTTTGGAAAAAGTGCGCGTCACGATTAGGTTTGGCAGTTCGGCGACGTAAGACATCATCGTCGCTTCGGGGCCGGCGAAATCGTTATAGGCCTCGTCGATCACCCACAGTTTGGAAGATTTTCGAATCGTATCTGCGATTTTTTCGCGCGCAACATATTCGCCGGTGATGGCATTTGGGTTCGGCAAAAAAACCACTTTCGCCTGTGAAGCCTCGAGCGCATCGAGATCCACGCCGTAGGGCTGGTTTTCTCCCGGCACCATCGCGACTTCTGAATAGGCGCCACCGGCATTGGTCACGAGGGTTTTATACAGGCTGTAAGTGACCGCAGGAAACACCGCCGGTTCCGTGGCTGAAAGCGTTGCGCGGCAGATCAGCGCCAGCGCTTCGTCAGAACCGTTTGTCACCATCAGGTGCGCTTTGTCGCACGCCCAGAAATCAGAAAGAGCCGAAAGCAGAGGCTCGCCGAGCGGGTGTGAATATTTTCGGAGCACATCGCCCTGCCCCACGAGTTCGGCCATCACCTTGAACACGCGCGGCGACGGCGGCAGCGGGCTCTCGTTGGTGTTGAGCTTGATCCATCCCGGTTCGTTAACCTGTTCGCCCGGCGTGTAGTGTGCCGCGCGTTGCGTTATTTTATTGAGAAAGTCTGACCCGGCCATAATTCTCCTCAAAGAGAAACGCGTTTGAGTCCCAAAGCTTTGAGCAGTTTTTCGAGATCGTCGAGCGAAAAGAAATCCACCGTGATACTGCCCGATTTTTTTTGCGGGTTGTATTTAATGCGCGTGCGCATACCTAGATGCTCTTCGACTCTCTGCGCCATGGCTTTGATATTCGCGTCGGATTTTTTGCCCTTCTGCACCTTCTTCTCAGGGCGACCGGCAAGAGCCTGCCTGACTTTTGCTTCTATGTCACGCGCATTGAGCCCCTTACCGGGAGCAGTAATTTCGTGAAAAATGCTGAGCTGCAGGTCGGTATTTTTGAGCGACAACAGCGGGCGCGCCTGCCCTTCGGTCAGCCTGCCGTCGGCAATCGCGGCCTGCACCACCTCGGGCAGATTGAGCAGGCGCAATCGATTGGTGATCGTGACACGGTTTTTACCCACCTGTTCGGCGAGTTCTTCCTGCGTCATGGAATAGTCGGCGAGCAGCATCTTATAGACAGCCGCCTCTTCGATTGCATCGAGTTGTTCGCGCTGGATATTTTCAATCAGTGAAACTTCGAGCGTTTTGCGGCGGTCGAGTTCTTTGACGATACACGGCGCTTTTGCATAGCCGAGGCTGATGAGCGAACGCAGACGGCGCTCGCCCGAAATGACCATGTAGTGATCGCCCTGCTTCTGTACCAGAATCGGCTGCAGCAGGCCGTGGGCTTTGATTGTCTGCGCGAGTTCATCGATCGCTGTCCGGTCGAATTTTTTGCGCGGATTTTCAGGGTTAGGCCTAATCTTATCAACCGCGATTTCCTGCACGCGCTCGCCCGCTTCGGGCGCATTGGTGCTATCGAGCAGGTTCGACAGACCGCGGCCGAGAACTTTGCCGGCTGGCTTACTCATACCGCCGCCTGAGGCGCACAGGATGTGCTCTCATACCGCAGCCTGAAGCGCAAGGATGCGCCAAGGCTGCGGGTGCACATGGACGTGCTCTCATACCGCAGCCGCCTGCCGCGACAACAGATCGCGCGCCAGTGTCTTATAGGCAATCGCGCCGGTTGACTGTGGATCATACACGCTGATGGGTTGGCCGAAAGACGGCGCCTCAGACAATTTCACGTTGCGCGGAATAATCACGTCATAGACCTGCTTTTTAAAATGTTCACGCACATCCTGTACGACCTGCGCAGCGAGACGGGTGCGCGAATCGAACATGGTGAGCAATACACCTTCGATCTGTAGCGCTGTATTGAGTTTGGTGCGCACAAGATTAATGATGCGCAAAAGTTGCGTCAAACCTTCGAGCGCAAAATATTCACACTGTAGCGGTATCAGCACTGAATTGGCGGATGTCAAAGCGTTAATGGTCAGAATACCGAGGCTCGGTGGGCAATCGATCAGCACAAAATCGTATCGTTCGCTGAGTTCAGCCAGCCGACCCTTGAGCACAAAGTCGCGGTTAGGGTTGTCGCGCACGTCGATTTCAAAACCCGACAGATCGATGTTCGCCGGAATAATTTCGAGATTTTTCTGGTTGGTGGCGACGGCGGGCGCCGCAACCGCAGGGTCGATCAGCCACTGGTAAATCGTCGATTTGGCCTGTGTGATGTCGAGGCCCAGACCGCTGCCGGCATTGCCCTGCGGGTCGATGTCGACGATGAGCACGCGCTGCCCTTCGTTTGCAAAATAAGCCCCGAGGTTGATGGTCGTGGTGGTTTTACCGACGCCGCCCTTCTGGTTTGCCAGCGCAATGACTTTCATAATTCAGGATTCCACCTCGACCAGGCGGTCTGCGGAGATTTTTTTCCACGAACGGGGATAAGCGGCTTTCTGCGTGCGCACGCGGCTAAAGGTATAAAGGCCACGCGGTAGAATTGCTTCTGCCGAGGTAAATTTCACAAAACTATCAATTTGATAACCCATATCTGACACGCGCGTGTTTCCTTCGTCAGAAAAAGGCACGCGCTGAGACCGCCAGTAAAGCACTTTAGGTTGCGCGCGATGCATCTCCCCCCCGTTGGGGGGGGGGGCATCGCGCAGCACGTGCAACGCCAGCTCAAGAGAGGCGAGTATTTTGCGGAACGCCCGAAAAACCACCACGTCGGCTTTTTTATCTTTTCCGTATTTCTGTGCAAAGTCCTGCACCACGCCGTGATAGACATGCACATTTTTTAATCCGACTGCTGCGGCGGCAGACTCGGCAAATCGGCAGCGCTTTTCCTGTGAGTCGAGCAAATGGAATTCATGCTGCGGGAAAAGTATTGCCAGTGGCAATGACGGCAGACCGGCGCCGGCGCCGAGGTCGAAGACTTTAAGACCGCTGGTGTTGTTCAGTGGAAAATCCGCCGACGATTCGGGGGCGATCGCAGGCAGAACCGAATCGAGTATGTGTCTGAGATAAAGTTCTTCGATTGTGCAGTCACCGATGAATCCGCCAGGCATAGCTTCTGTGTGCAGCAGGCCGGCATAGGTTTCGAGCTGCGCCAGCGCAGCGGCATCGATCTTTTCATGGAGCGGTGAATAGGCAATGTCTAAAAGCGGCACCTGCGCAGAAACCGGACAAAAGACAGCCCGTAAAGCAGTCGCCGGAGACAGACCTTCGCTTAGGGAGAGACCGCATGATTGGCAGGTAATTGAATCGTGAAGGTGCTGCCCTTGCCCGGTTCAGATTGAACCAAGAGCGCGCCACCTTCATTATGCAGCATCTCGCGGCAGATGGCAAGCCCGAGGCCGCTGCCCTTCTCGCCGCCGGTACCGGTCGTCGAGACGGCCCTCTCCTGGCCGAGCACCGCCGCGACCTGCCGTGCATCCATGCCGACGCCGGTGTCGCTCACGGCAATCGCCGGCGGGTTCTGCCCCGCGGCAGCGATGCGGATTTCGCCTTCGGGCCGCGAATATTTAATCGCATTGGTCAGCAGGTTGCGCAGCACATGCCGCAGCAACGCGACATCCGTGTTAATCTGCCAGTCAGGTGCCAGAGCATTCATCAGTTTCAGTTTTTTTTCGCCCAGACTCGCCGCCAGCGGCTTCACTAGCTCGGCCAACAAAAGATACGGCTGCACGACTTCGCGCGCCGCGGAGGATTTACCCTGTTTGAAGCGGTGCAGCTGCAGCAGGCTTTCAATCATCTGCAGTACATCCGCCGCCGACTTTTCCGCCATAGCGAGCAGCTGCTGCTTTTTTTCTTCGTCCACCGGAGCCATACGCACGGTCTGCAATACACCATAGACCCCCGATAGCGGCGATCTGAGGTCGTGAGAAACCAGCGCAATAAAATTGTCTTTCAGGCGGTTGGCATTTTCCGCGAGTTCTTTGGCGCGCTCGAGTTCAATCGTGCGTTCCGCCACTCGCGTCTCCAGGGTATCGTTGGCGACCTTTAGTTTCAGCCCCGCAGCTTCGCTGTCATCGAGAGCGCGCGAAAACCTCGCCGCCAGCGCGGAAGCGTAAATGAGCACAATACCCAGAAATCCGAATTGCACCACATATCCCGTGCGCAGTATTTCGATGGTATTGAGCGAATCATTCAACACCGCGAGTGCGAGCACGAAGACCCCCGCGGTGAGGGAGGCAGCATTCTGCTCGCGGTGCCACGTCACCCGCACCAAAAGCCACGCGACGATCAGAAGGGCCGCCAGCATAACCGGCATATAAATATAAGATGTGTGGCTGTAGAAACTCAACGGCGTCACCAACACCGTAGCAGAAAACAAGGCCGCCAAAATATAGAATATGCGGTGCACCCAGCGCGAGATATAGCGCGGATACAATTCATGGAAAAACTGTATTGAGCAGGGGATACTCCCGAAATAAGACAGGTACTCGAGCATCGTGTAAAGCCCGAACGGTGCGGTTGGCCACATGACCAGTAAGAGTTTTTCACCCGTGGTGACCGTGCGCCCCATAATCGCCACGCAGATCAGCGCAAAAAGTAATGCTGCGCGGTTACGCCGGCGCAGTGCAAAAATCACAAAATGGTAGAGCCCCATAATCAGCAATATGCCGGTCAGCAGCGCATCGAGCACACGTTTGCTTTCGATTTCACGATCAATCGCGGTCGCCGTGCCGAAATGGATCTTCTTGAATATGCCGCCTTTGCGATGGTGGTAATTCGACACCCGAAAAAAAATCTCTATATCCCTGCCCGCCGGTAAAATTGCCGTGAGCGGTCGTGTGTCCGGTATCGTTTCCGCCACATTGATGCCAGGTTTTCCGGAAGCGGCGATAATTTTTTCCCCGACGCTCAGGTCATAGGCCGACAGTTGCGCCTCCATGTGCAATGAAAGAATTTCCGGCAGGTTTTCGGGCAGGCGGATTTTCAACCTGTACGTGGCATGTCCGTCACCCGACCAGGTTTGCGGTAAAACGACACGCTCCGCTGTCATGGATTGAGCCTGTGACGGCGTGGTGACCAATCGGTTACGGAATAGATCCCACTCACCGCCGAGAACAATAACCGGCGACCGGTAAAAATCATGCTGCGATAGATCGAGTTGGCCGGCGATAGCTTTTTTTTCGGGAACCGGGCCTGAGCGCGCGCACGAACTACCCGCCAGAATCAGAAGCAGAGCGAGAACAATGCGCACCTGCACGTACTCCGCCGGGCTCTTGTGCAGCGGCAAGGCTTTTTCAGCCGCGCGTCGGTAAAATCAGCGGATCAGGCCGATCTGCCGGCGATTCAGTACAAAATAAGACAGCCAACCGGCCAGCACCGGTATCAATACCGCAGCAACGAGCACCAGAATCGCACCCGAATAATTTTCGGCAATCGCAGAATTGACCAGCCGTTCGGGCAATTTCATGGGACTGTAACCCAATGCCGTGGCCACGGCGGGTTTGTCGAGCATGCCTGACAATGTACCGAGCAGCGGAAAGATGATCATTTCCAGCACACAGAGATAGACCAGCGTCAGCACGATGCCGACCGAAGCCGAAACCATGAGTATCGTCAAAAGTAACGCAAGCGAAATGGCTGTCAGCGAATATAACAGGTCGGTCGCAATCTGCATCAGCGGCAGATCAAACGATTGTCCTTCGATGGCGGTACGCACTCCGTAATCGATCAGCACAATGACCAGTTGCAGAATATATGTACCGATTGCCAGCGCGAAGAAGGTTGTCAGTTTACTGATGACATAGTTGGCCGGCGTCTGGCCCTTGAGTTGAATCTGGTGGAAGGTTTTCCATTCAAATTCTTTTCCCGTCTGGAAGGCGACGACGAGGGCGATGACGATCGGGTTCACGTATTGACAGAAAAAATGAAAGATCTGCCAGATAGAATTGAGGTTCGCAGGCCCGCCCTTGCCCTGTGCCTGTGCCTGCTGCGCCACATAGCGCATCGCGGCAAACTCAATGACGAGCACCACAACGAGCAGCGACAAGGTCACGGCCAGCACCACGATATGCGTTTTCAGACGGTAGACCTTATGCAATTCTGCGGTGATCGATGCTTTAATTTCGGCCATTGTACCTGAGTTCATGTTATCTCCCGTGCGCATCAGTGTTCTCCCCGGTGCGATTCCATCAGTTGCATGAAGAAATTTTCCAGGCCCTGGTTCAGGCGCACAAATTCTTCGACCTCAAGCCCCGCGGCAATGAGTCGCTTCAGGGAGTCTGCGGGCTTCTGCTCTGCCGTGAGCGAGAGAATAAACGCATCGGCTGCTGTTTCATCAGCAGAGGCGGATATGCCCGTTTCTGAAAAAACTTTCGTCGCGCTGCCGGCGTTTTTGACCACCGCACGAAAAGTGTTACCCGTGCGATTGAGATCCGTCACGCTGCGCGTTGCGAGCACCTTGCCGTTTTGCAGAATCGCGACACTGTCGCAGATGTGCTCGACTTCGGGCAACAGGTGGCTGCAGAGAATCACCGACTTGCCCAAACGGTTGATTTCTTTCAGAATACCGCGCACCTGCACGATGCCCTCGGGGTCGAGACCGTTGGTCGGCTCGTCGAAGATCAAAAGTTCGGGGTCATTCATGAGTGCCAATGCAATGCCGAGCCGTTGTTTCATACCGAGTGAAAACGTGCTGAACGGCTTTTTTTCCGCCGGGTCGAGATGCACCGTCTCAAGCAGTTGATCGACCTTGCCGAGATCGAGTCGGGTCAGGCGGGCAAAAAACAGCAGGTTATCGCGGGCAGATAGCGACGGGTATAAAAGAGGGATTTCAATCAATGAGCCAATGCGGTGGCGCACCGCAAAGCGATTCGGCCAGACGGGCTGCCCGTCGATGTCGATCGTGCCCGAAGTGAGTTTCAGAAAGCCGAGAATCAGCTGTATCAGCGTGGTTTTACCGGAACCGTTGGGCCCAAGAATACCCAGCCTTTCGCCGGGAGCGATTTTGAGCGAAATGTCATCGACCGCGCTCTTATTGCCGAACTTGCGCACGGCGTTTCTGACTTCAATGAGCATGCTTGCTCTCCTGTTCTGACTGTCTTGTGTCGCGTTTGAGGTGGCGAAAAAGAAACACCGCGGCCGCGAGAAGCAGCAACGAATACCACTGCGCATCTGACAACTTTAAAAACACACCGCGCGGGTCGTTACGGAAAATCTCTATACTGAAACGCCCCAGCCCATAGAGCACCAGGTATGCAAGCAGCACGTAGTCGGATTTCAGATTCATGTAGAGAATGCATAATAG
>Ga0138256_10006609_pt1 | contig 12256 bp, 5 predicted proteins | sample KNB2016incub_MG_FD_105486 | JGI IMG/M metagenome (GOLD analysis project Ga0138256, IMG submission 105486) | Active sludge microbial communities from wastewater in Klosterneuburg, Austria - KNB2014incub_MG | ecosystem: Engineered > WWTP > Activated sludge > Unclassified | place: Austria... | reverse complement strand
GTTTTACAAATTCATTTTGATCACCTTACATGCGTGACTTTAAGACAGGCCAACGATGGATCTGTGATGTTGATTTATCACTGGGTTTAGGTACGATTCAAACAGTTCAACCCAGAATTATCAACATTATTTTTAATGCAACCGGTGAGGTTCGTTCGTATGCGAAAGCTTCAGCACCATTGACACGGGTTGTTTTTCGAGTGAATGACACGATCAGCAGTCAAGATGGCGTCACCCTGAAAGTGTTACACGTTGTTGAGCAAGATGGTCTAGTGTTTTATTCTGGAATAACAACGACTGATCAAAAAATTGAGCTGTCCGAAGCAGATTTAACGCATCAAGTACATTTAAACCGCCCGATGGATCGGTTGATGTTGGGACAACTTGGTCAAAATAAATGGTTTCAAGTTCGTTACCAAACATTGCTGATGCGCCACCGCTTCGCACAAATGCCATTGTACGGTTTAATAGGCACTCGAACCAGTTTGATACCACATCAACTCTACATCGCACATGAAGTTTCACATCGTTATGCTCCTAGGGTTTTACTGGCAGATGAAGTAGGATTGGGAAAAACCATTGAAGCCGGCTTGATCCTCCACCAGCAGCTCTTAACAGAACGTGTTAAACGCGTGCTAGTGGTCGTTCCGGAAACATTGATTCATCAATGGCTGGTTGAGATGCTACGACGCTTTAATCTGCGATTCAGCATTTTTGATGAACCAAGATACCAATCCATACAGCAAAGTACACCAGAGGATAACCCCTTTCATACAGAACAATTGGTACTATGTAGTTTGGACTTTCTTCGTGCTAGCAATTCATCGTTTCAGTCCGCGTTAGCCGGAAATTGGGATCTGCTAATCGTTGATGAAGCACATCATCTTCAATGGAGTGAACATTCGGTTAGCCAAGAATACCGCATTATTGAAGCATTATCGGCCTGTACTAGCGGGGTTTTATTACTGACGGCCACTCCTGAACAGTTAGGCAAAGTAGGTCACTTTGCACGCTTACGACTCCTCGATCCTGATCGTTTTACTACACTCTCTGATTTTGTGACTGAAGAACAGCGTTATGGACCTATCGCCGAAGCGATTGAGAATTTATTAAACGACGAAGAGTTGACTCCAAGTAATAAACGAATCATTGCTAAAACTCTGAACTCTGCCGAATCAACAAAATTGTTAACGCAATTGACGAACAAAAAAACCATTGGCGATCAGATTCGTCAATCCAGAAAATTACTGGCCGATCAATTGCTTGATCGGCATGGTACGGGCCGGATTCTATTTCGTAATAATCGCGCCACCATTAAAGGTTTCCCAGAAAGAAAATTGTTTCCAACGCCACTACCGTTACCTGAACAATATCATCAATACTTACAAGACCTTACCACGCTCTATTTATCGAAACCGCATTTGCTTTTGAACCCTGAATTGTTATACCAAGCCAGATCTGAACCTGGTAGTACCAATTGGACTACAATTGACCCACGTATTTCATGGTTACAAGATTTGCTCAAGAAGCTAAAAACAGAAAAAATACTGATTATTACTGCCAACGCCCAAACAGCGCTCGATATGGCCAAGGCACTTAAAATACTAACAGGCAGACATACTCCTGTTTTTCATGAGAGTTTGAATTTGATTGAACGTGATCGCGCGGCTGCACTCTTTGCCAATAACGATGACGGCAGTCAAGTTTTAATTTGCTCAGAAATCGGTAGCGAAGGCCGCAATTTCCAGTTTGCACATCATTTGGTATTGTTTGATTTACCATTGAACCCTGATTTACTAGAGCAACGTATCGGCAGACTTGATCGCATTGGCCAATCTAGCACCATCCATATACATGTTCCCTACTTAGAAAACAGCGGATTGGCTGTAATGTTTCACTGGTACCATGAAGGACTCAATGCATTTGAGAAAACCTGCCCCGCAGGGCAAACTGTTTTTAAGCAAATCGAAGCTGAGCTAATTGCAACCTTGCATCAAGCACCAATGAATCTCGATAAACTTCCGAATCTACTTGTCATGACGCGATCGATCAGTGAAGCCGTTAATGACCAACTGCGACGTGGCCGCGATAAGTTATTGGAATATCATTCGTTTCGTCCCGAGGTTGCAAACGAATTACTACAGCTTGCACTCTCTCAAGAAAATGATTCGTCACTAGCACATTACATGGAAGAAGTGTTTGATTGTTGTGGTGTCCATATCGAAGAACATCGCTCGGGCAGTTTCCATATTGAACCCAGTGAGCACATGACGATCCCTTTTCCAGGTCTAGACGATGAAGGCTCTATCATCACCTACTCGAGATCCGTAGCTTTAGCAAACGAAGATATGCATTTTCTAACCTGGGAACACCCTATGGTTTTACATGCATTAGATAGAATCATGGGAGATGAGTCGGGCAACGCAGTGATCACTTCTATCCAACATAAAAATATATCCCCTGGAACCTTGTTATTGGAATGCCTTTTTGTCGTACAAACACACCACGCTGCATTTCAGCAAGTCAACCATTATTTGCCACCCACTATGATCCGTACTTTAGTTGATGAAGAAAACAATGACTATCAAGCGCAATTCTGTCATGAATCGATCAACCCGTTGCTAATGCCTGTTGCTATCAACATCGCCAAGCAGATTATTCAATTAAAAGAAAATAGCATTCTTAATCTGCTTGCCCTAAGTGAAGAATGCGCGAGTAAACAAATACCCGAGATTATTTCACAGTCTCATGAGAGGATAAAACAGCTCATTTCACCTGAAATTAAAAGACTAAGCGCTTTAAAACAAATCAATCCTAATGTTCGTGATGAAGAAATCGATTTTTTTGATCAGTTGCTGGAACAAACAACAATCGCTGTCAATTCACCGCAACTTCGCTTAGATGCAATTCGGGTCATTGTGGCAATTTAGGAACCTGTTTGATCCTTTGTGTTCCCTCTCTCTACCATGTGACGCAAACAGTAGAGCTCTGGGAACCATAACCTCTCTGCGTTTTCCGGTTTCTGTGAGGTGGTACAGATCTATGCCTCCGTTGTAGTTCTATCTTGCTCCACGATAGCATCACTATCATAATCGCAATCCGCAGGCAAATATTCTGCTGTAACTCCCTCGATCAGACGAGAAGCTTGTGTGCAATCCGCTGTGGTATTTTTCGTAATGACAACCCTGATCAACATACCAAATCATCCACGGTCAGATGTAATTTTGTGTTGAGCTCCTATTCTTAAATTTCAGAATACTGCGCTGATAAACTGACGATTATCTCGTGCCTGCGATACATTCCACTCATTGAGATCATGACAAATCTTCTCATGAAAAATTGGTAATTTAACAATCATTCCATTCTTTTTTATTTTCTGACAACACTGTCTAGAACTGTCGAATATTATTTTTACTTCTTTGTAAACCTATTGATCCAGGTAACGTTATTACGGTATCTCTCTTTTAAGATTTCTTGCTTTATGTCTGAACGCTCAAGTTCTAATTCTTGCACTACAAAAAAAGATCTTAGATTTATTAATTTCAAGCACCTAAATGGCCCCAACCGTTGGACCTATTACCCTACTACTGAAGCAACGGTCGATATAGGGGAGTTAGAAGATTTCCCATCCGATAAGATACCCGGATTTTATGAACGATTGTCGGCATGGCTACCTTCCCTCATTGAACATCGCTGCAGCTACGAAGAGCATGGTGGATTTCTACGCCGTGTCAAAGAAGGCACGTGGCCTTGCCATATTCTCGAACATGTAACGCTGGAACTACAAAATCTCGCAGGTATGAAAGGAGGGTTTGGCCGAGCGCGTGAAACATCCACGCGTGGTGTCTATCATGTTGCTGTTAGCGCTTGGCACGCCGAAATTGCCAAAACAGCAATGCATTTTGCTCGCGAATTAATTTTAGCTGCAATGAATTTCGAACAACTTTCGTCACCATCCTATGATACAGCCGGTGCCATCAGCAAAATTCGCGATATGGTGGATTCACTTTGGTTAGGCCCATCGACAGCTTGCATCGTAGAGGCTGCCATGGCTCGTAATATCCCTACCATTCGACTATTAAGCAAAGGCAACCTAGTACAGTTGGGTTATGGTAACAAATGTCATCATATTTGGACGGCCGAGACTGACCGCACTCCAGCAATCGCTGAAAGTATTTCGCGCGACAAAGATTTAACTAAAACGCTATTACAGTCATGCGGTGTACCAGTCCCAGAAGGAAAGATTGTTTCCAACGCTGAAGAAGCCTGGGAAGCGGCTGAAGATATTGGCTTGCCCGTGGTGATAAAACCCTGTGATGGCAATCATGGCCGAGGTGTTTTTATTGAGCTATCGAAACGTGAAGAAATTGAATCCGCTTATCAAATTGCGCTCAGTGAAGGTAGCGAAGTATTGGTTGAAAAATATATCGCTGGAACAGAACATCGACTGCTGGTTGTTGGTGGAAAATTAGTTGCCGCAACACGTGGAGATTCGGTTTCAATTATCGGAGACGGTCATTCCACTATTTCCGAGTTGATTGAATTACAAATTAATTCTGATCCGCGCCGAGGAAATACAGAAGATCACCCACTCAACTTGATACGCCTGGATAGTGCTGCAAAAATGGAAATCACGCATCAAGGGTATGATAGCAATTCGGTTATTCCTTCCGGTGTGGAAGTTCTAATTCAGCGCAATGGTAATCATGCTTTCGATGTCACTGATGAAGTTCACCCCAGTACTGCCTCGATTGCATCGTTAGCAGCACGTATCATCGGTTTAGATATTGCTGGAATTGATCTGGTGGCAAAAGATATTGCTCGTCCATTAAATGAACAAGGCGGTGCTATTGTTGAAGTCAATGCTGGCCCAAGCTTATTGATGCACATTAAACCAGCGGTTGGAACACCAAGGCCGGTCGGTCAAGCAATCGTCGAAAATTTATTTCCCAACAATGATAATGGCCGTATCCCTATCGTCGGAGTCAGTGGGAGCTACGGAAAAACAGCGGTTTCTTATCTCATCGCTAAATTATTAATTCTCTCCGGTAAGCGTACCGGATTAGCGTCTAGTAATGGACTTTATCTTGATTATCGACAAATCGATAAAAATGACAATGCAAATTGGGTTGCTGCCAATCGTACCTTAATGAACCCAATCGTTGAAACTGCAGTATTTGAAAACAGCTTCGATGCCATATTAAACGAAGGACTCGCTTATGATCGCTGTCAGGTTGGTGTTATTACTAACATCGATGCGAATTGCCATATCGGTCGTAACGATATTGAAACAGTCCAGCAGGTTTTTACTGTATTGCGCACGCAAATAGATGTCGTGACATCCACTGCTGCGGTACTTGACGATGTCAAAAAAAACATATCATTACCGACAGGTGCTGCGATTCTCAACGCTAAAGATGAAATGGCAATTGAAATAGCTGAAATTTGTGATGGTGAAGTCATCTTTTTTAGCAGCGAAGCTAAATCACCTGTAATTGCACATCACTGTACGAATGGCACAGGACCCACACATAATAAGCGCGCTGTAATCCTACGTAAGAACACCATTATTCTAACCACCGGCACACATGAGTTGCCGTTAATCAAAGTATCGGAAATATCCTCTCAATCATCTTCCAAGCCTAATACCCACGAAATAGAAAATATACTGGCTGCCATTGCAGCAACTTGGGCGCTAGGATTAGAGATCAATCTCATACGAAGAGGTATTGAAACATTCGGTTTAAATCAACAAAAATTCAAACCTGAAAATCAAGATCTTTCAATCAATGTGCATCCCCAAGGAATTTATTTATGAAAGTACTAAAAATCCGGGCATTACGTGGCCCTAATTTATGGAGTCAACACACTTCAATCGAAGCAACTGTATTTTGTGATGATTCTGAAAACAAAATCAACTCACTGGATGGTTTTGAAACGCGCCTACGTGAACGTTTTCCAGAAATACCTTTACTGCAAACAGCCGGCCATCATGATTCAATTACTCTGGCACATGTGCTTGAATTGACTACCCTGACACTGCAAACACAAATTGGCTGTCCGATTACATTTAGTCGTACTGCGAACACGCCTGAGCTTAATACGTATCGGGTGATAGTTGAATACACAGAAGAAAAAGTTGGTAGACTCGCATTTGAGGTTGCACTACAACTCTGTACCGCCGCAATTGAAGATACTCCATTTAATTTAACTGATGCACTCTCTCACCTACGTGATCTCTACGAGGATATTCGTCTCGGGCCAAGCACTGGATCAATCGTAAATGCTGCTATTACACGCAATATTCCTGTACGCCGGTTGACCAACGGCAGTTTGGTACAATTCGGTTGGGGGAGCAAGCAACGCCGAATTCAAGCATCTGAAAGCGACAAAACAAACGCGGTTGCTGAATCAATTGTACAAGATAAGGAATTGACCAAAAGACTACTACATGCCGCAGGCATCCCAGTGCCACTTGGAAAAGAAATCGATAATGCCAATGACGCGTGGTTAGCGGCGTGTGAAATTGGTGCACCGGTGGTTGTAAAACCGCAGGACAGTAACCAAGGCAAAGGTGTTACGGTTAACCTCACTACTCAAGAACAAGTGGAATCTGCTTTTGCAATTGCTGCGGAATTCAGCAGCAACGTTTTAGTTGAACGTTATATTCCAGGAAATGATTATCGCATGTTGGTGGTCGGTAACAAAATGGTGGCAGCCGCGAGACGCAATCCTCCACAAGTCATTGGCGACGGCATACATACCATTCAACAATTAGTAGAAAAAATTAATCTTGATCCTTTGCGTGGTAATGGGCATGCAACTTCATTAACGAAAATTCGTTTAGACGAAATTTCTGTATCCCACCTAGCTGCTCAGGGATTAACGATTGAATCCATTCCCGCTAAAGGAATACGCATCGTTCTGCGTAACAATGCTAATTTATCAACAGGTGGTACCGCGACAGATGTTACAGACGATGTTCATCCTGAATTAGCAGCACGCGTAATAGCTGCTGCAAAAGTAGTAGGTTTGGATATCTGTGGTGTCGATGTAGTTTGCGACAACGTTATGTATCCGTTAGAACAGCAGGGAGGTGGTATTATTGAATTAAATGCTGCTCCGGGTCTACGTATGCACTTGCAACCGTCATACGGAAAAGCACGTCATGTTGGCGAAACTATTATCGATTATATGTTTGATAAGAATGATGACGCACGTATTCCAATTGTCGCCATTACTGGAACCAACGGCAAAACAACGACCGCGCGATTAATTGGCAATCTCTTTGAAAGAAACAACCAACGCGCCGGTGTTGCTTGTACCGATGGCGTTTTTGTTAATGGGCAATGTATCGATACCGGAGATTGCAGTGGCCCTAAAAGTGCCCGCAATATACTGTTCCATCCAGATGTAGATGCAGCCGTGCTAGAAACAGCCCGTGGTGGCATGTTACGTGAAGGTTTGGGATTTGATCGCTGCAATGTAGCAATCGTGACCAATATCGGCATGGGCGATCATCTCGGTATGGCCTATGTCAATACGGCGGAAGAATTGGCTGCAGTTAAAAGAATTATCGTACAGAATGTTGCTTCGAGCGGTTATGCAGTATTAAATGCCGCTGATCCACTGGTAGTCGACATGGCTGAACATTGTCCTGGGTCTGTCATTTTCTTCGCTCGCGATAATCTTCATCATCCAGTATTGGCAACGCATCACGCTCAACATAAACGAGTTATTTATTTGCAAGGTCAGCATATTGTCGCTTCTGGTGAAAATGGTGAACATAAAATTGCATTAAAAAACATCCCACTTACACAAGATGGCAGCATCTATTTTCAAATTGAAAATGCAATGGCCGCGATCGGCGCGGCTTGGGCATTAGGATTTGATTGGAAAGTCATACGTGAAGGTTTAAGCAGCTTTATCAGCGATTCACAAACTGCACCTGGCCGCTTCAATCTTTTCAACTACCGCAATGCCACACTGATTGCAGATTATGGCCATAATCCTGATGCTATACAGGCACTTGTCAGCGCTATCGATAATATTCCGTCGAAAAAACGCTCCGTAGTGATTAGCGCTGCAGGTGATAGGCGTGATGAAGACATTCGTCTGCAAACTCGGATTATCGGCGATGCTTTCGACAAAGTAGTACTGTATCAAGACCAATGCCAGCGTGGACGTGCCGATGGAGAAGTAATATCTCTATTACGTGAGGGTTTAGGCAACGCTAGTCGCACACGAAAAGTGAGTGAAATCGTCGGTGAGGCAATCGCAATCGATACGGCACTTTCTAACTTAGAAGATGGAGAACTTTGTCTCATCTTGGTTGATCAAGTGGAACAATCCTTAGGACAAATTAATCACCGTATTGCTCTCGGTTAGAAGTCTCATACGAGAAAAAACCGGAGGGGTCATCAATCAACCCCTCCGGTTACTTTGGGAGAAATATTGCGATGTTACTCGCAATTTCTATAACGACATTTTTGTCGTTATATTCAAAAATTTTAGAATATGTAACACTTTTTACTGTAGCTTCACCGTATTTCACTCAAACATTTTTTAATCCAATGATTGGTCAATTTTTCTTGTACTGTGTTTTGGCGCAAGCGCGTTGCCAATCCAGAAAAATCAACTTGATCGAGCGGTTGATCCTGATTAAAACAAGAAAACACATAGGTAATTTTTCCAGTTGCAGGATCTTTATGCGGCTGCAAGCATTGTGCACAAATTTCTTTCATCATGCACTGCATCGGTGAATTAATCGATCCGATCGCAAAGTGGTCTGATTTAAGATAAGGTTTCAGCTGATTATGACGCGCAACACCGACTGCAGCCATCATCCGATCTGAACCAATTGCAATAATATGATCCGCCGCACTGAGCGCAATCGGTTGATCACCTAACTCACCACTGCCATACGCTACCATCGCTTGTACAATATTCCCGACAAAGCTTTTATCTTGAGAACGAGCTGGCGAAAAACCTGGCGCTTCGTCACAACACCATACGACGATATCTGCAGCAGTTTCGATTTCTGCTACCTTGTAACGATCAACCAGTTTCTTGTAGCCAGCAAAATAAAGTACTTTCGACCCAGCCGCGCGTGCAGCGGCGCCAATCGAGAACAATACAGCATTACCTAACCCACCACCAACCAATACTATAGTTTTCCCAGATGGAATCTCAGTTGGTGTTCCGGTAGGCCCCATTAATACAACCGGTTCACCTGTTTTTAAACGCATGCAAAGATCTGAAGATCCGCCCATTTCTAGCACAATCAACGAAACCAAACCATGCTCAATGTCTACTGATGCGCCTGTTAATGCAAGACCTTCCATTGCTAAATGTGTATCTCCAGTACTGGATGCAAAAGCGGCGTAATTCTGTAAGCGATAAAATTGCCCCGGAAGAAAGTGCTCTGCCGCCATTGGTGCATGAATGACAACTTCAACAATATTGGGCGCCAACCTTTCAACTTTATGAACTGTTGGGCGCAACTGTTGGTTCAATCCCGCAAAGAATTGCTGCGCTGATTGTTGAGATGCAGGTTGAATACGTTCCAATACACGGCTTACCGTAGGATAACCTTGCTTTGCGCTGGACATTGCTTTAACCACATTCCCTGAATAAGATGGATGCAGATCTCCAAAGAAACTAATAAAGCGCTCATCTTTGTCGTCTTTGTAACGACTCATCAACACCATAGGCGTATCTGGCTTCGGGTTGGCAGGTTGTGGTTGAACAAGATTCCCTTGCTCATCACAGGCCGAAAAATAACGGCCGCTGAGCTTATACAGTTCGCTTTCTTCCCTCGCCAGTACAGTATTGGGTTGTGTTCCGGCTGCAACCAACAACGCCCGTGCAGGTAATTCAGCATTACCAGAATCTTGCCATTGGCCACTTTCATCGCGTTTTTGAATGGAAAAATTAACGGAATGCATATGCTCCCATTGATCTACATTAACTCGCTCAGGTGTTAATCCTTCAGCAAACCAGATGCCTTCCTCTAAGGCTTTTTCTACTTCTTCGTGGTTTAATGTATATGAGGGGCTATCAATCAAACGTTTCCGATAAGCAATGGTTGCTCCCCCCCAAGATTGCAACATAGGAATAATACGTGGCGCACGCCCTTGTTGCTGCGCAGCTTGGCGTTCAGCGCGAATAGCCCGTCCATGGGCGATAAACTCATCCGCAATTAGTTGCTCTTCCGCATCCCACGCTTGTCGAACAGCGTCTTCACCCTGAAGAGTAGTCAATATTTCATAACGCCTCAAGAATTTTTCAACCTGTACAGGATAATAGGCTAATGCTTCTGTGGCTGTATCAATCGCCGTCAAGCCACCTCCTATCACAATCACAGGCAAACGCAATTGCATGTTAGCAATAGAATCACTTTGTGCAGCGCCAGTTAATTGCAGCGCCATCAAAAAATCGGATGCCGCACGCACACCCCGAGCCAATCCATTCGGCAAATCGAGAATGGTTGGACGCCCCGCTCCACTTGCCAATGCAACATGATCAAATCCCATCGTGAATGCATCATGGGTAGTCAGCGTGCCACCGAAACGTATCCCGCCAAACAAAGCAAATTCTTCACGGCGTTCAAGCAATAAACGAATCACTTTTAGGAAATTCTTGTTCCAACGAACAGTAATGCCATATTCTGCTACTCCCCCAAAACCACCTGGGGTACGCTGATCAAGATCTTCTTCCAGAGTGCTGATATGTTGAATGGCTTTAAACGAGACGCGCTCACCTTGTTGATTGATACCAGATATAAGCTCCGGCAATGGTTCGATTTTAAGTCCATCAATTCCAACCACGGTATGGCCATCGTTCATCAAATGATGTGACAACGTGTATCCAGCTGGTCCCATTCCCACCACCAAGACCTTGTGACCTGAAGCTGCTTTAGGAACTGGACGACGCAGGTTTAATGGATTCCATCGCGTGAGCAAACTGTAAATTTCAAATCCCCATGGCAGTTCCAATACATCTTTTAATGTTCGCGTTTCTGCCTGCGGAATATCCACAGGATCCTGTTTCTGATAGATACAAGATTTCATACAATCATTACAAATACGATGGCCCGTTCCAGCACACATCGGATTATCAACGACAATGATCGCCAAGCTACCGATTGCAACACCTTGCGCCTTCAGTTTATGAAATTCGGAAATTCGCTCTTCCAATGGACACCCAGCTAATAAAGCGCCTAGTTCACTTTTTTTGAATGCTCGAGGCTCATCGGGTGATTTGGGTTTTTGTATAAACCCTTTTGAACAGGAATCTTTTCCTTGTTCATGACACCAAATACAATAATTGGCTTCATCCAACGCGCCCATCAAATCGGTGCCTTTATCAGTCAAGGCAAACCCATTACGTTCACGATGATGATCCAATCCATGCACAGGATAACCTGCCGCTTCATCTGTCTCTAATGACAACAATCTTTGATAATCCAACTTTGCTGGAGATGAGAACAGGATACCTTGGTGAGTATGTCGCTGCCCTTCAGGTGTTCTCAAAGCCCATGCGGCATAACGCAATGCTTTATTCAAACGTGATTCATTGCTAGCTTCTGCTTCCATCCACTCGACAACTTTACTGGCAAAAATCAATTCCGAGAATATTCCACCAAATTCCTGCGTTAACTCTTTTTCCAATGCCAAACCATCAATCGTAGCTAATTCGTCATTGTTGATTTTTGATTTAGCGCGTCGTTGCACAAATTGCCTTTTGCAAAAATACAACGGAGCCAATTCATGGTGTTGGGCGGCTAATTGCTGCACTTCACTTGTAATGCCAAATAGACGTGCAATAAAGTCTTCTAACCACGGAGCAATATCGATCAATAACGCTGATTCATCTTTTGGTAGTAGATTTTCCGGATATGCGCGTGCAGATTCCATTCTTTGTAACAGTGGATCATCACTAGTGCTTAAAAAATCGATAAAAAACCGATCCAGCTTAACGAGTCCATCACGTCTATAAAGATCAGCAATGGTAAGACCAAAATTTAGATTCAATGAGTCTGTCGTATTTCCTTTTTGAGTATCCATTGTTATATTTAAGTTTGTTATATACAGTGACCAGTCTATTTATTTTTATTAAGATTAAAAGACGCTCGGTAACTACTTCGATGATGTGTGGATCATTGATAATCTGATAGCCATTGAATAAATTCATCTGGCAACATCGGTTTGGCAACAAAATAGCCTTGAATTTCATCGCACGCAAGCTCAGCAAC
>Ga0138256_10006608_pt1 | contig 12256 bp, 11 predicted proteins | sample KNB2016incub_MG_FD_105486 | JGI IMG/M metagenome (GOLD analysis project Ga0138256, IMG submission 105486) | Active sludge microbial communities from wastewater in Klosterneuburg, Austria - KNB2014incub_MG | ecosystem: Engineered > WWTP > Activated sludge > Unclassified | place: Austria... | reverse complement strand
CCAATTTCCGAAATTGTATCAACTAAATACTCACGAATATCTTTGCATAATCCTTTCAATTCAGTTACATCCATCTGTTTTATGTCTGCTGGATAATTTACTTTTGAAAGGACAGGATATTTTTCAGCGTCTGACATTAATCGTCTCCATTTTCCTAAAATTATTCTTCAATCAGGTTGTTAAGTTTGCTCAAATCTTTTTTTAGTGTTGTTACTTTTAATTCCGCTTTTTCAAGAATTGAAAAACATTCTTTAGATAGTTTAACACCTTCTTCAAACAACTCTAATGAGTCTTCAAGATTTGTTTCTGAATCTTCTAAAGTATTTGTGATTTCTTCAAGTCTTTTAAGTTTTCCTTCAATATTATCTGCGGATCTTTTTTTGCTCATGATATTTCTATCTCTCCATCATAAAACTTTATTGTAACAGGATTATTCACACTATAATTTTTCTTACGTGTTACAAATTTTGCATTTTGTTTGATTAGTGCAAATCCTTTTTTCAAACTCTTTTCAATATCGTGTGCTTCGAGTGATTTTGATACTAGTGCAATTTTGTTAGAGATAATATTCATCTTCTTTTCAATTGCGTTATTTATTTTTAAAGTACTAAAATCTAATGACTGTGAAAACTTTCTTATCTTTTCAAACGGAAACCTAAATGAATAAGAATTTACAAACTGCTCAATATCATCTTCGTATTCATTAAGATTTTCCTCAATCAGATCACAACTTAAAGAATAAGAATCTTTTATAAAATTCTTTAATTCTTCAATATCAGGAGTTGCAAGTTCCATAGCAACAGATGGAGTTGGAGCCCTTAAATCCGACACAAAATCAGCAATTGTAAAATCAACTTCGTGCCCAACACCTGTTATAATTGGAATTTTAGACTTAAAAATTTCCCTGGCAACAATTTCTTCATTAAATGCCCATAAATCCTCAATCGATCCACCACCGCGAGCTAAGATAATAACATCAATATCCTTTAAATAATTCAATTTGTGGATGTTCTCAACAATATTTTCTGCAGCTCCAGCACCTTGCACTTTAGTTGGAGCAATCACTAATTCCACCAAAGGAAATCTTCTTTCAGCAACAGAAATCATATCCTTTACCGCAGCACCATCTGGAGCAGTAACTAATCCAATTTTTTTAGGGAATGCAGGGATTGATTTTTTATACTGTTCATCAAATAAACCTTCATCAAATAATTTTCTCTTTAGTCTTTCAAAAGCTGCCTGAAGTTCCCAAATTCCGGAAGGTTTCATTGAGCGAACATCAATTTGATAACTGCCGCGTGGTGGATAAACTGTAACTCTGCCTGTTACAATCACTTTCATTCCATCTTCTGGTGAAAAGAAAACATAATTGTTTACACCTTTCCACATTGTGCAGTTAATTACTGCGCCTTCATCTTTTAGATTGAAATACCAATGACCCGAACCATGAGCTTTGAAGTTTGAAATTTCACCTTCAATACTGATTTTCTCAAACGTCGATTCAAGAATAAACTTTATTGATTTAGTAATTTCACTTACAGAAAATATTTGTTCTTTAACTTCACTCATAAACAATTATTCAGTTCTGTTTTCAATCTGGTTTTTCTTTTTATCCATTGCATCATAGTCTAATTCTGATCCTAATACACTATGTGGAATTAGATAAACCAAAAACATTAATATTGATGCGAAGATAATCCACTTTTTTGGGTTAGCAGATTTTTTCATAGCTACCAAAGCGATAATCCAACCAATTACCGCAATTAAAGTTTTGTTATCAGTCAAATCGATTCCAAAAGGAACACCTGTCCAGAAGGCTCCAAATGCATATTTCTGCATAATTGGACCAAAGATCATTCCACCAAGAATTAATAAACCAAAAGTCCAGTAAACAAGTTTTTTATAATTTGGTTGTTTATTAAAAAATTCGAGTCCGGTTCTGGTTGAAAATAACATTGCCATAAATATTAAAATTACGTGCGGAATAATAATAAAGATCGGAACATCGCCTTTAAACCTAATAACAACAGGATGTCCATCATTTAATGGAATTGTTTTATCATTTTTTGCAAGTGATATTTTGTAAATCAGTTTGCCTGCAGGTGGTTGATGAGGTAATAAACCAATTAACCTACCTTCTTTACTTCGATAAAACATTGTATCAATTGTCCAATCATCAGAAGTTTTATATCTTTTCCACTCCAGGATTCCAGTAATATTTTCATCCTGAGTTGTAATTTTTATTTGATGATCATCTTCGCCGCCATGACTTCTATCAAGAGAATATTTTATAATTTTATTTTCAATTTTAGCTTCACCAGATATTGGATATGTTGGGCCTGTCATCCGTTGATATGCGGCCGTAAGCAAAGTTAATACAAATGCAATTATCCATAATAAAACAGATTTTTTCATCTTTACTTAGAATTTTTTTTAAAAAATTTGTGTAGGAATTTACAAATAAATTGAACTAAAATTTAACATAATTACAAACCCAATTCACTGATAAAAGAGTTACAAAATCGCTTATTACAGTTGACTTTAGTCAACTGATTAAATTTAGTAAAAAGAATTCGACTTTAGTCACATTATCATTTACTAAATGCCGCTAAAGCCGAGCACTACTGTATTTATACTAACAGTTGACTAAAGTCAACTGCAATAAAAATAATTCTATTATATTATTTAATAAATAATAATATAGATTGATTTTGTGAGTGTCTACGTTACTGAAAAAATTAAAATTTAACACTTACACCAAGTGTTGGCAGGATTGGAAACATATTATTTTGCTCTCTTCCGAGTGTTAAATCTTCATTTACATAGTAATCATAATTAACTACATTTTTTCTGTTATAAACATTTACAACATCAAGATAAAAAACCCAATCAAGTTTCCAGAAATTTGTTACAAAGTTAAATCTAACATCCAATCTATGATAAGCGGGTTTGCGTGAATTGAATTTATTATCACCAAAATCAACATCAAAAATAACTTCGCCTTTAACATTTGGATCGCTATAATTTTTTCTTGTAGAAACAACTGGTGTTTCAGGAATTCCATCTCCATTCTGATCTTCAAGAATTACTCTTGGTTTTACACCAATTGGTTCTGAATAAGGAAATCCAGTTCCGTATTGCCAGCGCAATCCAACGTTAAACCAGCTATTAAAATCATAGTTTAAAACAAAATTAAATGTGTGTGTTTGATCAAATCTAAATGGCAACTTAATTCCATCTTCAAAACGATTTGCATAAGCAAGTGCGTAAGAAATCCAGCCGCTAATTTTACTATCACTCATTACATTTCGTTTGGATAAGAAAAATTCCAATCCATAAGCTTCGCCATAAGAATTGTTAACTGGAATCTGTGTAAGCGAATCTCCTATTATGACAACTGGATTAGTCCAACTATTCTGCTCGTGTGGATCTCTACCTGGAATTAATTCTGTAACAAATGCAGAACCTTCAACTTTTTTCTGTACAATCAAATCAGTAAAATCTTTGTAGTAAGATTCAAAACGTAAACTCCATTCACTTGTTAGCCAACGTTCAATTCCAATTACATAATGAATTGCTTTTTCTGCATTTAGATTTTTTGTATAAACATCTGCAAGATCTAAAAGCACATTTTGATCGCGTAATTTTTCATAACCGGGAGATTGATAATAAATTCCCCAGGCTCCTCGAACTGTTGTAATATCATCTAAAGCATAAGAAAAAGAAATTCTTGGCGCGATATAAGCTTTATCAAGAAGATCATAATAGTCTAATCTTAAACCCGGATTAAAAAATAAATTATCAGAAAGCTTAAAATTGTTTTGTGCATAAACTCTGTATCGATTATAATTTTTAACATCCTTCAAGTCACTTAGTGCCGCACGGAATTGTGGATTAGCAGCAAAGATTGCTTCAAGCGCCGGATCAAGATCAAACTTAAAGTTCATTGTTGTTTCCATAAAATCAACACCAGCACCAGCTTCAAAAATATTTTCATTCCACAAGTAAGTAAACTTATCATCAATGCTTACTTTGCGATAATCAAAATCACCGTTAAATCTAAAGCTAAGCAAGTAAGGTTTTATTGTATCAGGAATCGTTTCTTCAAAATCTTTACGATTAACAGATGGATCAAGGATTTGCGAATCAAAATCTGTTGTGCCGTTATTTTTATACCAGCTTATAACAACTTTGTTAAGATAATTTTTTGAAGGAGCATAATGCCACGCTGCAGAAAGAATATCGTTTCGCGTAATGTTATAAACACCAACACTGTCAGGAGTGTTTCGTTCTTTGCCGCTAACAACATCAACACCATCTCGAGAAATAATTCCGTTTAACAAAAACTTGTGACCGTTAAATGGACCAAAAACTAATTTCGTCTGGAAATCATAGAAGTTTGGGAATGAAGTATTATCATCAACCAACCCGGCACTTTTAACAAATGGTTCGATGATCAGATCATAGTAAGTTCTGCGTGAGTTAATAAGCCAGCTACCTTTTATGTTAAAAGGATTTTTTCCTTCAAGTACAATATTCGCATCAACAATTGAAGCGTTAATATTTCCTTTTAGATTTTTTGTGTTGTCGCCTTCACGATTCGTAACATCCAAAACTGCAGAAAGTCTATCACCATACTTTGCCGGAAATCCACCAGAAACTAAATTTACATCTTCAACTGCATCAGGATTAAACATACTTACAACGCCATACAATCTATATGGATTAAATATTTCTACATCATCCATTATAATTAAATTTTGATCAGGACCGCTGCCACGCACAACAAGTTGAGATGAAAAATCATTTGGGGCAAGAACTCCAGGTAATGATTGAAGTGTTCGTAAAACATCTTCCGCAGCACCAGGTAAAATTTTTGCATTACGCGGATTCAAATCAATTAAACTTGTTCGCGTATCGCTTTGTTCTTGAACTTTCATTCCTGTTACAACTACAGATTGGATTTCAATAACTGCTTCGTTAAGAGTAATGTTTAACTCAGTGGTTTTATTTGGTAAGATGTTTACATCAACAACTTTTTGTTGATATCCAACAGCACTGAATCTAATCTCATACTCGCCAACTGGTATATTATTTATCCTGTAGTTACCATTTGCATCAGCACCAGCGCCAATGTTTGTATTGATTATAAAAATATTTGCTGATGGAATCGCTCCTGATTCATCAGTTACTTTTCCAGAAAGATTTCCTGTTTGAGCAAATGATAAACAGTTAAAGGATATAAATATTAAGACGAATAGAGTTTTCATAAAATAATTTTTGCTTGCTTATGTTAACATAAGAAAGTGGTAAATGATTCCATTTGATTAAAATCAATGGATCATAAATATAGAGAGAAGAAACGAGTATAAAGTCCCAAATTTATCTCGTGAAAATTTGCATCTGATTTTCCTGGCATAAAGTTGTAACGATATCTTGTATAAAGTGTAAAAGTATCAAACAAAGTAAACCAGCCAAGAGAAACCTCAGGAGCAAAACCGTTTTGACCTTTAAAGTTTGTGAAAGCAGTAATACCTGGAGAAATATATTCGATGTAATCTATAGAAAAAATTTTCTTGTAACCTAAACGAGCATAATTTTTATACTTAGCTTTTAAAATATGAGTGTACTCAAAAGCAATGTAACCTGAAGGATAATTTCCTTTCTTTGCTCTGAATGATAAGATTGGTAATTCTTTTGTTATGCTGTAATAATCTTCACCATCAGCATTAACATAACCAGGCATTGGCAATAAAAAGACAGAACCAGCAAATAAACACAATGTCCAGATGCTTGAGCCTTCAGTTAATGTTGGCTCAAAAGGTAAATCAAATTCAAATTCTTCGGATGTCGATTTATTCCCAAGTGAATCAAATGTTTCAATTACAAAATTTATATTCTTTTCTACAAACTTAAGTTCTGTTAAATCAATTTTAGATGAATGCGAATCACTTAAGGTATCCGAAACAACATAATTATATTTTTCATCAATGATAACATTACTTTTGCATAAATCACTTGTGTAATAACTTAAAATAAAAATATAAGGCGGTTCCTGTTTTACATAAGCATCAATTAAAAATATTTCTATAGATGAAGAATCGCTTGTATCACTTACATAAGTTGAATCTTCTTGTGAAAAAATATTCTGATTTATAAACATTAAAGCTAAAAGCAGGATAAGAAAATTTTTCATTGTTCATTTTTAATTGTTAACTGATACCTAAAGTTAGTGAAACCAATCGTTTTTTTATATACAATTCTTTGCAATCAAAAACGTTTCTTATAATATTACTATATACAAATCAGGGAATTTAATATGAAGAAGTTTTTAAAGATCGGGATTCCACTCTTAATTGTAATTCTTGCTCTTCTTTTTTGGTGGCGGTATTATTTTGTTTTTGGTGAAGGCGTAAAAGCTGGCAACTTAAATTTTGTTGTTAAGAAAGGTTATGTCTTTAAAACGTGGGAAGGAAGAATTATACAGGAAGGTTTCAAAACTCCAAATCCAAACCAGATGCAAAGCAACGAGTTTGATTTTAGCATTCTTGATGATGCAATTGCACAAAAGTTAGAACGTTACAGCGGAAAATTTGTTGAGCTTAGATATAAAGAATATTTAAATGCAATTCCCTGGCGCGGAAATAGTAATTACATTGTAACAGAAATTTTAGAAGTAGAAAATCCAGCTAATCACGAGACTTTGCCGTATTGATGTTAAGTAGAAGCATTTTTATTTTTTTTAATACTAAATAAATTTAGTCGGTGTTACCACCCTTTTTGAGTGATTTAATGCATTATGGAAAATAAATAGATTTGCATAAATTTGATAAGACACTGTAATAGACAAAAGAATTTTTTAAAATTGTAAATTTATAAATATAACAAGTACTGAATTCTTGAAAGTAGAACAAAACATATCCAGATTAAAATATCTACTGGCATTGTACAAAATGACAGTGGATGAGTTGTTATTGAGTATCAGCGAAGGGCTTAAAAAACCTTTGACAAAAAACGAAATACTTTCAAATGAAATAAATGTTAACCACTTAAAGCGAATTGACAAGATTTTCAACAAAGGCCTACACTTCTATCTGGACCCTAAATTACCTGAAGTATCTAAAGATGCTAGTATTTTCTTCAGAAAAAACAAATTTGGCACTTATCTGAATATTGGGGCAAAGAAAATCGTAAATCAATTTGAAGAATTCAAAATATCTCTTTCAGCTATTTCAAAACTTGCTGAAATAAATATTGACAGGACTTTATCAGTATATACGATAAAGGATGATCCGAAAGTTGTTGCCAAGAGGATTAGAAAGGACTTATATCCTGAATTCAATCCAATTCCAAAGGAATTTCTAAGAGCCTTGATTTCGACATTTGCTAAAAACAAAATACTTGTTTTTGAATTTGTTGAAACTTGGAACAAAAAGGAAAAAGTAAATATTGATGGGTTCTTCTTAAACCCAAATGTTATCGTTCTAAAAAGACAACAATCGTCTTTCAGAAGAGAAATTTTTACTTTAATTCACGAGTTAGGTCATTACTTAATAAATGAAGAAGAAATAGAAGAGCTTGATATTTCTAACCTTGCAAACAACAAGCTATCATTAATTGAAAGATGGTGTAATGACTTTGCTTATCATTTCCTTGCAGGTGAATTTGATAATGCATTTGAGCAGATTGAAAAGGCCGATGGAAGCAATGACTATTATTTTGACCTAATAGAAAGCATTTCTAAGAAAACTCATCTAAGTCAGATTGCTTTATTTACAAAACTACTGTTTCAAAAGAAAATAACTCAAAGCAATTACAATACAATCAAAGCTGACTTTGACGAACAATATCGTTTAAGTCAGTTAGAACGTGAAAAACAAAAGGAACTTGACAAACAAACAGGCAAAAAAAATGATGGCCGTGCACCTAAACCAATGAATTCACCTTTGCTTGTTTCTACTATTCAGACAGCATTTTATGAAGGAGTGATAAACGAATATGATTTTTGCAAAACGTTAAATATTACACCTGATAAACTTGAAAAGTATTTGCAATGAAGGTAGTAATTGACACGAATTCACTCTTATCATTGGTGCGTTATTATTTGCCATTTGACAAAAATGGAGTTCTTTTTAAGTTCTTCAAAAGTAAAATTGAAAATGGTGAAATTATAATCATTGACAAAGTGTTACAAGAATGCACATACAATTCAAAGGGAATTATTGTTACAACCCTTGACTATTTGAATGATAAAGCATTTTTGAAGTCAGCTCAAGCTCCATACAAGACCGACTCTTTACTTGCACCTTCCCCTGCTAAATTTTTAAGACAGGTAGAAAATCAATTTGTAAACTCAACAGTAAGACAACAAAGAAAGCTCACTGAAACAGAATTTGAAAATCAAAAAAACTCTTATCTAAATGACGCTGATATGAAACAAATAATACTTTGCTTGAATCTTATTAACGATGGAGAAAAAGTTATTTTAGTCACAGAAGAAACAGAGAGTAGTAATGATAATAAACTCTTCAAGAAAATACCTGCTATCTGTAAAGAATTGGAAATTGATACAAAGACATTACCAGAATTAATTACAAATTATGATAGTATTGTCATTGACTTTCAATTGAAAACCTAAACATAACAACCGTTTGTTTAATAGTTTTAGTTCTCAAACTACCTTAAAAAACTTTATTGTGTTCTCTCACAATTTCCTTTCCTCTTGAACTCAATAAATATAAAACCTTTTGTAATTTTTTACATTAAATCACTCTTGCTATGCGAAATGCTTATAATTATTTTAAGAAAAATAAAAAAGTAGCATTTACTTTAGTTAATAGAATTTTTAAAAACAGAAAAACAAAATGAAAAACATTATAAATACCTTATTGATAATTGTAATCTCACTAACAATTTTAAATTGCAGCTCTCAAAAACAAATCGAATTCAAACCCAAAGAAGTATACAAATCCAATGATTTAATCGTAACACAAATAACAGAAAATTCTTTTGTTCATATATCTTTTTTACAAACCAATGATTTTGGAAACGTTCCCTGTAACGGATTGATCGTAAGAAATAGTAATGAAACAATTATTTTCGATACACCAACTAATGACAAAAACTCAGAAGAGTTAATCAATTGGATTAAAGGAACTCTTAAGTGCAAAGTAAACGCAATTATACCAGGCCACTTCCACGAAGACTGTGTGGGCGGATTAAAAGCATTTCATGATAATGATATTCCTTCTTATGCAAACTTTAAAACAATTGAATTTGCAAAAGAAATTAATTCTGCCGTTCCTAAGAATGGATTTAAGGATTCACTTACTTTAAAAGTTGGTGATGAAATAGTTACTGCAAAGTTTTTTGGAGAAGGACACACAAGAGACAACATTGTTGGATATTTTCCGAATGAAAACGTAATGTTCGGTGGTTGTTTAATAAAAGAACTTGATGCAAATAAAGGCTATTTAGGCGATGCTAACGTTTCGGAATGGTCAGCTACTGTAGAAAAAGTTAAAAAGGAATACCCAGATGTTAAAATTGTTGTTCCAGGCCACGGAGAATATGGAGACAAAAAATTACTTGATTATACAATTAACTTGTTCAAGGCTGAATAAATTATTTAGTAAGTCTTTTTGGAAATTGAACATCGCAGTATTGAGTTAGTAATTATAAAATAATAACTTACTACAGAAGTTATTTTACATTCTATAACGAAAAAGATAAATATGAAAAGCAAAACAGAAATAATTGAAAAATTATCAGAATTAAAACCGATTCTAAGTAAGAAATACAATGTTAAGACCATCGGATTATTCGGATCATTTTCTGATGAGACTTTTAATGATAAGAGTGATATTGATTTGTTAGTTGAACTGAATAAACCAAATGGATGGGATATCATTTCGCTTGAAATTTTTCTAGAAGAAGTTTTTAACAGAAAAATTGATTTAGTAACAAAAAATGCAATTAGAGAACCTTTAAGAAATAGTATATACAGCAACATTCAATTTATTTGATATTGAAAAAAGAAGAACGCACATTTAAAATCTATTTAGACGATATGATTCTTGCAATGAATAGGATCGCTGAATACATTGAAAATTTAGATTTGAATTCATTTATAAATGATTATAAAACTGTTGATGCAGTTATACGTAACTTTGAAATAATTGGTGAAGCTTCAAAAAACATTCCTGATGAATTGAAAACCATGTACAAAGATGTACCCTGGAAAGAAATGTATTATTTGAGGAATAAAGTTTCTCATGAGTATTTTGGAATTGACTATGAAGTAATCTTTGATATTGCAAAAATCACTTACCAAAAAATCTTATTCAAATCGAAGATGTTTTAAAAAGTGAATTTTAAATAAATCACATAAAACTAAATCCTCTTAAAAACTCTTTAGTGTTCATTCGTTTTTTACCTTCCTGCTGGATTTCAAGAAGCTTAATACCTTCTTTCCATAACCAATGGATTGTATTTTTGTTGTAGCTTTTAAGCTACATTGAACCATTTATCGAGACATAATACAACTTTAAAGCTACATTAAGATTGAATATTTATTTAGCTTTACTTAACTAAAAATTAAATAGATTTAATCACATCTTGTTTAATTAAGTTTATTTTTTTTCTTACCAAAAACAGATTGAATATTTATGGATAATAACTTTGAGCATATAAAATTTCTTCAGAAAAAATTAGATACTTTATCACTTAAACAAGATCTTTTCAAGAACGAAATTGATCAATTAAAAATCCTGATAAACAATCTTGCATCAGCACAGAATGTTAAGTCTGATGTAAAGGTAATTCTAGAAGATAAGAAAGTAATTGAGACTGAAAAAAAACCTGTTCAAACTCAAAATATTTCTTCTGCTCCAACGATTAAAGTTCCAATTGAAAAACCTAAATCGATCGATAACATTATTCCTAAAGCTGTAAAATCCAATTTAGAAAAATTTATTGGCGAAAACCTTATTAACAAAATTGGAATTATAGTTTTAATTATTGGAGTTGGGATAGGAGCAAAATATGCAATCGATAATAAACTTATTAGTCCGTTAACACGAATTATTTTAGGTTATCTCGTTGGTATTTCACTACTCGGATTCGCGATCAAACTTAAAAAGGAATATCTAAATTTTAGTTCTGTTCTGCTCAGTGGTTCAATGGCAATAATGTATTTTATTACTTTTTTTGCTTTTAGTTTTTATGGATTAATTCCGGAACTGCTAACTTTTATTTTGATGGTTTTGTTTACTGCGTTTACAGTATTAGCATCAATAAATTACAACAAACAAATTATAGCACACATTGGATTAGTTGGAGCTTATTTTGTTCCGATATTATTGAGCGATGGTTCTGGCCGGGTAGAAATTCTTTTTTCATATATGGCTATAATCAATATCGGAATTCTCGCAATTGGATTTTTAAGATATTGGAAATCACTTCACTACTCTTCGTTTATCATAACCTGGTTAGTAGTTCTATTATGGTATTTTGATGCTTATTCACAAACGAAACACTTTAGTTTGGCATTAACTTTCTTATCGATATTCTTCATTACATTCTATTTAAGTTTTCTTGCATATAAAATTATTAAATCAGAAAAGTTTGTTATTGATGATATTCTATTGTTGTTATTCAATTCATTTTTATACTATGGAATTTGTTATTCTATTCTTGACAATCATCCTATTGGTAAACAGGTTCTTGGACTTTTTACTTTGGGAAATGCTTTAATACATTTTATAATAAGTATAGTTGTTTATAAACGAAAACTTGCTGACAAAAATATATTTTATTTTATTTCTGGATTAGTACTTGTCTTTATTACAATTGCAATTCCTGTTCAGCTTGATGGTAATTGGGTAACAATGCTTTGGGCATTGCAGGCAGCACTTTTATTTTGGATTGGCAGAACAAAGAAAGTCCTGGTTTATGAATATCTTTCGTATCCATTAATGGTTTTGGCATTTATAAGTATTATACAGGATTGGAATAGCGCAAACAATTTTTATAGCCCTGAATTTGCAAATAATACTATTCTCCCAATTTTTAATATCCATTTTTTAACTTCAATAATTTTTGTAGGAGCATTTGCTTTTATTAATTATGTAAAAAGATCACCAAATTATTCTCAACCAGAAAAACTAAATAAAGATATAGCACAAATATTTTCATTCTTGATCCCAGCAGTTTTAATTGGCGTGACTTATTATGCATTCTTTAATGAAATTCAAGT
>Ga0138256_10006607_pt1 | contig 12257 bp, 7 predicted proteins | sample KNB2016incub_MG_FD_105486 | JGI IMG/M metagenome (GOLD analysis project Ga0138256, IMG submission 105486) | Active sludge microbial communities from wastewater in Klosterneuburg, Austria - KNB2014incub_MG | ecosystem: Engineered > WWTP > Activated sludge > Unclassified | place: Austria... | reverse complement strand
GATGTATTGCGACTTACATGAATAAGATGTGATGAATTTTCTAGGTTGGAAGTTGCCGTAACCGACGCATTTAACTGTTTGTATGAACCCGTTTCAATGTTTACAGATCCACCATTATTCAAGTCCTTTTTCGTCACAATATTAATAGCACCCGTAAAAGCATTTTGACCAAAAACACGTGCTGCAGAACCTTTTATAATTTCAATACGTTCAATCACGTCAAGTGGTAAAGCTGCATTTAAGGTGTTGTGTCCTGTTTGGGCATCGTCCATTTTTATCCCATCAATAAGCACCAACGTTTGGTCGAAACTGCCACCGCGAATGTACAAATCGGCTTGCGTACCACCCGTGCCTTGGCGTTTTACATCAATCCCCGCAACTTGTTGTAACACATCTGTTAAACTACTAGCGGCACTATTTTTTATGTCTTCTGAAGTTATGATTGAAATGGTACGCGAGTTTTCCGGAAAGGGTAAATTAATACGAGTTGAAGTAACAATCACCTCACGAAGTGTTGTAGTATCTTGTTCTTTATTTTGATTGTTTTGAGCGGTTCCTAATACCGAACATAACACTAATAAGCTTAAGCAATAAATACGTTTCATAAATAATGAATTGAAGTTGTTTTTTGACGACGCAAAATTCGTAACTTTCTGGACGAGTAAAATAGTCCAGTTTTAAAACAATGAATAGTCCGGTTAGTACTCTTTTAAAGCAGTTAATTCATTTTGAAAAAGCGAGCACAACAGCCGTTTATATTCAGGTGGCACAACAAATCATTAACGCCATTCAACGCAGTTATTTAACCGAAGGAACGCCATTACCTGGCACACGCACGTTTAGTCAATTATTTAAAATCCACAGAAATACAGCCGTTGCCATTTATGATGAACTGGCATCGCAAGGTTGGGTTGAAATTATTCCGAACAAAGGCACGTTTGTTTTAATTCCAGAACAGAAAACGGCTGCCATAAAAGCAACTTCGCATCGTATCGATCAAGTACATGACTATTCTAAAACAACCGGATTTCCATTTCAGCCGTCGTTTCATTTGGCTTCAACGAATGAAATAATCCAAAAAAAATACAGTATTAATGATGGGCAACCCGATTTAAGATTACACCCAACGCACCAGTTTTCACGTTGGTACAGTGCTTCCATGAAACGGAAAACGTTAATTTCAAAATGGAATCAAAACACGCTGTCTTCCCATTCGGCGTTCGAAATTCAATTATGTAACTATTTAAACGCTACACGCGGGTTTCACATCAAGCCACACAATTTAATGAGCACGCGAAGTACGGAAATGAGTTTATATATCGTTTCCCAACTGCTGTTACAGTCCAACGATACTGTTTTAATTGGAAATTTAAGCAATTATGCGGCAAATATGATTTTTCAGCAAGTAGGTGCTGCTATTAAAACCATTCCTGTTGACGATTATGGTATTGATGTAGAATATATTAGGAAACACTTTTCAAAAGCTGAAATTCGTTGTGTGTATGTGTGTGCGCATCGGCATTATCCAACAACGAAAACACTAAGTGTGGAACGCCGTTTGAAGTTGATGCAGCTTGCAAAAGACTACCAATTTGCCATTATTGAAGATGATTATGATTACGATTTTCAGTTTGATGGCTCTGCGATGCTGCCCATGGCGAGTTCGGACGCGAATGGGATGATTATTTATTTAGGGAAATTGGGGCAATCGTTATTTCCAAGTTTTCAAACAGGTTTTGTAGTGGCCCCAGAAAATTTAATTTCCGAAGCCAAAAATTATTTGCAAATATTAGATAAACAAGGTGATTTAATTCAGGAACAAATGCTTTCTGAATTAATTTATGAAGGTGAAATGCACCGACTTATCAAAAAAAATATACTTATTTACAAGCAGCGACGTGATTATTTATGCCAGTGTCTTACCGAAAATTTCAAACAAAATTTATTTTGGGAAAAACCTTCGGGTGGTTTGGCATTGTGGTTGCGTTTTGAACCTAAAATTTCCTTAGTTAAATTAGCAGAAGAAACTCTGAAACAAGATTTATTTCTCCCAAAAACCATTCTGTATCAAGATAAAAACAGATGTTGCATTCGTTTCGGTTTCGGTCATTTAAATGAAGAAGAAATAGATAGTGTTGTAAAAAAATTAAAAATAGCTTATGATTTGGTGCTGAAATGAAATTTACGCAAATGAATTCACTTTATCAATTCCCTTCCCAACTCCGCTAAAAACGGAAAGCCAATGGTTTCATATTCATATACATTATCATTAAAAATCCCATTTTCATTAACATGTATGGTAGCCGTAATAATGTATTCCTTTTTTGTTTTTTCATTCACTATATAAGCGCAATCGGTTAAATAACCATACGCATCGCCTACTTTATTATATATTTTGATATGGCTTGGAATGGGTTTTTTTGAATCTCCAAAAACTAAAAATTTCACATAACTTTCATAATAGTCGTTAGAGGTATAACCTGCTTCTTTTGGGAGTATATTCATCATATTGATTAAAAAAGTTCTATCCTCTGCAGATAAATGAAATTGCTTTTCATAAGGAAATAACTCAGGAAACATAAGTTGCTTCATTATTTGATGTAATGCTGTTACAGGTAAATAATTTTTTAATGAAAAATCCATCGGGCTATTAACCAAACCATCATTCGCCATATAACCTTTTCCCTTTAAGCTGTTTTTTAAAAACAATGGCTTTATGGTTTTGTTTGTAATGGGTTCTGTTTTTAAAATGATGCCGTTTTGATTATAAAATGTTAGGGGTTTTGTAATTAAACTTCCAGAATTATTAACAGATAATCTATGCGAAATTCTAGCATGTATGCCTTTTTCTAAAAGTTTTTGATTTATATAATCGGTTCCTAAATATTCGAATAAGCGGTTATAGGCATCATTATCGCTTACTGCAAATATTTTTTTAATGTCGTTGGAAAAGGTGGTTTTAACGCTGTCGCCTTCAATATTAAATTCGGTGTTTTTATCTATCAACGCATTGGTGTTCATTTTTTCTAAAGCTAAAATGGCAATAGGAAATTTCACAGTACTAGCAGGATAAAAATAACTGCTATCATTTACTTGAAAGCTATAATCTTTAAACCTAACGGAATCTCCATGCCTATCAATTTCTGTGAAAAGAATTTGAACGTCATGGTTCTCAAGGTTGTCCATTACGGTTTTTATTTTTTTATTTTTTGAAGCTAAAGCACGCTCAAGCGGTTGGTTATGCATAGGCGAACAACTTAAAATGATGAAGCATAAAAAAAGAGCAATGCGCATTTAATATTTTTTAGATGAAATTTATATTGTTTCTAAAATTAGAAAAATCTTCCTAACCACGATGTTAATATTATTTTTTAATAGCATAAAATAAAAGTGTTCAAATGTGTACTTTTATACCATGTACGCCCTAGTAGATTGTAATAATTTTTATGCGTCTTGCGAACGCGCTTTCAACCCTAATTTACGCCATAAACCCATTGCTATTTTAAGTAATAACGATGGTTGTGTGATTTCGCGAAGTGATGAAGCTAAGGTTTTAGGCTTGCCCATGGGTGCGCCAATTTTTAAATGGGAAGGGTTTTGTAAAGAAAATAATATTGAAGTGTTTTCATCCAATTATCCACTTTATGGCGATATGAGCAGTAGGGTAATGGCTATTTTGCAGCAATTTTCACCTGATGTGGAAGTGTACAGTATTGACGAAGGTTTTCTTCAATTTAAAGGTTTTGAAAACTGCAATTTTAACGATTACGGAAACCAAATAAAAACCCGTATTTTAAAATGGACTGGTATTCCAACCTGTGTCGGTATCGCGCCAACCAAAGCGTTAAGCAAAGTTGCCAATAAAATTGCACGTAAATTTCCAGTGCAAACCAATGGCGTATTTGTAATTGATTCGGAAGAAAAACGCATCAAAGCCTTAAAATGGATTAAAATTGAAGATGTTTGGGGCATTGGGCGCACGTTATCTAAACGGTTGAAAGCTAAAAATTGCAACACCGCATTCGATTTTGTGCAACTTCCAGATGAATGGGTGCGTAAGAACTTTTCAATAGTCGAGTGGAAACTCAAAAAAGATTTAGAAGGTATTCCAACACTACAATTAGACGACGTAAAAACCAAACAAGCCATTGCTACCACACGAAGTTTCGAATATACGTTTTCAGACATCGAAAACATAAAAGAACGCATATCCACATTTGCAACCAGTTGTGCAGAAAAACTGCGAAAACAAGGTTCCAGCTGCCATATTATCTATGTGATTTTAAGCAGTGATAGGCATAAAATAGACTCAGAACAACACCGTGCAAGCAAATTAATAAGCCTGCTATTTCCAACCGATTCAAGCTTGATAATTAGCCAACAAGCAGTGCAAGCAGTAAATGTTATTTTTAAAAAAGGCATCAAATATAAACGTGCCGGCGTTATCGTTATGGGTTTGGTGCCCACAAACAACCATCAATTACAGTTGTTTGAAGCCGAAAACCCCAAGCACAAACCACTAATGAAAGCTATTGATGGTTTGAACGCCAAATATGCCGATAACAAAGTAAAATTGGCAAATCAAGATTTAAAACGTACCTGGAAAATGCGACAAGAACGCTTATCACCACGGTACACCACCAATTTCAACGATATTATTAAAGTGAAATGATTTATTTCTGCAAAGGCAAAAATTTCGTAAAATAGGAGTAAATTTAAAAACTGAATTAATAAAAATTATTTGGGCGTTACCCAAGGGTCGGGCTTTGCGCTGCAAGTCCTCGTGCGCCCGAAAAAATCGGTCACACTGTGGGCTTTCCGCTCTAATCCCTAACGCAAAAACACGTATAAAATGATATTACACAAATCTAGTAACTTAACGTTTTTCACGCCAACAGACACACAAAGTTTGGGAGCACTTTTTTTTGACACAGGCATTTCAGCAGGATTTCCATCACCAGCCGAGGATTTTAAGGAACAACGCCTATCATTAGATAAAGAGCTTATTAAAAACAAAGAAGCGACTTTTTTTGCACGCGTTAGCGGTCAATCGATGATTGGTGCAGGACTTGATGATAGCGATTTGTTGGTAATAGACCGAAGTTTAGAACCTGCAAACAATAAAATTGCCGTTTGTTTTTTAGATGGCGAATTTACCGTAAAACGTTTGAGAGTTGATAAAAATGAAGTTTGGTTACAACCAGAAAACCCCAATTATCCCATTATAAAAATAACCAAAGAAAACGATTTTATCATTTGGGGTATCGTTACCAATGTGATTAAAAAAGTATAGATTACCATTTAATTTCTTTCAGAAATCAAAATACCGTTTCGTGATAAAAAGAAAGCCGTATTTTAAATTTTAAAATGCGGCTTTCTTCATAAACATCCTCAACTAATTTACAACAATTTTTTTCGTAATTACCTGTCCTGTTTTGGCTTTAAACCAAGCCACATAAGCACCCGATGCTACGTTTGCTAATTTCACCCCGTTGTTTAAAGTGCCTTGTGAAACATTGTTAAATTCCAACACGGTTTGACCACGCATATTCACAATAGCTAGTTTGTCAATAGCCGTATTCAGTTTTTTACCAAATAAGGTGTTTGTTGTGTTTTGGTAATAAATAAAATTCTCAGCGATTTGCGATGATTCGGTGCTTAACAATGCTGAAGCCGATTGGAATACGATTTCAAACCGCGTATTAAATTTTCCTTGTGTTGATGAAAATTGGTAAGCTGTATTTTGTTTCAAATCAAAATAAGTTCCTGTTACGTTATCTCTTAAATAAATTTCTTGGTTGTCGTCCAAATTTTCAAACTCGGTAGCTTTTATTTCAAAAGTATTGTTGCCAGACGATTTAAAGTTTAAAGGAATTACCTTGTCGTTTGTAATCGCTGCATACGCTTGCATGTTCATATTTTTTCCTTCTAAATTCAAATTGAAATCATTATTGCTAGCTTCATCACATGGAGCATCATAGCCGTAATCATATCCATCAGAAGTGATGTCGCTAAAGCCTAAAAGGACTTCTCTTTTGGTTTTTGGACCAACCACCGAGGTGAATTCTAAGCGTATTTTTTGCATAATGTTATCCAGTTCTTCTTTGGAAGCATCGCTTTTTTTCGCTTTGGAATTTGCCGATTTGAAGAATGTTGAACCAGTATTAAAAGTACCATCAGCATCCGCTTCTTTTATAAATACACGTTGTCCATTATTGAAAACCACAGTGCCGCTTGTAACTATTTGGGTGATAAATCCTTGTCCTACGGGTAAGTATCTTGATGGTTTTTTTGTGCCATCTTGCGAACCGTTATTGGCGCCTGTGATTCCTACAAATTGAAATGCTCTACAAGAACCTAACTTATTCACTTGGGCATAGCCTCCTTTGTATTCATCTAAATTATGTGAATCGCCGGCCCATTGTTGCCATAATTGTAAAACACCATCAATAACGCCTTCATTATCATCAATAAATTTATGGATATCTAATGCCGATGGGTAGGGGTTTCCTAATAGATATTCCGTTTTTGAAACAGCCGCCACATCTCCTGGTCCGCCTCTGTCGTTTACGTTTACTATAATGGTACCGTTATTTGGTTTTCCTTCAAAAATATATTGCTGTTCGGAACCTGCATTTCCAGTGCCTTTTTGGGTATAACCTACAGCTGGGTTTACTGCGGTATTGGGGTTTAAAAAAGCCCAATCCCAATAAGTTATGCCGTTTATGTAGGTGTATAACCAATAGGTGCTAATTTTGCCAACTTGGTCGTAAGCCGAAGTAAATTGAAGCTTCGTTCCAGCACCATCTTTTAGCATGTTTACTTTAAAAGGTGTATTGTTGGCGTTGTTTGTTATTGCGTTATTATCTGTTAAATTTGTAGCGCCTAAAGCACCAACGGGCGATGACCAATAATTGTATCTGAATTTATTGGATGTTCCTTCTTGGCGACGCAAAATTTTACCTGCGGCAGATGTAACCAAATCACTGTTTACGGTTTGTATTAGTTGCGAATCATCTTCAAGATTAAGCGTTCCATTTAATTCTAAATACCATGAGTTTTCAACAAGATTATCACTATGTACTGTAAGCGTATTATCTGCATCAATTATTAATCCCATGGTTTTAACGGGATGGCATGCATTAACATCACTAGCTATTTTAACAATACTCCAATCTTTATTACTACTTATATTTGTAATATCCCAAACATTTCCATTTAGCCAAGTAGATGCCGATGTCCATGCACCATTTGTATCCGAAACGTAAGGCATTGGTGCTGTTTGTTCTTCTACTGTATCAATATTATGTAATCTAATATTACGTCCGAAACTTGAATAATCTAAAATGGTACTCGTTTTAATTTCGGTCATTGGATAATATGCTAAAAGTTTTGTCCAAGGCACTCTAGTTGAAGATGCTATGTCAATAATATCTTTATTTATAATTTTTCCTTTTACATTTCCTAAGTTGTTTTCAATTTCCTGATAAACCATTCTTTGTATTTGGTCTTCGGTTAATAGGGCGTTGAACACTCTCACTTCATCTATATCTCCTTTAAAGTATTGTCCGTGCGTTAGTTCATTTGAAAATCTGCCAATTTCAAAAGTGTTATTAGTATCTGAACTCAAAGCGATTGAAGCTCCTGTAACTCCGGTATCGAAAGTATCGACTAAATTGCCATCAACATAAAGTTTTATTAAACCTGTTGAGCTAGAAAAACTTCCTGTGAGATGATGCCATTCATCAAAATTTATTGCTGAACACGCGCAACTTCCTGCCAATTTCACAGCGTTTCCAGCCGTTTTTATTTTGAATGTAGGTCTGTTTCCGTTTTCTAATAACAATTGGCAGGCTATATCTTCACCTGCAATAACCATATTGGTTGAATTTCCAGCATCGGATTTAACCCAGGCCATTAGGGTAATTTCATTTAAGCCATTTATAAAGGATTTTCTGGATAAATAATCATCTATACCATCAAAGTCTAGCGTTGCTATTTGCGGTGGGTTTCCATCAAAATAATCTCTATAATCCAAATCGCCGCCTGTGAACAAATCGCCATCAGCGTCGGGTAAAATGGATGCGGATGGATTGTCAATTTCATCATTTACATCATTAGGGTCGTTTGGGTTAGCACCTTCAAAAAGGTTGTCTAATCCGTCGTTATCCGGGTCGGTGAAGGTAACAATCAGATTTGCCATTCCATTTTCTTCAATATCTGGTAGGCCATCTTCATCTGTATCTAAATCGTACATATCTACTAGGTTATCACCATCTGTATCAATAGGTATTATACCTGTTCCATACACATTAAAAATTCCTGTAGTTGGGTTTACAGATCCAGTTGGTGGAATATAACCTAAGGTGGTTTGCGCTTCAACGTTATCTGGAATACCATCGTTATCACTATCAATATCAACAATGTTTAATAAACCATCTCTATCAGCATCACAAACAGAACTTACACCAAAAATAGTTAATCTCACACCTGTACTTGTTTTCGTTCCTGTTACACCATAAATTAAATCTACATGCGAAAACTTATCAAATTCCATATAAACATAAAAATTTGGATCATCACCTTGTGTTCCGCCATCATCTGGCTCGTTTTTCCAATCATTAATTGGCGCCACGAGCGCTGGGTTCAGTCTATATAGAGTATATCCAGCAGGATTTGGGCTGTTTACAAATCCACCATTTTCCAAATTTGTTGAAGCAGTTAAATAGGCAATAACATTACCTGTAGCGGTTGCTGGTTTAAAACCAGATATTTCGGTGTAATTGTCGCCAACTTTATGATCGATATCTCTTGTTTCTAATATCATATCATACAATGTTTTAGGTATGCCATCTGGGTTTGCTGGTGTGGCACTTCCTGCTTGAACTAAATCAAAAGAATACGTTACATATTCATCGGCGCTGGCATCAAAATCGTCAATACGCAATTCATTATTACAATCTATTTTGAACGTTCCATTTTTGGTAAGAATGGTAAGAATAATATCGTAATAAACATTTTGGTATAAAAGTGCGTTTGAGTATATTACCTTTTCGCCTGGTTTTACATCATTTAAATTTGTAGCTGTTAATTTGGCTGCATTATTGAAATTAATGGTAGCAGAACATTCGTAGGTGTCTATAACGCCATCATTGTCATCATCTAAATCAACAGAATCTGGAATGCCATCACCATCAAAATCTTGAGAGTAGGTAATGTTAGATGAAAAAAGTACAGCAACAAACAGTACTTTTAAAAGTAGTTTTGTTTTCATTATGTAATAGATTTGGGTAAATCGAAATTAACTTATATTCAAATAGTTACATCTTTTTTTCGTTAAAAATCAATAATTGTTGTATAAACGGTTGCTTGATTGTGAAAAAATCGATGAAATACACCTTGATTTAGAGATGTTTACCAGAATTTCTACAAAAAGCCACTGTATAAATCTATACTTGAGGGAAGTATGCTTTAATTAGTAATGAAATCAAAAATTTTATTGATTTCATTAAAAAAGCAATACAATGATAAATTAAAAAATCGACAAAAACAAACAAATATCAGATAAAGTGTTTGTTTGTATCGATGAATTGTATTTTTTAAGGAAAAGGAATAAAAAATTTTAACATTGATTAAACCACGAAACCAACTAAATCTTCAATTTTAGATATTAATTGAATTTTAATTGCTGTTTTCTTTAGAGAAATTTTATTGTATTTTGAAATGAAAATGGTTGAAAATCCTAATTTTTCAGCTTCTAAAATGCGTTGCTCAACACGTTGTACAGGGCGAATTTCTCCTGAAAGTCCAACCTCGGCAGCAAAGCAAAAATCTTTTTGAAGCGCCACATCTTCATTGGAAGATAAAATGGCCGCTACCACAGCTAAATCAATTGCTGGATCATCAACGGTAATACCTCCTGTGATATTTAAAAACACATCTTTAGCACCTAAACGGAAACCAGCGCGTTTTTCTAAAACTGCCAAAAGCATATTTAAACGTTTGGCATTGAACCCGGTAGCACTACGTTGAGGCGTGCCGTAAACGGCGGTACTTACCAACGCTTGCACTTCAATCATTAACGGGCGCATACCTTCTAAAGTAGCGGCAATAGCATTTCCTGAAAGTTCTTCATCTTTTTTAGAAATTAATATTTCGGATGGATTGGAAACTTCCCGTAATCCAGAACCTTGCATTTCGTAAATACCCAATTCGTTTGTTGAACCAAAACGGTTTTTATGCGCTCTTAAAATTCTAAAAACATGGTTACGGTCACCTTCAAATTGCAAAACCGTATCAACCATATGTTCTAAAATTTTTGGTCCCGCAATGTTGCCATCTTTTGTAATATGTCCAATTAACAACACAGGCGTTGCGGTTTCTTTAGCAAACTTTATAAGTTCCGTAGTGCATTCTTTTATTTGTGAAATGCTTCCTGAAGATGATTCAATATAATCACTATGAAGTGTTTGAATGGAATCGATAATCACGATATCAGGTTCTAAAGCTTCAATTTGCTTGAAGATGTTTTGTGTTTTGGTTTCGGTAAGAATATAACAATTATTGTTTATTGGGTTGATGCGTTCGGCGCGCATTTTTATTTGTTTCTGACTTTCTTCACCTGAAACATATAAAGTTTTATATGGTAATTTTAATGAAATTTGAAGTAATAAGGTGCTTTTCCCAATGCCGGGTTCACCACCTAAAAGTGTTAACGAGCCAGGAACAATACCGCCACCAAGCACGCGGTTAAATTCGCCATCAAAAGTATCTAATCGGGCTTCGTTAGAAGCGTCAATATCTTTGATGCGTAATGGAACTGATGCTTTCTTTACTGAGGAAGTTGGCGATTTCCAATCACTTTTTTCAGGTGTTTGAATCACTTCTTCCACAATGGTGTTCCATTCTTTACAAGCGTTGCATTGCCCTTGCCATTTGGCGTATTGCGAGCCACAATTTTGACAAAAAAACGTTGTTTTTACTTTGGCCATTTATTTTGAATATAGGTTTTTGGTGTTGGAGATTCGTTTTTAATATCCAAAATCGGCTTTAATGGCTTCGGCTTTTTGAAGCATTAAATCTTTGGTAAGTCCTGCAATTTCTTCTAAAGTAAAAGCCGATTGATAAGTTCTCATCGCTTTTTTGCTATCGCCACTTTCTTCATAAAATCGTGCTAAATAGTAATTGCCCAAAAGTGTTTTCGGGTAGGCATCTCGCGCTACTTTGCCTAAAGTTTCATAATATTCAAATTTTTGTGTCTTTTCAATAGCTGCGGAAATGGCTTTGAAATCATTAATCAAAATTTGTTTTTTTAAGCCAAACAATTCATCAATGGTTTTGTATTTTTCTTCAAGATATGTAACAGGAGAAGTTTCTAGTTTTAGAATGGTTTCCGAATATTCTTCTTTACTTATGGGTTGAAATACTTTAAATATTTTTTCGATAGCATTGGGAATGGCATGCGTGGGAACGGAATAATGTGAAGGACCTTCAAAACTATTAAATGCATAAGTTAAATTTTTGTTGTCCAATGCAGAAATATCGGTATTTAAAGCTTCTGTCATCTTTTTTATGGAAGCGGAATCGTTATTTGTATTCGCTAAATAATAAAATAATTTAGATTGTGTTTTGCCTAAAACCTCGGGGATATAATCTAACATTTTGGGCGCTAATTCTGGACTTATTGCAATATATGCTTTGAATAACGGTTGTGGTTTCAGTAGAAAATAATTAATAAAATTTGCTGTTTCCCCATGGCCAACAGCAACTCTAAAATTAGCGCTTCGGTATTTTTTTTCGATGTGCGGAATTAATTCCATGCCAATAAATTCGAAAAAAGCAGCACCTTTTTCAATAGGAAGTGAGTTTTGTTCGGAATACAAGCAGTCGTCATCCCTCGTGTCAAACTGGTTAATGCCAACTACGATTGCTTCGGGCATGTCTTCCCAATAAGAATAATAATCGACGTTTCCTGCAATGGCTTCAAACAAATAATCGCCATCCAACACAATAAATAGTGGGTATTTTTTATCGGAATCATTACTATAACCGCGTGGTAATTGTACTTTTATTTGTCGTGCTTGCCCCAGTTTTGTAGATTCGATGGATTCGTATTTAACTTGAGCATCAACATAATTAAGAGCGCAAAAAAGTAGTAAAACGGAAAGGACGTGTTTCATTTTATGAAATGATTTGAGATTTGTAACGCAAGGTAAGAAATAAGTTAAAACAAAAAAACATCCTAGGTATTAGGTTGT
>Ga0138256_10006605_pt1 | contig 12259 bp, 8 predicted proteins | sample KNB2016incub_MG_FD_105486 | JGI IMG/M metagenome (GOLD analysis project Ga0138256, IMG submission 105486) | Active sludge microbial communities from wastewater in Klosterneuburg, Austria - KNB2014incub_MG | ecosystem: Engineered > WWTP > Activated sludge > Unclassified | place: Austria... | reverse complement strand
TCATGACCTGCTTCTACCAATACAGGCAGTAGCCGCATACCAATATATCCGTTTGCTCCTGTAAGTAATATACGCATTTTTTACTTGAGGTTTTGTAATTATTCAGTCCTTGCAAACATAGCAGGATATTTGATTTCATGAAATGATATTTATTAGTAATTTTTAAGTTGTAGAAATCCTTTTTAGAGATGGGATTGAATAGAAATGAATTTTCTATCTTTGAATCTTAAATTTTCGTAAATGGCAAAGAGAACAGTAAAACAAAACACCAGGTTGAAATTTGATACGACATGGCAATATTCTTCAGCACCTGAAACGCCAGATCACATTGTGTTGGCCGACAAATACGATCTTTTTATCAATGGTAAGTTTGTTGCACCACAGAGTAAAAAATATTTTGACACCATCAATCCTGCAAAAGAAACACGCATTGCATCTGTTGCCGAAGCATCACAGGCCGATGTGGATTCGGCAGTTAAGGCAGCCCGAACAGCGTATGAAAAAGTATGGAGTAAAATGCCGGCACGCGAAAGAGGAAAATATATTTACCGCATAGCGCGCATTATGCAGGAGCGTGCCCGCGAACTTGCCATTATTGAAAGTTTAGATGGCGGAAAGCCTATTCGTGAAAGCAGAGATATTGATGTGCCTTTGGCTGCCGCACACTTTTTTTATTATGCAGGATGGGCAGATAAACTTGATTATGCATTGCCGGGAATGGCAGCACGACCTTTAGGTGTTGCCGGACAAATTATTCCATGGAATTTTCCATTATTAATGGCAGCATGGAAGATTGCACCTGCACTTGCCTGTGGCAATACTGTTGTACTGAAACCTGCTGAAACCACTCCGCTTACTGCATTAAAACTAGCAGAGATTTTCAGAGATGCAGACCTGCCTCCGGGTGTAGTAAATATTATTACTGGAGCCGGTTCAACAGGTGCTGCCATTGTTAATCACCCGGGAATTGATAAGGTTGCTTTTACAGGCTCAACAGATGTAGGGAAAATTATTCAGAAAGCATTAGCAGGAACAACAAAAAAATATACTCTAGAACTGGGAGGTAAGGCAGCTAATATCATTTTTGAAGATGCTGCCATTGATCAGGCCGTTGAAGGTATTGTTAACGGAATATTTTTTAATCAAGGCCATGTTTGTTGTGCAGGTTCACGATTGTTTGTTCAGGAAAGTGTTGCCAACGAAGTTGTACGTAAACTCAAAGACCGTATGGAAACACTCATCATTGGCGACCCATTAGATAAAAATACTGACATAGGCGCCATCAACTCACGCGAGCAATTGAATAAAATAAAAGCATTGGTTAAAGTTGGTGTTAACGAAGGTGGCGATTGCTATCAGTCATCATGCACATTGCCATCAAAAGGTTTTTGGTTTAAGCCTACAATTTTTACCGGTGTTGCACAGTCAAGTAGAATTGTTCAGGAAGAAATTTTTGGACCGGTACTGTCTATTCAAACTTTCAGAACGGTAGAAGAAGCCATTGAAAAAGCTAACAATACTCCTTATGGATTAAGTGGAGGTGTGTGGTCTGATAAAGGCAGTAAAGTATTTAAAGTTACTTCAAAAATTAAAGCCGGTGTGTTATGGGCCAACACCTATAATAAATTTGACCCTACTTCTCCATTTGGAGGATTTAAAGAAAGCGGCATGGGTCGCGAAGGTGGCATGCATGGACTTAATGCCTATTTAAAATAATTTTAGCACAATTGTATTATGGAGACGAAACAAAAAGAAAAAGAAAAAAAAGTTGCTGTTGGACTTAATGGTCATAGTCATCATGCCGAAACCGAAGTAAGGTTAGCTGTACAAAAAACATATAAGCTTTACATTGACGGTAAATTTCCTCGAACAGAGAGTGGAAGATATTATAAGCTTAATGATAAAAACGGAAAGGTTATCGCTAATATTTGCCGTGCATCAAGAAAAGATTTCAGAGATGCTGTAGTTGTTGCACGTAAAGCGCAAGGCGACTGGCAAAAAAAATCGGCCTTTAACAAGGGTCAGATTTTGTATCGTATTGCAGAAACTCTGGAAACACGCAGACAACAGTTTGTGTCAGCCCTAGGTCTGCAAGGTGTGAGCGAAGCGGCAGCGCAGAAAGAAGTGAGTGCAGCAGTAGATATGCTTGTTTATTATGCCGGATGGTCTGATAAATACCAGCAGGTTTTTTCAAGTGTAAATCCTGTGGAGTCATCACACTTCAATTTTTCTTTTCCTGAACCAACAGGTGTTGTTGCAGCAATTGAATCACAGCAGCAAGGCTTACTAAACCTGGTTTCACTTATGGCACCTGCTCTTGCAGGAGGAAATTCAATAATTATTTTGGCAGCAGAAAAATTTCCACTCACTGCAATTGATTTTGCCGAAGTACTGAATGCAAGCGATGTGCCCGGTGGTGTTGTAAATATTCTTACGGGCTTTAGTAAAGAGTTGCATTCACACTTTTCGTCACACATGGATGTTAATGCTATTGTTTATGCAGGCGATGACAGTACGGAATTAAAGACCATTCAGACCAATGCAGCTGGTAATGTTAAAAGGGTAGTTGTAGTCAGGAATATTGCCGAAGAAAGTCCATACCGTATCATGGAACTTCAGGAAGTAAAAACGACCTGGCATCCTGTAGGAATTTAAGTCAATAAATATTTCTTCCACTAATCATTAATGCAATTTCAATATCCAAGAAGTTTTTACAGATGGATATATGAAATTTAAATACCGGTATTTACATTCATAGTGAAATGACAGCCTTTATGATAAGGGCGTTATTATTTAATCTTTACAGGTATTCTATTTGGTGCAGTTTGCAGCCTCCTCTACGGAAACAAAATCCCCGGAAACGAATTTGCATCTGTTTGAGGAATGCGTGTTTGATATTTTTCGTTAATGGCTTTAATAAATTCATTGGCAATAAGCGCACTGCCTCTGCCTGTAGGTGTAATACCGTCAAGTGAAAAAAACTGTCCTTTAAGAAACTCACTGCTGTAAGCAACACCATTATGAGAATAGCCACTGCTTATTTTTTTAAAGAAAGCATACATGTCCACATAGGCTAAATTGTTTTCATCAGCTTTTGTTTTCAGATAGTTGTTGTAGCCTGTAATGGTGTTCCTCAGTGTATTGATTTCTGAAGCAGTGAGTACAAATCTGTTACCTAATGGTTTTTGTGTATTGCTACCCCAGCCTGCACAGTTTATACTATCAAGTGTAACCGGTAACAGTACTAACTCACCCGGCTTCATTTGTCTTTTTCCGGAAGCTGCCAAAGGGTCAGAAATTACCAATGGATTGTTGCCTGCTTGAAAAGTTATTGGAGGATTGTTTGAGGCATAAAGTGCATTAAGATCCTGTGCCTGCTGCTCTGTTAGTACCAAAGCATTGTATGCTATAGATGTAAAATATGGAAGATCGAGTAAGTCAGGAATATTTGCAACTACACCTTTGCGGTTGCCGGCAATGAGTGAGGTAAGTGCATTATTGATATTATTTTGAAAATTAGCTAATGGAGTAATTGTGGCCAATGATTGATTGCTACCTGCCATTGCACAGTCATAAATATCATTAAAACCAACCCAGAAAGAAAAAAAAGTCGGTAATTGTCTAACAGCATCTGAAAGTACTGTTGAAGTTTCAGGATTGGTAGCAAATCGAGAATAATATGGATTTTTAGAAAGCAGTAAATCCGGAGAACCAAAATTTGCATTGTCCAGATCAGATGATTTCATTCCCGGCACGCCCATATTGTTGAATGGTACATTACTGCCAATATAAGATTCTACTGCGGCAATGTCAGTTACGTTGGATGAGAATGTAGAAAATCCCGGAGCTGCACCACATGCTGTGCCATATTGAAGTTTCAGCTGTGGTATATAGGTCTGAAGAAAAAAGTTAAACCCTGCACCATCATTTCCGCTAACCAGTGGTTGCAGGAACTCGCCTCCGCCAACTTTCTTCAGTTGTCCGGCAAGAATAGCTGCAAAACTATTTTGTTGCCCAAGGTCGAACAGTGCATTATTCTGATAGCCTGCTGTGTAAGAACTGCCAATAGCAACATACTTCGAAAAGTCAATACTGTTGTTGTCGAACTTTATCTCTTTCAACTCTGGTTTGCAACCGGCAACTATTAAAACTGCAAGAAGTAAACTTTTCAGAAGATGGTTATTATTCATGTTTTTTATTGTGGTTTATTATTTAATTAAAATGAATAATTGATGCCAACACCAAAACAATGCGAAAGTGAATTGAATGCACCATTCAATCCGGTATCTTTATTTACCCCTTCACGCTCGGCCTTGGTTTCAAAATTATATGAACCTTCAATAACAAAAGCTTTACTCACATTAAACGATGCACCAATACCAAAAACATATCTGTCACCATCAGGCATGTCAGGGGTCATGTAGTTTTCTTTTACCGGAGTCTGATCAAAGGCAATACCTGCACGGCCTGTAATTTTATTACTTATTTTATACATCGCCCCTAAACGAAGTGTTAATGCATCTCTGTATTTACGAGACTGACGAAATTCTTCATTGAGTGTTGTGTTTGATGCATCAAATTCATAGTTTAGAGAATCGAATGAAGACCAACTGTTGAGGTTGGTTTCAAAATTCAGCTTTAATCCTTTAAAAACTTCATAGCTGAAACCTATTGACAAAACCGAAGGTAGCGGCATTTCTGCATCGGCATTTGTTGAGGATGGATATTGATCAACCAGCGAAGCAGGAATATTACTAAAGGTAACATCAGTGTTTTTAAAATTGAGTTTAACTTTTGATCGGTAGGTAAGTGCAGCGGTTAATTTTTTATTGATAGCATAATTTATTCCTGCATTAAAACCGAAACCGGTTGCCTTACTTTCAAATTGTACATCTGCTCCATCGGCAACTATCAACGCTCGATTCCATTTATGGTTAGCACTGGCAAAAACAAAGCCTGCACCGACACCTAATTTTTCAGAAAATTTATACGATAAAGTAGGTTGAATAAATAGCGTGTTCAGCTTAGATGACAATACGATATATCGCCCTTCCCAATCGCTTCTCCAGGTTGTATTGTACCCAAACGGTGTATTCACAACAATACCGGCAGCCATTTTATCAGATAACTTTATGGTGCCACCAACATAAAAAGGCAACATATTTTTTGATTCAGTACGATTTACCAATCCACTGTTATTACTACGGAAAGCTATTCTCGACTGTGAATAAGAAACGCCACCAAAAACATTGCTTTTCTCAAGAAAAACCATGCCACCGGGGTTGTAAAATATGACAGACCCATCAGTTTGCAATGCAGTCACCGCACCGGCCATACCGGCTGAACTATGGCTTTGTGGTAACATTTGAAATCCACCACCTGATACATGAAGACTACAGAAAAGAATCAGAAATAAAAAAGCTGAAATAAAATTTTTCATATTAATTTTAACGCAAACAAAAATAGCAACATCAAGTTTAGTAAACAAAGATATACATAACGATGACAATTTGTTGTTAACATTGCTTTGTTGGTCGCTTATTCATGAAAATGTTTATACTGTAATAATAAAAAATTGAAATTTTTATATTAAAATTGCACTGTAATTGCAACGCATTTTTTTCATCAACCAAAATCATTTTACATGTTAGTTAAAAAGTTATTTCTGATATTATTTTCTGTAACAACAACTTTATCCTGTATTGCATCTGTTGGTGACACTACATTTGTAAGTTCTCATACCAATGACACTGTAGTAACCAATCCCGGCACAGGAAGCAATGGTTATGCAAAATGGGCAGTTTTTCCTTCTGCCTCCACCAACTATCGCAAGATAATTTTAACCTTATCGCACAGATGTCCAAGTCCAATGGCATGTGGTGAGTGGGATTATCTTGATTACATTTACATCAGACGTACAGGAGGCCAGAACAACCCATCTCAGGATATTGAACTGGCACGTTACATTACTCCCTACGGAAACACATTCAATTCTACATTCAAATCATCATGGACTCTTGATGTAACAGATTTTGCATCTTTCCTTCACGATTCAGTAGAAATAGAATATATACACACCGGCTACGAAACGAATGTTGGTCGCGGATGGCTTGTTAGTGTTGATTTTGCCTTGATAGAAGGTACACCGGTAATGAATCCTATTGCATTTAAAAGATTGTGGCATGGTAGTTTTCCGTATGGTAATGCTTCCAATCCGATAGAAAATTTCCTGGGTGCCGACACCGTGACGCTTAATTTTAATACAGCAAATCTAAGATTGAAGGTTACACAGTCCGGGCATGGAGCAGATGCTAATTACTGTGCAGAGTTTTGCTCAAAGACCAGAACAATTTATTTTGATAATTCATTGGTTGATACCAAACAGGTTTGGCGTTTGTGTGGAACAAATCCTATTTATCCGCAAGGAGGCACATGGGTTTATGACAGAGCCAACTGGTGCCCCGGCAATTGGGTCTATCCATCAGTAAACAATTTTGCTGTTGCAGGAGGAAGCACGCATATCGTTGACATGAATATGCAAAACTACAACGTGTCCAGTCCTTCAGCAAATTATGTCATTGAAGGACAACTTTTCGAGTTTGGACCATTAAACAATAGCATAGATGCAGCCATTGATGAAATCCTTGCACCTACAGATAAGTTTGAATTTTCAAGAAGCAACCCTACTTGCAACAATCCTAAAATAAGAATAAAAAATAATGGCTCTTCCACAATAACATCTGCAACAATAAAATATGGTTTACTTGGTGAACCCGAAAGTACTTTCAACTGGACAGGCTCATTAAACACTTTTGCTACAGCAGATGTTGATTTACCGGGATTAATCAGCTATACAAGTGGAAACAGAATTTTTAAAGCTTATATTGCTGACGTAAACAATACAGCAGATCAGTATGTTTATGACGATACAGCCTATTCCAATGCCAATGTTCCTGAGGTTATGGATACGGTGTTTATTCTGCTTGTAAAGACAAATAATTATCCCAATGAAAATGGTTATACACTGTACGATGAAAATAATAATATCATTGTGCAACGACTTGCCGGATCATTGGCAGTAAATACAATTTATCGTGACACCATTCATGCAACCCCGGGCTGCTATCGTTATGAAATAACAGACAGTGGTGATGATGGTTTATATTGGTGGGCAAACGCTGCACAGGGAACAGGTTATCATCGGATTCTACGAATGAATAATAGCATTGCAAGAAATTTTGAAAGAGATTTTGGTTCGCGCTACAGCTATCGTTTTGTATCATCTCCGGGTGCTGTAGTTGGCATTAACAGTCAAGAACGTTATGCCGATATAGTTGTTTATCCAAATCCAACCAAAGGTATCATCAATGCCGATATTACTTTAACTTCGGCAAGCCCGTTAGAGGTATCGGTTTATAATCCTTTAGGACAACGTATAGCAGTTCAAAGCAGAAATAATTTTAATTCAGGTATTATTTCTTTTGATTTCGAAAAACAGCCTAAAGGAATATATTTAGTAAAGGTAGTTGCCAACGATCAGGTTAAAGTACAACGAGTTGTGCTGGAGTAATCAGTAAAGAAATTTAAAATTACAGCAGGTAGTTTTATATTAAAAATGCCTGCTGTAACTTTTTGTAACTGGCCAGCGTCATACATTAAAATAAAGGATATGAAAAGAAGTTATCAATATAGTCTGACCTTGTTTTTGATGTTTTTTGCACTTCTTGCAAATGCACAAACACATAAAACCTTAGAACAGTTTACCGGTATAGAACTGCGTGGGTCTCTTAATGCAGTTTATAAATCAGACAGCACATGGTCTATTGAAGTGCCTGAAGGAAATGTTGCCACACAATGGAGTCTTGAAAATAAAACGCTTGTTCTTAGTGGAGCAGGAAGTAATATTATTGTCAGGAGTCCTGATTTGCAAAAAATAAATATTACGGGCTCGGGAAGTGTTTCTGCAGAAGATACTATCGAATTGCACGATTTGAATATTGATATTTCAGGTAGTGGGAAGTTTAAGATGAACTATGTAAAAGCAAAAAACATAGAAGCTAATATGCGTGGTTCAGGAAAAATAATTCTCGGTGGCTCGGCACAGACATTAAATGCAAATCTTGCAGGCTCCGGAAAAATTATTACCAATAAATTAAATGTTGATAGAGCAGAAGTAAATGTAAGTGGTAGTGGCACATCTTCTGTTTGGGTAAGCGACTCACTCACTGCCAACATTGCAGGCTCCGGTAATCTGTATTACGTTTCTTCTCCAAGAACAATTAATCAGGCAGTTGCAGGCTCCGGAAAAATTGAACCTATAACACCTGCAATTGAATCTGAACTTAATTCAAACAGTATTACAATTACTACAAGTAACAAATCCGGTACCTACTGGGCAGGATTTGAGTTAGGATTTAACGGACTATATAACAGCAAATCAAAATTCGACACGCCTGATGGATATGATTTTTTAGAAATGATTCCTGAAAAATCATTGGCAGTAAACATCAACTTTTACGAGTATGATGTGAAACTTGTTAAACGTTATGTTATTGCTTCAACCGGTATAGGTCTTTCCTATAACAACTACCGTTTCAGAAGAAACATGAGTCTGATACCCGACACCAATGCCTTGCTTTATACTGTTGACACCATGAACCTGCGCAAGAATAAACTCACGGTAAGCTATGCTACAGTACCTGTTCTGTTGACTTTTAATACTTGTGAAAATCTGAAAAAATCATTTCATATTACCACCGGTTTGTTGTTAAGCTATAAGCTTGGCTCGCATACTAAAAAAGTATATAATAAAGATGGCAAGAAAGAGAAGGATAAAACATTTGACGATTTTAATATAGATCCCTTCCGTTATGATGCTACCATCAGAATAGGCTATCGTGATTTTACGGTGTTTGCCAACTATGCACTCTCAGAACTTTTTAAGAGGGGTAAAGGCCCGGAGTTGCATCCATGGACAATTGGTGTTTCCCTGCTGCCTTGGTAAGATAAAATACCCAAACGGCATTGGCGAAGTGTTTCTAAGAAAATTTATTTAACTTTAATGTAGGCGTGAACTATTTCGCGCCTACGTAGTTGATGACATCATCCTTGCTGATAGTTTTGCCACCAAGAATCACCAAACGTTCTACCACATTGCGCAGTTCACGAATATTTCCTGTCCAGTTCTTTTGTTGCAATTGTTCAATGGCATCAGGAGTAATTGTTTTTACAGGACTTTTATATTCATCAGCAATTTCTTTCAGAAAATAATTAACCAACACCGGAATATCTTCTCTGCGATCGTCCAATGAAGGAACATGAATAAGTATAACACTCAGACGATGATATAAATCTTCTCTGAAATTATTTTTTTCAATTTCAGAACGCAGGTCTTTGTTGGTGGCAGCAATGATACGCACATCCACAGGAAAATCTTTTTCGCCACCCACACGTGTAATTCTGTTTTCCTGCAAGGCTCTTAAAACTTTTGCCTGTGCCGAAAGGCTCATATCACCAATCTCGTCTAAAAAAATAGTGCCTCCGTTGGCTTGCTCAAATTTTCCGCTGCGTGTTTTGATAGCAGACGTAAAGGCTCCTTTTTCATGACCAAACAATTCACTCTCTATCAACTCAGATGGTATTGCCGCACAGTTGACTTCTATAAGCGGCATGTTGTTTCTTTCACTTTTTTCATGTATCCACCGTGCTACTAATTCTTTTCCTGTGCCGTTGCTACCTGTTATCATCACGCGTGCATCTGTTGGTGCCACACGTTCAATCATGTCTTTTATTTTTTTGATACCCTCACTGTCACCAATCATTTCATTGGTGCGTGACATCTTTCTTTTCAGCGTTTTGGTTTCTTTTACCAGCACGGTGCGGTCCAAGGCATTGCGTACGGTAATGAGGATGCGGTTAAGGTCGAGCGGCTTGGCAATAAAATCAAATGCACCTTTTCGAATAGCTTCTACGGCAGTGTCAATATTACCATGTCCCGATATCATCACCACCGGAACTTCAGGACATTTGTTTTGCAGGTTTTCCAGCACTTCTATGCCATCCATCCGGGGCATTTTAATATCGCAGAAAATAATATCGTACTTTTCTTTCTCTGCCATCTTAATACCCTCAATACCATCGGGAGCTTCATCCACTTTGTAATTTTCGTACTCCAGAATTTCTTTCAGTGAATGACGGATGCTTTTCTCATCATCAATAATCAATATTCGCGACATGTCCTTTTATTTACGGTTAGCTTCTGATATTACTTGTTCTTCATTGCAAAATAAAGCATTCCTTCCTTTAATGCGTAGGCACTAACCAAAAGTTTATTCATATTGTGTTTGTGGATAACATAATTCAGCAACATGGATGCAACAACAATCATATCGGCACGCATGGCAATCATTCCGGGCATTTCAAGTCGCTGCTGTAAGGTGGAGGTCAACAAAGTTTGATGTACTTTAATATATTCTTCTAACTCCAAGAGCCACCAGGTTGTGTTTGTTTTTGTCCTGCTAAAACGCTGAAGACATAAATCCAGAAACGTATCGAAAGATCCTGCAGACCCTACCAATGTATTTACCGGGCCATGTTGTGTTAAGGCATCAGAAAGGGGTATTAAAACGGAATTGATATGTTCAGTAATCAACTTCTCCTGTGCATCATTAATCGGGTCTGAAGGCTTAAACATATCTAACAATAATGCAGCACCCAATGGAAAGCTTTGTCGCCACAATATGTGGCTGTTTCCGGCAATTACAAACTCTGTGCTGCCGCCACCAATATCCATTATCAGCACTTTTTCATTTCCAAAAGGTACGGCATGACTTACTCCCGAGAATATCAATTCTGCTTCGCGTAAGCCATCAATTATTTCAAGCAGAATGCCTGATTGTTTTTTTGCTTCTTCAACAAAATCTTTTCCATTTGCTGCTCTGCGTATGGCTTCTGTAGCATAACATAACTGTTTGTTTATAATAAATTGTTTCATATCGTCAGCAAATTCTTTGAGTGCGTCAATGCCACGACCGAAGGCAGCGGGTGCTATTTTATTACTGCTAATACCACCTTCTCCAAGTTTTACAGCAATGTTTTTCCGAAAAAGAATTTTAAAATTATCCTCTTGCTGCTCTGCAACAATAAGGTGAAAAGTGTTGGTGCCACAATCAATTACAGAAATTGTCATTGACATTACTTATAAAACAACCAGCGAAACAGTTCTTTGTAAGTAGGTTTTTTGCCATACATCAATATTCCTGTGCGATAAATTTTTGCAGCTATCCATGTTGTGAAAACAAATCCTGCAACTAACAAGACCATGGAAATTACAATATCAATTACAGGTGGATCAAATGGCATACGCACCATCATCACAATGGGCGATGTAAACGGAATAATCGAAAACCAATAGCCTAACTCACTTTCCGGATTGGTCATCACAATGGTTGAGACCACATAGGCAAATATGAGTGGAATGGTTATTGGCAGCATAAACTGTTGTGTGTCGGTTTCTGCATCAACAGCAGCGCCAATGGCAGCAAACAAAGCACTGTAAAGCAAATATCCGCCTAAGAAATAAAATACAAAACATAAAAGAATTTTTGTGATGTTAAACCCTTCAAATATTTTCATGAAATCCATGCTGGCAGGCTGCATTTTTTCCTGTGGAATATTGCTGTTTTGAATCATTTGTTTTTGTTGCATTTCAGCCAACTTGCTCTGGTCCTTACCAACTATCAATGAGGTTGCAGTGCCTGAAATAGCCATTGTTAGAACTATCCAAAGCAGGAACTGCGTCAATCCCACCAGCGCAATACCTATAATTTTTCCCATCATCAACTGAAATGGCTTTACGGATGATATGATAACTTCTACAATACGGTTTGTTTTTTCCTCTATCACACCACGCATCACCTGTATGCCATACATAAAAATAAACATATAAATAAGAAGACCTGCACCAAAGCCAATACCTGCTGTCACTCCGGCAGAAAAAGATTTGTCTTTTCCACTCGGGTCAACAGGTTTTTGCTGCAGACTAATGTCTGTTTTGATGGAGTCAAGAGTAGATTTTTGAATTCCGGCATCGGTCAGTTTCATGTTTTCAATATTCTTACTCAACTCACTTTCCAGATAGCCTACTACCGTAAGGTTAGGCTGTTTTTCTGTATAAAGAACTGTTGCATCGGGCTTCTGCAAAGTGTTGGCAGGCAGGTAAAGTATGCCATAGTCTGTATTCGGATTAAACAAATGCCTT
>Ga0138256_10006604_pt1 | contig 12260 bp, 10 predicted proteins | sample KNB2016incub_MG_FD_105486 | JGI IMG/M metagenome (GOLD analysis project Ga0138256, IMG submission 105486) | Active sludge microbial communities from wastewater in Klosterneuburg, Austria - KNB2014incub_MG | ecosystem: Engineered > WWTP > Activated sludge > Unclassified | place: Austria... | reverse complement strand
TGCGGTAGTATTGTTTAGATTGCGCTCAAATTTAAAATCGAGCCGGGCAATTTCATACCACTTGCCCAGGTATTTTGTTTTGTCAAATGGCTTTACGGGTACAGCCCCATCGGGAATGGAGACACAGGAACCCAATAATATAGACCATGCTATCAGAAAGTATCCGATGCGGTAAAACAGTGTATTATTCAAATTTTGTGGGTGTTTCTTCTATAAACACCATTTCCAGCAACAAGGTTACCATCCTTCCTTTTTCTTTTACCGTTTCACCTCATTACCTTTAGCCTTTTGCCTCTTCGCCTTCTTCTTCTTTATATTGGCGGATCTGATCTAATAATTCCATCGATTTAACCGCCGGGGTCCATTCATACCCTGAGAATATAAATTTGAACCATTTTTTATCCTTGTTCTTATAATTGATATTGAAAAACAACCAGAGGGCAAGCAAAGTAAAGGACAAACTAATAAGGACCTGAAGAATAAGCAAAACAGGGTTTCCGTTTTCAAACATTGATTTGGACCAATAAAAAGTGGTCCATAAAGGAAGCTGAAGAAACAGGAATCGTGTGATCCATATGGTCGTTGTTTTCAGATTTGCAATTTTTTCCTGCGTTGCCAGGATCGGGTCGCTGATATCAACCTGATACAACAAGATGAGCTGATAAAGATAGAGCCCTATAGCCAGTTTGTTTAGGATGACCAATATAATGGCCGAAATCAGAAAAAACGGACTGGCGGCAACTGCTTTAACGCCCCCGGCAATAAAAACATTGATAATAATCACATCCAGGAATCCTACCCAGGCCAGGCCCACGAGTATGGTAAATATCTTTAGCGGTTTCATTGATCCCAGGAGGGTATGTACTTTGATTTTGGTGATGTCCTCCAGGCATTGTTTATTGAGCTGGAGGTTTTCTTCCAATTTTTTATCGTAAGATTTCCATAGGTTCTTTATTTCTGTGTCTTCCATGGTGTTTAAGATTTGATGGTTGAAAATTTTTGTTTTAATTGTTGTTTTATTCTCGATATTCTGGTGGATATATTGGTCGGTGTCAAGCCCAGTATTTCAGCTATTTCCTGATGGCTGTTTTCTTCCAGGAAAAGGATGATGATGGCGCGGTCAATCTCCCGGAGTTCGCGGATAAATCTTTGGAGCATTTCGACTTCATGCTGATACACAGGTGTATACTCTTCTTTTAGATTAAGGATACTCTCTGGCAGGGGTTGACTGATCTCAGCACGACGGTTTGTTTTTCTGAAAAATGAAATGGAGACATTCAGGGAAATCCGGTAAATCCAGGTAGTTATTTTATACTGATCGTTGTATTTAGAAAATGAAAGCCACAATTGGAGGATGATTTCCTGAATCAGGTCTTTTCTGTTTTCCTCATCCCTGCAATACGAATTAGCTACCTTATAGATAATTCCTTTGTGCGATTCAATCACCTTTAAAAATTCGTCAGCATGGATTCCTGACATCTTTTTAAAATTGAAATTGATGAAACCATTCATTTTTCAGATCCACCAACTTCAATGCGTGGTAGATAAAATTGAAGATAGTTTCAGTGAGAATAGAAATCGCGCCAAGGAACCTCGCTTTTGTCGTTCCATTTCCATGCCCTGGAAGTCGTTTTGCCATAATTCGTTTGACCTCACTCATAGGGAAAGATACGGCCACCTTATGGTAAACTTTAGCCCGGATGGCTATAGTAAACCACAATGGCACATCTTCAGATTGTTGTTTTGACGGATAAAACGATATGACAAAACGTTTAAAGGACAGTTCAATCAGTCTAGCCTCGTTTTCAGACGCTGTGGATAGCCCCGGACTCGAAAAGGTCACCAGAAGAAAAATTATCTTCCAGAAGTTAGTTGTTACTTTCATGCTCAAAATAATTAGTGCTGTTTAGTTCCTAATTATTCGCAGGACTAGCTGAGATATCACATATCGGTAAGACTTATTTTAAAAATTAATCAAATTGGTTATTTAAGTACTTTTTTCACTAGCCGCTTATCCTTTTTAGTTATTCCCCATTCCAGCAGGTTGAAAATTAAATAGCCAGTATTTTCCAAAACGATCTATCAGCGATCCATATCTTCCTCCCCAGGGCATATCGGCCAGTGGTTCCGTAATTTTTCCTCCCTGTCCAAGATTAGTGAAGAAATTATTTAATTCATCTTCTGTATCGCAATTAATGCATAGATGGATAGTATTTCCTTCCTGAGGTTTTTCACTGTTGAGGTCGGAAGCCATTATGACTATATCTCCACTGGTCAGGGAAGAATGCAAAATATTGTCTTTCATATCTGGTGACATCTTGGCGGCCATAGCGGGCAGCTCACCGACCGTTTGGAAAAATAATTCTCCCCCGAGGCATTCTTTATAAAAATTCATTGCTTCACGACATTGGTTGTTGAAATTTAGATAAGGATTTAACTTAGCCATGGTTGTAAATTTTTGCCAAAGGTAACCCCGATGTAAAAATAGACACAGGGGATTCCCGACAGAATGCGGGTCTAATGCGCCAAATTGGAATTGAGCCACTAAACTGATACAGAACTTTACTTTTGAAATAGTTCACTAAATGATGATGCCACAGAGACTCAGAATTACACAGAAAAATTACTTTTTCAGATATTGCTGATTCCATGTCAAACACTAATCTTACCTTTCATAAATTCACTAATAGATGATGCCGCCGCAAAGACTCTGGAGTATAGAGTACTTTTATATACCGCTGATGCACTCGCCGCCGCCGAGGTTTAACTTTTAAGAGAGGTCACCAAAGATGATGCCACCGAAACCCGGAATTACACAGAGAAAAAGAAATATTAAATACTTTTTATTTGACTAATGCCTCTTCCACAAGCTAAACCACTGAGGTTAACTACTGTATTAAAAAATTTCTTTAAGGGTTACCAACTGATGTTGACTTGTTGTCCTTTTGCCAAAATGATTTTTTTGGTCTTTTCTCCATAAATCAGTGTGGTAGTACCTCCTTTTTTGGAAAGGATATTAATTTTTTTAAGGCGTCCTTTATCCCAAACCATTGAAATTTCAAACCCTCCTCGTGCACAAAGACCTTTTACAGAACCACTTTCCCAAACTTCCGGTAATGCCGGCAGCAGTCTGATTTCATTTTCTGTGGATTGCACCAGCATCTCTGCCACAGCCGCTGCTCCACCAAAGTTGCCATCGATTTGAAAAGGCGGATGAGCATCAAATAAATTCGGATAGGTACCTCCACCCCTGGCATAATCTGTTTTTATTCCGTCTGGTTCTACATAATGTAAGAGCTCACGATACATTTTGTAAGCATGATTGCCATCCCAAAGCCTGGCCCAAAGATTGATCCTCCAGCCTTTACTCCACCCGGTGGTTTCATCTCCTTTGATTTCAAGCGTTTTCCTACAGGCCTGTGCCAGCGCCGGTGTTTTATGAGGAGTGATATGGTGGCCTGGATAAAGACCAAATAAATGTGATTGATGGCGGTGGGTGGGTTCTACATCCTCCCAATCGTAATACCATTCCTGCAAATTGCCTTTTTTACCGATTTGATAAGGGTATAGTCTGGACAATGCTGTTTCCAGTTTTGTCCTGAAATCTACATCCGTATCCAAAATCCTGGATGCCTTAATAGTTTGCTCAAAACACTCGCGGATCATAGAGAGGTCCGCACTGCCCCCGTACATCGTGGCTCCCTGATAACCATCCGGGGTTATATATCTGTTTTCCGGTGAGGTAGCCGGAGACGTAATTAAATTCCCGTTTTTATCTTCGACCAGCCATTCCAGGCAAAACAAGGCTGCTCCTTTCATGAGGTCATAAGCTTCGTTTTTCAGGAATCCCTTGTCCTGTGTAAATACAAAGTGCTCCCACAAATGAGTGCTGAGCCAGGCCCCGCCCATATTCCAGTTTGCCCAACTGGGGTCGCCCTGACCAAACTGGCCTACCGGGTTGCTCATTGCCCATATATCCGAATTGTGGCAGGCAGTCCACCCGTTGACACCGTAAAACGTACGCGCGGTGACTAAACCTGTAGTAGCAACATTTTTAATAAAAGTCATCAAGGGCAGGTGCATTTCGGACAGATTGGTGTTTTCGGCCAGCCAATAATTTTCTTCGGCATTGATATTGGTGGTATAATTACTGCTCCAGGGTGGCCGGATATAGGGATTCCAGATACCCTGTAAATTGGCAGGCACGCCCAGTGTACGTGAACTGCTGATTAATAAGTAACGCCCGAATTGAAAGTATAAAACCTCCAGATTTTTATCTTCTGCACCCCTGGCATATCTCCTTAGCCGCTCATCGGTTGGCAGATCCGGTGCTGTGGTCTTTCCTAAATTCAAACTGACCCTATTGAAATAATTTTGATAGTCCAGCACGTGGTCTTTTTTTAGCTGAGTATAAGTTTTTGTAAAAGCTTTTTTTAGCTTTTCTGCAGCAAGTGCTTTATTGTCCAGCCCCTGTGTGACCGGGTTTTTATCGAAACCATTAAAACTGGTGGCTATAGTAACATATATAGTAGCTTCCGTAGCTCCACTCAAGCCGATAGTGGTATCTGTAGCGATCATTTTGCCATCCGTATATTTTATTTTGGCGGTGGCAGTAAACCGGGTACCCTGGTTTTCATCAAACCTCACTGGGTTTTCAGCCCGTCGATAACTAGGCTCCGCATGATAGGGGGCATAACCGTTTATATGCAAACTATTGTCAGTATGGGTCACTTTATTTTTCAACAAACTGGTAAAATTCAAGACAAAACTTAGCGCCCCCTTTTTGTTGCTACTCATTTTAATAATAAAAACCTGATCCGGCGCAGATACAAGATATTCACGGGAATAATTAATTCCGTTCTGTTCATAACGGGTTGTAATCGTAGCATTCTCCAGGTTTAATTCCCTGTAATAATTAGTAGATTCCCCTTCAACCTTGTTGTGAATAAAAAGATTGCCCAGAGGTGCAAAGGATTGGGAAAAAGTACCCTGAAGTTTGCGATTGAGCTCGTCAGCTAATTTATAATTTTCGTTTTTCAAGGCTTCCCTAATGGCAGGAAGATTTTTATAAGCCTCCGGACTCATGTTGGCATTGACCGGTCCTCCGGACCACAGGGTGGCATCATTAAGAAAAATTTTATCGCTATGGACACCGCCAAAAACGGTAGCTCCCAGTTTGCCATTACCCAGCACCAGGCTTTCTTCAAAATGTTCAGCTGGTTTGGCGTACCAGAGTTTGGAGGTCGATTGGGCATTGGATCCTGACACCCACAGGCATATAAGTAAAAGCGAAAAAAAATAATTTTTCATAGTACACTCATTTAAATGGGAGGTTTTAAGATCTATTCTTATTAACCACCGAGTTAAATATAAATACTCTTTCTAATACCAGGTTGGAATTTCCATATCCAATGCTGCCAGGTAAACTGAAAACTTCCCTTTTTCAAACAAGCTCCCGAATAACTTAAAAACTTGCTCTTAGTGATATCGTAAAATTTCTACCTGCAGCAGAAATGCCCGAACTATAGAGCCTATATCGTTGGTCGGTCAGGTTTTCCAGTCCGGAGGTGACCGTAATCGTATCCGTCAGATCATACATAGCTTTAAGGTTTAGGGTATACCAGGAGGGTGAAAAGTTCTTCCCATTTTCATCTTTGGCATAGATTTCATCTTTGCTCTGTTCTTCCTGGGCGAGGTCTTCAAATTTTCTGCTTCCCTGATAATCTGTATAAACTTGGATAGTCAGATTCTTCGCGGCATAATTTAAACGGGATACCCCAAAAAGGGGTGCTGCATGCCTGGATGCACTGGTGGTACCGTCATCCAATTCTTCTTCTCCGATCTGAATATTCAGGTCAGATGAAAAACTTAAACCGGCAGGAAGTTTTATTTCTAATCCTGCTTGTATTCCGTATACCCTGGCGACCGCGGCATTCTGGATGGCCTGGACCTTACTTAATTGACCATTATACAAGATGCTGTCCTTGCCGGCAAGCTGAAAATCTCTTCTCACCAGGGCATTTTGCAAGTGGGTGTAATAAACTGTGAGATCCGCTTTAACCTTGTCGCTGAAAATCTTTGAAACTCCAAAGTCAAAATTGTAAGCATACTCAGCCTCCAGATCAGGGTTTGGGACAGTGACTGTACCCGGTTCAGAATCGAATACTTTGCCTAAGTCATCGACGTTAGGAGAGCGAAAAGCCGTTCCAAAATTGCCACTAATTACCCAGGAATCAGATGGGCGAAATACTCCGCCGATGCTCCCGGTAATTGAACCCTGATTAATGTTGGCTGAGGTAAAAGGGAATGGATAATATTCAATGTTATTGGCAAAATCAGCCTTCAACCTGAATTGATTGTAACGAAGCCCTCCCTGGAAGGTTAGTTTATCTGAGACTCTGAACTCATCTGTCAGATAAACTGCCATTGAACTCCAGTCTGACAAGGGGTATCGGGATGGGCCTTTTATTTTTGACCCTGAGGAAATATTGGTTAGAAGTCCGGTGGAGTTTATCTCGTTTAATACCCATTCCACACCGTAATAAAGGGAATTCTTTTTATTTATTGACTTGGAGAAATCGAGGTTTACCGAATATGCTCCTACTGCTTCGGTCTGTGTATTCCGGTTGATGTTGTTCAGCGACCTTTCGATCCGGCTTTCTTCAAAATGTTGTTGTGCCAGCCGCAATACAAGTTTATCATAGAGGCGATGATCATTTTGATAAGCTATATTAAAATTGTTCATCTTCCACAGTTGAGGTCCATAGTCCCATTCTGCGTAACGGGCTGTACCGTTTCGAACCCGGTTGTGCCTGTCGTATCGCCCATAAGGTGAGGTGGTTGAGTAATGAAAGCCGTATTGAAAATCCCAGTTGTCGCTGGGTTTGAATCGCAGTTTGTGCATCATATTTATTTGCGAATAGGCAGAGGGTATCTGCAATAAAGGATCTTCTTGTGTGATTACACGGTCTACTCCATCCTGTCTTTGAACAAAATATGGTTTTACATAATCTTCGGGTCCATGCTTTCCTTGCCGCAGGTGGTCAAAGTCCCAGGAGCTAAAACTGGATACCATTGCCCATTTTTTCCAGCCCAGATTGACATCAAAATGGCCTGTTTTCTCCTGGTTTGCCGAAGAATACCGGGCCAGGGCTTTGCCGGAAATCAACAATTTTTCCGCAAGAGCAAATTGAGGAGTTAACGTTTGGAAACTCATCACACCACCAATTGCGTCACTTCCATAAATTACTGATCCCGGTCCAAACAAGACTTCTGCTTTTTCGGTTGCAAAAGGGTCGAGGTTGATCACGTTTTGAATATTACCTCCGCGGTAAATTGCGGTATTCATGCGCACTCCATCAATGGTATACAACAATCTATTGGTGGCAAACCCTCTGATCATCGGACTGCCTCCCCCTTGTTGGCTTTTTTGGACATATACTTTACCGGTTATACTCAGCAGGTCCGCTGCCGATTGAGGGTTTTGCAGGTTAAGTTGTTTAAGGGAAACCGATACAATTTTGGATGGGACATTGCCGGATGTCTGACTCCATCGGGTTCCCGCCACCACGACTTCCTTTAAATTAAGATTATAGGGCTCCAGGAATACCTCAAAATCGCTCGCTTCCAGTTGGGCATAGCTTTTAATTAAAGGCTTGTATCCAAGCATCCTGATTTCAATTTTATCCGATTTTTTAAAAGCTGAAATATCGGCCTGACCGTTGGCATTGGTCGTAGTGTTGACTCTGGGTGCTTCACTCATTAATACCACCAGGTACAAAGGTTGGTTTGTTTCTTGTTCTTTAATAGTTATAGTTTGGGAATAAGCAACGCTAACCATTCCCATATACAACCACATTAAAATAAATTTATTCATTGTGAGATGTATGAGATCAATAAATTATCTGCAGACAGGTACAGTCTCCCAGGGCAGAGAAAAAGTAATAAAATTATCCTACTGGGATACAGCCGGGTTCGGATCAAAATCAAGTAAATGCAATACTTTAATTAAGCAAGGGTCAAACACAAGTAAATGGTGTTTGGGATTGGGGTTGTAAAGGCATTCGTAGCGGCGTCCCGCAAATGCGGGAAAAGTCGCTGGATGACTTCAGTCATTGAATTGAAAATTAGAATTGATGAGTCAATTCCAGCGACTGAAGTCGCCGCTACGAGAGATATTTAGCCAAGACCTCCCTTGTTGTATACTTTTTATTAAATTTTCGGCTCCAAAAGGAAACAGGACCGTATTAACCCCATTTGGGAGGAGGGGCCGGTGGTTGAATCGAAGTTGAATTATATAAGAAACAATATTCGTTGTAACGAAGCCTTCGTGACCGCGGCGGTAACAGGTGCGGATAATATTTTTCAATAAAATATAACGATTTAAAATATGAAAGCAACCAGCGGTGTTTTTCCCGATTCTGTGGGTCGTTATTAAATGCATTGGCAGCCATTTGGTTGAGTTGCAAATTTAATTTTGTTTCCTGGTGATCCCACCAGCACCAATAATAAATCGTATCCCCTATGGTTTTGGTGTCCACTACATCGTACATCTGGTGGTCATATTCAAATTCCCGGGAGTGTTCCCATTCTAATTTCGTCTTTGCTTCTGCAGCAGTGAATTTCAGCAACACCATCTCACTCGCTTCCAGGCCTTCCATCAGCTGTTGCTTAACCGCATGCCTGACCACTGACTTTTGATAAGAAAGCCAAAAGCAGGTTAAGACAGCCGGGGCTGTCAACACACTCAGCAACAATATGGAAGTCAACTTCTGTTTCAAAATGGTGCTTACAATATAAAGAATTTAGTCCGTGAACACTCAATAAATTCTGAATCCAGGGTCTTTGATAGCAAGTGGCAATTTATAACGTTATCCGAAAATTCTCTCTACCTGTATTTGACAAAGAATAAGGATATTTAAAGAAAAAATTAACCTATGAAATTATTGCTTTTCCTAATTGCCTGTATTTCTCTGATGGGTGTCAGCCCAAGGCAAATAAACACCGCCGGTCAAACAGAAATCACCAAATGGCAATTTGGCAAAAGATCGGCGGTATCGGTCACCTATGACGATGGTACGATCAACCAATTTAGAAAGGCCTTGCCCATCATGAATAAGTTGAACATCCCTGCCACTTTCTTTATCATTACCGGTCAGATACCCGGTTCACGGTATCAGGGTAAATTTACCGGTCGACCGGTGAAGTCTATTATCGCGGAATCAGCGACTATACCTACGGATAAAACCAATTTTTATGAACGGGCATCTGCAGCGGGATACCTGGGTTTTAAAGGCACTGCGGCTTATCATACCCGGGCCGGCGCTCTTTATGATGCCGGCAAATCCGAGGAAGCTTATGCGGTGATCGAAGACCTTTATCAGAAAGTGCGCAATGGAGATTTTGAGCCACAAGCTGAAAATAGGGGTTACACCGATACTTCAAGGTGGGTCACCTGGGAAGAAATCAAAAAGATCGCGGCACAGGGTCATGAATTTGCAAGTCATACTGTAACCCACCCTTACTTATGTTCCCTGGATGAAACCAATACTATGTATGAACTTGAAAAAAGCAAGGAAGATATCCGACAACAACTGGGAGAGGAGTATACCTTTTCCGCAGAGATCCCGTATGGAACAGAACATGAACGCGCCATGGAATATGCTCACAAAGTTTATCCCGCACTCCGAAACAGGATGCCTGAGAAATTTTTGTTGGAATTGAACCGGTCCAGTCGCCAAACCCCGGTGAATAATACCAAAGAATATGTTCAATGGCAACGGGGAGCGGTGACCCGAACTTCTTTGCCCATCATGAAATCCTGGATCGATACTTCTGTAATGAATGAAAATATCTGGCTCGTGCTGGTGATTCACGGAGTGGACGGCATTGGTTGGGAGGCCTTACCCAGTGAATTGCTGGATGAATATTTTCAGTATATAAAGGCTAAAGAAAACGACCTCTGGATTGCAACGTTTGGCGACGTAACCAAATATATCCGGGAAAGAATGAATGCCACGGTGAAATCTACCGGACAAAACGGTAAGTTTATAGTTAATCTTGAGCACAATCTCGATAGGAGTATGTACAATCTTCCTTTAACTTTAAAAACTTATGTGCCCATGAAATGGAAATCAGCAGAAATTAAACAGGGTGCCGAAAACAAGAGGTTTCCGGTATTGAAAGATGACAAGGGGAAGTATGTATTATATCAGGCCACAGCCAATGCAGGTGTCATAGAAATTTCACGAACCTGATTGTTAAACCAAATATAACAAATCACGAAAAGATGCAAGAAACCAACCCCACAGCGTTGCCTCCGGTAAATGACTTAACCGGAGCAAGTTTAATTTCAAGAGTAGATGCTATTGATATATTACGTGCCCTGACTATGGTGCTGATGATTTTTGTTAATGACCTGTGGTCGTTGAAAGGGATACCTGCCTGGCTCGGCCATGTAGGTAGTGGAGTCGACGGCATCGGCCTGGCTGATATCGTGTTTCCTGCTTTTCTTTTTATTGTGGGGATGTCCCTGCCCTATGCCATTGACAACAGGAGAAAAAAGGGTGAATCTGATCTTCAGATCACCGGGCATATTTTGATGCGTACCATCTCTCTCCTGGTGATGGGTGTATTTCTTGTCAACGGTGAAACGTATAACGCTGAAGCCACTGGCATGCCCAGAATGTTTTGGAACCCGATATGTTGTCTTTGTTTTATTCTCATCTGGAATGCTTATCCCGGCAAGGCCAACAAATCACTGGTGTACGGGTTAAAAGCGTTGGGCATTATCACCTTGCTGATTATGGCCTTTGTTTATCGTGGCGGCAATGACCCGGAAATCTATCGTTTTTCAACCCATTGGTGGGGTATTTTAGGTTTGATAGGCTGGTCGTATCTGGCAGGTGCCCTGGTAGTAGTTTTAGCCAAAAACAGGTTATGGGTTTTATTGACCGGCTGGGCTTTTTTTGCTATTCTGAGTATGTTGGTCAAGGCTAAACTATTTTCAATTCCATTTGTACCAGGTGCTATCAGCGGAGGTACGCTGGCAGGTCTCACTATGGGCGGTATCGTGGCTTCACAGGTATTCCGGTATTATCGGGATAAAAAGGACAACCGGACGATGACACTTGTATTTAGCGGTGCTATCGTTGTACTGGTGATCTTGTCAATCCTTACGCGACCGTATTGGGGATTGGCCAAATTAGGGGCTACGCCGGCATGGTTGTTTTTATGCAGCGCATTTACGCTCGGCGCTTTTGTGATAATTTATTGGATTTCCGATGTGTATGGCAAATCAAACTGGTTTAATCTGGTCAAACCGGCGGGGAGGGATACCTTATTGTGTTATCTGATGCCGTATTTTGTTTATTTTCTGTTCAGGGTAATACAATTGAAATGGCCGGAGGTCATGATCACCGGAGGTATAGGTCTCTTAAAATCTCTGTTGTTGGCTTTGTTATGTGTATGGCTGACTAAAAGTCTGAATAAATTAGGAGTGAGGTTAAAATTGTAAATGCGGGATACAACGGTTTAGTTTCGCTGCTACGCAGCTTTCTTACCTCTTTATCTTAGGGGTTAATAAGGTTTGGCAACTATGTTGCCGGGTAAAATTTTCTTCAGCATATGTGGGCTCCCTGCTTCAGGTCGAGGATGCTTGCTTCTGGTCGAGGCTGGTTGCTTCAGGTCGAGGCTGGTTGCTTCAGGTCGAGGCTGGTTGCTTCAGGTCGAGGTTGGTTGCTTCAGGCGTCCCCGCCTGAAGCTGATGTTTTTAGCCGTTTTTCCCTCAAGTCAGCAGGGTACATTACCGATAACTTAGAACTAAAATTATTTATTCGTAAGTAGATCTTTAGCAGCTACCAATGCCTCAATGAGATCTATATAGTTAAATTTTTTATTTTCTTTGAAATAAAACTCAATGCATAAATCCCCTTGTTCTTGGTTTATTTCCAAGATTAATTGATTTGAATGCCAAATCTCTGCAACTAGATATTCTCTATCTGAAGGACTTGTAATTAGTATTTCAAATTCTGTTTTCATAGCCCAAATTGCTCCACCCTATCTTTTTCGTCTGTTGAGTATTTTAGTCGTTGTTCAACCAGGTCAGCCGGGTATTTTACAGATAAATTGTAAATATCATATTTGAATTCTTTATAGGCCTTTTGCCATCCAGCCGCTTCATCCGGACTATATTCATAAAATCCACGGCCATTAGAAACCCCGTTTGCTCCACTCGCTGCCAGGGCATCCAACCAGGGTGG
>Ga0138256_10006603_pt1 | contig 12260 bp, 9 predicted proteins | sample KNB2016incub_MG_FD_105486 | JGI IMG/M metagenome (GOLD analysis project Ga0138256, IMG submission 105486) | Active sludge microbial communities from wastewater in Klosterneuburg, Austria - KNB2014incub_MG | ecosystem: Engineered > WWTP > Activated sludge > Unclassified | place: Austria... | reverse complement strand
GATCTTCAGTAAAAATGTTAATTTCATCACCTGCTGCCAAGGAGACGATTGCCTTTTTATAATTTGGCTTCTTTCCTTTTAAAACGGCGGTCTTCGTATTTCTAGTTACTGCTTTTCCAGCAACTAATAGTGTATTCACAGATTCTACAGAGACATTATATGTAGCTTCAATTGATTTTTGAATTTCAATTTTATTACTATCACGATGTACAATAAAAGTATATTTATTACTTTTTTTGGAAAGCTTTTCAGCTTTTTCTGTGATCACTGGACGGATTAAAATTTGTTTTTTCATGATCCAATTAATTAGCTTAAAGTTTCTTTAATTTTATCAATACTTGATTCAGTCAAAAGTAAAGTCTGACAATTAAGTATTTGATATGTATTCAGATCTTTAGCAATTTGCAAAGATGTTTTTGGAATATTTCTACCTGCCATATAAAACATTTCATTGTACTCTGGAGTAACAACTAAAATTTTATTATTGTGCAATTCAAGATTCTTCAATATGTTATAAAACTCCTTAGTTTTTGGTGTTTCAAAAGAGAAATCCTCTACAACTTTTATTTTACCATTAGTGGCCAATTGGGAAAGTGCCGATTTACGAGCAATAGTTTTAACTTTCTTGTTTAGCTTTTGAGTATAATCTCTTGGATGAGGACCGAATGCACGACCCCCACCTTTAAACATAGGGTTTTTCAATGAACCAGCTCTTGCTCCTCCAGTACCTTTTTGTCTTTTGAATTTCTTAGTCGTTCTATGAACATCACCGCGTTCTGTTGAGTCAGCTGTTCCTTGACGTTGATTAGCCAAATATTCTTTAACTGCTAAGTAAAGGACATGTTGATTGGGCTCAACACCAAAAATAGAATCAGGTAGTTCGATAGACCTTCCTGTGCTTTTTCCATTCGTATTTAAGATATCTATGTTCATGATGTCTTACTTTTTTCTATGATTACAATTGAACCCTTATGACCTGGTATAGCACCAATGATCAATATCAAATTCTTTTCTTCCATAATTTTAGCAATCTTCAAATTGCGTATTTTTACTTTATCAACACCATCTTGCCCTGCCATTCGTAAACCCTTGACAACTTTAGATGGATAAGAGGAAGCACCAATTGAACCTGGAGCACGACCTCTATTATGTTGACCGTGGGTAGCATTTTGAACACCGCCGAAACCATGTCTCTTTACTACACCTTGAAATCCTTTTCCTTTTGATGTACCTGTTGCATGTACTGTATCGCCTTCTTTAAACAATTCAGTTATTGAAATGGTGTCACCCAGTACTTTTGCCAAAGGAATACCACCAAATTCAAGTGATTTCTTTTTAGGTACTGTATTGGCTTTCAAAAAGTGTCCAGTGTAAGCTTTGTTAGCACTTTTTGCTCTTTTGTCACCATAAGACAACTGTAATGCAGAATAGCCATCACTTTCTTCTGTCTTAACTTGTGTAACAACGTTTGGAGATGCTTGTACAACTGTGCAGGCAATAGCTTTACCATCAGCTGCATAGATGCTTGTCATCCCGATTTTTGTTCCGATTATTCCATTCACGGTAAAAAATTTTATTTGTTAATTCTAAACGCAACCCATCAATAATGATAGATTGATTTAAAAATAATGTTGTTTTATTCTAATAAAAAAATTAGGACAATTTGACCTGAATATCAACGCCGCTTGGTAATTCGAGTTTTGACAACGCATCGACCGTTTTCGGGGTCGGCGTGTAAATCTCAATTAAGCGTTTGTGGGTCCGAAGTTGAAACTGCTCACGAGCTTTTTTATTTACGTGCGGTGAACGCAAGACGGTAAATATTTCCTTCTCAGTGGGCAGCGGAATCGGACCAGCAACAACTGCACCGCTATTGCGAACAGTTTTGACAATCTTCTCCGTACTTTTATCAACCAAATTATGGTCATAAGAGCGGAGCTTTATCCGAATTTTTTGATTCATGCCTATTTTTATTTATTATATTATTTATACTAAACTTTTACATTTCCTTTTGCTTTCGCAACGATTTCTTCTGATATATTCTTTGGAACAGGAGAATAATGAGAGAATTCCATTGTTGAACTCGCTCTTCCGGAAGTAATCGTACGCAATTGCGTAACATATCCAAACATTTCAGAAAGAGGAACATCTGCCTGTATTGCTACGGCATTTCCCATTCTTGGTTCCTGACCTTTTGGCAAACCTCTTCTTCTATTCAAATCTCCAATTACTGGACCTACATTTTCTTCTGGTGTAATAACTTCCAGCTTCATTATGGGTTCCAATATTTGTGGTGCTGTTTTTGGAGCCGCTTCTCTGAATCCTTCTTTAGCACACAATTCGAATGCCTGTGGTTTAGAGTCTACTGCGTGCATTGATCCATCATACACACGAATTTTCATATTTTCAATATTGTATCCGGCTAAAATTCCTTGATTCATCATGGAATCAAAACCCTTAGTTATTGAGGGTAAATATGATTTATCGATTGAGCCTCCGAATATATCCCAAACAAATTGCATTCTAGTCTTACCACTTTTGAATTCATCACTATTCAAAAATTCTTCATCCGCAGGACCTATACTGAAAGCTATATCAGCAAATAAACCTGAACCTCCAGTTTGTTTCTTAAGTTTCTCTCTATGTTCAACAGTTCTCGTCAAAGACTCTTTATAATTTACTTGTGGTGCTCCTTGATTACACTCAACATTAAATTCTCTACGTAAACGATCAACAATAATTTCTAAGTGCAACTCCCCCATTCCGCTAATGATGGTTTGGCCAGTGTTTTCATCTGTAAATACTCTGAAAGTTGGATCCTCTTCAGCTAATTTCGCTAAAGACATTCCTAATCTATCCTGATCTTTTTGAGTCTTAGGCTCAATAGCTATACTAATAACTGGTTCAGGAAAATTCATGGCTTCCAATAAGATTGGATTCGCTTCATCACAAAGTGTATCACCAGTTTTGATATCTTTAAATCCAACTGCTGCAGCAATATCTCCTGCTTCTATATAATCTATTGACTTTCTGTCATTTGCATGCATCAAGAAAAGTCTAGAAATTCGCTCTTTGTCAATACTAATTCTGTCTTTATCAGACCTAACTTTTGTAACATACGATCCTGCATCTAGTCTTCCGGAGTAAACTCTAATAAAGACAAGTCGACCTACAAATGGATCTGTTGCTACTTTAAAAGCAAGTGCTGAAAATGGTTCATCTGCAGATGGTTTTCTCAATAACTCTTCATCTGTTTTAGGGTGGGTTCCTTTAACCGCATCCACATCAAGCGGGCTTGGCAAGAAAGCACACACTGCATCTAAAACCGCCTGAACACCTTTATTTTTAAAAGCCGATCCACACATCATAGGAACAAACTTCATATCGCACACCGCTGAACGTATGGCATTAATCATCTCCTGTTCTGTGATGGTTTCAGGTGCCTCAAAGAATTTAACCATTAAATCATCATCATATTCAGCAATATTTTCAATCAATTGCTGACGATATTCGTGCACTGTACTTTTTAAATCTTCTGGAATAGGAATTTCTTTATAGGACATTCCTCTTGATGCTTCATCCCAAACCATTGCGGTATTGGTAATCAGATCAACAACTCCAATAAAATGTTCTTCAGCCCCAATTGGAACTTGAAGTGGCACTGCATTAGAACCCAACATTTTTTTAACTTGATTCACAACCATAATGAAATCAGCACCTTGCCGATCCATTTTGTTAACAAATCCTAATCTTGGTACTTTATAATTGTCTGCAAGTCTCCAGTTGGTTTCAGATTGAGGTTCTACCCCATCAACAGCTGAAAAAAGGAAAACAAGACCGTCTAAAACGCGTAATGAACGATTTACCTCAACCGTAAAGTCAACGTGTCCCGGAGTATCTATAATATTGATGATATATTCAGAATTTTTCCATTTCCAAAACGTCTGGGTAGCCGCAGAAGTAATGGTAATACCACGCTCCTGTTCTTGTGCCATCCAGTCCATTGTAGCAGCTCCATCGTGAACCTCACCAATTTTATGGGTCATCCCGGTATAATACAATATACGTTCTGTTGTGGTTGTTTTGCCAGCATCAATGTGAGCTGCAATTCCAATATTCCTTAAGTATTTTAAATCCTTTGCCATTTTTAATTCCTAGATGTTATGCTCTAAAATGGGCAAAAGCTCTATTCGATTCTGCCATTTTGTGTGTATCTTCTTTTTTCTTAACTGCTGCTCCTTCATTTTTTGATGCCGCAATGACTTCAGAAGCTAATTTCTCAGCCATTCCTTTACCTGCTCTGGAACGAGAATATTTAATTAACCATTTTATACCTATAGAAAGCTTACGAGCAGGTCTCATTTCCTGAGGAATCTGGAAAGTAGCCCCACCAATACGCTTAGGTCGAACTTCTATATGCGGCATTACATTAGCAATAGCTTTTTTCCAAACTTCATGTGGGTTTTCAGACATTTTTGCCTCCACTTGATCCATTGCATCATAAAATATATTGTAGGCAGTACTTTTCTTTCCTTGCCATAATAAATTATTTACAAATTGTGTTACCAACACATCTCCAAATCTAGGATCTGGTTGAAGAATTCGTTTCTTTGGTTTACTTTTTCTCATTTTATAAAAGAGCTAAAAACTATATAAATTTATTTTTTAGGACGTTTTGTTCCGTATTTTGATCTACTTTGCTTTCTATTATTAACCCCAGCTGTATCTAAGGCACCTCTTACGATGGTATACCTTACACCCGGTAAGTCTTTAACACGACCACCTCTCACTAATACTATGGAGTGCTCTTGTAAATTATGACCTTCACCTGGAATATAGCAAATGACTTCAGTACCGTTAGTTAACCTAACTTTTGCTACTTTTCTTAAAGCTGAATTTGGTTTCTTTGGTGTAGTCGTATATACCCGAGTACATACTCCACGCTTCTGAGGATTGGATTGAAGAGCTCTTGATTTGCTCTTATTTACCACTTTTTCCCTTCCTTTTCGGATCAACTGATTAATAGTAGGCATATTATATAGTACTGTTTCTTTTTTTTGTTAAACTTATTTTGTTCAAAATCAATCCTTTATGGGCACACCTATTCCATAAGGAGACGCAAAGGTAATATACTTTCATATAATCACAAAATCAGATCAACTATTTTATTTATAGATTTGCACCTTAACAAACCATTTAGATATGAAAGTGCCAGTATTTATTAGAAAAGCCAGCATTCAGGACGCTAAAATAATTTTTAATCTTGTTATGGAACTGGCCATTTATGAAAAATCTCCCCTGGAAGTCCATACCTCGGAACTCGATTTTCATAAGGGATTGGATGAAGGACTATTTTACGCAATTTTGGCAGTGGATGAACATCAACAAGTCTTAGGAATGGCCTTATATCAAAATTATTTTTCAACCTGGAATGGGAAAGCTCTATACCTCGAAGATCTAATCGTCAGGGAGCCGTATAGGAGATATGGCATAGGAACATTGCTGTTCGAAGCATTTCTGGAAGAAGCAAGGTTTGTTGGGGCAAAAATTGTGAAGTGGCAAGTTTTAGATTGGAACGAATTAGCCAAAGGATTTTATAGAAAATATAACACTAAATTCTATCCGGGATGGGAAAATGGGGTTATATATTTACATCAAAAAATTTAAACATCTTTGCAGTCATACAGTTACTTCCTTTAATATTTAAGCCTAAAATATGCAGCATTAATGAAACATAGATTTAAGATCAGGTCTGCACATACTACTAAACCTTCTTCCAAATGGAGAAAAGACTATATAACTCTAATTTATTTAACCTTAATATTCGTTGTTGTCCTAAGAATTTATGAATATGTAACTGCTTTAGTCCTCTTTCGCCCAGCCAAATTATTCAAATCAGAACTATTTGGATTAGGAATGGATCTTTTACTTTGTTTAGGTATTTTTGCAATTTTCGCTCCCATTTATAAATGGCTAAACCATTTTAAACGGAGAGTTGGGCCAAAATTATTTGAAACTATCGTCTTTTTTCTAATTGTTTGCCACTTATTAATTATTGAATATTTTTTCTATCAACTCAAACCACTAGATATATTTTTATTTAGTCATGATGCCAGTGAAATGGCTTTTTCCATCAATACTTCCGGTATTACCTTTTATAGAATCATCAGTGCTTTGATCGTTTCTATTGGTTCCTGGACCATACTTGGTTATTATTTTAGGCAATATCCCTTCAATATTTTGCCATTAAACAAAATACTATATGGTGGAATAATCAGCCTCATTGCTTTTGTTTTAATCAACTTGTATGCTCGCTTACCAGTGGCAGTTGACTTATTCAATAATAAATCTTACTTTTTTTATAAAAACGTCTTTAAATCAAGTACTTCAAAATTCTTTGCACCGCCTTTAGAAGAACTCTCCTTGAAATTTCAACATGAATTTCCTGGGCCTGAATACATCGACCCGGAATATCCCTTTCTTCATAAATTCAAAGCCGTTGATTCTTTAAGTACCTATTTGAATTTAGAAAATACCCCGCCAAATGTAGTCATCCTTTTAACAGAAAGTCTTTCAGAATACTTTATCCACCCAATTAGAGGGATTCATTTTATGCCATTTTTGGATAGTTTGTCCAAAGTTAGTTTGTTTTGGCCCAATTTTTTTTCTTTAGGAGAGCGTTCATTTGCTGCAAACCCATGCTTAACAGCTGCTGTACCATACGGAGAAAGTGGTTTTACATTGATGCAAATATACCCCTATCATTTTTCCTTAATGAATGTCCTGAAGGAAAATAATTATCGAAATACTTTCTATTATAGTCAGGGTTCATGGTTTCACAACAAGGAACATTATTATAAATTCAACAATATTGACAGAATTATTGACAAGAATTCATTTGACCCCGACTTCACAAAAGTTAATGTGGGAGAAGAACAACATTTCTGGGGATACAATGACATTGATTTTTTTGATCAATATTTACGGTATACCGACAGTCTCCAGCGTGTTAAAAGGTTGGATGTCCTCTTCACAGGAACGAGTCACTCACCTTTTATTGTAAGTGATCCGGAATACTATAATAAGCGCTTCAAACAAGATCTTGAGAAAATTACTAATATTGAAGATATTAAACATTTTGAAAAACATAAACGATTCTATTTGACACTCTACAATGTAGATGATGCTTATAGAAAATTATTTTACAAATACCAACAAAGAGCCGATTATGAAAATACACTCTTTTTTATCACAGGTGATCATCAAATGTCAGAACTTCCTATTGCTAACGATATTGAAAAATACAGAGTTCCATTTATCGTTTTTTCTCCAAAATTAAAAAAACCTCAAGAATTTAAAGCCCTAAGTACGCACCAAGATTTATATGAAACATTACTTTCCCTTTTTAAACTGAAATATAATTTCAACGTTCCAGAATTTTCAACATCTCTTGGATCCAAAATTACATTTGATACTGCTTTCAATGGAAATCGAGATATCGTATTTATGAATGACAATCGTCAATTGGTAGATTACTATTCTAATGGATATTATTTATCAGATGAGAATTATCTTTTCAAATTATATCCAGATATGGATTTAAAGGAAATTTATGATAAAAATAAATTAGACGAAATGCGAAAGAAATTGAGTATATATCGTGCTGCAAGTCTAAATGCATCCTTGAATTTCAAACTTATGCCTGACGCCTTATTTTTTAATTTCACACAACAACACATTTATTTTAATGAATATAGACAAGACACCATAAAATCAAATGACCTTTCTAAAAATATATGCTCTATTTCTTCGATACAAAATCGACCGATTTATGCAGATATATCGCTACATTGCTTGAGTGAACCTGAAGCATTTCCTAATCTTAAAATTAAATGGATGACAAATAGTGATAGTACCTTAGAGGAAATAAATTTGAATTATCCATTAGATAAAATAAACTATCAATTTCACTTGAAACTTAACCCACCAATTACCAGTGACAGCACCTTGAAATTTGAAATAAAATTTATAAATAGAAATAATTCTGAATATCAATTTTCACACCTTAAATGCTTGGTCTATAATGTTAACAAATAAATCTTAATTCTATATTTGATATAAATCTGTATTGCCTTTTTTTGAATTTATTCCAAACTGAATGATACTGCTGATAGCAATCACAATACAACACGAAATAACATTATACCAAAGAAATCCAATGTCACTGTAATAAAACAAAACGATAGTTACAACTTGTGCACAGCACGCTGCTACAAATACAGCTGACCCTTTGATCCACTTGAACATAAAGGCAACAAGAAAAATCCCTAACACACTTCCATAGAATAGTGATCCGATGATATTAATAAATTGAATCAAATTCTCAAATAAATTAGCGACGAAGGCAAAACTAATTGCAATCAGTCCCCACCCCATTGTGAATATTTTTGAAAAGTAAACATCAGATTTACCTGATTCTTGATTAGCAAAAAATCGTTTGTAGATATCTACAGTTGTTGTTCCAGCTAATGCATTCAACTCTGCTGAAATACTTGACATCGCAGCACACAGAATAACTGCAATTAATAATCCTATAAATCCAACAGGCAAAAAATGAAGTATGTAATACAAGAAAATATAATCCTTGTCGTTTGACTCTAAGTCTTTATATTCACTCTTAACATGTTGCTGAAATTCATTTCTTAAATTATTTTGAGCTACATTCAGAGATTTTAATTCAAGTTCTGAAGAAACTGAAAATGAACTTAACAGATCCATTCTTTTATCATGAATAGAATCCAAAGAAGATTGCCACAACTTAAATTGATCAGGCTCATATTTTGCCACAATATCATTAGTTTTGGTATTGTACGACAATGGTGTTTTTTGAAATTGAAAAAATACGAATAACAACACACCACACATCAAGATAAAAATCTGCATCGGAATTTTAAGTAAGCCGTTCATTATTAAACCTAATCGACTTTCGGATATATTTTTACCACCAAGGTAACGTTGAACTTGTGATTGGTCGGTACCAAAATAAGCTAATGCTAAAAAAAAACCACCTGTAATTCCAGCCCAAAAATTATATCGATTATTAAAATCTAAATGAAAGTCAACACCATTCATTTTATTATTCCAACCTGCAATTTGCAACGCATTATGAAAGCTAATTTGAGGAGGAAATGAATAAATCAAGTATCCAAATATAAAAGCCATTCCTAAAAATATAACGGTGACTTGTTGAAGTTGCGTTACAGTTACTGCTTTGGCGCCTCCTGAAATCGTATAAATAATGACTATAATACCAGTTATAACATGTGTCCATTGAAGATTCCATCCAAATACTAAAGAAAGTATAATGGATGGAGCATATAGCGTAACACCCGCAGCTAAACCACGCTGAATTAGAAAAATCATAGCTGCGAAAATCCTTGTTTTCAAATCAAATCTCTGCTCTAAATATTCATATGCAGTATATACCTTGAGTCTGTAAAAAACAGGAATAAAGACAATACATATTACAAACATTGCAATTGGTAAACCAAAATAGAACTGAACAAAACGCAAGCCATCAGAAAAGCCTTGTCCAGTGGTCGAAATAAAAGTAATAGCACTTGCCTGAGTGGCCATTACGGCTAATCCAACTTTCCACCAAGATGAAGTTCTGTCCCCAAGTATAAATTCGTCGAGATTCGATTGTCTTCTGCTTTTTAGCATTCCATAAATAAAAATGAAAAGCAAGGTTCCACACAAAACGATCCAATCAATCCAACTCATATTACACAGAATAAACCTTAGCTAAAACAAAAAGAAATCCAATGACAATGATCAACCCTAAAAACAAAAAGATATAATACTTTTTAAAATCTCTTTGATCTTCCATTAATATGAAATGATATTACTGAATAATCGATAGGCTCCAGGTACACCTGCAGGCAATTGGCGAAACCATGCCAAAGGAGTATAAATGATATAACCCTTTCCTTCCTTATGACATAAAATGCCACTTTTCAGAGGCTTTTCATCCGGATCATTCATTGATAATAATTCCTCATAGGTATTGTCATATGTACTCGGAAAATACAAACCTCGTTCTTGGACCCAATCATTGAAATCACTGGACTCAATTTTATTTGGTTGATGAAATACAGGATGTTTTGCTATTAAGATCCGAACTTCTGCTTTTTCATTAGTGACACGATCCCTGGAAATCTTAAATTCTCCAGGTACAAAGTTCTGAGTCACCAATTCATGAGCTGTATTATATTGAAAAATAACTTTACCTCCATTTTTTGCAAAATTTATTATACTTTCTTTGCAATTCGTCAAATCTTCCTGATTATTTAAGGCTCTGATTCCAAACACCAACACATCATAGTTTTTGTTATTCACCAAATTCAGATTAGATGAAGGAATTAAATCTACCGTATAACCCATTTTGATCAAAGCTTCATCTATATAATCTCCAGCGCCATTGATATAAGCAATTCTTTTATTTTTAATTTTTAAATCCAGAGCACTCGCTTTGATTTTTGAAGGAATCAATACATTTTGCCAGGGGATATGATTGTATTTTATTGTTGAATGTGTAAATAATTTTTCGCCATTATTCAATATTTTAATTTCATCAAGTCTGTTGTTTTTAATGAGCGATTTAATTTTAATTTGAATTTTAAATTCACCGCTTGAATCAATGAAATGATACGGAATTGTACTAGGTTCTACTACAATTCCTTCAGGTGCTTCAAAACTGATAATACCTTTTTGTTGTCTTACGTTTGATTTAATGGTAAAACTAAAATCTGCACTTTTTCCTTGTGGCACTAAAACTAAAGGATCGACGGGTTTTATAATTACTGCAGGAATGATATCCAGGGGTTGACGGATTTCACCTAGGACCGGGTCATCATTTTTAAAAATGATCGGTTTAGAAATGGAGTAAGGAATTTCGTTAATTAAAACATTAAACTGGATTCTTAATTTACGATCCGACTCTGGCAATATACTTGTTTTCGGATGATCAAATGTATATACTGCATTTCCACGACCATTAAAAAGCCAGAAAGGCGCAGTAGATTCTGCTTGAGGAATCGTTATCGTAGCTGACCAATAAGTAGCTTTATTGTTCACCAATTGAGAATTAAATGTAGTGTCTAATACCATAGGTTGTACGACAATACTTTGGAGTTTAATGTTGGTCTGAGACCTATGAATGATTTCAGTATTCAATTTAATCGTTGCACCGCTTGAAAGGACTTGCTTGTCAACAAAGCCTTCGGTATATAATCCAGCACATTGGAATATGATTTCTTGTATATCTTTAAGTTTAATATCTCGCCAATGACCAGGAGAAAGTTCAGCAATATATTTTTCAGCTTTTTGTAATAATGGGATACTTTTTGAAGGTACATTAACATCAAATTCACCAATTACTTGATCAATAATTTTTTGAATATTACCACCACCATTAACACGATTCCAGGTAAAATCTAAACCATCAAATGGCGATTGCTCTCTTGGATTCTTTTTTTGATCAATTCGTTCAAAATATTCCATAGAAACTCCTCTGGAACTATTTATACCAAAGCCCTGTGACTTATGCATGCTTCTACTCAATGCAGCGATCTCATTATTGGAATAGCCTAAAGCAGGAAAATACGTGCCTACATCTAATGAATATAAATCGGACTTGTCTGCTGCATCAAACTTTTCTTTTGAGCCCCAAAAAAAATAAGACGTGTTAAAAAAAAGTCTACTAACTGTAACGGGCTCTAAATCCGATAAAGCCTGATTCATAAATAATCCACTTGACGATTTCTCAAACGCCTCTTTAGCCAAAATGGCAGAAGCAGTGTGATGTCCATGGGTTTTTCCGCTCGTTCTATAATCGAACCGTGAAATAATAACATCAGGTTTAAATGTTCGAATGACCCGCATTACATCTAATAATATGGAATCTTTATTCCATATCGAAAATGTTTCTTCAGCATTTTTTGAATATCCAAAATCATTTGCTCTTGTAAAATATTGAATTCCTCCATCAATTCTTCTGGCTTGTAACAATTCATTGGTTCTAATAACTCCTAAAAATTCATCTAACTCAGCGCCAATTAAATTCTGACCTCCATCTCCCCTAGTTAATGATACATAGGCCGTACGTAGTTTTTGGTCTTTAGACAGATTACTGATTAACCTGGTATTTTCATCATCAGGATGCGCAGCAACATAAAGAACTGAACCTAAAACATTTAATT
>Ga0138256_10006602_pt1 | contig 12261 bp, 8 predicted proteins | sample KNB2016incub_MG_FD_105486 | JGI IMG/M metagenome (GOLD analysis project Ga0138256, IMG submission 105486) | Active sludge microbial communities from wastewater in Klosterneuburg, Austria - KNB2014incub_MG | ecosystem: Engineered > WWTP > Activated sludge > Unclassified | place: Austria... | reverse complement strand
GCCAATACCGGGCAATTCGGCAGCGGGTGAAGCTTTCAAATGTCTTCCCAGCCACATTGCCAGGATAATCAGGGCAATCACTGCGACCGGAACGCCCACTTTCATCCAGTCAAAAAAACCGTAAGCCACGCCGGTGGCTTGCTCGTATACCTGCATGAAAACGAGGTTGTGCGGTGAGCCTATCGGTGTACCCAATCCACCGATGCTGGCCGCGTAGGCAATCGAAAGGACCAGCGGTATTTCCAGACGTTTGTCGGGATAGGTTTCAAGAATGGCGATGGCGACCGGCAACATCAACAGAGTCGTGGCCGTGTTGGAAATCCACATGCTGATAAAGCCGGTTGCGGCAATGAATCCATAAAGCAAATGACGACCGCTGCGACCACCGAAAAGATTGACCATTTTTAATGCCAGTCTTTTGTGCGCGCCGGATTTTTCCAGCGCACGCGATAGCATGAATCCGCCTGCCAGCAGCAGAATTAATTCATGGCCGTAACTCTGGGCGACTTCCTTGGCAGTCAATACATTCAACAATGGCAGCAATGCCAGCGGCAGCAATGCAGTGACCGGAGCGGGCACAGGTTCTGCAAGCCACCAGACAGCGCAGGAAATTGTCACTGCTACCGTCACCGCCAATGCAAAGCTTTGTCCGTTCTGCATGCATAGATAAGCGGCGAGTAGCGACATCAAGGGGCCGGCAAATAGGCATATGCGTTGTAATGACATCGTCTCACGGTCTCTTAATGCTTGATTGGCTATACTGACACGGGACAAAAATATTGGAAGTAGCACCCGATGCAAATCGAAAAAACATTGCCGCAGCTAGCTTATCTGAAGCTTGTGGAATTTTTCCGTCTGGAGGCTGCGGGCGGAATCATGCTGGTTGCAGCATCGATAATCGCCTTGATGGTTGCCAATAGTCCGGCAGATGCGCTGTATCAAAAGTTATTGGGTTTGCCGATTCATTTCGGCGTCGCCGATTTCTCGGTCGACAAACCTCTGTTGCTCTGGATCAATGACGGCTTGATGGCCATTTTTTTCCTCTTGGTAGGCCTGGAGTTGAAGCGCGAATTTGTCGAAGGCCAGTTCGCCGACAGAAAACAGATTTTATTGCCGGCGATGTGCGCGATCGGCGGGATGATTGTACCGATGTCCATTTACGCGGCTTTCAACTGGGATGATCCGGTGGCGATCAGTGGCGCGGCCATTCCCGCAGCTACCGATATTGCGTTTGCGCTTGGCGTATTGTCGTTGCTGGGTTCGCGCGTGCCGGTTTCACTGAAATTATTGTTGACGGCGATCGCTGTAGCTGATGATTTGGGTGCGATTGTCATCATCGCCATTTTTTATACCTCCAATTTATCGCTTTTGTCGCTGGGTATGGCCTTGCTTGCATTATTTGGCTTGTGGCTGCTCAATCGATTTGGAGTGATGCGACTGAGCGCGTTTTTGCTGGTCGGTTTTTTTATGTGGCTGGCCGTCTTGAAGTCAGGCGTGCACGCCACCTTGGCTGGCGTCGTGCTGGGTCTGTGCATCCCGCTTGGCAGCTCGGAAGAAGGCGCTGTTCGGCCATCGGAAAAGCTTGAACACTTGCTGCATCCATGGGTTGCATATTTCATCTTGCCGGTCTTTGCTTTTGCAAATGCCGGCGTGGCACTGCAAGGTGTGCAGTTGTCGAATCTGCTTGATCCGATTCCTCTGGGAATCGTGGCGGGCCTGGTAATCGGAAAACAGATAGGCGTTTTTGGTGTTGCCTGGGTGCTATTGAAATTGAAATGGGTGCGTTTGCCGGATGGCTTGAATTTACCGATGATGTGGGGAATCGCGATGCTGTGCGGTATCGGGTTCACCATGAGTTTGTTTATCGGATCGCTGGCTTTTGAAGGGCAGGGAGAGTTGATGCAGGCGAGTTATCGACTGGGGATTTTGCTGGCTTCGTTCATCGCGGCCATACTTTCATTTGTATTCCTGAATTGGCAGCTCAAGAAAGAAACGAATGACTGACATTCTGATCTTCGGATTATCGGGGCAGGTGGGTGATGCATTGCTGCCAATGCTTCGTAAATCGGCTTGTTCCGTGTGCGCGCTTTCACGAACGCAAAAAAAAGTGGATGAAAATATTGTCTGGTACAAATCGGGTTTTGAGGATTTCATACCGCAAGAAAAAAGTTACAACGTCGTAATCAGTCTCGGGCCTCTGGATGCTTTTTCAACTTGGCTGACGACATCGAATCTGCAATTCGGGAAAATTGTCGCGCTGAGCTCCACAAGTATCACCACAAAAAAAAACTCTCCGGATCCCGACGAGAGAAAACTCTCGCAGTCATTGCTCGCCAGTGAACAGAAAATAATCGGTTATGCAGGCGCGATTGGTGCGGACTTGGTTATCTTGCGACCAACCTTGATTTATGGAGCCGGGCGAGACCAAAGTCTGTCTCGGTGGCTGAACATGGCCAGACGTTTTAAATTGGTCGTCTTGCCAAGGAATGCCGGTGGACTGAGGCAGCCGGTTCACGTCGAGGACGTGGCAAGCGCGGTGTTCACTTCGACCAATTCCGGGGTTGCCGGTTTCCATGTGCTGGAATTGCCCGGTGGTGAGGTGTTGCCGTTCGACCAGATGCTGTTGCGGAGTCTGCGGGTTCATATGCCTGCAGCAAAGGTTTTCAGGATTCCAGGTTTTATGTTCCGTCTGATGATCAAAATTGCAGGAGTTTTCGGATTTTTGCAGGGCGTGGGGCCGGGTTTTTTTGCGCGTTTGACGGAGGACTGGGTCTTTGATGCTGAACCAGTGGAACGCGTGCTGGGGTGCCGCACCAGACCGTTTAGCCCGTGATTTAGAGGAAAAGCTCGATTTGCTGCGGCGCAGCATGGAAATATTTTGTTAAACCGTACGCTTGAGCATTGCCATTTTCTAACGGACTCTTAATATGCAAGTACTGGAAACCGAGTCTCCGGGGGGAGCGTCCGCATAAAACGTGCAGAATTGCGAAAATTTAACGATGTTCGATAATCTGCCTCGCGGGGCTTGTAATTCAAAAAACTTTTGCTGCTGATCAGGAATAAACCAATGAAAAAACTAAATCGTTCCACCGGGCTTCGAGCTCGCGCACCTTTGGCAATGGCCGTAGCCGTTGCATTGCTTGCAGCACCTGCGGTTCAGGCGTTTGAATTCGGAAGTGGCGAATTTACCGGCAGCCTTGATACGACTGTTTCGCTGGGTTATTCCTGGCGCACGGAAGATCAGGATCCGGCCCTGATCGGCAAATCGAACATTAATCCTTTCATTGGCCTCGCCAGCCAAGGCATAGCAGCACCTTTCAACGGTCTGGGCACATTCCCAGGCTCGCCAGCGCAAATCATTGCTCCTGGCCGTTTCTCTGTAAATAGAGATGATGGCAACCTTCTCTATGCGCAAGGCGATGCAATCTCGCAAGCTTTCAAAATCACTTCCGAACTGGATCTGAAATACAAGAATTTCGGTGCCTTTATGCGCGCCAGCTATTTCTATGACATGGAAAATGTCGGCCGCGACGAACTTTCCGCTGCAGCAAAAGAAAAAGTAGGCAAAGACTTCCGTCTGCTCGATGCATTTATCTACGGCAACTTCGATTTAGGCGATCACAAACTGAGCGCACGTGTTGGTCGTCAGGTAATCAGCTGGGGTGAAAGCACATTCATCCAGGGCGGCATCAACGTGATCAATCCGATTGACGTGTCCAAGCTCCGCGTAGCAGGTGCAGAGCTCAAAGAAGCTTTCCTCCCAGTGGATGCAATCTGGGGTTCGTTCGGTATCACCGACAATTTGTCGGTCGAAGGTTTTTACCTGACCGAGTTTGAACAAACCGAAGCCGATCCAGCCGGGACGTACTTCAGCCAGAACGACTTCGCTACCAATGGCGGCACCTACGTGATGTTGGGCTTTGGTATCGCACCTCAGCCTGTCGGGAACCCCGAAAATTTCGCAGACACCTGCTTGCCGGGTGGAAGCGTTACCAATAGCGATTTGTATCCAGGCCTGGTCGGCGCCTATGGCGGCGCAAACGCAGCTTTCCTGCTGACGACAGCGTGCCGCAATGCGGTGCCGCGTGGTCCTGACCGTAAAACCAGCGATGATGGACAGGGTGGTTTTGCTGTTCGCTACTTCTCCGAAGCCTTGAATCAAACCGACTTTGCTTTCTATGCAATGAACTACCACAGCCGCTTGCCATTATTGTCGGGCTATGCGGTCAACGTCCCGGGCTTTCTTGCCGGTGGTGGCGTATCGCCGGCCAACAATGCATCGATCTTCGTCGAATATCCCGAAGATATCCAGTTGTACGGCATGAGCTTCAATACCACTCTGCCGGGCGGTATCGCGTGGCAAGGTGAAATCAGCTATCGCCCAAACCAGCCTTTGCAGGTTGACGACGTCGAGCTGCTTTTCGCTGCTCTGACACCGTTGAATCCGATTCTGCAGGCAGGCGGTGCACCAATTGCTGCCCGATTCTTCAGCCAACTCGGTACTTTCAGCTCCGGCCAGGAAGTGAAAGGCTGGCGTGAAAAAGAAGTGAGCCAATTGCAGATGACATTTACCAAAGCCTTCGGTCAGGCACTGGGCGCAGATCAAATTGCACTCGTGGGTGAATTCGGCGCTACCCAAGTCTGGGACATGGAAGATCCTTCAGTATTGCGTTACGAAGGTGAAGGTACCGATACCGGTGGTGGTGTTTCGCTGAACGCAGAAATGCAAGCTCTGATCAGTGCCTACAACGCATTGCCAAACCTTGCCAACCTGATTGCGCTGAACACGGCTCTCAACAATCCAGCTAACGCCGGAGCATTGCGCAACCCGTACACAACGACAGAAGGGTTCCCAACACCTTTCTCATGGGGTTATCGTTTAGCCGCTCGTGCCGACTACAACAGTTTCATGGGCACGCCACTCACCGTATCGCCACGTATTGCATTTAGCCACGATGTGAATGGCATCAGCCCGGGCCCAGGCGGAAACTTCCTGGAAGGTCGCAAGTCCTACACAATAGGTGTTGAAGCCAATTACCTTAACAAGGTCGTTTTTGACCTGAGTTGGACCCGTTTCTATGGTGCGCAAGGTAGCTGCATAGTCGAGGGTGGTCTTGATCCTAATGTCTGTGAAGCTAATGACCCGCACCGTAATCATCTGAACCAAATCAGCGATCGCGATTTCGCATCTTTCAGCATCAAGTATTCGTTCTAAGCCATACAGGGAGGGCATCAAATGAAATTATTTAATAAAACAGCACTAGCCGTCATTGCCAGTGCAGCGGTATTCTCAATTGGTACTGCACAGGCAGCCGTCAGTGCAGACAAGGCAGCACAACTGGGTGGCAAGTTGACCCCGATGGGCTCGGAAAAAGCCGGCAACGCCGATGGCACCATTCCCGCATGGGAAGGTGGTATCACGCGTCCGTTGTCTAGCTATAAAGCCGGAACATTCCATCCGGATCCATATGCGGCAGACAAGCCTCGTTTTACGATTACGCCGGCTAACTACATGCAATACGCTTCGCAGTTGACCGTAGGTCAGCAGGCGATGTTCAAAAAGTACCCAACCTTCAAGATGATTGTGTACCCGACCCGCCGCAGTGCTGCATTCCCGCAGCGTACGTATGATTTCACCAAGAAAAATGCGACTGCCTGTAAGTTGGTCGCCAACGGTGAAGGTATCCAGAATTGTGCCGAAGGCTTTCCATTCCCGGTTCCAAACAATGCGTACGAAGTTATCTGGAATCACAAGCTGAAGTACAAAGGCGTTTCCGGTGTTCGTTTCGCCAATCAGGCAGCACCGTCTTCATCAGGCGCTTACCAGATGGTGCGTTTGAAAGAAGAATTACTCGGTCTGTACTACAAGCCGGGCAATACTTCGGAAAACATCAACAACATCCTGGTTTACTTTAAACAGGAAGTGCTGAGCCCGCCACGTCTGGCCGGTCAGGTACTGCTGGTGCATGAATCGCTGGATGCTGCAGCACAACCTCGTAAAGCATGGATCTACAATCCTGGCCAGCGTCGTGTCCGTTTGGCCCCCAACGTTGCTTACGATAATCCCGGCACCGCAACCGACGGTCTGCGTACCAATGACATGACCGACATGTTCAACGGTGCTATGGACCGTTTTACCTGGACGCTGGAAGGCAAAAAGGAAATGTTGGTTCCGTACAACTCCTACAAGGCCCATAGTGGTAACACCAAGGTCAAGGATCTGATTCGTCCGAGCCACTTGAACCCGGATTATCTGCGCTATGAGTTGCATCGCGTATGGGTGGTGGAAGCGAAACTGAAAGCCGGCAAGCGTCACATCAACAGCCGCCGTACTTTCTATCTCGATGAAGACAGTTATCAAATCCTGGTCACCGATCATTACGATGGCCAAGGAAACATGTGGCGTTATTCCGAGGCTCCTTCGATCAACTACTACGAAGTGCCAACGTTCTGGTCAACACTTGAAACCCACCATGATTTGAAATCGGGCCGCTACATTGCCGGCTTGCTGGATAATCAGGAAAAACCGTTCGATTTCAGTTACCCAACCTCACCGGCGAACTTCTCGCCACAAGAACTACGTAGTAGCGGCGTACGCTAAACGATTGTTCTGAAAGCCGCGCCCGAAAGGGCGCGGCTGCTTTGGGGGCTTCAAAAAAAACGCTAAGGGAACAATATGTCGAATTCGCATTCTTCGAGTAAGCGTTATCTCCTTACTCTTCTATTCGCAATGACTTTGCCCCTGTTTGCACAGACAGCAGGACAGGCATCCACCGATTCGGCCGAACTTGTGGCTGAAACAAAAGCATTGGCATCCAAGTCGCTACTGCTCGATATCACCCAAACCAATGCAGGCTATTTTGCAGTCGGTGAGCGCGGCCATGTGCTGTCGTCTCCGGACGGAAAATCCTGGGCTCAAATCGCGAGTATTCCAACGCGTTCGACACTGACGAGCATTGCGGCCATTGATCAGAAGATGTGGGTTGGTGGTCACGACGGCATCATTATCGCTTCGAGCGATGGTGGAAAAACCTGGGTGCGCCAGCGCATCGATATTTTTGTGCCCGGATCGGATAACCCGTCACAGGGTGCCCCGATTTTGGATGTTCTTTTCACGGATGCAGAGCATGGCTTTGCCATTGGTGCCTACAGCTTGATGCTGGAAACGCAGGATGGCGGTGCGACGTGGACTTCACGCAGAATCAATGCCGCAGTTTCCGCGCCGACCGCGGCGCCAGTTGCCAGTGAGAGCGGTACCTTCAACGAAGCCGACCTGGCGCTCGGTGAAGAAACCGATCCGCATTTCAACGCAATGACAAAATTGACCGACGGTACGCTCGTGCTGGTCGGCGAACGCGGCACCGTCTATCGTTCCGTCGACAATGGTGCCAACTGGACAAAATTGGCATTCCCTTACAAGGGTTCAATGTTCGGCGTGATGTCATGGAACGACAATAATATTCTTGCATACGGATTACGCGGCAATATCTTTGAATCCACCGACCGCGGTGACAGCTGGAACAAGCTGGAGTCCGGAAGCAATGCCACGTTGATGGGCGGAATCGATATGTTGAACGGGGGTGCTGTCTTGGTAGGCGCGAACGGTGTTGTTTTGCGTCGCAACGATGCTGCATCTGCATTTACTGCCAGTGTGGTTCAGAACAAAGCCGGTGAAGAGCCGGTGTTTTCGGGTGCTGCCAGTTCGAGTGATGGTCAGTTGGTATTGGTCGGCGAAAAAGGTGCCGAACTCTTTTCAGCAAATACGGAGACACCATGAGCCTTCCAAGCAATAACGAGCCGTCGGCATTCTGTAATTTCGCTGAAAAAATCGTTTTCAGTTCGCGTCCCTTAGTGTTGGTGATTTTTGCCGCCATTACGGTGGCGATGCTTTATTTTGCATCGCAACTGACCGTCGACGCAGGCTTCAAGAAGCAGATTCCACGTGAACACGAATACATGAAAACCTTCGAGCAATACGAAGAAGGTTTTGGCGGTGCAAATCGCGTGCTCGTGGCAGTCTTTGCCGAAGATGGAAACATCTTCAGCGATGAGTACATGAACACGCTGGAACAAGTCAGCAATGACGTCATGAGTCTGGATTCCACCGACGATGCGCGCATGCGTTCGCTGTTTACACCGAACGTCCGTTTCGTTGAAGTGGTTGAAGACGGCTTTGCCGGCGGCAATGTCATTCCGAATAATTATTCGCCATCTTCGAATAGCGGAACGCCGGAACAGTTCAGCACGATCCGCAGCAATATCGTGAAGGCAAACATCGTCGGCCGTCTGGTGGCAAAGGATTATTCCGGCACGATGATCTGGGCCGATCTGATCCCGGAAAGCAAAGACAAGAAAACCGACTACCCGAAAATTGCCGCCGACTTTGAAGGCCTTCGCAAGAAGTATGAAAACGGCAATATTAAAATCCGGATCATCGGATTTGCAAAAGTAGTCGGTGATATTACCGACGGTGCCAAGTCGGTCGGTTGGTTCTTTATCATCACGATTGCCTTCACCTGGTTGTTGCTGTTCATTTACTCCAGTTCGATAAAGCTGGCGTCACTCACGGTGTTCGTGGCGATGGTGTCGGTCGTCTGGATGCTGGGTGCCTTGCGCTTGTTGGGCTACGGCATCGATCCGATGAATATGCTGACGCCGTTCCTGATTTTTGCCATTGCCGTCAGTCACGGCGAGCAAATGATCAATCGATTCCGTGGCGAGATTTTCTTTGGTGGTCTTGAAGAAGGTACCGTTGCCGAATTGAGAGAGCGTGCCAAGAACGCGCATCCACCACTAGAGGCTGCTCGCAACTCGTTCCGCGCCTTGCTGATTCCGGGTACCGTTGCGCTGGTAGCAGGCTGCATTGGTTTTGCAGCGATCATGGTGATCAACATCCAGATGATTCGCGAACTGGCCGTCACCGCGACCATCGGTGTGGCGTTCACGATTCTTACCGATCTTGTCTTGCTGCCTGTTTTGCTGAGCTATACCAAGCTTCGCAACATGGATAACAAACGCGCGTACCGTCTGAGCCAGCTAACCCAGTTCGATAAAATCTGGGCTTTCCTCAGTACCTTCAGCAAGCCGAAACCTGCTGCCATCATCATTGTGCTTGGTGCGGTGATCTGGTTCTTTGCCTGGATGCAGGGTAACAAGGTGTTGATCGGCGATGCCGAGCAGGGCGTGGCTGAATTGCGTCCGCCGGTGCAGAGCAAGTTCATGGAAACCTTCGGTATTCCTGCCTCACGCTATAACCAGGATGCCGTTGCCATCAGCAAGGAATTTGGTCTTGGCGTCGACATCATGAACGTGATTGTCGAAGCCGGCCCGTCGGCTTGTACCGGCAGTTTCAAGGCGATGGAAACCATTGATCGTCTGGCCTGGCATCTCAACAACGTTGAAGGTGTCGAGCAAGTCATGACATTGCCGATGGCCGCGAAGATTGCTAATGCTGGCTGGAACGAAGGTTCGGTCAAATGGCGCTCGCTGCCACGTGACAGCGACACGATGCGTCAGGCAACCCAAAGTTTCGATACCGATAGCGGCTTGCTCGATTCCGATTGCCGCACGATGCCGGTCATGGTATTTGCGGCCGATCACAAGGCGACCACTATTGATCGCATCGTGGCCGAAACCAAAAAATTCCGTACGGAAAATAAACTGTACGAAGAAGGTTTCGCCAAGAAACGCGATGCTGCCGAACTGGCTGCTTCCGACAAGGGAGAAACCTACGCTACCGATCAGGTCAATATTCGTCTCGGTACCGGTAACCTCGGTGTCGCCGCCGCGATCAACGATACCGTCCGCGAGTCGGAGCACACGATTCTGTACCTGCTTTACGGTGCAGTTTTCGTGATGTGCTTGCTCAGCTTCCGCAGTCCGCTTGCCGCGCTATGCATCGTGCTGCCTCTGGTACTGGTGACCGAGTTGGGCCATACCTTGATGACCTTCCTCGACATCGGCATGAAGGTAAATACCCTGACCGTCGTGGCATTGGGTGTCGGTATCGGTGTCGATTACGGCATCTATATTTTCGCACGTATGCGTGAAGCGATGATGCAGGGACATACCCTGAGCGAATCCTACTTCATTGCACTGAAAACGACAGGCATCGCGATTTCCTATACCGCACTGACCTTGGCGGTAGGCGTTGCAATGTGGATGTTCTCGGATCTCAAGTTCCAGGCGGACATGGGTATCATGCTGACCTTCATGTTTATCGTAAACATGATCGCGGCGATTATCTTCCTGCCGGCATTGTGCCGCTGGTTGCTTCGCCCGAAAGAAGTAGATAACTGGAAGCCGGTGCTTTAACTGCCGACTGGATTACAAAATAAAAAACGGGCTTGGGCCCGTTTTTTTTGTTATGTATGGGAGCTGGTTTACCGGCGATTAGATTTCACAGATTGCGCAGTTCTCAACCATCCATCGAGGGTAAACCAGCTCCCATAAAATCATGTCCTGCTGTTGCTTTTCGCAATATTCCGATAAGCAATAATCAGCACCCCGCCAATCACCATCGCACCACCGATCCATAATTGGGGTCCTGGCTTGTCGCCCCAGACGAGAATGCCAAAAATTACAGCCATCACTGGCGCGCACAAAAGATAGGGTGTGATCTGGGCAACGGGGTGACGTTTCACCAGCGCAAAATACAGGCCATGACCGAGCAAAGAAGAAACGAGTGCCGAGTAACTGACGCAGGCCCAGGTTGTCAGACTGGCATTCTGGACAGATGCGACGACATCCGATTCCAATAGAAAACTGACCAACAGCATCGGCAGCACGCTGATGACTGCCGACCAGCCTTGTTGCTGCACGACGTCGACACCTTGCAAACCGCGCATCCAGATAGTCCCGAGCGCCAGAAAAAAAGCCGCAGCAAGCATCGTCCACAAGGCCGATGGCTTATCCAAAACAATCGGATCGAATCCCAGGATCAACACGCCGCCAAAACAAATCGCAATCGCCAAACCGGTGCGCCAGGCAAACCGTTCGCCCAGTAGCCACCAGGCTAGCAGGGCAGACATCGGTACATAACTTTGCAAGGCAATGGCGGGCGAGGCGAGGTCACCGGCCAGCTTCAACGCAATGGCGCACAGACTGAGATGGATGGCGCCATTATTCAACGCGACCACCGTCAACCGGGACCATTGCTCGCGTGCGGGAATTCTCAGGAACGGCAACAAGACCAGAGCCAGAATGCCCATGCGAACGGCAGAAAATAGAATCGGCGGAAGCTCTTTGACGCCTAATGCCGTAGTGATGAAGTTGCCTGCCCACGCCAAGCAAATTACCGCGATGAGAAAACCATCGCGGGCACCGATTTTATGATGACTCATTTAGGCTTTTATGCCGAGTCGATAATACAGTTTGCGCAGTGTCCACATCGGACCTACCAGCAGATACACCAGGTCGGTGAGGAAGCTGGGACGTTTGCCTTCGATTTTGTGGCCGATAAATTGTCCAATCCATGCCACCACGAAAACGCCGACGGCAAGGCCAAACAAAACATAGATGCCGTAGGTATACAAAATCCAGCGATTCAAAAAGCCGGCAAGCGTAAAGGAAAGCAGCAGACCGATGGAAAGCGATTTCGACATGCGCCAGTAATAGGCCCAGGCGGCAAACATGGCCAATGCACCCCAAACGCCGGGATTGATATCGCGATGCGGCGAAGGAATGCACCAAAGCATGGCGGTAACCGACCACACGATCGCCGGCACGCAAATCACGTGAATCCGCTGATTCGTCGGGTTCTGGTGATCCATCGAATAATTATCAAGTAGCTCGTCAACTTTACGCATGCCTTGCTCCCGTCTTTCAATCCAGTGTGATGTCTGCGAGACGTTGTAAGGCCTCGGCATATTTTTCCCGTGTCACTTCAATGATGTCGGCGGGTACCGATGGACCTGGTGCGGTTTTATTCCAGTCCAGCGTTTCCAGATAGTCACGGACGAATTGTTTGTCGTAACTTGGCGGACTGATACCGACCCGATAGGAATCGGCCGGCCAGAATCGCGATGAATCCGGGGTCAGCATCTCGTCCATCACGTGGAGCACGCCGTTTTCATCCAGACCAAATTCCAGTTTGGTATCAGCAATGATAATGCCGCGCTGAATCGCGTATCGCGCGGCGAATTCGTAAATTTCGAGTGTCGCTGCACGCACCTGCTCGGCAAGATCGGCGCCGATTTGTTCAACGATCACATCGAAGCTGACGTTTTCATCGTGGTCACCTACGGCTGCTTTGGTCGACGG
>Ga0138256_10006601_pt1 | contig 12261 bp, 14 predicted proteins | sample KNB2016incub_MG_FD_105486 | JGI IMG/M metagenome (GOLD analysis project Ga0138256, IMG submission 105486) | Active sludge microbial communities from wastewater in Klosterneuburg, Austria - KNB2014incub_MG | ecosystem: Engineered > WWTP > Activated sludge > Unclassified | place: Austria... | reverse complement strand
GTCAAGCCTACGTCAAGTGGAATATAAAGATACCTTATGGGACATTAAAAATAACTTCTTTTGGATGTCAAGGGAAGAAATGAAAGAAATAAATAAATAAATAATGGATATACAAAACACAATTTATCAGATACTTGGATTATCATCACTGGCAATCATTATAAGTGAGTTTAAACCACTCCAAAACCTAAACCATCTATTCCTCAAATCCTCAAACAATATAGTCCTAAATCTAATAGGAAAGATAATAGAATGTAGTAAATGTACATCCCTATGGATGGGTATAATATACTACACCATCAACCTATCAACAATACAAGATGTTTTATTTATAACAGGAATCACAGTCATAACAACAATGTATATCCATAAAAAAATAAGTCTATTTATAAAATAAAACCAAAATAATAATAACTCTATTTATAGAACAATACAATATGATAAAATACGGAACAAAACTAACTGACGAACAATACTATCGAATATATTTTGATGGAAGAACCTTACTAAACCATACAGAAATACAAGAGGTTTATAAAGTTTATAATGAGTTAACAGGTGAATCACCTTGTAATACTTGCCCATCAACCGTTCAAAGCGTAATTGATGATATTATAAATTTAAGAAATGGTCATACCACAATCATTAAAGAAGCCATTAAGGATAGATCACCAGAGGTAAAAAAAGAATTAATTAAGAAGATTATAAATAAGGGTAAAAAAAAATAATAAAATAGTTTTAAAAACAATTTAAAAAATGAAAGGAAAATCACTTGGGTTTACAATACTAACAGCACTAGTTTTAGTGGTAGGTAGTTATGCAGGGTATTTTAATGAAACAGTGCAGGCTTGGCTTGGAATCGTATCAATGGCAACTCTATTGGTATTATCAACATTCTTTAAGTCTGGTGAATTGGTAAAGGGATGGTCAACCGTAACTGTAATTACCAACGCATCAATGATCGGAATACAAGTTTTAAATTTAATTGGTGATAAAAACCTTGTTGACCCATCAGTTATAAATGGTGTAATAATTGGTATTAACATCTTCATTCAAACATTCCTAAAGGATTACAATGGTGGATCCATTGCTGAGAGAAAAGTAATCTAATATAACCTTAAAGATATGAGAACCAATTATGATAAGTTTATGATTGCGGCAATCATTGTTCTTTTAACGGTTATGTTGATTCAATCAAGAATCATTGAAAATTCTGATGATCTGAACCAGTCCGATTCGATCGAGCTGGCTCAGATACATCTCATTGATTCAATTCTAAATCAAGAAACAATGAATAATGAAAACTCATATAAAATTAAGGAATTTAAGAATTTCCCTGATTCTATTGACTAACATCCTAATAATAAAAATCCTCAAACAATATGGTAAACAAAAATAAAATCAGTGCAAAAGATCTATATGATTTGGATAAAAAAGTGGTAAGAGATTTCCTAATTAAAAATGGCCTATATATGGTCCATAAAAATAAAACCTTTATAAATAAAAAAAGATATAATAGGAAAAATAAGGATAATAATCTATAATCCTCAAATGATCATTATAAATAAAGATATATATAATAGAATAATCGGATATAAACAGTTCATAAAAGAACCTATAAATTTAAATAAAATGATTATAAATAAACAAAACACAAATCCCAAAACAATGTATAACCAAGATCATAATCATAATCAAGATAATATTATAAATAATCAAGAAAAAAGATATATAATAAAAGATATATTCAATATACCAATTAATCTAAAATATCAAGTAAAAATGGATTATATTATAAACTAACTATAAATTTATAATCCCAATACAGTATTAAATGAACATTATAATGATAATAATAAACAAAAAGGTATATAAACTTATAAAAGATATATAATCATAAATCCCCAACCAGTATTAAATGAAGATCATAATAAAAAATATAGTAATGAGAATACTAATAAGGATAATATAAAAAAATAACTAAAAAACAATATAAATTTATAAATGCCAAGCGTATATCAATATAAAGATGAAAATGGAAACCCTACAAATAAGGTCATTAGTTATAATAATGGTTTAGTATATGAAAGACCTATAAATTATGATAAAATGACATTGGTGGAAAAACAAAAATATGGTAGAATGATATCAAAAGAAAATGGTAACGAACAAGGTCCACCAACATACTGGACAGAAGAAAGAGTAACATTATTTTTAAATGAACTAATAGATTGGATGGAAGCAGATGATGATAATTGTTTTATATTGGAATTTATAAATAAAAAAAGAATATCAAGTGGCACATATCAAAGCTGGAAAGAGTTGTACCCCAACTTATTACCCCTGTTTAACGTTATAAAGGAAAAACAAGAGAGTGTTATAGTGCGCAAAGCAATGTTTAACAAGGCAAATAGTTCATTTGCACAGTTTTATTTAAAAAACAAGCATAATTATCAGGATAAATTTATAAGTGAGAATCATAATCTACCGATATCATTTAATATAAATTTGCCTGAGCCAAAAGAAGTAAATTATATAGATTTAAAGGATCAAAAGGAGTTGCCACCATCTGAAAACAAAACAGATGATGAATCATTTTAAATTTATAAAGTCCAAACAATAGTGTTTTAAATTTAAACCTCACCAGGTCAATTCTGGTGGGGTTTAATTTTATGGATACATCTGTATAGGTTTATAAATAGATCATCGTCCAGATCAAACAGGATTAAGTAATACGATATAAATTTATAACCTGATAGATATAAGGAAAATCCTAAACAGTATTGTTATAAATTTATATCAGATAAGATATTGTTATAAAGTTATGGGTGTATTTTTAAATATCCACAAATGTTTAAATTTAAAGTAGGATCAAAGATTCTCTAAATTTATAAAGTCTAAACAATATTGTTATAAAATTATCCATCTTTAAATTTAAAGTAAAAACAAGCATTGTTATAAAGTTATAAATATACCCTTAGAAATATACTGATATAAATATACCTGAAAGTTTAAATTTAGAGTATTTTAGGTGATTTAGTAGGTGTAAAAAGTCCGATCTATATCACCAAACAATGTTGTTTTAAATAGATATTACATATTAACAAGGGTGGTTGTATTATTGTAAAATGTTCCTTATCTTTGGTGTATAAAATTATAAAACACTATAAAGATGAAAAAATACGTTAGTTACATTCGAGTGAGTACACAATCGCAAGGTGATACAGGATTAGGATTAGATGCTCAGAGGTCAATTATCAAACACTATTATCCTACTATTGAAAAGGAATTTAAAGAGGTTAAGAGTGGTAAAAATTTAGAAGATAGAAAGATACTCCAAGAGTGTATCCAATACTGTATTAAAAATGAGTGTTATTTAGTTACCGCAAAAACTGATAGATTATCAAGGGATGTTAAAGATACCCTTACCATTTGGGAAAAGTTAAATAAACGTCTAATATGTTGTGATCTACCAATAGAGAATGGTCAACTTGATAAATTTACATTAACTCTATTCTCAGCATTTGCGGAAAGGGAAAGAGAATTGATATCATTGAGAACAAAACAGGCGATGGATCAGAAGATAAAGAAAGATGGTGAATGGCGAGTTGGTAATATAAATTTAAAAACCCTTCAAAAGAAGGCAGTTAAGGTGATAAGAATGAAGGCAGATAAGAATAAGAACAATATAAAGGCATTCCAAACCATTGAGGCAAAGGTTAAAAATGGTTTAAATTTTAATCAGATTGCAAGTGATTTATCAACCGCAGAAATTGAAACATCATCGGGATCCACCCAATGGCAACCAATACAAGTTCAAAGAATCTATAACAGATATAAGAAGTAATTATAAATTTATAAAGATATTGTTGTATTATCACAAGAATTTTGTTTTTTCATTAATTAGAAAGTATTTATAGTTATAACAATTAAATTAAAAAAGAAATGAAAGTTTTAAATGGAGAAATGAATGATAAGTTTATACCAAAACTTATGGAACAATTTAGGGGTCAACTTGTGTCACAACTTGTGTCACAACTTGGGCCACAACTTGTGTTACAACTTGGGTCACAACTTACAGAACAATTTAGGGGTCAACTTGTGTCACAACTTGGGTCACAAGTTGGGTCACAACTTAGGTCACAACTTGGACTTTGGGGTTAAATATCAGGAGCCAAGTTAAAGAGGATTTGGATTATTGATTACGAAGTCCTTGTCACATTATTTTTAACAACCCCATCAGGTCAAATCTGGTGGGGTTATTTATTTATAGGTATCCGATATAACCAATAAGGTGATCATTCACCAGATCAAACAAGAATGAGTCTGGTGGGAGTTTAAATTTATAACCTCTTGCAATCCCCAAACAATGTTGTTTTAAAACTAATCTATAAAATCTTCTATTTATAAATATGGATTATAATAGGGATTTATTATCAAGTGCACATTCAAAGTGGTATAGAAAGAATCAGGCAAAGGATGCAAAGAATAGAGTGGAGGCAAATTTTAATCCAACTGAAAAACAGGCATTAGCATATTTAAATTTAGTTAATTATGAAAATGGTATAAGTGAGGTTGTATTTGGTGGAGGTGCTGGGGCTGGCAAATCAATGCTTGGATGTACTTGGGTATTAATCCAATGTATGCAATTCTCGGGTGTTAGATATTTAGTTGGAAGATCAAAACTATCATCATTAAGGCAAACAACATTAAACACCTTATTTGATTGTATGACTGAATGGGGTATAAAAGAGAATCTTCATTATACATATAACCAACAGGCAAATGAGATAAGGTTTATGAATGGTAGTGAAATAATTTTAAAGGACTTATTTTATTATCCATCTGATCCCAATTTTGATGCACTTGGATCACTTGAAATAACAGGGGCGTTTATAGATGAGGCTGGTCAAATCACCGAGAAGGCAAAGAATATTGTTATGTCTCGTATTCGTTATAAATTAAATGAATATGGTTTATCACCAAAGATGTTAATGAGTTGTAATCCATCCAAAGGTTGGTTATATGAGTCATTCTATGCCCCATTTAAAACTAATACCCTTGAATCATATCGTTTATTTATACAGGCATTGGTTACAGATAATCCTCACATCAGTCCATTCTATATTCAAAACCTTGAGCGATTGGATGAAATCTCAAAGCGTAGGTTATTATATGGTGAATGGGAGTATGAGGATAGTAATAACCTTGTTCAGTATGATAAACTTTTAAATTTATTCGACAATACCAATAAGGTTGATTCATCAAATGAGTGGTTTTTATCTGTTGACGTAGCAAGATATGGTAAGGACAATACTGTTATAATGTTATGGAATGGACTTGCGTTAAGGGATATTATATATTTAAACGGATCAAATACAAAGGAGACTGCGGATTTAATTTTAAAAATTTTAAATGATTATAAGATACCACAAAAGAATTTAGTAATAGATAGTGATGGAGTTGGTGGTGGTGTTGCCGATCATTTTAAATCTTGTATAAACTTTATAAATAACTCAAGACCAATAAATGGTGATAATTTTAAAAATTTAAAGACACAATGTTATTTTAAACTTGCTGAATATATAAATGAGGGATGGTTATCCTTGGAATATAGGTTTGATGATATTGATATAAGATCAAAACTAATGAAGGAACTTGAGTATATAATTCAGGATAATATCGATAATGATGGTAAGTTATCTATTTTATCGAAAGATAAAGTTAAAAAGATTCTTGGCAGATCACCAGACTTTTCTGATGCAATGATGTTGCGGATGTATTATGAGTTGAATGATAAGAAGAAAGGAACAGGATTTATAAAGGTTATGTCATCCCATATAAGACCCAATAACCAGTGGACAAATAATTCTATTTTAAGATAAATACAATATACAATGAAAACGAACATACCAAGTAGTTGGTCAGAAGTTAATTTAGGTGATGGTATGCGAATACTCTCAAATCCAATAACCACAGGTCAGACCATTGATGAATATAATGAGGGTGTTTTAAATTTATATGTTGATATAAATGATATGACATTGGAAGAAAGGAAAGATGGGCTTGATAAGATTTTAAATTTAATGTCATCCAATCCAAGGACAGAGTATAATAGGGAGTTTATAATATACGGCAAGAATTATATGCTTGATACCAATTTAAAAGACTTAACCTGGGGTTGGTTTTTAGATATGGAAACAATAATTGCCAATTCTGAGGAAGGTAATATATGGTCGGTAATGGATAAGGTTATTGCCTCATTATTAAGACCAGTTACATATAGTGGTACTTGGAAAAAAACACCTGTTATTGAGCCTTATAATTCTGATACATTACTTGAGCGAGCTGATTTATTTAAAAAGGCTTTAACCATTAATGATGTATTTGGGATAAGTCTTTTTTTTTGTCTTATAGGGATGACTTATATGAAAAAAATAACCGATTCTTTACTGCCAAACTCAGTAAACGATCTTACTCAGACGAGCGAACAGACGAATACTCAAAAGTTTACGGATTAATTGATATGACTATGATGTTATGTAAGGATAATATAAATGAATTTAATATGGTAACAGAACTTAATCACATATTTTGTTTAACTATCCTTACAATGATAAAAGAAAAATCCGCTATTGATGAGCATATAACTGAAATGACAAAAGATATAAATTAAAAAATGACATTAACTTTAAACCAAATTGTAAAATTATTAAGACTATTTGCTGAAGACCACTCGATGATTAGTGGTTTTTCAGCTGGTGATTTTACCAAAGAGTATAAAATGGATAAAACATATCCATTAATGATTGTAATACCTGATGAGGGTTCGATTGAAACGAACTTTTTTAAAATAAACCTCAACATTCTATTCCTTGATAGACTTAAACTTGATCATTCCAATCAGATTGAGGTGTATTCAGATATGTTACAACTAACATCTGACCTTGTTACATTTATAAGGGTTAACAATATTAATGAGATAATAGAAGAAGATTCTGTTAAATTTAGAAAAGTATCTGATGAAATAAACTCTGATATGGTTGCTGGATATGGAATGGAGTTAATTTTAAAAATACCATTTGATGAATGTCTTGCTGAGATACCTGGTATTGGTGAGTTAGTATTGGATGATCAAGGTATTATAAGGGTATCTAATCCCAATGGTTATTTAAATTGTGAAGATATTTTATCTTGTCAAACACTAACAGACTATATCGCTGATCAAATATCAAATATACCTTTACCTACAGGAACAACATCTGGTCAAACTTATAACTTTATAGATGGACTTAATACCAATGTAGGTATAACAGGTGATACTGTTCAATATAATTTAAATGATGATATTGAGTTAAATTATTTAACCATCAATAGTGGTATCACCTTTAATGGGTCTTTTCAAGTCACCAATGATTTTATTATAAATGGCAATCTTACTGCGACCACTCTAAACTCCAATTTATATTATTCTGGTGGAACATCACTTGAAACTATTATAAATAATATCGCATCACAATATTCGGGATCTACCCCATTTGATTGTAATGACTTAACAGGTTGTACAGTTATAACTGATATTCAAAATGATTATCTATCAAAATCACTTGGGGGTGTTGTATCAGGAAGAACTGGATTTGACGGTGTTTTGGATTTAAATAATTTCGTTTACATTGATTCCCCCGGGGTTAGTATTGATAATACTCCAGTCCAAATTATAAATGGTACACTATTCGTTAATAATGATAATATTGAACTAACTTACGGCGATTTTCACATTCAGTACGGTGATATTGATATACAACTAAGTGGAGCGTATCTATCGGGCGGAACACCACTAACAAGTATCTTTGCCGATATAAATCACATTCATCCAATATCCGGAATCACAGGACTTGATTCTGCCTTACAGGATAGATCACTTACAGGACATACACATCAAGGACTTTTACCAACAGGTGGAACATCCAATCAGGTATTAACCAAAGTAGATGGTGTAGATTTTAATACCACTTGGACGATTCCCACACCAATTAATTATCCTTATATTGAAGTAAATAGAGTAATTTTTGTATCTCAGATCGGAACAGGATTAACACCAAACGTCTTTTATAAAATTTCAAAAGTTTACGAGAATGTCAACAATTATTTTATTGTTCAGGTCGATAGCAATCAACAACCTTCACCAGTTGGGTATATTCATTTGGTGCAAGATCCAAGTGGTAACACAATAGATTTTAAGGGTTTTGTTGAATACTCACCCGTACTTGATAGATTAAAATACGATGTATTTGATTGTCTATTATCTCAAACCGCAGAAGATCCACCAACAATGAATATACAAAGCAATTCTTTTTATATAGATTCATCATTTTTGGAATATAATGATAAAGGTAATTACAGTATACGAGTTAATCAAGGTGTTGATATAACGGACAATACAAAAGTTGGTGTATATTTAGAGCAAAAATTTGGGCAGATTGACTGGGGTAATGAATGGATAGTTTGTTCAACTAAATTAATCAATGGATCCGATAGGGTGTATATATACGTACTTGATATAGTTGCTGGATATCTTTCAGATGGATGGCTTGATCAAACGCCATTTAAAATAACCATTAAAAATTATTAACCAATGGTAGAAGATAAAAAAATTGATCCAAATATAATTAAAGCAACATTAGCAATTTATGGTAGGGATACCATTAAAGCTATAGTATCAGAGTTAAAGTCTATGAATAAGAAGGCAAGTGGTAGATTAATCAACTCTTTAAAATCTGATTTAAAAATATTGGTTAATAGTATTACCCTTGAATTATCAATGGAGGATTATGGTCAATATGTGGTGTATGGAAGAAAACCGGGTAAATATGCTCCACCAAAGGCAATAGAAGATTGGGTTAAGGTAAAAGGAATTGAAAGTGATCCAAAAAAGATAAAATCAACTTCGTTTTTAATTAATCGTAAAATCTACAGGTTTGGTATCAAGCCTGCAGATTTTATAACTAATGCCTTATCCGATAACAACATAGATAAATTAACTAGTCAAATGGAAGACGTTTATTCAACTGATCTTGAACTACAGATTAACAATTTTTTCAATGCTAAAACCTAAAACAATAAAAATCTATTTTAAATAAATATATAGAATGGCAATTTCGGCAACAACAACGGCAAATATAACAGAGTATGCATATAATCCGATATGGTATAAAATTCAAAGTTCTAATTGGTCAAATAGAAATTTTAAATATATAATTGATATATATGCAACTGCGGTATGGCCTCCATCTTCATATACCCGCTATAAACTCCCACCCTCCCCCGATCATTCAGCGTACTTCTCACCTGCAAGGGTATTAGAATCCTTTGTAAAACCTGTATTTACACCAACTGTCATTGGATTTACCGCAAGTACAAACCCATATGTTCTTTATTCTTTATCTATAGGCGAAGAATATGATCTATCAACAGGTCCTATTTATACAGGAACCACAATTTATTCAGGTTTAACCAACACAGGTATTAACATTGCTTTAAATGCGGTTAAACAGATTGAAGATGATCATAATTTATTTTCGCGAATATATACCACAGGAAATACCTCACCATATTTATTGAGTGAATGGCATTTAGGATATGCAAAAAAAGTAAGATCAAATGATTATGAAACTATGAGCATCTATTGGGAGTTAGATGGATTTGGTGAATATACAATACTCACTTTTGATAGTGGATCAACTCAGATAGGAGAATTTAGAATCACCACAGGATTTGATCCACTTATACATTATCATACAATTGGAGTTGGACCTAAAAATTTAAACTATACATCTTTTGATTATATAACATCAACAAACCTACCAATTCTAGGTTCCAATGTTCATACCTATCAGATTTATAACTCTGATACTGGCTCTAATAAATCCAATAGTTACATATTTTTATATGATAGATCTGAATGTTTATTATTTACACCAGTCAGAATAGCTTGGTTAAATAGATGGGGATCATTTGATTATTATGGTTTTACTATGGCAACAAGAAATTTTGTAAGTAGAAAAAATAATGAATGGAATAAATTTATGGGTTATGGATCAACCAGAGGTGATAGAGGTACATATAATCTGAATACTGAAAGTAAAAAGACTTTTACAGTTACAACTGATTTTATATTGCCGAACGAATCTACTTTTTTGGAGACTCTTTTCACTTCACCTGAAATATACCGAGTTTATGATAATGGAACTTATATACCAATTCAGATGGTAGATAAGGATTTTGAGACAAAGGGTTATAATGATGGATTAATAACTCATACCCTCACATTTGAAAACATCTATGATGTGCAATTACAAAGAAGTTAAGAATTTTAAATGATAAGCACCCAAATATTTATAAACAATCATAATATAGATTTATACGATGATGAGCCGATAAAGTTAATTTACTCACTTGCAGATATTAAAAATCTTGCAACAAGAAATTCAACATATTCCTTGCCTGTTACTTTACCAGCTACTGCACAAAACAATATTATATTCTCTAATTTATTTGACATATCAAGTGATGGAACAAATTTTAATCCTATTTTAAAAACAACTGCACTTGTAAATGTTGATACGATTAATATAATTGATGGTACTTTTCAACTAATTGAGATTAATACTGATAAAGACCAACAGGTATCGAGTTATAAAGGAGTTATCTACTCTAACACTTTTGATTTTTTTAAAACAATATCGAATCTTAACCTATCTGATATTACACTAACTGCGGATACGACAAAAAATAGTACTAGCTATCTAAATGCAATAGTACCAAGTCCTGATCCTGTAATTGCATACCCATTGGTAGATAGGAATTATGGGTGGTTATATAATACAATAACTGGTTATTCATCAACTGATATGATATCAATTGATGAAATAAAACCTTGTATCTATTATAAAGCATTACTTGATGATATTATTACTAATGCTGGATACACCTATTCAAGTAACTTTTTAACAAGTACATATTTTAAAGAATTAATAATAGATTTTAATTCTAATGAGTTATTAAGTGTTGATTATTCTTTTACCATAGATGTTGGTATGAATGGAGCATATTTTGCAACAATACCAGCAAATGTCTATATAGTAAGAAAATCGGCAATCACTTACATTGAAGAAAATATTGGTGAATATACTTTTGATGGTAATGATATAATTGGTAGTTATACTGGCGCTCATTATGTCGGTTCAAATAATACATATGAAAGATTAAGAAAAGTTGTAAGTGGATCAACATCATACCAACAAGGTGATGTTATAGGTTTAAAAATTTATAGACCAGCACCATTTGCACAAGGATCTGATTTTTATAGTTATGATATTTTTTATTCATCCTTAAACTTAACTTATAAGAATACAATCAACAATGATATTGAAGTTGAAACAGTTGGTCCGAGTGGATATACTGTAAACACCTATTTAAATGAGTGGATAGATATGCCTGTAATCATAACCAACCCAGGAGCGAGTTGGTTTACTGATCATCATATAGTACCACCAATAGACTTTAACTATCTACTACCTAATAATATAAAACAAAGTGATTTGGTACAATGGGGAGTTAACCTATTCAATCTTTACATCGATATTGATAAAACCGATAGTAAAAAACTAATCATTGAGCCAAGGGATGATTATTATGCCTTAAATAATATTATAAGGGATTGGTCAAGTAAGTTGGATACATCAAAAAATGTATCAATTAAATTAGTATCTGAATTGCAGGATAAGGTTTATAAATTTACATATAAGGATGATGATGATATTAAAAATTCTGAATATAAGAAAAAGTATGTTGGCCATATATATGGTGATGAAACAATAGAGTTTACCAATGAGTTTTTAACTAATCAGAAAAAAATTGAGACTGGATTTGCACCTACACCAATGGAGTATATAGTTGGTAGCTCTATTTTAATACCTAAAATATATAAAGAAAGTGCTAATGGCAATGATAAAATAGAATATAAACCTAGATTATATACCAATTTAGGATATAGTGCAGTAACCACATTACAAAATAACGAAAAATACGTTATTAATTGGGGAGGTAGTGGTGGTGGTATTGTGCCGTATAACTATAGAGGTTTTGCAGGTGATATTAATCATCCATATAACCCTACCTATAGTATATTATATGCAGACCCACTAGAGATATATTACAATCCACCATTCCAATACCCTTCTCAAAATTTATATAATATGT
>Ga0138256_10006600_pt1 | contig 12262 bp, 7 predicted proteins | sample KNB2016incub_MG_FD_105486 | JGI IMG/M metagenome (GOLD analysis project Ga0138256, IMG submission 105486) | Active sludge microbial communities from wastewater in Klosterneuburg, Austria - KNB2014incub_MG | ecosystem: Engineered > WWTP > Activated sludge > Unclassified | place: Austria... | reverse complement strand
GCTTGGGCATCGCCGACCCGAACACCGGGCTGTACGATCCCGCCCAAGCCGGACTTGTCTGGGATGTGGTCACATACGCCGCACCGAACGCCTGCATCGATACCATCGGCATCCTGGTCGGTTGGACCGAGGTTGATGATGACACGCTATTCTTCTGTGAAGGCGATGACGCGTTGATCCTCGATGACAACACAACCGGCCGCACGCCATGGGATGGTGTATGGACCGGTGCAGGGATCACGCAGGACAGCGACGGGAATTACTTCTTCGATCCAATGATCGCAGGTATCGGTGAGCACCTGTTGCACTTCGATGCGAACACCTGCAGCGATAGCATGATGGCCATCGTTCACCCTGCCACGTTGGGCGTGCCGGACATGACGGTGTGCAGCGCGACAGGTCCTTTCCTCTTGGCGTCAGTGCCGACAGGTGCCACGTTCTCCGGCAATGGCGTATCGAGTACTGGTGTGTTCGACCCGGCCCAAGCGGGACCAGGTGTGCATGCGATCGTATACGATGCCCCGGCCGGTTGCTCAGATACGGTCAACATCGATGTCTATCCGTTCCAGCAAGCAAGCATCAGCGGTGTGCAGGACACCTATTGCAGCAACGACGAATTGGTGCGCGTGCAACTGTTCCCGATGGGCGGTGTGTTCACCGGTTTGCCGGACACGCTCTTCAATCCTTCGCTGCTCACCAATGGCACATACACCCTTGTGTACAGCGTCGGCTTCGGTGCTTGCTTCAGCAGCGACACGCTGGTGTTCGAGGATCATCAAGAGCTCAGCACCCAGATCCTCGTAAGCAACAACCCGATCTGCGGCGACGGCGGTACTGTTATCGAAGTAGTGCCCATGGGCGGCAACCCGAACTATCCGGTCAGCTACCAATGGAGCGATGGTGCGTTCCCCATCGAGACCAACGCGGTGAGCCCGGACAGCACAACGACGTACATCGTTACCACGAGTGATGGTTGCAGCGACCCCGTGATCGATACGGTGCTGATCACCGTGCATCCACCGTTCGAAGAGCAGTTCAGTTTCAGCGCCATACAGTGTTATGGCGAACCCGGCTACGTGGCGGGAAGCGTGAACGGCACGGGGAGCTTCACCTTCACATGGGATACGGGATCGATACAGACCGGCGACAGTGTCAACCTGCCAGCCGGCGAACTGGTGCAAGTGCATGTGGAGAACGACGCGACCGGTTGCAACCACGACACCCTGATCCAAGTTCCCAGCTGGCCTGCTATCACAGCGCTCTTCAGTGCGAATCCCGACGAGCCCTGTGTTCCATGGGATCAGCGCGATGTAACGTTCATCGATCTGAGCAACAACGCTGTCGGCGGTCATTGGGTGATCGATGGCGATACCGTTCCCTATTCACCCGGCACCGATCCCCACTACGACCTCGGTCATGCGGGATACTACAGTGTCGATCTTGTGGTGTACAACATCGGCGGTTGTACCGACAGCTTGAGTCTCGACATCTGCATTCGTGACAGCGAAGCGATCTTCCTCCCGGATGCCTTCAGCCCGAACAGCGACGGCAGCAACGACGTGCTCTTCGTTCGCGGTGGCACTATTGCCGAAATGGGATTCGCGCTCTACGACCGCTGGGGAAGTCAAGTGTTCAGCAGCAGCAATGTGGATCACGGATGGGACGGGAGCAAAAACGGAAGGCAGAGCCCGAGCGGCGTTTACCTGTACACGTTGCACGCCGTAACCACCGAAGGCGAGGTCATTGATCGCACGGGCAACATCACATTGGTACGATGAGCACCTACCCAAACGATCCCGGCCACGAGCCACGGGCCACGAGCCACGAGCTGCTTGCGCACTCTTCAAAGCTCATGGCTCGCGGCTCGAAGCTCACAGCCCTCACTCTCGCTCTCTCACTCTCTCACTCTCTCTTTTCACAGGACATCCACCTGAGCCAGTTCTTCAATGCGCCGCTAGTGTTGAACCCGGCCAACGCCGGTGATATCGAAGGCGACCAACGGGCGGCGCTTATGTACCGCACGCAATGGCAAAGCGCGGGAAGTCCGTTCCGCACCCAGGCCTTCAGCTATGATCTGCCGCTGTTCCGGCAGCGCATGAAGGGCCGTTACCTCGGCGTAGGTGTGCACCTCTTCAGCGACAAGGCGGGCAACACCAAGTTCGGCGATACGCAGGGGAACCTCAGCGTGAGCTATGCGATCAAGAGCGGCAATGAGAGTTTGTTGGCCTTTGGTATCCAAGGTGGATACGGCCAACGGAGCGCGGTGCTCAACGGCATGCGCTGGGACAGCCAGTACAACGGAGCGGGATACAACCCTGATCTGCCGACCGGTGAAACGATGGCTGATGCGAGCACCAACTTCGTGGACTTCGGTGCCGGAGTGCTGGGGAAGGGTGAAACGAAGAGCGGTGCGCTGTGGAAGTCGGGTGCTTCGGTGTACCATTTGAACCAACCGATGGTGTCCCTCTTCGGCAGCAACGATGACCGGTTGCTACGCCGCTACGTGCTGCATGCCGAGATGCGGTTCGAAGGGAAGAAATGGACCTGGCTGCCGAAGGTGTACGCGCAGCAACAAGGGGGCGGACGCGAGATCGTTCTCGGGGCGCTGATGCACCGTCGCATCAACGTGGATAGCCGCTACACCACGCATATGAACAGCAGCGCCATCTACATGGGTTGTTTCTACCGCTGGAACGATGCCGTGGTGCCCACGCTGCAATTCGAATGGCAACGAAAACTCGTGGCTGCCCTCAGCTATGATATCAACGTGAGCCGCCTGCGCGCGCAAACGAGCATGCGCGGCGGCATGGAAGTATCGATCCAATGGATCGGTGTTTTCGACGATAAGCGCATGAAGCTGTCGAAGAGCAAGGTGTATTGAACGCACAAAGCGCTACGCCCGCCATGGGTAGCGCAGCCATCATCACCGCTGCACGACCACCATTTCCGTGAACGTGCCGGATGGCATCGACACCGTGACGCTGTACACACCGTTCCATACAGAGGCGGGCAGGTCGACCCTCCAAGCATCACCGGTGCGTTGAACAACCGCATTCACGAGCCTGCCGGACAAGTCGCGAACGGAGAGTGAGGCCGCAACAGGTGCCCCCTCTGAACGTACGCCGAAACTTCCACTGTTCGGGTTCGGCATGCACTGAACGCCTTGTTTCACCGGTCGTTCTGCGGCCACCACATTGAAATCCGCATCGAAGCGGAACAGGAAAGCATCGAGCCCATACTTGTCCCAGAAGCCAAGGTTGCGCAAATCGCCGGCGATCAGCACGGTATCGCCCGGCAGCACAGTGATCAGCGATCGACCGAACTGCACGTTGGCCGTGTCGTTGATGGTGTACACACCACCTATGCCGAACGAATTGACCAGTGCACCTGTCGCATCGAGCTTCAGTATCGGCAATGTCCCGTAGTACTCGTTGCCTGACACAAGAAGATCACCATTGCTCAAGAGGCCCATGCTCTGTCCGTTGCACAGGAAAGGGTCTATCACATAAGACCCGTTGGCGAACGACATATCCAACGTTCCGTCCGCCAGAATACGGGACACCCAGCTTTGCGAGCCATTGGAGTACAGCATATAGAAACTCCCGTCCTGCCTCACCACCGGTCTGCCGGAACTGAAGAATCCTATGCCGGGTTGCACACTGATGGTCGCCACACCATTGGTGCCAAAGCCGCTCAACGGCTGGCCATCGATGTCCAACGCATAGGCGAAGAGCTCATTCACGCCGTTGTTGATGAACGTACCGGTGCAGAGCAGCCCACCGCCGGGCAATCGTGCAATGCCGCTCATCACGCTCGGTCCGTTGGTGTCCGTTAGCACTTGGCCGCCAACGCCGAACGCGGGATCATTGTTGCCGTTGGCATCCAACATCACCACCGCACTGTTCCAGCCATTGGGGCCGTTTATGTAGGACATGTTGATCAGAACAACGGTACGATCGTCCGGTAGGACCAACAGATCCTGGCAGCGCTGGTTGTCATTCCCAGTGCCTGTCACAAGGACCTCCCGGCTCCAGACAGGATCGATCGATCCATCGGTACCGACCAAGTGCACCCAAGAGGCAGCACTGTTCGCAATTGGGTTCGACCCACCCACCACCGCACTTCCATCGCTGCGCACGCCGATCGCTTTGGCCAAGGCTGAAGGCCCATATGCAGCACCTCCATAAGCAAAGCCAAGGTCGGGCGTTCCACCCGGCAGGAAGCGCGCCATCATCGCCTGGCCTTGGTAGGACGAACCCACCGTCCACAGATGTCCGTCGTTGCCCACTACCATATGATCAACGTTCTCTCCCGCGCCGTTGCCGTTCAGTTCCATGCGCCCGTTAACGCCCCATGTGCTCACTGGCGCTCCTGTCAGGTACTTGCGCTCAATGGCTACATCGTAATGAAATGGTTCCCCGGCCTGCACGTAGCCGAACAGATCGAGCCCGGCGCCGTCCACCAGGTTGAAGTCCGCTAATGACCCTTCCGACAAATTGGTCGAACCGAACGACCCGAAGGTGTTGTCCGGTTGATCGTTCGCATCGCGGCGTGAGACTCCGTTGTAGAGGTAATACCACGAACCATCCGAAGCAGCGTGGATCCGGGTGGCACCATTGAAGGTGTTGTTGTTGAACGGGAAAACGGGGTCGAGGGTGTTGCCGTCAGGCAGAAGCCTCCTGATCTTGTTCGAACCGCACACCAGTACTTTGCCGTTGGGTTGCTCTGCCATGTCCAGCGTGAACCAAGAGTTGAAGAACGGCTCGGTGCTCCAGCCGTTGGAGCCGAAAGTGGTGTCGAGGGTGCCGTCAGTGTTCAAGCGCGCAAGGCCGGTGCCTGCCAAGAGGATCTTTCCACTGGCCAACAACTCCACGCGGTTGAATGCGCCTGAACCCGTGGAAACGAAGCTGCCTCCGATACCGAACGCAGTATCCACCGCACCGCTTGCCAGCCGACGGCGCACGCAATGGTGGCCGCTGTCGTCAGCACCAACGAGCAGGAAGCCGTCGTCCGCCTGCACAACCAGCTCGAATACTTGTCCGGTCGGCAACAGCATCATGCCATCCGGGCCGAAAGACTGGTCGGGTGTTCCGTCCGAGAGAACGCGGATCAGTTGCTGCGCGCCGAAGTTGGGTTCCAACAGCACCATCAGCACCTTGCCATCGCTCTGCATCGCAGCGGTAACGAATTCGGAATACCACGGGCCGCTGTATATGAACGGCGGGTAATAATCGCACTCGCCATGGAGGCCGTAGCTCATCACTCGCTTGCCGTTCGCATCGAGCAATGCGGTGAATGGCTTGCCGGGCTGGTTCAGCTGGCTCGTGTTCTTGCCCACCACCACGGTGTATCCATCGGGCCTGCGGAACACATGGCTCGCCACTGAGGTTTGGAAGCCGCCATGATCCCACGTGTGGAGGCCGCCCGCGTAGTTGGGATCCACACCGCTGATCCACTGGGCCAATGCCATGGCCCCGCATGCAAGGGAATGAAAAGAGAGAAGAAGCCGCTTCATGGGACGAACCTACCTGATCCGAAGTCTTGGGTTGAAGCAATTGACGGCTGTACGACGAATGTCCTGCCCATCGATCCGTCAGTTGAACAGGCAGTGCTCGTGATGGGCCATACTAAAGCCGGACTTGAATATGAACAGCTGGCAAGCCCCATGTTCAATCTGACTTGAACAGTGCCGTTCTGCCACAGCGCCACCCGACCCGGGCATTCCTTGATCCGGGCGTTCCGCTCATCCGCCCCAATGGAACCGCAGCTTGTCCATGTGATCACCGCCCATCCCGATCGCGGCGCGGCGCTTCTCGTGTCCAGGAACAAGTTCTTCGGGTCTTAGGCCATTGAAGATCCCATAGGGAATTGGCCTACCTTCTTCGTTAGCCAGGTCATCGAAGCAAGTCGCATATACACGCGGGTAGATCAGCCCTTGTTTCAACCAACGCTTGAAGTGTTTCTGCGTCTTCTTCGTGAGCTTGGAAGAGCAATGGATGACGAACGTCTCAAATTCCAGGTTCACACCATAGGTCGCGATCGAAGGGACCGGCACCTTCCCCGAGATGATGCTGTCCAGCAATTGGTCGTGTTGCTCAACAACCTCATCGTAGGCAAGTTGTGCTTCAGGTTGCGTCGCCGGGTCGAACCAGCCTAAGGAATCGATGACGAACTGGTGCCGGGCATTCAGATGGCTCACCACGGTTGGCATTCCCGGATTCGGGCCATCGACAAACTGCGGAAAGGAAAGCCAGAGGGCCTCGCACTCGGCTACTACGTTTTCATACCACAGCGAGTCCGCTGCGGTACTGTACTGCGGTGTCGAAATGAAGAGCCAGCCCAATGAGGCACGTTGCTCAATGCTCTTCAAGTAGGAAACTCGCGCAGAGGCCGTATCACCGATGGCCACTTGGCACAATGCCCGCGCAAAGGTCTCGGTCGGCATCAGGCCGTAGCGTTTTTCCAGTTCGTGCAACAACTCCAATGCCTTGTTGTGTTCGCCCTTCAGCATTTGTTCCTGCACAACCAGTGATCGCTGATGGTACCGGATGTAGTTCTTGGCTCCAGCTGGGAGATACGCCGTCAGTGAAAGCAGGACCAGTAAGAGGCTGCGGGTCAACATATCGCGGTGGATTCAGCAGGGCAGATCGCGGCCAAAGCGTCAATTCACCTCCACCCAATCCCCACCGTCCTTGATCAGCGCGATCAGCTCATCCACAGCTTGTGCCGAGGGCACATTGCGTTTCACCACGTTCTTCTCCTTGTACAGCGTGATCACGCCGGGGCCGGTGCCAACGTATCCGTAGTCGGCATCGGCCATCTCTCCCGGGCCGTTCACGATGCAGCCCATGATGCCGATCTTGACCCCTTTCAAATGGCTGGTGCGCGAGCGGATCTTCGCCGTGGTCTCCTGTAGGTCGAACAGCGTGCGGCCACAACTGGGGCAGCTGATGTATTCCGTCTTGCTGATGCGTGTGCGTGTGGCTTGCAGGATCCCGAATGCGGTTCGGTTCACCATTTCGTCGGTGCCGCATTTCTCCGGACAGATCATCACGCCATCGCCAAGGCCGTCGAGCAGGAGCGCACCCATGTCGGTGCTGCTGTGCAACATCAATTGCAGTTCGTTCAGCCCCACGTAGTCGCGACCGATGATCACCGGCACTTCGCACTTGGCTTCCATCAACTTGAAAAACGCCGCACGTTGCTCGGCCATGCCGTGCGCGTTCTCCGTATCCAGCAACAGCACACAAGTCTCATCTTCATCCAGTGCCGTGATCAGCTCCGGTGACAAATCGCTCAACTCCGCATAGATGAAATTGAGATCCGGATGCGTTGCCGCCCCGCCGAGAAAGTCCGCCGGCCGCAGGAAAGGATAGTGTCGCGCCTTGTTGCGGTCCTTCAGCCAAGCAGCGTGCTCCTGGATCACGCCCAGCGTGCCGGGGATCTCAAAGCTGAGATGATGATCGCCAATGAACAGATAGTCGCACGCTTGGTCGGTGAGGTTCCACTTGTCCAGGGGCACACTATAGTGATAGCCCCAGCTGAACAGCGATGCGGCGGTGATCTTGTCCTTCGTGCTCAGATCCGCGATCACCACCGGGACATGTCGCGCGCCGATGTTCAAGACTTCATGTGCCTTGCGACGTTGGTGCCCGAACGGGTCCAAGGGCACGTGGTGCACTTCCGGGATAGGTGCATGCCCTCGTCGTGCGGTGTATCGATCCACGAGCGCTTGTGCCACCGGGATCTCCGCTTCGGGTTCTTCGGTGAGTGAGACGCGAACTGTATCACCCAGCCCATCTTCCAACAACGCACCGATACCCACCGCGCTCTTCACCCTGCCGTCCTCGCCATCGCCTGCTTCGGTAACTCCAAGATGCAAGGGATAGTCCCAGCCGAGCGCCATCATCTTGTGCACGAGCAGGCGGTAAGCCTGCACCATCACTTGCGTGTTGCTGGCCTTCATGCTCAGCACGATGCTGTGGTAGTTCTCGTCGCGACAGATGCGCAGGAACTCGAACGCACTCTCCACCATGCCCAGCGGCGTGTCGCCATAGCGGTTCAGGATGCGGTCGCTGAGGCTGCCGTGGTTGGTTCCGATGCGCATGGCAGTGCCGTGCTCCTTGCAGATGCGCACGAGGGGAGTGAAGCGTTCGCGGATGCGCTCGAGCTCTTCGTCGTACTGCGCATCGGTGTATTCGCGCTGCTCGAACTTCTTTTTGTCGACGTAGTTGCCGGGATTCACCCGCACCTTCTCGACGATGCGCGCGGCGATCTCGGCGGCGTTCGGTGTGAAGTGGATATCGGCAACGAGCGGTGCCTTGAAGCCTTGCGCGTGCAACTGCTTCTTGATCTCGGCCAGGTTCTCCGCTTCCTTCTTGCTGGGTGCGGTGATGCGCACCAGTTCGCACCCGGCCTTGATCATGCGGATGCTCTGCGCCACCGTTGCAGCCGTGTCCATGGTGTCGGTGGTGGTCATGCTCTGCACCCTGATCGGATGATCGCCACCGATGCCCACAGGGCCCACCATCACCTCGCGCGTGCGCCAACGCTCGTAGCGCGTTAGCGAAGGGCAATAGGTAACGGGTGAAACAACGGTGGAAGGCATGGTGCGAAGGTATTCCTGCGCGTTGTTCGGAAGCGCTGTGCAGGAGGTGATGTGCCGCAGCGAAGGCGCGGCGTCGGATCAGAAACCCAAACCGATACGAACACCCAAGAAGAGCACGGGCACGATATCGTCCACCTCCTTCGTGGAGTACTCGTACTGCAAGGCCACCGGGTCGAAGGTCTCCTGTACGATGATCATTCGACGGTCGCGCAGGCCAACACCGCCATAGAAATCGACGAGCCAATTGCTCGTGGCGCTCAGCGACTGATGGCCGAACAACAATCTGAGGTCGTTGTAGACCCGGGAATCATGGAACTTCTCATCGGTGATCTGCCTCGCACTGTCCTTCGCGGAAATATCCTTCGCGTATTCGAGGTGAGCGAACTCCAATTCCATGTACGTACCGGCCGGCTCAAGATCGTCGCCGAAATAGTATCGCGCGGCAATGTGGAAGCTCGGCTTGGCGATGATCTTGGTTCCCTGCCCGAAATCATCGACCTCATCGGCATCGAGGTTGAAGTTGATGTAGTTACGCCAAGTCATACCGAATCCGAGTTGGGCGCTCAGTCGATTGCTTAGCGCGCGCTCGTAGTAGATGGGGATCTCGCCGCGCAAAAAGAGCAGTGGGTTCAACTTCAACGCGTTCTTCACCACGTCAACGGTATCGAACTGGGCAGCCATCCGCTCGCGGTACAACAGCACTTTCGTACGCGGCTTCACCTCTTGCTGGGCCCTGAGCCCTATGGTGATCGACATCACCAGCGTCAGCACCACCATGCGCCATCCCTGCATCGTCGCTCTTGCTATCATCGTGGCCAATGTAACGCGCCGCATGGGCACGGCACGAAGACGGCCGACCAGCGGCTATGGTTGCGTTCCGCCCGCTGCTGCGCACGCGTTACCATCTTTGCCGACCCTGTAGTAGAGCTCGATGTCCACCACCCTGTCCGATATCCAGCGCCCTATAGCGGCCGATCTGGTGGTGTTCGAAGAGCGGTTCCGCGAGGCGATGAAGAGCCGTGTGGCGTTGCTGGACCGCATCATGCACTACATCGTAAAGCGCAAGGGCAAGCAGATGCGGCCCATGTTCACCTTGCTCAGTGCGAAGGTCTTCTCGCCGATCAGCGAGAGTGCATACACGGCCGCCAGCCTTATTGAATTGCTGCATACCGCTACCCTCGTACACGATGATGTGGTGGACGGAAGCCCCTTGCGCAGGGGCTTTTTCAGCATCAACGCCCTGTGGAAGAACAAGGTGGCCGTGCTGGTGGGGGACTACCTGCTGAGCCGGGGATTGTTGCTCGCGGTGGACAAGGGCGAGTTCGAACTGTTGCGGATCGTGAGCCGCGCCGTGCGCGAAATGAGCGAGGGCGAATTGCTGCAGTTGGAGAAGGCCCGTGGTCTCAACTTCAGTGAGGAGGTGTACTTCGATATCATCCGCCAGAAGACCGCCAGTTTGATCGCCGCCTGCTGTGCCAGTGGTGCCAGCGCAGGCGGGGCAACCGTTGAAGAAGTCGAACGGATGCGGCAATTCGGCGAACTCACCGGCATCGCGTTCCAGATAAAGGACGACCTTTTCGATTACGGAAGTCCCGGCGCCGATGCACAGTTGATCGGCAAACCGACAGGGCTCGACATCAAGGAGAAGAAGTTGACGCTGCCGCTGATCCACGCATTGCGCAACGTGCCAAGCGCCGAGCGGCGCTGGATGGTGGACACCGTGAAGAACCACAACGACAATGACCAAGCGGTGCAGCGCCTGATCGCCAAAGTAACCGAAGCCGGGGGTATCGCCCATGCGCACACCCGAATGCTGGAGTACCGCGATCGCGCCTTGGAGGTGCTCCGCACGTTCCCAGCGAATGATGCCAGAACCGCTTTGGAAGGCTTGGTGCAAATGACGGTTGAACGCAAGCGATAGGAGCGATACCGGTGCGGCACGAGCCCAGCACCGTCACCGCTATTTTTCACCCATCATGAAGCACTACCTATTCACGACATTGTTATTGCTCGCCTGCAACGCTCCTTCGTCGAGCGATACACAAACGCCGGTGATCGATAGCGTCACTGTTCCCGCTCAAGAAAGCGCACCGGTCATTGATGGGCTCGAACAGATCCGTACCGCGGATGGTCGGCTCAGTATGGAGGGATACAAACGTGCTGGTGAACGCCACGGCGTATGGACGAGCTATGCCAAGAACGGTCGGGTGAAAAGCAGGACGGCCTATTCCGATGGCAAGCAGCACGGTGAGTGCGTGGTCTTTCGGGACAATGGCCAGTTGTACTACACAGGCCGGTACGAGCTGGGCAAGGAGGTAGGTGAGTGGAAGTTCTACGGACCCGACGGGGAACTGGAGAAGACCGTTGTGAAGTAAACGGCATCCCGTCATCCATCATTGTCATCCCGACGAGTCTTCGAGGAGGGATCTGTTCGGGAGGATGACCATGGTTGAAGAGAGATCCTTCCTCGATGACTCGTCAGGATGACAGACTCCACCGAGAGAAGAGCAGTCCCGGGCGGCAGACCGACCAACGGTACCTTCACGCCCCTTTCCAAAAAACCGTGATCCGCCCGGACGCCATACAGCAGGTGAAGGACGCCGCCCGCATCGATGAGGTGGTGGGGCAGTTCGTGAACCTGAAACGCAAGGGTCCGCGGTTCTTGGGACTGTGTCCGTTCCACAACGAGAAGACACCGAGCTTCAATGTGGTGCCGGCCATGGGCATCTACAAATGTTTCGGCTGCGGTGAGAGCGGCGACAGCATCGGCTTCCTCATCAAGCACGAGCACCACAGCTATGTGGAGGCCATACGCTGGCTGGCCAAGTACTACAACATTGAACTGCCGGAGGAAGAGGCCACGCCGGAACAAGCTGCGGAACAGACCGAACGCGAGAGCATCGCGGTGATCCAGGCGTGGGCGCAGAAGTGGAGCAGCGAGCACCTGTGGGAAACCGACGAAGGCAAACGCATCGGCCTCTCCTACTTCCACGAGCGCGGTTTCCGCGATGACATCATCAAGCAGTTCCAACTGGGCTACGTGCCGGAGTTCGGCAACGCCTTCAGCATCTCGGCCATTGCCAACGGCTTCAATCCGGAGCTGCTGGAGAAAGCCGGCTGGATCAAGCGTCGAGAGGACGGCAACGCGTGGGACTTCTTCGCCGGTCGCGTCACTTTCCCCGTACATGGACTGAGCGGGCAGATCATTGCCTTCGGTGCACGCACGCTGAAGAGCGACAAGAAACTGCCCAAGTACTTCAACAGTCCGGAGAGTGCGCTCTATGTGAAGAGCCGCTCGCTGTACGGCATCGCCTTCGCGAAAAAGGCCATCGTGGAGCAAGGCACGTGCTTGTTGGTGGAAGGCTACACCGATGTGATCAGCCTGCACCAAGCGGGCATCGCCAATGTTGTGGCGAGCAGCGGCACAAGTCTCACGGTGGAGCAGGTGCGGCTCATCAAGCGGTACAGCACCAGCGTCACCATTCTGTACGACGGCGATCCTGCGGGTATCAAGGCATCGCTGCGTGGCATCGATCTCATCCTGGCCGAGGGGCTCAGTGTGAAAGTGGTGCTCTTCCACGACGGCGAGGACCCCGACAGCTTCGCGCGCAAGCGCCCCAGCAGCGAAGTGCTGGACTTCATCGCGAAAGAGGC
>Ga0138256_10006598_pt1 | contig 12264 bp, 11 predicted proteins | sample KNB2016incub_MG_FD_105486 | JGI IMG/M metagenome (GOLD analysis project Ga0138256, IMG submission 105486) | Active sludge microbial communities from wastewater in Klosterneuburg, Austria - KNB2014incub_MG | ecosystem: Engineered > WWTP > Activated sludge > Unclassified | place: Austria... | reverse complement strand
CTCGGGCAGACCAGCCAGGAACAACCGTGCAAGTTCGGCGGCCCGATTGGCCCCTATGTCGGCGGCAAGATCTGACAGCGCGTGTTTTTGCTGCACCTGTTCGTGGAGTGCCGCCAGCAAAGCCTCGGGGGAAAGAGGTTTTGGCAGAATTGCCGACATGCCCGCCCTCAGGTTTTCCAGCCGGTCGGAATCCTGTACATGGGCCGATATGCCGATGATCGGCAAGGCGGCGATGTTAGGATCGGCCATCGCCCGTATTGCTCGTGTCGCTGCAGTACCAGACAACCCGGGCAAGTTGACGTCCATCAGAATAACATCGAACCGCGCTTTGCCCAGCGCAGCCAGCGCCGCTTCGGCAGTGGAGACTACCTCCGCTGTGTGACCCATATCCTCCAGATAGGACTGCATGACCATCTGGTTGATATCATTGTCCTCCACCACAAGCGCACGGAGTTTGGGCGTTTCGGGCTGTGCCGGAACCTCGGGGGGATCAAGCGGTAAATCAGCGGTATCGCCCGCGCGAAACAGCGCGACCAATGTGAACACCGTTCCCATGCCAGGCGTACTTTGGACCGTCAGGCTTGCCCCCATCGCATCGGCAAAACGCCTGCAGATCGCAAGGCCCAACCCCGTACCGCCATATTGCCGGGCCGTTTGCACGTCTTCCTGTTCGAACACGCCAAAAATCCGTTCTTGCGACCCTTCGGCAATGCCTTTGCCCGTGTCGCTGACCGTAAATGTGAATGCGTGCCCTTGCGCGACTTCGGTTGCCGCAATGGTCAAAGAGACCATGCCCTGATCGGTAAATTTCACAGCATTCGAAACCAGATTGAACAGGATCTGGCGCAATTTCCCCATGTCGCCAATCACGGCGACCGGCAGACCGGCGGGCACATCCAAGTGCAGCGCCAGCCCTTTTTCCTGTGCGCTTGGTGTCATCAGCACCACGATATCACGCAGCAGGTCGGAAGGCGAAAAGGTCGCCTCCACCAAGGTGGCCGTCCCCGCCTCAATCTTGGAATAGTCAAGAATGTCATTCAGAATGGTCATCAGACCTTCGCCCGAGGCATGTGCCGCGCGCAATTGGCCTTGCTGCCGTAGTGTCAGACCATCGCGCCCCAGACTGCGCAGCATCCCCAGGACGCCATTCATCGGGGTTCTGATCTCATGGCTCATCATGGCGAGAAATTCGGACTTCGCGCGATCGGCGGCTTCGGCCTGCTTTCGCGCTTCGGCATGGGCGGCGACCTCGCCGCGCAGTTGTTTGGTTTGCTCGGCCACCAGGATCTGTAGCTCAAGTCGGTGGCGTTGCAATTCGGCAAGGTTCTGGTCGCGTTCAGCGGCCAGTTCGTGGTTCTCGATCCCCTGAAGGCGAAATACTTCAACCGCCGCTTCCATTTCGGCGATCTCGTCAATGCCGTGCGGGGTGATGCGGCCAACTTCCTCTCCATGGGCAAGCCGGGTCATGGTGGCCGAAAGCGCATCGAGGCGACGGGTGATATTGCCGCGCACGTAGATCCACACCACAGCCAAGGATATCAGCAGCGCGGCAACAGACCCCCAAGCATAAAGTTGCTGTGTGGCGCGAATGGCCATGGTGGCATCATCACCGGCCTGCACTGCGCGTCTGGTGATCTGATCGGCCAAAGCCTGTGCTTCGCTGTCCAACCGCACTGCGCCTTCGCGCACCTCGGTCTGCGCCTCGGCGATCAGGCGGTTCAGATCAAGGATACCCCTGGTAAGGTTGAATATATCCTCTGCATCGGGCGGCGGCGCCGAACTGGGCTGGATCAGTTGCAGCAGTGCCAAGGCACGTTCGGCGCGGACCGGATCGTTCACCAACAGGATCCGGCGCGTAACGATGTCGATCCGACCCTGAAGCTCTGCCTGCAACTCCTCAAGGTCTTGGTGGTTTTGTGCAGTGGCAATCCGGTTCAGCAACAGCCCGATCTCTCCGATATGCGAGCGCATCTCGGACATCAGGCCCTGCCGGAACAAATCGACCTCGATCAGTTTGTCCAGCGTGTCCAGCCGAACGTTAGAATCGGGGTCGCTGCTTTCCAGGTCATAGAGGTTCGAAATAACCGCAGATGTGCCCATCTGGGCGTTGGCCACCAACGTGTCCGCGATCTCCAGAAGTTCGGTCGTGGCGGTCAGACCGACTTGAAGCCGGGCTTGCTGCCCGGATATGGCGACAATGCGGTCCTGAACAAGGCGATCCAACCGCTCGATGCCGTTTCGAACATCCGTTTCTGCCCGGGCCAGGTCGGGCGTGGCCACGTTGCCCGTGCGTTCATAGCGACTGACCCGTTCCGACAGCGCATCGACCTGGGCAAACAAATAGGTTGCCCGTTCGCGGCGCGCACCGTCGGTGGTGACGGCGGCAAGCTCCGGTGCCACAGCCACGATGCGGCTGCTTTCCTCGGTAAATCCGCGCACTTCCGAAATCGCCGGGATCGTTTCGTTGATGGCCTTGGTCTGGTTCCGGGCGACCTTCTGCAACTCGGCCCAACCCAGAATACCCGTGACCGCGGGCAAGCCTGCAATGACCAGAAAGGCCAAAAGCAACATGCGTCCCAGACTTATGCGGGACAGGCTGGACTTGTGCAGCACTTGGCTTAACCTTGCATATGGTCTGTTCACAGACTAGCGCGGATGGGACCAAAGGCATGCAAATTTTGCGACATCTGTTTGTGGCCGTTCTGCTGACCCTGTCAACCCACGCGGCAAGCGGCGAGACTTGGCAGTTGCAGGTGCCGTCCGTGCCCTTCGATGACGATAGCCCGACCACAACCGTCGCCTATGAACCCTTGGATCACGCGGCCAAACCTTGGCGAATTTGCGTGATATACCCGCATCTTAAAGATGCCTACTGGTTAAGCGTCAACTACGGGATGGTCGAAGAAGCCAACCGTCTGGGCGTATCCTTTGACCTGTACGAGGCCGGCGGTTACCCCAACCTCGCCCGTCAGATCGAGCAGGTCGAAGCCTGCGGCAAACGTCAGATGGATGCGATGATCCTGGGGCCGGTATCATACGACGGGCTGACCCCAGCTGTTGTTGAAATCGCCAAACAAATGCCGGTTATTGATGCCGTGAATGACATGAACGATACGGGTATAGCCGCAAAATCCAGCGTGTCCTGGCGCGAGATGGGTGCGGCAGCAGGCCGTGCGATTGCCGAGCGCCACCCAAAAGGAAGCCCTCCGGTGCGGCTGGCATGGTTTCCTGGCCCCAAAGGTGCTGGCTGGGTGCAATTTGTCGAGCGCGGCTTCACCGAGGCGCTTGCTGAAAGCTCGGCCCAGATTGTCGCCACCCGGTTTGGCGATACCGGGGTGGAGCAACAAGTGCTGTTGGTCGAAGACGTGCTCGATACCGTGCCGGATGTCGACTATCTGGTCGGCAGCGGACCGATGGCCGAGGCCGCCGTTTCGCTGCTGCGCGCCCGTGGGTTGAATGACAGGATCGGCGTGGTGTCAACCTATGTCAGCCACGGTGTTTATCGGGGTATCAAGCGTGGCCGCATTCTGGCAGCGCCAACCGATTTCGCCGTGCTGCAAGGTCGCTTGGCGGTGGAGCTTGCCGTGCGTGCCATCGAGGGTCGCTTGACGATCCGCCATGCCGGACCAAAAATCACCACGATTACCCCAGCAAACATTGATGCGGTCGGGACACAGGAGTCTCTGGCGCCGGCCTCCTTTGTGCCGGTCTTCAAGGTCTCACACTGAACTTGGGGGTTTCACGCGACGATCCAGTTCGACCCAACAATCAAGGTCCTGTTCAGGCCGCCATTACAACAAACGACCGCAATGGTAGCCGTCCTGGCAAAGGCCCCGCCCTCTTCACCAAGCGCGATCAACGCTTGGATGGTCGTGTCGGCAGCGGCGGCAACATCGTGCTTGGTGATCGCGATGGGAATTTCCGCCTCGCCCAGAACGCTGACGCCATGGCCAGCACTTTGCCTTTTCGCCACCGTTCCTCCGTCACTTGGCCGTCAAACGTTCAGGCAAGCCAGACACAGGTTTCGCGCCTCGGCCACAAAACGCTCGTTCCGCGCCGCGCCGCCTTCTTCGCCTATCCTTGGCACGATCCAGCCGACATAGGTCAGTGCCCGGAGCGCGATGAACAGATCGAGATGAGTGAGATCCAGCATGCGCTGGCTGTGATAGCCCTCGATCAGGGCTGCTTTCAGGTCCGGATAGTCCGGCTCGCCCATGTTCTTCATCAGGGTGGTCGCCAGATCGAACAGACGGAAGCCGAAGCCGCCGTCGTCAAAGTCGATCAACCGGATGACCGGGCCGTCGAGAAGGACATTCTCGCGCACCAGATCGGCGTGGATCAGTCCGTGGTCAAGGTCCGGCAACGCGAGGGTCAGCCGTTCCACGGCCATCTGACGGAACCGAAGGAACAAGTCGCGGGTGACATCATCCAGCGTGGGATTGTCCCAGAACCGACCCCAGACGGGCGCCTCGCCCAAGAGCCCGTCGATGTCCCAGCGGCAGCGCCGGAAATCCGGGGGGCGTTGCCAGGCATCGCAGGCCCCATGCAGCCGCGCCATTTCCACCCCGACGGCGCGAAAGACCCCGATCCGATCCGGAAGGTCCAGGGGCTTGCGGCTTTGTCCCATTTGGTGACCCGGCAGCCAGCCGACGACATCCGCAAACCCCGCTCCGATAGGTTCCAGAAACCGTCCTGCACACGAGGCACGCGGCCGCGGCACATGCAGGCCTGCGCGGTCCATGGCGGCAAGCCACTCCAGCTCCGACCGCAACTCGTCTTCCTGCCGGTAGCCGGGGCGCTTCATCCGTAGTGCAAAGTCGCCGCTGGCGGTTCGGACCCGGTACACGCGGTTCTCGCGGCCCGCCACGAAACTGTACTCAGCCCCTTCCAGCCCCCATTTCGTCAGGGCCGCCCTCACATCGCCCGTCATGCGGCCACCGGAGTTTCCGCCAGCACTGCATCCAGCGTCGTCATCAGCAGGTCCAGATGCTCCTCGCCGAACGGCATCGGCGGACGGATTTTCAGCGTGTTCTTGTGGCGGCCAAGCTTCGACAGGATGATGCCGCGCTGCCGCATCCTGTTAACCACAAGATCTGTATAGGCGACGGCGGGTTCCTTGCTGTCATGACCCAGTACGAATTCGGCACCAAAGACCATGCCCGATTGCCGGACATCGCCGATGACATCGTATTTGCGGGCCAATTCGGCAAGGCGCTGATGCGCCAACTTGCCGATACGCAGGGCATTGGCCTGCAGGTTCATGTCCTGCAACTCGTCCAGCACCGCCAGAGCGGCCGCACAGCTGACCGGGTTGCCGCCGAAGGTGTTGAAGTAGCGAAACGACTTGCGGAACCGCGTCATGATCTCCGCGCTGGTCACAAGGCCCGCGACCGGGTGGCCGTTGCCCATGGGCTTGCCCATCGTAACCACATCCGGGACGACGCCCTGCTTCTGATGTCCCCAGAAATGGCTACCACAGCGACCGAAACCCGCCTGCACCTCGTCGCAGATCAAAAGGCCCCCCGCGCGATGCACGGCTTCGGCAGCGGGGCGCAGCCAACCCTGGGCCTGGGTCGGGAAGCCCTCGTTCAGAAACAGCGGGCAGACGATCAACGCGGCAAAGCCGATACCGGATCTTTCCAGATCGTCGATGGCTTCCTGCACCTTGGCGGCAAAGCGCTGGCCGTCCGGGTCGTGGATGCGGTAGCTGTCGGGTGCCTCGACATGGCGCAGGTACTGGCCTAGACCGAAGCCGACCTCGGGCACGTTGCTTTTTGACAGATGGCTGACCAGCGTGGTGTTGCCGTGGTAGGTTGCATCGGTCGCAATGATCCCGCGTTTGCCGGTCACCGCCTCGGCCATTCTAAGGGCGATGTCGTTCGCCTCGGACCCCGTGCAGGTCAGGATCGCGGTTTTCAGCGGATCGTCATAGGTCGCCGTTAGCCGTTCGACATAGTCGAGGATGCCTTCGTGCAAATAGCGCGTATGGGTGTTCAGCGTCGCGGCCTGATTGCAGATCGCTTGCACCACGCGCGGGTTGCAGTGGCCAACATGCGGGACATTGTTGTAGCAATCCAGATACTTGCGGCCGTCTGCGTCCCACATCCAGACGCCTTCCCCGCGCACCATATGGACCGGCGTGTCGTAGAAGGTGGACATGTTTGGACCAAGAAGCGCCCGGCGCCGGTTGATCAGGTCAGTCATTGGCATTGCCTTTCCGTTTTGCGCGGTAGCTTTTCAGCACCGTCCAAGTCTGCGCACCGATGGCCAGAACAACCCAGCAATCGCAACCGTCCGCCGGCTGCGGTGGGGCCGACGATGCAGGCGGCAGCCACCACCTAGGGCGCGTAGCTTTTGGCCAACGCCCGCAGCGCGCCCGCGAACAGGGTCACGTCGATGCCGACGCCGACAAAATTCGCCCCCGCCGCTTTGCAGTCGGCGACAAAGGCGGGATCTGTGCTCAGAACACCCGCGGCCTTTCCCGCCTTGCGAATGCGCCGCATCGCGTCGAGCACGGCGTCGCGGACCAGCGGATGGCCCGGGTTGCCCAGATGCCCCATGTCGGCGGCCAGATCGGCCGGACCGATGAAAACGCCATCCACCCCCGCAACCGCCAGAATGTCGTCCAGCGCAGCAAGGCCCGCCACGCTTTCCACTTGCAGGATCAGGCAGACCTGTGCGTTGGCGGTGGGCAGATAATCGGTCACCGCTGCAAAGCGCGAGGCGCGCGCCAGAGCCGATCCGACACCACGAAACCCTTCGGGCGGATAGCGCATGGCGCGACTGGCGCGCAACGCCTGGGAGGCGTCCTCGATCATCGGGATCAACACAGTCTGGGCGCCAATGTCCAGCGCCTGCTTGATCTTGGCGGGGTCGTCATCGGGCAGCCGGATCACCGGGACAGATCCCTTGCCTTCGATCACAGCAAGCTGCGCCGAAAGCGAACGAATGTCGTTCGGCGCGTGTTCACCGTCGATCAAAAGCCAGTCGAACCCGGCGGTCGCAGCGATTTCAGCGGCATAGGGATCGGCCAGCCCCAGCCAGATGCCATGCAGCACCTCGCCTTGGGACAGCCGGAGTTTGAGCGTGTTGACGGGGGCGGGCATGGAACCTCAGAAATTCAGGGAGACATGGCCGAAAGGGCCGAAATCGGCATGGAACCGGCTGCCCGGCGGGGCTTCGACGGGACGGATGAAGCTGCCCGAAAGCAGGACCCCGCCAGCCCCGATGCCCATGTTATAGCGCGCCAGCCGGTGCACAAGCCACAGGATGCCCGTCACCGGGTCGTTCAGAACGCCCGCGCCAAGGCCGGTCTCTTCGACCACGCCGTCCCGTGCAACAATGGCGCCGATCCAGCGCAGGTCGAAGGCGTCGACCGCGTGGCGCTGCGTACCCAGCACGATCCCTGCATTGGCCGCATTGTCGCTGACAGTGTCGGTGATGATCCGCGCCTGACCTGTCGCGGGATCGGCCCGCAGGATCCGGGTATCCAGAATTTCAAGGCTGGGGGCAACGTAGTCGGTAGCCGCCAGCACATCCTCTCGGGTGACGGCAGCGCCGCGCAGCGGGGCCTTGGTCACAAAGGCAATCTCGGCCTCGACCCGGGGCTGGATGAAGCGGCCGGACGGAATCGTCGCGCCGTCGGCAAACAGCATGTCATCGAGCAGAACGCCCGAGTCCGGCGTGGTGATGTTCAGCGCCTGCTGCATCGCGCGACTGGTCAGGCCGATCTTCCAGCCGATGACCCCGGCCCCGGCGGCCTTCTTGCGCGCCACAAGGGCTGCCTGCACCGCATAGGCGTCGTCCAGTGTCATGCCGGGATATTGCAACGACAAAAGTCCGCACTGGTGGCCGGTGATCTCAGCCTGATGCAGCGTCTCGGCGGCGGCACTGATCTCGTCGGGGGTCATTCGTCTGCCACTCCGTTGCGCAAGATCCCGATGCCGGGGACCTCGACCTCGACCACATCGCCGGGTTTCAGCCAGATCGGCGGGTCGAACCGCGCACCTGCACCTGTGGGAGTGCCCGTGACGATGATATCGCCCGGCACTAGGGTAGTGAAGGTCGAGATATAGGCGATCTGCCGCGCGATAGGGAACAGCATCCGCCCGGTGCGGTCGTGCTGGCGAACCTCGCCATTGACGCGGGTGGTCAGTTCGGCGTCGGTGATCTGGGCGGGGTCGGTGAAGGGCACCAGCCATGGCCCGATGGCGCCCGATGCGTCCCAATTCTTGCCTTGCGTCACGTTGAATTTCGCATGTCGCACCCAGTCGCGGATCGTGCCCTCGTTGCACAGCGTCAGTGCCGCGATATGGCCGAGGGCCTGCGCCTCGGGGATACGGCGTCCACCAGTGCCGATGACGATGGCGATTTCGCCTTCGTAGTCCAGTTGCGGGCTTTCCGGTGGGCGGATCAGGGGCCTGTCGTGGCCGGTGAAGCTGCGCGGAAAGCGCGGGAAGAGCGACATGTTCGGCGGTGCTTCCTGCCCGTCCTTGTATTCGGCGTTGCGGTCGGGAAAGTTCACGCCGACACAGATGATCTTTTCAGGGTCAGGTACCGGGATGTCATAGGTGAAGTCGGTATGGCTGGCGGCCCGGCCCTGCCCCGCCGCCAGAACCAGCGGAATGGCTCCCGCCTCGACAACGTTGCGCAGCGTCTTCCACTGCGGGAATTCCCCTGAAAGCGCCAGAACGCCGCCGGGGGCGGTCACACCCCATAGTTGCCGGCCTCGGGCGGTGAAGGTGACAAGGTTCATTGGATCCCCCCAAGGCAGGCATATTTCAAGTTCAAGATCGTCAGGGCGCGATGATGGGCGTCGCTTTCAAGTCGCTTTCAGCCAGCGCCACCCCATCGAAGGCCGACCCAAGCTCGAACCATGAGCGCGGCGCTGCGGCCCCCCACAGCGTCTGGCGCTGCGGGTCCTTCAGGTCCCACTTTATCGGTTCAAGGTCCGGGTCGCAGGTCTGGTAGTCCGAACAATAGATCTCGGTCCGGTGGCCATCCTTGTCACGGATGTAAAGAAAGAATGCGTTCGAGATGCCGTGGCGTCCCGGTCCACGTTCGATATTGCCCAGATAGCCGGAGGTCGACATCAGGTCCAACAGGTCGATGATGTTCAGGGGCGTCGGCACCCAGAAGGCGGTATGGTGCAGGCGCGGGCCGGTGCCATTGGTGAAGGCGATATCGTGTACGCCGCCCTTGCGGTGCATCCACGCCGCCCAAGTGCGGCCAGTTTCCTCGTCGGCGGTATATTCGGTGACGCGAAAGCCCATGTCGCCATAGAATGCGACCGCAGCATCGACATTGGCTGAAAACAAGTTGAAATGGTCGATCCGCAGCGGCTTGACCCCGCGGTAGAGCTTGTATTGCTGATGGATAGGCGGAAGCCGGTCCATCTTGGCATAAAATTCCAGCGGCACGCCCCAGGGGTCGCGCGTCGCCATGACCCGCCCCATGAAAGGCCGCTCGATCCACGAGACCGGCAGGCCCCGCCCAGCAAACCACTGCGCAGCACGGTCGAGGTCTTCCTCGGACCAGACCTTGAAACCCAGCACCCCGACCGAGCCAGTCTCGCCCTTGCGCAGGATCACGCAGTGATGCCCGCGCTCCTCCAAGGCGCGCAGGTAGATGGACTGGCTATCCTCATGCGTCACCTGCAGGCCCAGCATGTCGACGTAATAGCCGCGACTCCAGGCGAGGTCGGTCACGCGCAGCTCCACATGAGACAACCGCACGATGTTGAAGGGTGGGGTGAGGTTCGGGGCGGGGATCGGCATGGTGGGTCCTTTCGGGTCAGGGTCTTGGCGCGTTTCCTGATGATCGGGTCAAGTGCCCAGGCGCTGGATCTTGTGGGATCCGAGCGCGAAGGCGGTGTTCTTCTGTTCCATGTAGAATTCGAATGACCAGTCACCGCCGTCGCGGCCAATGCCGCTGGCCTTGGTGCCACCGAACGGGGTGGGCAGGTGGCGGACGTTTTCGGAGTTCACCCAGATCATCCCTGCCTCGAGCGCGTTCGAAACTCGGAGCGCGCGGGTCAGGTCGTTGGTCCAGACATAGCCGGTCAAACCATAGGCGACGCCATTGGCAATCTCGAGCGCTTGGGCCTCGTCCTTGAAGGTGAGGGAGGTGAGGAAGGGGCCGAAGACCTCTTCGTTCGCAATACGCATCTGGGGGGTGGCGCCGGTAAAGAGGGTGGGGCGGATGAACCAGCCTTCGGTGCCGACGCGGGTGCCACCGGCGGCAAGGGTTGCGCCGTCGGTGCAGCCGATTTCGACATAGGAGGTGACCTTGTCGAAATGGGTCTTGTGGATCAGGGGGCCGATCTCGGTCGCGGGGTCGAGCGGGTGGCCGACGCGGATGCGGTCGATCCGCTCGATCAGACGCGCATGGAAGTCCTCGGCGATCGTGTCCTGCACCAGAAGACGGCTGGACGAGGTGCAGCGTTCGCCGTTCAGCGAATAGATCATGAAGATCGCTGCATCCAGCGCGCGGTCCAGATCGGCGTCGTCGAAAACGATGACGGGGTTCTTGCCGCCCAGTTCGAAATGGACGCGCTTCAGTGTGTCGGCGCCCTGCTTCATGATCATGCTGCCCGTGCGGCTTTCGCCGACAAAGGCGATGGCCTTGATGTCAGGATGTTCGGTCAGGGCCTTGCCCGCGCCTTCGCCCATACCGTTGACAAGGTTCAGGACACCGGGTGGCAGGCCTGCCTCATGGCAAATTTCGGCTAGAAGACGTGCCGACAGCGGGCTGAATTCGGCCGGCTTGTGAACCACGGTGCAGCCCGCCGCCAGCGCCGGGGCGATCTTCCAGGTGGACAACATGAAGGGCGTGTTCCAGGGCGTGATCACTGCCACGGGGCCGATGGGATGGCGCGAGGTGACGTTCAGATGGTCTTTGGTCGGTAGGCTCTTGCCGTCCCGCGCGGCGGGCGCAAGGTCGGCGAAAAAGCGGAAGTTCTCGGCCCCCCGCAGCGCGGCCTTGGACATGAAGCGCCAAGCTTGCCCGGTGTCCCAGCATTCGCAGAGCGCGATTTCCTCGGCACGTTCCTCGATCAGGTCGGCGATGCGGTGTAGGATCGCCTTGCGCTTGTCGCCGGGCATGCCCGCCCAATCCGGGAAGGCCGCCTTCGCCGCCTTGGCCGCCTGGTCCACCGTCGCCGCGGTCCCAAGCGCGACCCGCGCGATCAGGCTTTCATCCACGGGCGAGCGGGTTTCGAACCAGTTGGCCGCAGTGCCGTCCTGCCCCACATCCTGCCCTGCGATCAGGTTCAGGATCCCTTTCTCCCGGAAGCGTGCAAGATGCCTGTCAAGTTCGGCCAGATGTGTGACAAGGGCGTTCATTGGGCTTCTCCGGGCAGGTAACGGCGGATGGATGAGGTCTTCGGCGACAGATCGGGGTCGATGTCGCGCATCTCGAACGACAGCATGAAGGACGAGCGCTCCAGCACATCAGCGCAATAGGCCTCCACCGCAGCAAAGATGTGGGTTGTAGCATCTGCTTTCGCCTTGGCGCTGCGCCCGCCCCGCAATCGGAGCGAAATGTCGAGGAAGGCGTGGGCCGGGTTGCCGTCGGCAATCACCACATGGCTGCAAGCGGTGGCGCGCACACGGATGCCTGCCAGCGGCACGATCCCGGTTTCAACTGCCGCGTCGCGCAGAACCCGACACAATCCGGCCAGATCGAGGCGCTCCTCCAGGTTGGGTGAGTAGTCGATCTGGATATGCGGCAATGCAACCTCCCCTTCACTTACTTGCTCTGTTAACTATTAACACTTGCTCTGTCAACTATTTTCCACAATCCCTTGCGACAACTAGCGAAACCCGCGATAGGAGTGTTATGTCCGATATGCACCCAGCCTTGCGCCAAACCTCCCGTTCGCTGCCGATCGCGTTGTTGCGGGCGCGGGAGACCGTGATGGGTCCGATTCGTGATATGCTGGCCAGGTCCGGGGTAAGCGAACAGAAGTGGCGCGTCCTGCGCGTCCTGCAGGAACGCGGTCCACAAGAGCTGAGTCAGGTCGCTGTGGAAGCCTGCCTTCTGTTGTCCAGTCTTACCCGGATGGTGCGCCCGATGGCGTCTGAGGGCCTGATCACTCGCAGCACCCCGCCCGAGGACCGGCGCTAATCCGTCATCTCCATCACGGCAGCGGGCTCGGCCTTGGTCCAGGCTCACGCCGACGAAAGCCGCGCGATCCTGTCGCGGATCGAACACGAGTTCGGTACCGACCGGCTTGAAATGCTTCTCGACCTGCTGGGCGAACTG
>Ga0138256_10006597_pt1 | contig 12267 bp, 10 predicted proteins | sample KNB2016incub_MG_FD_105486 | JGI IMG/M metagenome (GOLD analysis project Ga0138256, IMG submission 105486) | Active sludge microbial communities from wastewater in Klosterneuburg, Austria - KNB2014incub_MG | ecosystem: Engineered > WWTP > Activated sludge > Unclassified | place: Austria... | reverse complement strand
TGCACTGACCGTGGCGTGCCTGCAACTTCCGGTGGCCACGCTGCTCGCGCAGGAGGCTGCGCCCGGACAGGTTGCCGGGGGCGGTGGCCTGAACTGCATTCCCCTGAAGCGCATCCAGAACACCCGGGTGCTCGATGACCGGACGATCCTGTTCGAAATGACCGGCAACGAGACCCTGGTCAATCGCCTGCCGCACCGCTGTCCCGGGCTGGGGTTCGAAAAGAGTTTCGGTTACAAGACCAGCATCAGCCAGCTGTGCAGCCAGGACATCATCTGGGTGGTCACCCACATGGGCTCGGGACTGGATCGCGGCGCGAGCTGCGGACTCGGCAGGTTCGAGCCTTATGTGGCGCCTGAAACCGACGCGTCGGACAAGGGCAAGCTGGAGCCGATGTAGGTCCGGTTTCAACCGGACATCGTTCGTGGGGCCGGCGTCAGCCGGACAGGAGTCCGAATGAATTCGGACCTGCGAATCCGGATGAATCCGGACCCGGGAAAGCCCCCTCAGCGCCCATCGCCGACAAAAGGATTCGTGCGCCGCTCCTGGCCGAAGGTCGAACGCGGCCCGTGGCCCGGTATGAAGGTCACGTCGTCGCCGAGCGGCCACAGCCGGTTGCGGATCGAATCGATCAGCTGGCGATGATCACCGCCGGGCAGGTCCGTGCGCCCCACCGACCCGGCAAAGAGCACGTCGCCCACGATCGCTAGGCGTTGCTCGACGCTGTAGAACACCACGTGCCCCGGCGTGTGGCCCGGGCAGTGCAGCACCTGCAGTTCGCATTCCCCCACCTGCACGGTATCGCCCTGCTCCAGCCAGCGATCGGGCGTGAAGCGCTCGGCGGCGGCGAAGCCGAACATCCGTCCCTGCTCGGGCAGGCCCTCGATCCAGAACTCGTCGCCACGCTGCGGCCCCTCGATCGGTACGCCGCTCTCGCGCGCGAGCTCGGCCGTCGCGCCGGCATGATCGATGTGCGCATGCGTGAGCAGTATCTTGCCGAGACGCGCGCCGGCCTTCTCCAGCACGCCGCGGATGCGATGCAGGTCGCCGCCCGGATCCACCACCGCCGCGATGTGCGTTTTCTCGCACACGATGACCGAGCAGTTCTGCTCGAACGGCGTGACCGGCGTGACGTAGACCTTGAGCGGCATGGCGGCGCAGTTCCCTCGTTGCACGACGGCGCAGCATAGCAGCAAGCGCCGCGGGCGCCCACGCGTGGCGCACACATTGACGCCGACCATGCAGGGTTCCTATATTCAGCCTGCACGTGCCGGCAGGCAGTAGGGGCGGCACCCGATCCCGGTTCGCATCACAACGCAAAACGACAAGGGGAACCTGCATGCCGCATCCGGCGATCCTTCGCACGCTCGCTGCCGTCGCCGCCGTCGTGCTGCCACACAGCGCCCTGGCGCAACTGGAGGAAATCATCGTCACCGCGCAAAAGCGCGCGGAATCGGCGCAGGACGTGCCGATCGCGGTCACCGCCTTCGACGCGGCCGCGCTGAAGTCGCAACAGATCGCCACCTTCGGCGACATGCGCTTCGCCGCGCCGAACGTGTCCTACGCCAAGGGCAACTTCACCAGCAACAACTTCGCGATCCGCGGCATCGGCACCGCGCTGGTGGCCGCCGGCTCCGACGACGGCGTGGGCATCCATGTCAACGAGGTCCCCATCCTGTTCCCGCGCCTGTTCGAGACCGAGTACTACGACGTCGAGCAGGTCGCGATACTGCGCGGTCCGCAGGGCACGCTGTACGGGCGCAACTCCACGGGCGGCGCGGTCAACATGATCACGAAAACCGCGGAAACCGGCGCCCCCGGCGGCTACGTCGAGGCGCAGTACGGCAACTACGACCACACGCAGATCGAGGGCGCGCTGAACGCGCCGCTCGGCGAACGGTTCGCCGCACGCATCGCCGGCATCGCCCTGCAGCGCGACGGCTATACCGAGAACATCCACACCGGCGACGACGTGGACGACCGCGACCAGTACTCGGTGCGCGGCTCGCTGCGCTGGGCGCCGACCGACGAGACCACCGTCGACCTGATGGCCTCGTATTTCGAGGAAGACAGTTCGCGCACACGCAGCCAGAAGCAGATGTGCCACAACGATCCCAGCGGCGTGCTGGGTTGCCTGCCCGACCGGCTCGCCTTCGAAACCGTGAACCCGCTGGCGCAGCTGACCGGGCTGCTGCCGAGCCGCCTCGCCGCGTTCGCCCCGACGCCGGCGCTGAGCAATGATCAGAGCGAGAACCCGCGCGACATGCGCAAGGTGAACATGGACTTCACGCCGGTCTACGAGGCCGACGAGACGCTGCTCACGCTGCGCCTGCAGCACGAGTTCGAGCGCTACAGTTTCGTCGCGCTCGCCGGCTACCAGGACACCTCGGTGCTGTCGCAACAGGACTACAACAACAACGTCGGCGCCGCCGCCTCGCCTTCTCCGCTGCTGCGCTCCGTCTTCCCGATCACCTGGGCCACGTATTTCGCCGACGGCTGCCTGCCGATCTCCGCCCCCTCGGCGAGCGGCAACGGCATCGTCGGCGGGCACTCCGACGGCTGCAACAATTCGCTGGACGGCTACGACCAGTCCAACCAGGAAACCGACCAGTCGAGCTTCGAGGTGCACGTCGCATCGAACTACGACGGAGCGCTCAACTTCTTCGCGGGCGCCTTCTACATGGAGGCCGACACCTTCAACGAGTATTACGTGATCGCGTCCGGGCTCGACTATTTCAGCGTGGTCTACCCGGCCGTGGCAGGTAGCTTCCTGGGCACGCCCGGCCTGCGCGACGGGCTCGCGTACACGGCGCCGAGCTACATCAACCGCGTCAATTCCTACGAGCTCGAATCCAGCGCGCTCTTCGGCGAGATCTACTACCAGCTGCGCGACGACATCAAGCTGACGCTCGGCCTGCGCTACACCGTCGACGAGAAGGACATCGACGATGTGCAGTACCTGTACAACTCCTTCGTGCCGTTCGGTTTCGACGGCACCATCACCGGCGCGACAGGACAGCCGCTCGGGCGCGTCGACAACGAGAAGTGGGAGGAGACCACGGGTCGCGCGGTGCTGGACTGGAGCCCGCAAGTGAGCTTCACCGACGCCACGCTGCTGTACGCATCGTACTCGCGCGGCTACAAGGGCGGCGGTTTCAACCCGCCCTTCGACCGCGCGCTGTTTCCGGACACCGCGGCGACCTACGAACCGGAGTACATCGACGCCTTCGAGATCGGCGCCAAGAACACGCTGGTCGACAACACCCTGCAGGCGAACATCACCGCCTTCTTCTACGACTACGAGGGGCTGCAGGTCTCGAAGATCGTCAACCGCACCTCGTTCAACGAGAATGCCGATGCCGAGATCTACGGGCTCGAGTCGGAGTTCCTGTTCGCGCCCGACGATCACTGGCGCTTCAACGCCAACATCGCCTACCTGCACACCGAGGTGAAGGACTTCGCCTCGGTGGACACGCGCGACCCCACGGCGGGGCGCAGCGACGTCACGCTGATCAAGGACAACCTCAATGCCTCGAACTGCGTGATCAACCACAACGGCGCGCCCGCGCCCGGCGTGGCGCAGCTCAACAGCTGCAGCGGGCTGCAGTCCTCCCTGCCCGCGCCCTACACCGTCTCCGACGGCGTGGCCGTGGACCTCTCCGGCAACCAGCTGATCAATTCCCCCGAGCTGACGGTCAGTCTCGGTGGCCAGTACGAGTTCAGCCTGACCGGCGACTACAGCCTCCTCGCGCGGCTCGACTACTACTGGCAGGACGAGATGTACGGGCGCATCTTCAACCGCGATCCGATCGACGCGATCGATTCCTGGGACGTCTGGAACGCCCAGGCCACCCTGCTTGCGCCCGGGGAGACCTGGTTCGCGCGCGCCTTCGTGAAGAACATCATGGACGACGACAACGTGGTCGGCATTTTCGTCACCGACCCCTCCTCGGGCGTGTTCACCAACGTGTTCACGATCGAGCCGCGCACTTACGGTCTCGCGGTGGGGTACAACTTCTAGCCGCATTCCCTTCGGGGCGCAGAAGAGTGCGCTGCCCCAGGGCAGCACCCGCGCGGCACCTGAAACTCCAGCGGTGCCTCAGATAACCGAACCCCCCGAGACGTTCACGATCGAGCCGGCCATGTAGCACTCCTCCGAGGCCAGGTGCACCGTGAGCGCGGCGTATTCCTCGGGCTTGCCGAGCCGCCCCAGCGGCGCGATCTGCCACATGCCCGCGAGCTCGTCCGCCGACAGGGTGCCGAGGTACTGCCTGAAGGCGGGGGTTTCGACGCCGCCGGGGCAGATGCAGTTCACCAGCACGTTCGCGCCCGCGACCTCGTAGGCCACAGCGCGCGTGAAGGCGACGACGGCCCCCTTCGTCGCCGAGTAGTGCGGGCTGTGGGCGCTCGCGCCCGAGATGCCGGCAATGCTCGCAATGTTGATGATGCGGCCCCAGCCTTGTGGCTCCATGCGCCGCAGCGCCGCGCGCGTGCAGTAAAAGACACCGTCCACGTTCACCGCCCAGAAGCGCTTCCACTCGCCATCGCTCATCTCGCGCGTGATCGCGAGCGACTCGCGTGCAATGGGCTGCGTCAGCAGGGCGTAGTGGCGCTTGCGCCGCTCCTCGTCGTGCGGCTTGTCCGGCACGAGGGCCGCATTGTTCACCAGGATGTGCACGGTGCCGAAGCGCGCGTCGGTCCGCGCGAACATCGCGTCGACGCTGGCGCTGGAGGATACGTCGCAGGGCAGCGCGAGGCACTCGCCCCCCACCGCTTCGATTTCCTCGCGCAGCGGCGCCAGCCCGGATTCGTCGATGTCACAGACGACGAGCCGGGCGCCCTCGCGCGCGAAGCGCCGCCCGATGCCGCGCCCGAGTCCGCCCGCCGCGCCGGTGATCACGGCTACCTTGTCCTTCAGTTGCATCTGCCGATTCCTCCTCGTTCACGCGATTTCTTCCAGCGCCTCGATGCTGCTCGACGGATGCGCGTCGGCGATGCGCGCCACATCACGGTCATGGTGGCGCCGGGCCATCACGAAGCAGGCCGCCGCCAGCAGGCTGGGCAGCGGCACCAGCCCGAGGGCGGTCTGCAGATCGAAGCGGTCCGCCAGCAGGCCGGTCACCACCGGCCCGGGCGCCAGCCCGAAGATGTTGTTCGCGAGCGTGCCGGTGGCGAGCACCGTCGCGTGGAGACGCGGACTCGTGACGGATGTGGCAATGGCGCCGGTCGGCCCGGCGTGCGCGCCCGCCAAAAACATCCCGGCGCCGATCACGAGCAGCTGCAGCGTCCCGGTGCAATAGCGGAAGGCAAGCACGAAGAGCACGCAGCTGAGGAAGGCGTAGCACGCGACCACGAGCGGCCGGTTGCGCGCCGCGCGCCGCGCGACCACGTCGACCAGCACGCCGCCGAGCACCATCCCGATTCCCGCGAGCAGGGTCAGCACGCCCGCGGCGAGGGCCGCCTCCGCGGGCGGCATCCCGTGATGACGATTGAGAAAACTCGGGATCCACGCCAGCATCGCACCGACGCTGAACATCTGCAGGCCGCTGCCGAGGTAGCTCCACGCCGCCGTGCGCGCCGAGAGAATCTCGCGCGGCAGGTCGCGCAGGGCGATCGCCTCCTCGCGCGCGCGTGCCGCGGCTTCCCGCGTGAGGTCCGGACGCTCCTTGACGAACAGCGGGAACACGAGCGCGAGCAGCAGGCCGCCGGCACCGACCACGACGAACGCCGTGCGCCAGCCGTAGCTCGCGGCGAGCACGCCGCCGAGCACCACGCCGAGTACCGAGCCGAACAGCGAGGCCGCCAGAAAGGCGCCCATGACCGTGGCGTGGAGGCGCGCGGGGAATGCGCCGAGCAGGATGGCGCCGCCCGCGCTGCTGTAGCCGGCCTCGCCGAGGCCGACCAGCAGCCGCGCGAAGAGCAGGATCGTGAAGCTGCCGGCCAGCCCGCAGAGCAGCGTCGCCAGTCCCCAGAGGACCGCCATGATCGTGACGCAGAGCACGCGGCCGAAGCGGTCGGCGAGCACGGAGACGGGGAAGCTGAACACGCCGACGGTGACTGCCACGATGCTCACCAGCGAGCCGAGCTGCGTGTCGCTCAGGCTCCACTGCGCCTTGATGAACGGGAAGACCGCGTTGATCACCTGGCGCGACAGGTAGTCCGAGAGCATCAGCCCGAAGATCAGTGCGAAGGCGATCCACGCGGCCAGCGTGGGCGGGCCCGAGGAGCCGGCGTGCGCGCCGTGAGCGGGTGCGTGGTGGAATGCCATGGCCGCGCTACCCGCCGCTCGCGCCGCATTCGAGCGCGCGGAAGGCCTGCCCCGGGCTGGCGAACATCCGCCCGCGGAGTTCGGCCGGCAGCTGGCTGGAGGCGAGCCGGTCCATCACGGATTCCTTGGTTTTCGCCAGGTGCAGGAGGATGTTTCTTCCGGCCAGCGAAAGGTTCAGTTCGCGCAGCATCAGCACGCCCGTCACGTCGATGTGATTGACCGCCGACATGACCAGCACCACGTGGCGGGTCGCCGGGCGCGATGCCAGCTCGAGTTCCACGCGGCCGAGGATCGCATCGGTGTTGCCGAACCAGATCGCCGCGTCGATGCGCAGCATGAGCACCTCGGGCAGCGTCTCCACCTCGTGGCGCCCGACGTTACGGAAGAAATCGCTGCCCGGTGCCCGGCCCACCACCGCGATGTTCGGGCGGCTGGCGCGCGCGATCAACGCGCCCAGGGACACCACCACGCCGATGATGACGCCGCGCTCGACGCCCAGCGCCAGCACGCCGGCCGCGGTGACGATCATCGCCATGGCATCGGCGCGGTCGTATCGCCAGGCTTCCTTCAGCGCCGCGATGTCGATCATGCCGGCAACGGCCACGATGATCGTCGCCGCGAGCGCCGCGAGCGGCAGCGGTGCCAGCCATCCCGTCGGCAGGCTGAGGACAGCGGCGAGCAGGCCCGCGCTGACGAGGCTCGCTAGCGGCGTGTTCGCGCCGGCTGCGTCGTTCACCGCGGAACGGGAAATGCTCCCGGTGACGGGGAATCCGCCCGAGAGCGCGCCGGCAACGTTGGCGGCGCCGAGGCCCAGCAGTTCGCCGTCGGGGAGCACGCGCTCGCCGCGCCGCTGCGCCAGCGACTGGGCGGCGGACTGGCTGGAGACGAAGACCACGAAGCCGATCAGCAGCGCGGGCGCGAGCAGGCTTTGCCAGTGCGCGCCGGAGTACTGCAGGCCGAGCGGTGGCAATCCTCGCGGTATGCTGCCCAGCACGCGCACGCCGCTGCGGTCGAGCTCCAGGATCCACGCCGCGAGCGTGGCAGCGCCTATCACGGCGGCCGGCACGAGCCTGAGCAGCACGGGCCAGGGGCTGCCTTCACCCGTGCGGCGCAACAAGAGGCCTTTTGCGAGCCACAGCAGTGCGAGGCTTACGCCGCCGATCAGGGCAGTTGGCACATCGGGGTGCGCGGCGGCATCCGTCAGCAGCAGCGGGAGCTGGCCCACGGCGATCAGGATCGCGGCGCCGGCGGTGAAGCCGGCGAGCACCGGGCGGCTGAGAAATCCCGACAGGAAGCCGAGCCGCAGCGCGCCACAGGCGAGCAGTACCAGGCCGGTGAGCAGCGCGAGCTGCGTCGCGAGCGTGACGTAGAGCACCGAGCCCGCGGGCGCGAGCGCGGAGAGTGCCGCGGCGCTCATCAGCGAGGTGATGGCCATCGGTCCCACCGATTGCGTCATGCTGCTGCCGAAGAGCGCATAGGCCACCGGCGGCAGGATGCTGGCATACAGTCCCGCCGCTGGCGGCAGGCCCGCCAGCAACGCGTAGGCCATGCCCTGCGGAATCAGCATCAACGCGACGATGGCGCCCGCGCCGAGATCGCCTGCCAGCTGATCGCGCCGATAGTTCCGCGCCCACTGCAACATGGCCGGTGCACACGCTCCGCGAAGCTGAAGTCAGCGCCAGATCGGGCGCCCACGCTGGCCGGGCAGGCGGTTCGGCGGCATGCCCAGGGCGCGCAGCGTCTCGTCGACGCTGTCGTAGTATGTCCCGATCCGGTAGGTCTCGCGCGCTTCGCCTGCCGTCGCGACGTCGCGGCCGAGGTGACGGGCCTGCGCCACGCACCACTCGATCTGCTGCACCGTGCTCATGCGCTCGTGGCGCGGCCCCCACAGATTGTCCTCGATGCCGACGCGTACGTGGTGGCCGAGCGCGATCGCGATCGCGTTGGTGGGGTGCATGGTGCGCATCAGCGACTCGTTGGTGAGCACGGCGCCGTCGGGCGTGCGTACCGCAAACTCGACCAGGTCCGACGGGTGACGCGCGGCGAGGCCACCGCCGATCGCCACGTAGGTGAGGTTCAGCGGGCCCATGTAGACGCCCGTACGGATCAGGGTCTCGACGGTTTCCAGCTGGTGCACGTGGCCGAGCATGAAGTAGGCCTGGACGCCGTTGTCGCGCAGGGCTTTCAGATTGGTCTCGTAGAAGGTCGGGCCGGCCTCGAGGTACATGTCGCGGTAGGCGGCCTGCATCTCGGGCGCCGCGAGCGAGGTGCCGGCGACGTCGCGTTCGCTCATGAGATCGACGATGTTCATGCCGCTGGTACCGATGGCGATCGTCACCTGGTCCGGCTTGGGCTCGAGTTGGGCCAGGGCGTGGCGCGAGTCGTTGCCCGGCCATTTCGCTTCCTTGCCCGGCTCGGGAGCGAAGGAGATCGAGCCACCGACCTGCAGGATCATCCCGGATACGGCCTGGCGCAGGCGAGCGATGAGCTCCTCGAACTTGGACAGCCGCTTGGAGCCCGAGCCGTCGTCCTCGCGCACGTGGATGTGCAGGATCTGCGCGCCGGCGTTGAAGCAGTCGACGGCTTTCTGCACCTGCTCGTCCATCGTGACGGGAATGTCGTCGGAGTCGCCCGGCAGGAATCCCGGGCCGTAGGGTGCGGCGGTGATCAGCAGCTTTTCCTGATTCTCGGGGAGCAGTGAATCCTTCAGGTAGTGCACGGTGATTACCTCGGGTGAGAGCGGATGTTGCTCGGGGATTCAGAAGGTGCCCTTGACCGGACCCTCGGTCGCAAGGGCGGCGGCCTCCTCGATCAGCATCGGCGCGCCGAGGGCCACCGAGTGGATGCCGAGCACGGAGACGAGTTCGAGCACGGTCATGACCTGGTCCCTGGTGGCGCCGAGTTCCAGTGCCTTGCGGATGTGGCGGCGCACGCCCGGGGCGTACAGGTGGGTGCAGGAGGCGTCCACCGCGATCGCGATGAACTCGATCGTCAATGGATCCAGCGTGCCGCGGCCCATCGCGTGGGCACCCATGGCCAGGAATTTCTCGACATAGGCGGCATCGAGTTGTGCCGGCACGTCCCACGCCGGGTTCCAGTTGCCGGCCGCACGCATCCTCGCGCTGACAGGCGTGGGGCTATCGTCATGCATCGTTGGTTCCTCCCGGGTGCGGGTCGCTGCGGAGCGCGTCGACGGGAAGCAAGCATGACGGCGACACGTGCTCCGGAGTTGACGTGCCGGGACGCGGACTTTACATTTCGGGACACCCGACGCTGCAGGGCCGATCCATGCCGTTCACGCACGTGCGCAGCGCCTCGCTGACCGGTTACGCCGAGGTCGCGCGCTCCGTTGGCCTGGATCCCTTCGCCCGGCTGCGGGCGGCTGGCCTGGACGTCCGCTGCCTGGACGACCCGGACCTGAAGATTCCCGTGCTGCGGCTGCACGCCCTGCTCGAGTCCTCGGCGCATGCGGCGGGTATCGAAGACTTCGGCCTGCGCATGGCGATGTCGCGGCGCCTTTCCAACCTCGGCTTGATCTCGCTGGCGGCACGCGAAGAGCCCACCGTGCGCGATGCACTGCATTGCCTGCAGCGCACCATGCACCTGCACAACGAGGCGATCCTGATCGACATCGAGGAGGCCAACGGCATCGTCGTGATCCGCGAGCAGATCCTCGCGCGCACGCAGGGTCCGATGCGCCAGGGGATCGAGCTCGCGGTCGGCGTGCTGTATCGCACCGTCCGGGAATTCCTCGGCCCGGGCTGGTCGCCGCTGGCCGTGTGTTTCATGCACGAGCCGCCGCGCGATCTCGCGCCCTACCGCCGGGCCTTCGGTACCGGCGTGCAGTTCAACAGCGTGCTGAACGGGCTGACCTGCCGCGCCAGCGAGCTGGATCGGGCCATGCCGATGGCGGACCCGCAGTCGCTACGCACGATTCGCCAATACCTGGAGAGCGCCGCCCGGCGCCGGCCCACCCAAAGCGAGCGCACCGCGCAGTTGATCCTCGGACTGCTGCCGAGCGGGCGCTGCAGCGCGGAGCTCGTCGCGCGCTATATCGGCATCGACCGGCGCACGCTGCACCGGCGGCTGGCGCGCGAAGGCACGAGTTTCTCCGCACTGGTCGACGCGTTGCGCCGGGAGGCCGCGCAACGCCATCTGGGCAATCCGCAGCAATCTGTAGCCGATCTCGCGGTCATGCTCGGCTTTTCCGGTTCCAGCGCCTTCTCGCGCTGGTTCTGCGCGAGCTTCGGCTGCGCGCCGCGGCGCTGGCGTCGCCAGGCCACGCAGGCGAAGACCTGACAGGAAGCGGATGCGCTTCCGCTCGGGCGTTCGCGTCGTCGATCGCCGGGCCGACAGCAAACTCAGCGCGGCCCTGGGCCCGCCCCGCCGTCCGCGCTCGGTGAGGCGGGACGCAGCGCGACGCGCACGATCGCGTCCGTGATGGCGTTCCAGAGGCGTATCGGCGTCAGGCGCCAAAGCCAGTACACCAGGTTCGCGCGTGCGCCGGGGATGATCACGGGGCGGCCGCGCTCGATGCCCCGCAGCAGCCCGCGGATTGCGGGCTCCACCGGCAGCGTGCCGCCTGCCAGCTTGAGCGCCCCGGCCGCGGGCAGCAGGGTCTGCGCCTCGGCGGCCAGTCCCGGCGTCGCGACCTGCCCGGGACAGAAGCAGCAAACCTCGATTCCCAGCGGCGCGAGCTCGTAGCGCAGGCACTGTGCGAGGCCCAGCACCGCGAACTTCGAGGTCCCGTAAGCGGTGTAGCCGTACACGGGCACGAAGCCTCCCAGGGAAGCCACGGGCACCAGCGTGCCGCGGCCGCGCGCGATCATGCCGGGCAGCACGGCCTCGATCACGTGACGCGTGCCGTAGAGGTTCACCTGCAGCATGCGATCGAACACCTCGAACGGCATGTCGACGAATCGCCGGGTGGCGCCGATGCCGGCCATGCAGATCACGAGGTCCGGTGCGCGCATCGCCCGTTGTGCCCGGGCCATGATCTCGAGCACGTTGTCGCGGTTCGCGACGTCGAGCGCGAAACGCATCACTTGCTGGGCCGGTGAGCGGCAGGCGGTGCGGATCTCCTGCTCCGCGGCCTCGCCAGGCTGACGCGAGAAGATCGCCACGTGCGCACCGCGCGCCGCAAGCTGGCGCGCCGTGACGAGGCCCATGCCCTTGTCGCCGCCGGTGACGAAAGCGACCTTTCCCGAGAAGTCCTGCATGTGGTTTGCGTTCCGCGGCGCCGTGTAGAAGACGCACAGCATGACACCGTGCCCTGCCCGCCCGCCTTGCCAGCGCGTCCGACATCCTATCCCTGGAGCCGGACGGCAGCACCAGGGCCCGATTTTGCATCGCCCGTCTGGCGACCCGTGCCGCGGCGCATTCCCGGATCTGCCCGATGCGACACGCGCTCAACCGAGCGGCTGTGCTGCCCGCTGCTGGCTTGCGGGGCCTTGCGCCGCAGGACGCGGCGCGGAGCTACAGGGACGTACTCCTGCGTGCCCCGCAGGACAATGGCGGGCAGCGCAGCCGGCGACGCACCAGGCCGCTCGCTCGCAACCTGATGGCTTTTGCGACACCCTCTGGATCCGGACCCACGTCCGGGCCTACGGGGACGCGGCGACGACGGCGAGGTCGATCTCGCGCAGCAGCGCGATCACGTCGGCCGCATCTGCGGCGGCGAAGTGCATTTCCGCCATTTCGGCGACGGCGCACTGCGCGGGCAGCGGCAGGTCCGCGTCGAGCAGTGCACGCATGCGCGGCAGGAACACGAACTGCAGCCACTGCGGGAAGTCCAGCGTGTCGATGCAGAACGGCTGGGTGCTGGCCAGCGCTTCGGGCGAGGGTTCGCCGGCGTCCCAGAGCAGGCGGCTGCGCAGCGCCGCCTCGAGGTCGATCAGGAGCGCGGCGACACGGATGCGGCCGTTCATCTCAGGCGACCTCGCGGCGAAACGGCGGCAGGGAATCGAGGATCCTGCGCCCGTACTGGCGCGTGACCACGCGA